>Ga0070735_10001384_pt1 | contig 23561 bp, 21 predicted proteins | sample Coa_R1_FD_66443 | JGI IMG/M metagenome (GOLD analysis project Ga0070735, IMG submission 66443) | Surface soil microbial communities from Centralia Pennsylvania, which are recovering from an underground coalmine fire - Coalmine... | ecosystem: Environmental > Terrestrial > Soil > Unclassified ...
CTCCTCTTCGCCGGCATGTCGCTGGGATCGACGCTGGCGGGTCCGGTCGCCATTGGGCTGGCCATCCACTACGGGTGGCGTTTCGCGTTCGTCGGCACGTCGGCGCTGGCAGCCGCGTGGGCGCCGCTCTGGCTGTGGGCGACGCGGCGCGGCCCGACCCGCTCGGCGGTGGACGACCCGGGCGAGGCGTCGGAGCGAGCCCCGATGCTGCAGGTCTTGGCTCACCCGGCCATGTTGCGCGGACTGGTCGGACTCCTCGCCATCGTCCCCGCGTCGGCCTTCGCCATGGCGTGGGAGGCGAAGTACTACGTCCGGCAATTCGGCATGCCCCTCGGCGCCTTGCGACCGTACGTGGTCGCCAGCGCGGTCGCGTACGACGCCGGCGCCATCCTGTTCGGAGACCTCGCCAGCCGTCGACAGCGAGGCCGCTCGGACGGGTCGCCGCCACGGCTCCTCTTCGCCGCGGGAGCGTGCCTCGCGGTCGCCGGTCTGGCGGGACTTGCCCTCGCGGGGTCGCCGCACGTCGCGCTCGGGTTCTTCCTCGCGAGCGCGGCGGGCCGCGGCGCGGTCGTCACGCTTTGCAACACGGACGCGATCGCGCGGCTGCCGCAACGCTCGGTGGCGGCGGCCGGGGGCATCATCGCGTCCGTCCAATCCCTTGGCGCGATCGTGACCAACCCGCTTCTCGGAGCCGCCGTCGGAAGCTCGGGCGGATACGAGCAGGCGCTCCTCGCCATCGCCGCGTGGACGGTGCCGGGGAGCGTCTCGTGGTTGCTTTGGCGGCCGCCACCCCTGCAGGCGGCGCAGGTCGACGCTCGGACCTAGTCGTGGGAGGCGTCGGACGCCGCAGCCTCACCCCCGGCGTCGCTTGGACCGGCCTCGGTGGGCCCCGCCTCGCTGCCGCCGCCCGTCTCCGCCGCCGGAGCGTCCATCGTCGACGCCTCGACCGGAGTCGAGGTGTCGGCCCCCGAGCCGGAATCGGACATCGGGGGGCCGCCGGCGTCCGGCTGCACGCAGAACATGCCCGGCCCCAAGAGGCCGGCCAGGGCCCCGGCGCCTCCGGCCGCCGCACCGGCCCCGCCCTCACCACCGGCGCCCATGCCTCCGGGCGCCTGGCACTTGGCACCGCCCGTGCACTCGCTGTCCTGCGCGCAGATCTGCTGCTGTCCCGGCATGCAGCTCGTCGCGCACGTCGCGCTGAACGACTGGAAGATCCCGGTGATTCCACCGGCGCCACCGAAGATGCCGCCGGCTCCGCCGGCGAGGCCGCCCATCCCGCCGTCGCCGCCGGCCGCGCCGCCGAAGAACCCGCCCATTCCGCCGTCGCCGGCCGCACCACCGCCAAAGAAGCCACCGCCGAAGAATCCGCCCCCGCCCCCGCCGTCCCCGCCGTCGGGGTACGGCGCGCCGAAGCAGCAGACCTGGCCGCCGCCGCAGTCCGACGCCTTCGCGCATTGGTTCTGGATGCCAGTGCAGTTGCCCGCGGTGACGCACGTGCCCATGGGAAGGCCGCCGCCACCCCCCAACGCTCCGCCGGCACCTCCCGCCCCGCCTGCGCCGCCGAGCGCTCCGCCCGCCCCGCCCAGGAGGCCGGTGACGTCGAGGCAGCAGGTCATCCCCATGCCGCACGTCGAGCCGCCCCCGCCGAAGACGGAGCACATGGTTGCGGTCGGGCCCGAATCCAAGGCATGGGACGTGCTGGCGTCCTTCTTGGGTCCAGCGTCCGACGGCGCGGAGTTGTCGTCCGATGACCCGCACGCGACGGCGAGGCCGAGGCCGAGGAAAGCGGCGAAGCAGACTGCTGAATGACGCATGACGAGATTGCCTCCAAGGAGTGCCGGCGAAAGGCGGGCGGACGCTACCACGGTCCCGCGTGCGGGCGCACCCCCAGCCGTGGGTGAAAGCCCTGGGCGAAACTTGGTCAAACGATGGGCAGCGGGTCCAGGGTCTTGCGACGAGGCCGGCGGCCGCAGAAGGCAGGCTCGATCGCCGCACCGCGGCGTCGTCGTGTAGAGTTGCCGGATGTCGACGCTCGATCACGTCACGCTCGTCGTCAGCGACTACGCCCGCGCGAAGAGTTTCTACGAAAAGGCCTTGGCACCTTTGGGGATCGTCATGGTCATGGAGTTTGGTCAGGCCTGCGGCTTCGGTCGCCCCGGCAAACCCGATTTCTGGATAGGCGTCGGGCCCGCGTCGTTCCACAAGCCCGAGCACCTGCGCGTCATTACCCCGACGCACGTCGCGTTCGCGGCGCGCAGCCGCGCCGAAGTCGACGCGTTCTATGCCGCCGCGCTCGAAGCGGGAGGCAAGGACTTCGGAGCGCCCGGGCTACGAACGCACTACCACCCGAAATACTACGGCGCCTTCGTCCTCGACCCCGACGGCCACGACATCGAGGCGGTCTTCCACGGAGGGTAGGGGTCAGGTCGGCCGGTCGAGGGCCTCGAGCAGATTCATCGTCATTCGGTACGTCATCCCCCAGAGGACATGCGGGCCGACGTGAAAGCAGGGGAGCTCGATCGATCCCGCGCCGGTTCGGTAGACGAAGGTCCCGGCGCCTTCTCGGCGGGCCAGCGCGGAGAGCGATACCCAGAGGGTGGAGTCCACCTCGGCGCTGGTCGCGAGGCTCGGGCTGCCGGCGGCGGCATCGTCCAGACCGAACACGAAATGCGCGACCAGAATGCCGTTCGTTCGCGCCTCGACGTCCTTCAGTCTCGTCACGAGCGCCGCGTCTTCGACGCGGATCCCGACCTCCTCCCGCGTCTCGCGAATGGCCGTAAGAAGGAGCGACTCGCCCGGTTCTCGCTTTCCGCCGGGAAACGCCACGTGACCGGACCAGGGGTCGCCGAGTCGCTCGGCACGCTTGATGAGGAGCGCTTCGACCCCCTCGGTACCCTCTCGGAGCAACGTCGCCACGGCGGCGCGCGCCTCGCCGTGGATGCGCGGGTCGCCGGCCCAGCTTCCGATGCGCTCCTTCACTGTGGCAAGGTCGTAGGCGGTTGCCACGCAGAGCTCCGTAGCACGTGTCTCTCGCTTCGCTCGAGCCTGCGGCGGAGGTTGGGGCGCCTCAGGGGGCTGCGCCGGCGCGCTGCCTCACGTACCCGGGGTAAGTGCCCTCGGGGAAGCGATCGATGATGCCGGCATAATCGCGCGCGGCCGCGTCGCGTGCCCCGGAGTTCCACTCGGTGTCGGCCAGGCCGAGGTGAGCGGGCAGGTACGAGGGGTTCGATCCGATGGCACGCCGGTAAGCGGACATCGCGCCCCCGGCGTCTCCTTGCATGCGGGCCACGTCGCCCAACCCCGTGAGGGCCTCGGAGTCCGTCGGGTCGCGCGCGAGGATGCCGGCGTAGATCTGTCGCGCGCGCTCGAAGTCGCGCGCACGAACGGCCTCGACCGCGGCTTGGACGGGCGTGTGCGCCGAGCCTCTCGCGCCGTCGCCGGCGATGGGCGCAGCTCGGGCAGGGGACGCCCCGGCGCGACCGAGCTGCGCGGGGGCGGCGGGGGTCACGATCGCGGGCGGTGGACCCGACGAATCGGATGCGGCCGGCGCCGTCGCCGACGACACGTCGCGGGTGAGGAACGCATGCAGGTCCGGGGACAGCGCGTACGGTCGCGCCATCCCATCGAGCTTCGCGAGCTCGGCCTTGGCGTCGGCGGCGTCCCCCGATTTGGCGAGGGCATAGACGAGGGCGGCGCGCGCGCGGCCCACGGCTCCTTCGGCGGCCGCCGACGACCGCAGCCGCTCGATCACGCCGGGCCACGCCGGCTCCGCGCGCGTGAGCTCGAGCGCCGCGAGCGTGTACGACGTCTCGGGCGGAAGCGGCGGGTCCCCCAGCTTGGACGCGGCGTCGCGAGCCGCGTCCGTCTGCCCGGCCATGCGGAGCGCGTCGATCTTGGCCCGCAGAGCGCGCGCGTCTGCCGGCTTGGCGGCGGTCGCCTCGTCGGCGTATCGGCGCGCGACCGACACGTGGTCCGCGAGCTCCGCCTTGGTGACGCGGATGGCGTCGGTCGCGGTGGGCTGCAGGAGATAGAGGCGCAGCCACGGGACCTCGGCCTTGGCGACGGCGACGCGCGCCTCGCCGATGAGCACGCGCGGGTCCTTCTCGGAGAGCGCGCTGGCGCGGTCGAAGTCGCCCTGGGCAACCTCGAGGTTGCCCTCGGTCAGGGCCTGATCACCGCCCTCGAGGAACGCGGTGAGCCGGCCGTCGACCGCGACCGTCGCTGCCTCGGACACGGCGCCCGTATGGAGCGCCATGTAGCGCTTGTATACAGCCCAACCGAGGAGCCCGACCGCGGCCAGCATGGCGAGCGCCACGACCCAGCCGCCCGCGCGCCGACGCGGCACCGGAGGCGCGTACTCGTCCGCATCGTTCCAAGAAGGATACCGACGGCGCGAGTTCGGGAACTCGTCCTCGGCGTCTGTGACGACCCGGCGCACGACCCGCACCATTGCCCCTGAAAGGCCATCGCGCAAGCGGCAATCGGCCAAAGCGGCGGGCTCGGCCTCGACGGAGGTCGACGGATGGGCCGCGCGGAGCCATATCTGGCCCCGTCCCACTCGCAGGAGAGCGAAGCCATGAGTGACTCGAAGAAGCCGGTCTGTGCCGTCGTAGGCGTCGGGCCCGGCAACGGCGCGGCGTTGGGCGGTCGCTTCGCCGCGGCCGGATACGCCGTCGCCCTCCTCGCGCGCAAAAGGGACCTCATCGACGGGCTCGCGTCGTCCATGCCGGGGGCCAAAGCGGTTTCGTGCGACGTCGCCGACGCGGCGTCCGTCGAGGGCGCGTTCGCGGCGATCCGTGCCGACCTCGGGGAGGTCGACGTCGTCGTCTACAATGCGGGATCGGGGGTATGGGGCAGCGTGGAGGACGTCACTGCGGCCGACTTCGAGGCCTCTTGGCGCACCAACGCGCTGGGCGCGCTGCTCGTGGCCAAGCAGGTCATTCCCGCGATGAAGAAGGCGGGGCGAGGCAGCTTCGTCTTCGTCGGCGCGACCGCGTCGCGGCGCGGCAATGCGAAGACGGCGGCGTTCGCCCCCGCCAAGGCCGCGCAGCGAAGCCTCGCCGAGTCGATGGCGCGGCACCTGTGGCCGGCGGGGATCCACGTCGCCCTCATCGTCGTCGACGGGGTGGTGGACCTCGCCGCCACGCGCCGGCGCATGGCCGACAAGCCCGATTCGTTCTTCATTCGCCCGGACGACGTCGCCGAGACGGCGTGGTGGCTGAGCCAGCAGAAGCCGTCGGCCTGGTCGTTCGAGGTGGAGGCGCGGCCCTTCGGCGAGACCTGGTGACCACACCCTCAGAGCTGCGACGAGTAAAGCTCCGCTACCTCGGCGGCGGTCAGCGCGCGCGAGTAGATCCGCACGTTGTCCATCTGCCCGGTCAAGTACGGATCCACGCTGAACTCGGAGCGACCGAGCCAGTCCTGCGTGGTGTTCCCCAGGCTCGCCGCCGTGAGGGTCACGCCCGAGTTGTGCCCGACCTCCGCCCCTTGCAGGTAGAGCGTCGCCGTGCCGCTGCCGAGCGTCACGGCCAGGTGCTGCCACGACCCCGTGAGAAGCATCGTTCCGTCGACCTGCTGTTCGCCGGCGTTGGTCGCCGTCGTGATCGCGAAGCGACACGCCTTCCCCGCGTTGGCGGTCAAGAAGGTGTAGACGGTCGTGCCCGTGCCGAAGTCGAAGATCCGCGCCCACGTCGGCGCGCTGCCGAGGTTCACCCAGGCCGTGACGGAGAAGGACGTCAGCCCGCCGAGGATGTTGGCGGGGAGCGCGACGTACTGCCGGTTGCCGCTCAGCGTGACCGCGTTGTTGCGCAGGCCCGCCGAGAACGTCGCGCCGCCGGTGAGGGTCGCGTCGTGTCCGTTGCCCGACGAATCGGCGGCGGTCGTGCCGCCCGTTTCGTCGAACGCGTAGTAGGCGACCAAGCCCATGCCCAGCGTGCTCCCCGTGCCGTCTGGCGTCGTGTCCGTCGGCGCGTCGGCCGCGTCGACGGCGTCGAGCTCGTTCATGTCGCCCGTGGCGTCGGTCGCCGTGGGGCCGTCCGAGCCGGTCGCCTCGAGCGCGGCGTCGCGGCCGGCGGCGTCCGCGTCGATCGTCGCGTCGGGCGCGCCCATCGCGCGATCGACGAGGCGAACGTCGTTCCCGTCGTCGCCAGCGCCGGTGTCGTCCGGGGAGACGTCGTCGTCGGGCGTCGCGGACACGTCGGCTGCGGCGCCGCCGGCCGCCTCCGCGGCCGAGCAGTGGCTGCACGGCGTGTAGTGATCGAGCCCGGCCAGGTTGCTGCACGCGAGGGGCGCGCAGGCGAGCGAAGCGGCGAGGGCGATGACCGACGTGCGTCGCCGTCGGACGCTCCGAAGAGCCGGCCCCGCCAATGGCATTGAACTGATCCTCGCATACGCGCCGGCGACGGGCAAAGGAGGGTCGGGCGGACAAGGCACACCGCGCTTCATGTTGTGGTTCTGGTGGTGCCTATCGGATGCCTCGGACATGTCGTGGCCCTTCGGGGAGTACGCGCCCTCGACGTCGGGCTCCTTTGCTAGGCTGCTCCCTCATGTCGGAGAAGGTGTTTCTAATCTATGGAGCCAACGGGTTCACCGGGCGGCTCATCGCCGAGCGAGCCGCCGAGGCCGGTTTGAAACCAATTGTCGCCGGGAGGAACCGCGCTGCGGTCGAAGAGATCGGCGGTCGATTGGGCCTGCCTACGCGCGTCTTCGATCTCGACCGACCGGAGGCGATCGACGAGGGAATTCGGGGCACCGCGCTCGTCCTGCACTGCGCGGGACCGTATTCGAAGACGAGCCGTCCCATGGTGGACGGCTGTCTGCGCGCCGGGGCGAGCTACCTCGACATCACGGGGGAGTTCGCCGTCCTCGAGTCCGTGCTGGCTCGGGGCTCCGAGGCGCGCGCGGCCGGCTGCGTCCTCATGCCCGCGGTTGGTTTTGACGTCGTTCCCACCGATTGCATGGCGGCCAAGCTGTATGCGGCGCTGCCCGACGCCGTACGCCTCGAGCTCGCCTTCACCGGTGGAATGAAGCCGAGCCCCGGCACCGCAAAGACCGCGGTCGAGGGCCTTCCGCTGGGGGCCCTCGTGCGCGAGGGGGGGCGGGTCGTGGCGCTGCGCGCGCCTCGCACGCGGCAGGTGCCGTTCGCCAACGGCCCGAAGTTCGCCATGTCGATTCCGTGGGGCGACCTGGCGTCGGCCTTCGTGTCGACCGGGATCCCGAACATCACCGTTTATACCGTCGTCCCCAAGAACGTCGCGCGGTTCGCGCCGATGCTCCGCCTGTGGGCGCCCGTGCTCCGGCGGCCTCAGGTCGTCTCGTTCCTCCAGCGCCGCGTCGAGAAGCGAGCCGCCGGGCCCTCCGAGGGCGACCGAAAGACCCACCGCATGTGGATCTGGGGGCGCGTCGAGAACGCGGCGGGCGCGGCGGTCGAGGGACATCTCGGCGTTCCCGAGGGATACGAGCTCACCGTCGTTGCGTCGCTCGCGAGTGTCGAGCGCGTCCTGCGCCGTGACATCGCGCCGGGCGCGTACACCCCCTCGCGCGCGTTCGGCCCCGATTTCGTCGCGACCCTGCCCGGGGTCGAGCCCTTCCGGATCGAGCCCGAGCTGCGCGTCGCGCCCCCTTGAAACCGCGTTCGCCCGGGCGCGTACCATGAGGCGTGATGCGCAAGTTACCCGTCGCACTCCCCGTGCTGCTCGCGTTGGCCGCTTGCCACCCCTCGTCCACGGGGGCGAGCGAGCCGAATGCCTCGTCGACCGCCGTGGCCGCCGCACGGCGACCGGAGGCGCCGAGACCTCCGGGCGCGACCGATCCGGCTCCCACCAAGGCCGCCCCTGTCGGCACCGATCCCGGACATGCCGGCGCGGGTACGCCGCTCGTCCCGGCCCCGGGCCACGAGCTCGCGGCGTTCGCCGAGGGTTGCTTTTGGGGTTCGGAGGACACGTTTCGTCACGTGACGGGCGTCGTCGCCACGGCGGTCGGGTATACCGGCGGCCACACCGCGAACCCGTCCTACGACGACGTGTGCACCCACACGACCGGTCACGCCGAGACGGTGCTCGTCGAGTACGACCCCAATGCCGTCAGCTACGAGCAGCTCTTGGCGAAATTTTGGGACTCGCACGATCCGACGACGCTCAACCAGCAGGGCCCCGATTACGGCGACCAGTACCGCAGCGAGATCTTCACCCTGTCGGACGCCCAGGCCGCCGCGGCGCGCGCTTCGCTGACCCGCGAGCAAGCCCGCTACGACGACAAGATCACGACGCGGATCGAGCCTCTCGGGAAGTTCTGGAAGGCCGAGGGCTATCATCAGCAATACGACGAACACACCGGCCGCCACTCGTGCCCGCTTCCGCCGACCCGCAAGTCGACGTAAGCGCGCCCCGCGCGGCTCAGTGAAGGTGCACGAAGCGCCAGATTCCCGCCGCTGCCGCGGCGAGCGCCGCGAGCGACGCGAGGAGCATGATCGCCGTGGCCGCGGAGCCCTGGCGGGGCCGCGGTCCCGATTCGGGCGGCTCGCCGATGTCGGCCGGCGGACCGACGACGACGGTCTGCAGGTGGAGGGCGTCGAGGACGTGCCGCGCCAGCGTCATGCACTCGTCGTAGCGGTTGCGATCGAGGGCGAGGGGCCTTTTGAAGCGCGTCCGGTGGATCGCGTCGACGTGGTCGAAGGTCCGGAGCTCTGCATGCCCGTCCGCGTGATTCGCGTGACCGACCACGAGCGTCGGGAATCCCGGCGTGCCGGGGACGAGCCGCAGGTGCTGCAGCGCCTGGACTCCGCCCGCGGTCGACGGGCCTTCCGGCACCGTCATCTCGAGGGCGTAGTTGCCCGGCTCGATTCGCATCCTCTTGAGCGCGTCGTTGCACGCCGCGGCGAGGTCCGTGGCCTGAAGCGCGTGGAACGTCTGGAGAGGCGCCCGCCCGCCTGGATTCATCTCATGGAATGGTACCTCGCGTCGCCACCCCGCGCGAGAGCGCTACGTTCTCAGGAGGTCGCCACCACCGGCGCTCGAGGTAGCTGAGCGCCCCGCATGTCGATTATCCCGAAGAGCGCAAAGAGTCGCATCACCTGATACGTGGGATCGAGCTCGAACCAGCGCACCGCGAAGTTGGGGCTCATGCCGAACTTGTGGTGATTGTTCTGGAAAAGCTCTCCTGCGGTGACGAAGTCGAAGGGCAGCGTATTGCGCGATTGGTCGCCGTTGTCGAACGTCGAGTATCCGTACCGGTGCCCGCACCAGTTGACGATGGCGCCGTGCACAGGGCCCATGATGTAGTGAAAGGGGAGGAGCGCGTACATCCACGGGTGCGTGACGAAATTCATATAAAAGAGCGTGTACGCCGTCCCCCACGCGATTCGGCCGATCCACGACTGACCCATGCGATCGAGCGCGGGCCACGAGGGCAGACCGCCGTCGAAGCGGGCTTCCGGCTGGACGCGGTCGTACGCGAAGTCGTCGTAGCGCTTCTTCGTGGCGATCATCATCGTCCACACGTTCTTGTAGTTGGTGGGCGAGTGCGGATCCTTCGGCGTGTCGCTGAAGGCGTGGTGCATGCGGTGCAAGATCGCGTACGCGCGCGGTCGGAGCATGCTGGGGCCCTGCGCCACGTACGTGCACAGGTAGAAGAACCGCTCCCAGCCCTTGGTCATCGTGAACATTCGATGGGCGCCGTACCGGTGCAGGAAGAACGTCTGGAAAAAGACGGACAGCTGCCAGTGGGCGACGAAGAAGATGGCGATGGCCACGACGGTGCTCCCAGGTCAGGCGTGTAGGTACTACGCGGACATGTAGCGCGCCGAAGTCCGGGGCAACGTCATTCTTTCGTCACGGCGGATTGTGACATCAAGCCAAACGCGGTACTGCCCCCCGAACCGGATGCGCAAGACCCCGCTTTTTGCCTCGGTCGTCTCCACCTCCGCCATCGTCCTCCTCATCGCGTGCGGGGGCGGCGGGGGCAACGGGAGCGGCACCCCCTCGCTCGAGTCGACGTGCACGACCGTCTGCAACAACGTCCTAGGGCAATGCTGCAACGTGGTCGGGGCGGCGTGCGGCGGCTCGTCGGCCCTCAACAACTGCCTTCAGTCGTGCCAGGGGCTATCGGCGGTGGAGGGGACCTGCGTCGACCAGTTCGCGTCCTACCTCGCGTGTTTGAGCGGCGCCACGTCGATCAGTTGCGAGGCGAGCGGGCCGACGATCACCGTCCTCTCCCCGTCTTGCAACACGCAGTTTCAGGCTTACGGCCAGTGCACAGGCGGTCCTTCGCCCGTGTCGGCCTGCATCGGGATCTCCACGCCGAGCTCGCCGTGCGGCACCTCGAGCGCCCCGGGCACCCAGTCGCTCTTCTGCGTGGGGCAACCGGCCGGCTGCCTCCCCGCCGGACCGGGCCTCTTCGGGATCGGCCCCTACTGTTGTCCGAGTCCGGCCGGCAAATAGCTCTGTTCGAGGCCGTCAGTAGTAAAGCGACATGAGCTCGGTGGCCCAGGGGGGTTGCGTCACCTCTCCGCGCGGTCCGAACTCGCGCATGTACGGCTTGAGGTCGAGGACGGGGGTGCCGTCGACTGCGTCGAGGCCCTCCACGGTCAGGCGTGTCCCCTCGATGCCCAAAAGGCGGCACCGCGATACGCCGAGGCGGTTCGGGCGGCCCTTGCCGCGCTGGGCGAAGATGCCGACGAGCGGCCAGTCTTCGCGCCCACGCGGGTGCCGGGCGCCGGTTTCGATCTCGGCGTCCGGCACGAGGTGGAAGCCATAGACCACCTCGAGATGCGAGAAGTCCCCGAGGCCCGCCAGCGATTCGGCGCCGAAGCGGGGCGCGAGCTCGATGACGCAGCGTTCGGCGCCCCAGCGGTCGTCCTGCGTCTCGCGGCGTCCCCCGACGACGTGCCCGATCGGCTCCACATGCATGGGCAGCCAATCTAGCGTTCGGCGTTTTGGTCCGCTCTCAACGCTTCGCTCCAGCGTGCGGACCTGGTCCAGCGCTTTGGTCGGGGCTCTTGGGGTCCGCTATCGTCACGCCGCCCGACATGATCCGCAGTCCCGTCGTCCAGATCGCGCTCGTCGTCCTCGGATGCGTCGTCAGCGGCACGCTCGAGTGCGCGCAGGTCCCTCTCGCCGCGAACGAGGAGCACGGCCGTGAGCTCTACGGACGCATGTGCGCCGTTTGCCACGGCAGGGCGGGCGAGGGATACGCCGCGGACCATGCAACGGCTCTGGCGCACCCGGACTTCCTCTCGTCGGTCAGCGACTCGTACCTCCGGACGGCGATCACCTACGGGCGAACGGGCACGACCATGTCGGCGTGGGCGACGACCCTCGGAGGTCCGCTCCACGGCGAAGACGTCGATGCGCTCGTCGCGTACGTGCGCACCTGGCAGAAGACTCCGTCGCTGGTCCTCGACCAGCGCCCGCTCGCCGGCGATTCGGATCGGGGGCGCCCGCTCTTCGTCCGCGAGTGCGCCGTTTGCCACGGAGCCGACGGGCGGGGGGGGCCCGAGGTGCACATCGGCAATCACGACTTGCTCGAGAGCGCGTCGAACGGCTTCTTGCGATACGCGATCACGCGGGGCCGGTCCGGGACGAAGATGCCGGCCTTCGGGCCCAATTTGGGGGAGGGGGGTGTGGAGGACCTCATCGCGGCCCTGCGCGGTCTTCCGCCGGCGAGCCGGATGCCCCCGCGCCCGACGTGGCCTCCGGCCCGCGTGCCTCCGATCCCGCTCGGTCCCGTCCCGCTCCACCCGCACGGTCCGGAGCCCGTGGGCTTCCGCGGGCAAGGGCAGACGACGTCGGCGGAGACCGTCAAGGGGCAGCTCGATCGGGGCGCGCGGATGGCGATCCTCGACGCGCGCGCGCCGTCCGACTACGCGAACGAGCACATCGCCGGCGCGGTGAGCGTTCCTTTCTACGATCCCGAACCTTACGTCGCGTCCCTTCCGAGGGACGCGTGGCTCGTCTGTTATTGCTCCTGTCCCCACGCCGAGTCCGGACAGCTCGCGGCGAAGCTCGACGCCAAGGGTTTCAAAAAAGTCACGGTGCTCGACGAGGGCCTGGGGTTCTGGAAGGGCAAGGGATTTCCGACGAAGACAGGCCTCGAGCCCTGACGCGGGCGATCGAGGTCGCTCGCCCGGAATTGACACGTGTGGACCGTTGCCCAAAGATGGGGAAACTCGGAGTGAAACGGTCATGAGCATGTCGGTGCCGCCTTCGGGATCGGCGACATCGAAGCTGGCGTTTGCGGGCGCCGTCGTAGGGGCCAAGTACCGCCTCGAAGAGGTGATTGGTTACGGGGGGATGGGGTCGGTCTGGAGCGCCACGCACCTTGGCCTCGGCGAACGGATCGCGATCAAGCTCGTGTCCGCGAACTTCGCTCGTTCGTCCGAGGCCCGCCGTCGCTTCGAGCTCGAGGCCAAGGCGGCGGCCAAGATCAAGAGCCGGCACGTGCCGCAGGTCTTCGACAACGGCATGCTGGACGACGGCACGCCGTATCTCGCGATGGAGCTCCTCCAAGGGGAGTCGCTGGCCGCGCGGATCGTCCGCCAGGGGCCGGTGCCCTTGCCGGAGACGGTCGGCATCGTCGACCAATGTTGCCGCGCGCTGACGCGGGCGCACTCGCTCGGGATCGTGCATCGCGACCTCAAGCCGGACAACATCTATTTGGCGCACTCGGTGGACGACGAATCGTACGTCGTCAAAGTGCTCGATTTCGGGATCGCCAAGTTCACCGTCACCGAGGGCGAGGCGACGAGCTCGACGCGCACGGGGGCGCTCCTCGGCACGCCGCTCTACATGAGCCCCGAGCAGGCGCGCGGCCTTCGCGGGTTGGACGCGCGGACCGACATCTATTCGCTCGGCCTCGTCGTCCACACGATGCTCACGGGGAGGACGGCGTTCAACGCGGAGTCGATCGGCGACCTGCTGCTGCAGGTCTGTGTACAGCCTCTCCCGAGCTTGCTCGCCGGCGCGCCGTGGCTGCCGCCCGCGATGGAGGATTGGTTTCGCAAGGCCTGCGCGCGCGAGCCCGAAGGGAGATTTCCGACGGCGCAAGCGCTGCTGGACGGCCTTCGCATCGCCGCCGGGGTGTCCGCATCATCGCAGGGCGCCGAGCCACCGCCGGGGGGATGGGGCAACCGCGTCTCGGCGCCCACGTGGGACGCCGGGTTCGCCGGCAGCTCGGTCGTCGGCGCGGGGGCGTCGACGGCCGGCGGCCGCGGGACCGGGGTGCGCAGCTCAAGGGGCCCCGCGGTCGTTGCCTCCCTGCTCGGGGCGATCACCCTGACGGTCGCCGGCGCGATCGGGGTCGTGATCGCCGTCCGGGGACACCGCGCGCTCGCGCCCAACGACGCGCCCGGCGCCACCGCGCCCAGCCACCCCGCCACGGTGACCGCGCGTCCCGTCGGGACCGAGCTCCCGGTCGTGACGCTCGATCCAATCGCGGCCGACGCCTCGCCGGCGCCGGGCCCCTCGCGCGCGCCCGTTCCGCCGTTGACCCCGCCGGTCCGGCCGACCCTCGAGAAGGGCCCCGTCGTGGCTCCCCCCCCCGTGGGCGGCAAGCCTCCACCCGCGGCGGCCACCTCCGCCAAACCCAACGGAGCGATCGACCTTGGCTATTGAACGTAAGACGGTTCGTCGACTTCGTTGCGGTGCCCTATGGGGGGGCGCTGCGGTCGTCGCGCTTGCCGGGACGGCGCGGGCCCAGGGCCAAACGCCGGCTCCGTCGGCCGAGGACATGGCCTCGGCGCGCGTCCTGGGGACCGAGGGGGTGCGCCTTGCCGATGGCGGGGACTGCGCCGGCGCGATCCCGAAGCTCGAGGCCGCCGAAAAGCTCTACCACGCCCCCTCGACGCTCGATCGCCTCGGCGAGTGTCAGATCAAGGTCGGCCGGCTCGTGGACGGGACCGAGGCGCTTCAACGCGTCGTGCGCGAGCCTTCGGCGCCGACGGCGCCTCAGGCGTTCGTGGTCGCGCGCCAGCGTGCGCAGCAGGCCCTGGCGGCGGCCCTGCCGCGCATCGCCAAGCTCCGTATCCACGTCGACGGAGCGCCTCCCGACCAGGTGGCCGTGACCGTCGACGGCGCGAGCGTCCCCTCGGCCCTGCTCGACAGCGATCGTCCCACCGACCCCGGCACCCACGAGATCAAGGCGACGGCGCCCGGCTTCACGACCGCCACGGCCACCGTGCAGCTCGACGACGGCGCCGGCGCGCCCGTTTCCCTGCACATCGACCCCGCGCCGAGCGCACCCGCGGCGGCTCCCGCTCCAGCGCCGGCCCCCGTCGAACCGCCTCTGCCCGCGCCCACGTCTTCGTCGGGCGGCGGCCGCGGTCTCGCCATCGCCTCGCTGGCGGTGGGCGGCGTTGGGGTCGCCGTCGGTTCGATCTTCGGCGTCCTCGCGCTGTCGACCAAGTCGACGCTCGACTCGCATTGTCCGGGCAAGGTCTGCCCCCCCTCGGAACAGGGCGACATCGACTCGCTCGGCTCGCAGGCGACGGTCTCCAGCGTGGGCTTCGGCGTGGGGCTCGTCGGCCTCGCGGTCGGCGCCGTCCTGCTCGTCACCTCCCACGGATCGGCCGAGGCGCATGCGGATCGAGGGCCGCCCCGTCCGTCGGTCGAACCGTGGGTCGGCGCGGGCGCCGCGGGCGTCGGAGGCACCTTCCAATGACGGGCCGACCGCGCACCCTGATGGTCCTGGCCGCGATCGGCGTCGCGACGTCGGGCGCCGCGAGCTGCAACGTCATCGTCGGTGCGGGCGACTACGTCGTCGACGCCGCGGCGGCGGACGGCTCGGGCGCCGAGGCCTCCGGCGACGCCGCGGGCAGCGCAGCGGCCGACGGGCCGGACGATCGCTCGACGCAAGAGTCGTCCAGTCCATCCAAGGACGGCGGCGGCCCCCGCGAGGCGGCCGCCGAGGCGTCGATGGTCGAAGCCTCCCTGCCCGACGCGCCGGCCGACGCGCCGATGATGATCGTGGTGCCCGAGGCGGGGCTGACCGACGTCCAGCAACTCGTCGCGTCGTGCGTGTACTCGGTCAGCTGCGACCCGTTCTTCTTCGCGACCACGATCTCCGATTGCATCGCCCAGGACTATCTGCAGGCTACGCCGGCGCTTTCCTGCCTCGCGACCATCGACGGATGCGCCGCGTTCACCGCGTGCCGTCACGTGAGCTACGCGACGCTCGCCGAGTGCCCAGGCACGGGCGCCGCCGCCCACTGCGACGCCGCGACGAACCGCGCGATCAACTGCCTCGACCAGGCGAACGGTACGGTCCGCGATTGCGCGAAGCTCGGCGGCACCTGCGCCACCTACGCCGACTCGACGGGCACGATGGTCGCCGACTGCATGGTCGTCCCGAGCTGCACCGAGACCGACACGCTGCTGCACTGCTCCGGCGACTCGGTGTACCAGTGCATCAACGGCAGCGGCTTCGGCGAGCACTGCTCCGCAACGTCGAGCACGTGCGCGACGGTCGGCGGCGACACCAACTGTTACTTGAACGCGGCCGCCTGCAATGCTCCCGGCTATGCGTGCTCGGGCTCGACGCTCGACTGGTGCACGAGCGGTGGGCAGCGCTTCACGCTCGACTGCGCGCGGGCTGGCCTCTCGTGCGAGACGGACGACGCCGGCAACGGCGATTGCGTGTCGACGACGGCCAGCCCCTCGTGCACCGACGCGTGCGCCGCGGACGGCAAGACAATCGTGGCCTGCGTCGGCGGCGCGGCGATGAACATCGACTGCACCCAGTACGGGTTCACCCAGTGCACGACCGCCACGGACAATAGCGGCACCCTGTACGCGTACTGTCAGTAGCCCCGGCTCAGTCCTCGACGAGCCACACCGTAAAGACGCCGACGTCCTGTGCGGTCGTCTCCTGCTCGACGTGGAGCGGGCCGTCGCCGAGGTCCGAGGGCAGCGGGATCTGCAGATACTGAAAGAGCGTCTGCTGCGGCTCGAGGTGTGCGTTGGGCAAGGGCTGCCCGTTGACCTTGGTCGTCAGCTCGCCGCGATAGAAGCTGTCGGTCCGGACGACGAGCCGTCCGCCGTGGGGGGCCGGCGCCAGGTCGTAGGCGATGGTCTTGCCGTTGCGCAGGATGCCGCATTCGTCTTGCACCAGGTAACCGAAGGTGTCCATCAGGCTGCGGGGCTGCCGAAGCGTCTCCCCGATGACGAGCCGGTGAGCGGCCTCCTTCTCGCCCGGGCCGACGTCGAAGACGTCCGCCACGTGACCGCCGCGCAGGACCTGCTTGGGCAGGAAGGCCGCGTCGTAGTGGTGGTTGCGCACCATCGTGCCGACCAGGAGCAGGGCGGCGGCGACGAGCGTGGCCGCCCCCACCGTTCGCTCGCGGCGGCGCGGCTCCTGCGCGATGGCGGGACGCTCGATCCAATACAGCGACGAGATGATGAGGATGGCCGCCACCCAACCGCACGACAGGAGGAAGCTCTCCGTGATGAGGTCGTGCTCGTAGCGCAGCATGACGATCGACGCGACGAGCGCAACGCAGACGACGAGGAACCGGGCGCGCGCCCACGGGCTGTTGCGGTTGGACAGCATGACCGCCGCGAAGACGCCGACATAGATCGTGTAGTAGCTCGCCGGCATGGTCCAGAACACGAGGAGGCCGGACCCGACGACGACGCACGCCTCGGCGGGCCGGGCGCGCAGGGCGCCCGCGACGGTCCAGATCGAGATGACCGCCGTCAGCAGCATGTCCGAGATCGGCATCCGATGCAGGCGCGCCACGAGGGCGCGGTTCCACTCCGGATAGACGAAGTCGCTCGCGCCGAAGGCCTGCCGCGCCACCTCGGGCGCGAACGTGACGATCTTCTTGATGCCGAGGTGGTTGTCGAAGAACGTCACCGAGTGCACGCCGATCCGCTCGCGCCACTCGAGCCATGGAGTGACGCCGAACCGCAGGAGCGACAGCGCGATGAGGCCCACGAGCACGGCCGCCGCCGCGCCGACGAGGCGGATCAGCTCGGCCCGTGAGCCCGTGCGGTACCAGCGATAGCCGAGCGGTACCGTCGCCCCGAAGAGGAAGAAGACCGGAAAGAAGACCGCGGCCGTGCACGCTCCGAGGGCCGCGCCCGCCCAGCCCCAGCGCCGGCGCGCCAGCGCCGCCACGCCGAGCATGAGGAAGAACACCCAGAGCTGGCGCAGGAACGAGCCGCCGGTCCAGTTGTACGTGCGAAACGGGGTGTTGCCGAGGATGACCAGCGTGAAGAGCGCAGGGACCGGGCCGAGCGCGTACGCCATCGCACCGACGCCGATGCCGAGCAGGGCGAAGTCGAACCCGCCGAGGACCCACTTCCACGTCGCGTCGTTGAGCGGAACACGGTTCGAGAGCGCGCTGCTGATGACCGCGTAGCTCGGCGGCGGATTGAAGCCGGAGTCGAGCATGACCCCCTGCCACCACGAGTTGTTCCCCTCCTTCTCGCGCAGAAACGAGAGGTCCCGCTTCAGCGAGGCCCACCTCTCGGGCGAGAAATGCGTATGCGCCGCCTCCACCATCGGCAAGAAGTCGTCCCGCCGCAGGAAGTGCGCGCTGCCGCGCAGATCACGGATGCGTTCGAAGCGGATGGCCTTGCGCGGCTCGTCGCGCCCGATCTCCTCGAGCGCTGCGACCGTCGCGAAGTACATGCCGTCGTAGCCCCACTCCTTCAGGTACTTGCTGCCGAAGTAGTAGTGGTAACAGTCGTGGGAGTGGAAGTTGATGTGCCCGTAGACGCCGTGGTCGTGGAAGTCGCCGAAGAACGTGAACGTCCAAACACCGAGGCAAGCGCAGACCGCCATGAGCAGGCGATGAAGTCGCTCCCAGTGCTTGCTCAGCCAGCCGCGCGGCTTGGCCCACCGGGGTCCGAAGCTCCAGCTCAGGCCCACGAGCATTCCGGCTACGACGATGGTCAAGAGCAAGTGCGGCTTGATGGCCTCGAGCATGATCGGGCGTCACGCTAGCATCAGCGCGGCAAAAACGCGCGAAGCCGACTCGCCGATCAGGGTGTGGCACAGCGCGGCGCAGGCCGAGCGTGCGGGAGGACCGGGCCTGCGGAGTCCGGGTCTTGCGTCACTGCTTACCGCATGGTAAGGAGAGGCCTCCCAGATGGTAGCAGCACGCCTCTCCCGGCCTCGCTTGCGCCGCGTCGACGGCCCCGCGCAGGTCCGTCATCGAGGCGTCGCCGACAGCGACGACGTGGACGTGCGCGCGGCGACCGTCGCGGCGGCGACGCGTCTCTTCGCCGCCCACGGCTTCGAGGGGACCGCGCTCCAGGACATCGCCGACGCCGTCGGGGTGACGAAGCCCGCCGTCCTCCACCATTTCCCGTCGAAGGAGCACGTGAGGCAGGCCGTCCTCGACGCCATCCTCACGCACTGGAACGAGGCGCTGCCGCGCCTCTTGCTGGCCGCCACCGCGAGCCACGATCGCTTCGACGCCGTGTTCGGCGAGACGCTCCGCTTCTTCGCGGCCGATCCGGATCGGGCGCGGCTGATCGTCCGCGAGACCCTGAGCCGCCCCGCCGAGATGCGCCGCCTCCTGAAGGGTCCGGTCCGACGTTGGCTGGCCGCGGTGGCCGACTACGTCCGCGCGGGAAAGGCCAACGGCCGCCACTACGCCGACGTCGACCCGGAGGCCTACGTCGTGCACGTGCTCCTCCTCGTCATCACCGCCACGGCCGCCGCGTCGGTGACGTCCGCGGTCCTCGAGGACGGCGTGGCCTCCGCGGGACGGCGCGGCAAGGACGAGGTCGACGGGCGCTTCCGGCGGGAGCTCGCGCGCATCGCGCGGGCGAGCCTGTTCCCGAGCGAGCGGACCAGCGACGACCGGCGCATCGCCGATCGCAAGCGAAAACCTGACGGCACGACCCCACCCGGGGCGCGGCCGCGCGTAGCGAGGTAGAGGCCATGGCGAGCTTTCTCACGGACAACGACGATTTGCTCTTCTACCTGCACGAGGGCGTCGACTGGACCTCCCTCGCCGAGGTTACCGAGTACGGCTGGCGCACGCCGGACGGCTTCAAGAACGGCAAGGACGCGAAGGAGTTCTACGCCGAGGTCGCCCAAGCGATGGGCGAGCTCGTCGCCGAGCAGCTCGCCCCCCGCGCCGCGAAGATCGACCGCGAGGGCACGCACCTCGCGAACGGTGAGGCCGTGGAGAGCGCGTCGATGAAAGAGTTCTTCGACGCCGTGCGGGGCGCGGACATGCACAAGCTCTGCATTCCGAGGGAGCTCGGCGGCTTGAACGCGCCGCTCCTACTCTACTTCCTCTGCGGCGAGATGGTCGCGCGGGGAGACCTCGCCTGCATGAATCACTTCTCCTTTCACGGGGGGATGGCGATGGCCGCACTCGCCTACTCGGTCGAAGAGGGGACGACCGACTTCGACGTCGAGGGCGGTCGGATCCGCTCGACGCGCTTCGGCGAAGCCATCGGCGAGATCGCGCGTGGGGACGCGTGGGGGTGCATGGACATCACCGAGCCGAACGCCGGCAGCGACATGGCGGCTTTGCGCACGCGTGGCGAGCAGGACGAACACGGCAACTGGTTCGTCACGGGCCAGAAGATCTTCATCACGTCCGGGCACGGCAAGTACCACTTCGTCGTCGCCCGGACCGAGGAGGCGAAAGACCCGAACGACCCGTTCGCCGGCCTGGCCGGGCTCTCGATGTTCTTCGTCAAGACGTACGACGACCTCCCCGACGGTACGCGCAAGCGGTACGTGACGATCGAGCGCGTGGAGGAGAAGCTCGGTCACCACGGCTCGGTCACCGCGGCGCTCGCCTTCGAGCGGGCACCGGCGCTCCTCATCGGGAAGCGCGGCCAAGGCTTCAAGTACATGCTCGTGCTCATGAACAACGCCCGCGTGGGCGTCGGCTTCGAGAGCGTCGGCCTCGCCGAGAACGCGTACCGCATGGCGAAGGCGTACGCCGAGGAGCGCCGGTCGATGGGCAAGCCCATCGCCCGCCACGAGATGCTCGCCGATTACCTCGACGAGATGCGGACCGACATCCAGGCGATGCGCGCCCTCGGGGTCGCAGGCGCCTTCCACGAGGAGATGTCGCAGAAGCTCAAGCTCATCGGCCGGTTCATCGAGCACGCGGGGCCGACCGAGCGCGAGCGAATCAAGCGTGACCTGCCGCGCCACACCGCCCTCGCGCGCCGCTACACGCCCCTCTTCAAGTACCTTGCCACGGAGAAGGCCGTCGAGATCGCCCGCCGCAACATGCAGATTCACGGCGGCGTCGGCTACACGAAGGAGTTCGGCGCCGAGAAGCTGCTCCGGGACTCGCTCGTCCTGCCGGTCTACGAGGGTACGAGCCAGATCCAGTCGCTCATGGCGATGAAGGACACGCTCATGGGGATCATCAAACGGCCCCAGGCGTTCGTGACCCGCATGGGGCAGGCCCGCTGGCGGTCGGTGTCGTCCCGGGACGCGCTCGAGAGGCGCGTCGCGAGGCTCCAGGTCTTGTCGATGTCCGCGCAGCAGTTCCTGATGACGCGCACGGCGGCCGGCAAGCTCAAGACGCTGACCGACGTGCCCGTCGCCAAGTGGCGCGAGGTGCTCACCGAGCAGTGGGACCCGAAGAAGGACTTCGCGCTCGCCATGCTCCACGCGGAGCGCCTCACGCGCATCCTCTGCGACGAAGCGGTGGCCGAGCTGCTCCTCGAGCAGTGCAAGGAGCACCCGCAGCGGCGCGAGCTGCTCGAGCGCTGGCTCGACCGGGCCGAGCTCCGCTCCAAGGCCCTGCACGAAGAGATCACCACGACGGGCGCGCGCATCCTCGCGTCGCTCGCTTTCCCGGGCACCGGCGCGCAGCGCGCCGCGGCGGAGTGACCATGTCCGTCTCGATGAAGCACGCGTTCGCCCAGGGCCCCGCCGTCGCGGCGCTCGGCCGCGTGGCGTTGTCGGGGCTGCGCAACTCGCAGCGCCCCGCGTCGCCGCAGCAGGGTCCCGGTCCGTGGGTCGAGGCCCGCCTCCCCGCTCGCCCCGAGCAGCTCGTCCGTGACTACATCCGTCACGTCGGCGGAGACCCGGCCTGGTACCGCGGCCGCCTGCCTCCGCACCTCTTCCCGCAGTGGGGCTTCGCGCTGGCAGCCCGAGCCCTCCTCGGCCTGGGCTACCCGCTCGCGCGCGCCATCAACGGCGGGTGCCGGATCGAGAACCGGGCCCCGCTGCCGGCGGGCGAGCCGCTCGACGTGAGGGCGCGGATCGAGTCGATCGACGACGACGGTCACCGCGCGATCATCACGCAGCGCGTAGTCACGGGCACGGCCGAGGCGCCCGAGGCGCTGGTCGCCGACCTTCGCGCGTTCATTCCGCTCGGCGATCGGAACGCCGAGAAGGCCAACGGAAAGAAGCCCGCCAAGGCGCGCCCGACGGTGCCGGCCGGCGCGCACGAGATCGCGTTCCTGCGCATCCGTGAGGACGCGGGGCTCGACTTCGCCAAGCTCACCGGCGACTTCAACCCCATCCACTGGCTCAAACCGTACGCGCGCGCGGCGGGCTTTCGCACGGTCATCCTGCACGGGTTCTCGACGGTGGCGCGCGCCGCCGAGGCGCTCAACCGCGCGCGGTTCGCGGGCGATCCGTACCGGTTGAAGACGCTCGACGTGCGCCTGTCGCGGCCGCTGGTCCTGCCGGCGCGCGTCGGCGTCTACGTGAGCGCGGAGGGCGGAGTCCGCACGCTCGAGCGAAGCGAGAGTTCGGACGACACACCCAAAGGAGTCCGCACGCTCGAGCGAAGCGAGAGTTCGGACGACACACCCAAAGGCGCCCGCATCTGGGTCGGGGACGCGCCCGGAGGCGGCGCGTACCTCGAGGGACGTTTCGAGGCGGAGGCACGATCATGAGCGACTTTCTCGTTGAGCTGGGCAAGAACCCGCGCGCGCGCGCGCTCGTGCAGTCCCTCGGGCTGCCCATCCCGCTGCCGCAAGCGCTCAAGCGCGAGCGCGGTCCGTGGCGCGAGCGCCCGCTCGCCGACGCCACGGTCGCCGTCGGGGCGACGAGCGGGGCGGAGCTCGTCCCCGCCCTGGCCGAGTGCCTCGCCGCCGCCGGCGCGAACCCGTACCTCTCGGTCCCCGATTCGCTCGCGGGCTCGTTTCGCGGGCCGGGCGAGACCTTCGGACGCCCTCCGCGCGCGCTGCACGCGCTCTCCGAGACCGCGAAGGCGAACGCCCTCGTCTTCGACGCGACGGGAGTGTCCGACGTCCGGGGCCTCCGCGCGGTCTACGACTTCTTCCACCCGCTCGTCACGCGCATCGCGAAGTCGGGACGCGTCGTCGTCCTCGGCCGCCCGACCGACGGCGCGAAGCCCGAGACGGCCGCGGCCCAGGCGGCGCTCGACGGCTTCGTGCGCAGCCTCGCGAAGGAGGTCGGACGCGTGGGCGCCACGGCCAACCTGGTCGTCGTGGCCATGGGCGCGGAGGGGCGCGTCGGCCCCGTCTTGCGCTTTCTGCTGTCGGCACGCTCCGCGTTCGTGACCGGGCAGCCGGTCTTCGTGGGCACGCGCGTGAGGGCGATCGCGGAGCCGCCGCTCGTGCGGCCTCTCGAGAAGAAGATCGCGCTCGTCACCGGGGCGGCGCGGGGCATCGGGGAGGCCACCGCGAAGAGCCTCGCCGCCGAGGGGGCCCACGTCGTCTGCCTCGATCGACCGGCGGACGACGGCCCCACCAGTCAGCTCGCGCGCTCGATCGGCGGCACAGCCCTGGGTGCGGACATGGCCGACGAGGACGCGCCCGCGAAGATCGCCGACGCCCTCCGAGGCCTCGGCGGCGTCGACGTCGTCGTGCACAACGCGGGCATCACGCGCGACCGAACCATCGCCCGCATGAAGCCCGAGGTGTGGGACCAGGTCCTCGAGATCAACCTGGCGGCCGTAGTGCGCACCACCGCGGCGCTCGAGCCGCTCCTCCGGGAGAACGCGCGCATCGTGTGTCTCTCGTCGATCGCCGGGATCGCGGGCAATATGGGGCAGACGAACTACGCCGCGTCCAAGGGCGGGATCGTCGCCTTCGTTCGCGCGACGGCGGAGCGGTTGGCCGACCGGGGAATCGCCGTGAACGCGGTCGCGCCCGGGTTCATCGAGACGCGCATGACGGCCGCGATCCCGGTCGCCATCCGCGAGGTCGCGCGGCGGCTGAGCGCGCTCGGCCAAGGCGGACAGCCGGAGGACGTCGCCCAGGTGATCACCTTCTTGGCGAGCCCCGGTGCACACGGGATCACGGGCCGCACGCTGCGCGTGTGCGGCGGGGCGTTCATCGGCGCGTGAGTACGGACGAAAAGGAGAGCGAGAGATGTCGAAACAGAACGGCGGGCGGCGTGCGGTGGTGGTCGGTGGTGTCCGGACGCCCTTCGTGAAGGCGTTCACGGACTTCACCAAGCTCGACACGATCGCGCTCGGCGTCGCGGCGGTGTCCGGGCTCCTCAAGAAGGCCGGCCTGCGTCACCGTGACGTCGAGTCGATCGTCTGGGGCGGCGTCATCCTGCCTCCCACCCAGCCCAACATCGCGCGCGAGATCGCGCTCGATCTTCGCCTCGACCCGGGGTGCGAGGGTCACACGGTGACTCGGGCATGCGCTTCG
>Ga0070735_10001386_pt1 | contig 23526 bp, 20 predicted proteins | sample Coa_R1_FD_66443 | JGI IMG/M metagenome (GOLD analysis project Ga0070735, IMG submission 66443) | Surface soil microbial communities from Centralia Pennsylvania, which are recovering from an underground coalmine fire - Coalmine... | ecosystem: Environmental > Terrestrial > Soil > Unclassified ...
CGCGTTTTCGGGCACGCGCGAGAAGGGATGGCGCAGCAGCACCGCGGCACCGGTCACGAGAGCGCAAGCCGCGAGCGCACCGGCTGCGGCCCAGACAAACGTTCCGCCGCGCGCAGCGGAAAACGTTATCACGATTACTGCTACCTCCAGCCCTTCGAGCAGCACGCCGTTGAATGCCGTTGCAAATGCGTAGTGCTTTTCGTGCTTGCGCAGATCCGCGATCTCGGCATCGAAGGCCGCTTGTTCATTGCGCATCGCTTTGCGTCCCGAATATCGCCAGATCGCTTTGCGAAGCCACGTATAACCGAAGAGCGTGAGAAAGACGCCTATGCCGATCTGCAACGCGTTCAGCGGCACCCAATAAACGAGGGCCGGACCGAGCAAACCCGTGATGACGATCAGTACGCCGATGGCCCACGCTGTCGCACTCAATGCGGTGCGCCACCCCGCGGTATATCCAACCGCCATGACGATTGTTGCGGCTTCGACGAACTCGAGCGCCGAGGCCAGAAACGTCGTGCCTGCGGCAACCCACGCGTGCACTATGGCCTCAGATGCGCGAGGATGTCGTTCATCACGCGCGGATCCACGGCGTCGGGGCGCGAGAAATCCAATTTCGCGCTGATCGCGGCGCCGTAGGCGGCCCTCGTGTTTCGTTCGTCCACATTGATTGAGGGCCGCACGGCGTCGAACGCTGCGGCGTTTACGACATGCATCGCGAACGCGCCGTACATCGGTCGCGTCGTTTGATCGTAGACGGACAGCGGCGGCAAGCCGAGCAGCAGTTCGATCGTTCGCACGACACTTACCGTCGAGTAATGCGTATGCTGCACGCCGCCGATTGCGTACGGGCTTGCGATGTAAAACGTGGACCGCTGGTCGCTGACGTGATCCGGACCGTTCTGAGCATCGTCTTCCAAGATAAAGATCGCGCTGCTTTTCCAGTAAGCGGAGTGCGAGACGGTATCCACCAATTGCCCCACCGCCCAATCGTTCGTCGCGACGTACGCACGCGGCGTAAGCTGCCCGGGAGCTGTTCCGGAGGTGTGATCGTTGGGCAAATACACGATCTCGAGTTGCGGCAAATCGCGATGCGCGACATAAGCGGTGAATTCACGCTTCCATTCGGCAAGGCGCGCGAGATCGCTGTACGAGAGGTCCCAGCCGATGTATCGCGGATCGAAGTGCCCGCGCAGACCCGGAAAGGTGTTGATACCGATTGCTACGCCGTGTCCCGGGAAATCGATGTCTTCACCGTAGTCGCGAAATGTGACGTTGCCGCGCAGCGCGGCGTCCCACAGATAGCCGTTGTGCGGCACGTCGGGCGACGCTCCGCTTTGAAAATCATACGTATCGCGGCGGTTGCCGTAATTGGGAGGCCAAAACCGCTCGACGTAATCGTTTGCGAAGGCTGCGTCGGTCCAGTTGTGCCCGTCCGCGCTCACCTGAGCATCCGCATACGCGTTATCGAAAACGCCGAAGCGGCGCGCGAGCGAGTGCTGATTCGGCGTAACGGCGGCTCCGAACATCGCGAGACTGCGCTCGCCATCGGCACCGGGGATATCGCCGAGCACTTGATCGTACGACCGATTCTCCTTGATGACGTAGAAGACGTGCTTGATCGGACCGCCGGCACGCAGAATCGTGCGGTCTGCGGGTACGGGCGTCCATTCCGGAGTTGCGTCGGCAGTAACCGCAGAACTTTCGGCTGGGGCATTCGCGTATTCGGATGCCGGAACGGCGCGTACCGAACCGATCGTCAATTCGCCGACGTACCCGCCTGAATGGCGGTTGAGCGGGTTGAATTGCGGATTCGCGGGTGCGCTCTCGCCTTTGCCGTTGCTCACGTAGAGCGTACCGTCCGCGCCTACCGCCACGCCGGTCGGATACCAACCGGCGGGGATGCGTTCGACGACGCGATCGCCGCGAATCAGCGCAACCGCGTTTTGCGCGCCGAGCGAAACGAAGAGAGCGTTCCCGTACACGGCGAGCGCATTCGGCGAGGCGCCATAAGCGCTCACACGCGACGCGTGCATGCGAACGGAGATGTCAGCGATCTTTGCGTTCGTTTGCGTGTCGATCACGCCGACCGCATCGTCGTCGCTCTCCGCAACGTACAGTTTGGTTCCATCGCCCGAGAGCGCGAGCGCCGATGGATGCAAGCCAACCGGAATGCCGGCTCGCTGCGTCAGCGACGCGACGTCGACGACGGCAACGCTGTTCGACGAACGCACGCTCACGTAGAGCGTCTTGCCATCCGCAGAAAGCACGAGATCGCTGGGATGATCGCCGACGTGCAGCGTTTTGCCGTCCACGGACACCGCGCCGTCACCATCGTCTGCGCTCGCAGCGCGCTGCGCATGCGCGGCCACGGCAGCCGGCCACGAATCTTTGCCGGTCGACACGCTGGTCACGGCGCCGCTGCGTACGTCGACCGTGAGAAGGCTGTCCGTGTTCGCGCCCGCGACGAGCACGCGATCGTCATCGAGCCAAACCGGTTTTCCGAACGCGCCCTCGAGCTGGATGGTGCGAACCTCGCGCAGTCCCGGAGTTTGCAGCAGCCGGAGCGCGGGAGCGGAGACGCCCGATTCGACGACGGCGAGCGTTCTGCCATCGGGAGAAAGCGCGATACCCTGCGGCATCGTTCCGGTCTGCGCCAGCGGACCGGCCGGCGGCGAAAGGCGCCATCCGCCGGGCAGAACGACCGTTGCAGTTGTAGCCGCCAGAGCGGCGCAGCCGAAAAGCCCGGCGAGCGCGGGCGCGAGAAGTCGTCTGACCATGGCGCGCCCTTCGCCTTCACCATTCGTTGCACCGTCACACTCGTCACGGCCCGCCTGATTGGCCGCTTGGCCGGAGGATGGCGCACCTGGCTCAGGAATCGCCGCAGGGACCCGCCCGCGAAGTTTGGGCGCCGACCTCGGAGGAGATTCAACGATCGTGGACCTGTCAAAAATTACGGTGTATGCGGGCGGTTCGATGCGCCCGTACGAGGATGCGAAGGTCGGCCTGCTCACGCACGGGCTGCAATACGGAACCGGCTGCTTCGAGGGCATTCGCGGCTATTGGGTCCCCGAGAACGGTGAGCTGTATCTGATGCAGCTGCGCGAGCACTACGAACGGCTCGCGATTTCCGCAAAGATCCTGATGATGCAGCTGCCGCTGAGCATCGACGAACTCATCGAGGTCACGGCGGAGCTGGCGGCACGCAACCGCTTCGACTCGGACATCTACGTGCGGCCGTGCATCTTTAAATCCGCCGAAGACGTCGGCGTTCGCCTGCACAACGTTCCGGACGCCTTCGCGATTATCCCGATTCCGTTCACGCGATATCTTGACGTAAACGAAGGATTGAAGGCGGGCGTGAGTTCGTGGCGCCGCGCGGACGACTCCGCGGCTCCGCCGCGCGCGAAGATCACGGGGCTGTACGTCAACAGCGCGCTCGCGAAGAGCGAAGCCGTCGCAAACGGCTACGACGAAGCGATCCTGCTCTCGCACGACGGCCACGTCTCCGAAGGGTCTGCCGAAAACATCTTCCTGGTCAGACGCGGCGTTCTCTACACGCCCGATCCATCCCAAAACGTCCTCGAAGGCTGCACGCGCCGCTCGATTTTGGAGATCGCGCGCGACGAATTCGACCTGCCGGTCGTCGAGCGCTCCATCGACCGAAGCGAGCTCTACGGCGCAGACGAGCTGTTCTTCACGGGTACCGCGGCCGGCGTTCTGCACATCCGCTCGGTCGATCATCGTCTGATAGGTGATGGAACGATGGGACCGATTACCAAACGCCTGAGCGGATTCTACGAGCGCGTGGTGCGCGGAAAAGAGCGCGCGTACGAACGCTGGCTCACGCCCACGTATTCGGGACGAACGGTTAAGGCGTAGCGTTCACGGCGGGTGCGGGTGAGGCCGGCGCGCTGCTCGCTCCCCACATCGGCACGTCTTGCTGCGCGTCGGACGCGGGCGCGGCTTCGGTGCCGTCCGTACTTTGCGTTTCGCTTACCGGAGCGGTCTCGGTGCTCGTATCCTCGGCATTGACCTGTGTGGGATCGAGATCGTTGGCGAGCCGCCATTGCCCGAAGCGCGTCAAATCGGTGTACGCCATTTTCGAGATGCGGTGAATGAACGAACGCCCGGAATCGAGCGACGGAAGATCCGTCGTCATGACGGCGATCACGTACGGCTCCTGTCCGAAGACGATGCCGACGTCGTTGAGCGTATCGTCGAACGACCCGGTCTTGTGCGCGATCAGCACGTCCGGCGGCAGCGGCACGGGAAGCAGCGTGTTGATTTGCTGACCTTCGAGAATGGAAATCATCTTCTCCGAAGCCGACTCGTCGATGAGCTTGTGCTTCGCCATGTCGCTGAGCAGCCTCACCATGTCCGCGGGCGTCGTGCGAAGCGTGCTGCGCACGTTCCACTCTTCCGTGCGAATGTAATCGGCAAGGTGCGTGTGATGCAGACCGAGGTCCGCCATTTCGGCGTTGATGTTGCGGCGGCCGACCAAGCGTATGAGCATGTTCGCCGCAGTGTTGTCGCTCACGGTAATCATTTTGGTGAGCAGGTACGAAACGGCAAAACCGGTCCCGACGGAGGCGTCGCAGATATCGCCCGAACCCCAATCGCGATCGCTTGCCTGTAAGTGCACGCGGCGGTTGAGATCGAATTTGCCGCCCCACATTTGCTTGAAGACTTCGACCATGATTGGGATCTTGATGGTCGAGGCGGCGGGCATGACGTCGTTCGCATTGACGCCGCGCGTATAACCCGTAGCGAGGTCTTCGATCTGAAGCGCGACATGGCCGGGAGCGTAAGCCGGTACGCTTGCCAGTGCCACTTGCAACTGGACAAGCGGTGCCGGAATATCGATCTGCGCGTCGGCGTGAGCCGTCAACGCAGCGAATAGCGCGAGAATAGCAAAAACAGCGGCGAGCTTGCGCATATTTAATTTTTCGGCAAAATTCTATAGTACTTTTATCTCACCTTTGAAAGCCGAATGCGCGTGTCCAGAGTCCTAATAGGGGATACCATCCGCCGCCGGCGCGCGCACCTTTCCGACGAGCCCGGCAATGGCGACGAGTGCGGCAATGTACGGTACCGCCTGCATTGCGTCGCTCGGGAGCCAGCCGATGCGGCCTTGCAGCACGTACTGCAGCGCCTCGAAGAAGCCGAAGAAGACGGCGGCGCCGGTCGCGCCCCACGGGGTCCAGCGGCCGAAAATGACGGCGGCAAGCGCGATGAAGCCGCGTCCGGCGGTCATGCCGTCCGAATAGATGTTCACCTCGCCTATCGAGAGAAACGCCCCGCCCAGTCCGGCAAGTGCACCGCTGAGGATCACCGCGTAGAGACGCAGACGAAGAGGATGAAGACCCGCGTCGTGCACGGCGCGCGGATTTTCGCCGCACGCGCGCACCCGCAGACCCCAGGGCGTAAAGTAGAGCACCGCATGCAACGCGAGCGCGCAGACGAATGCGAGCGCGACTAATATCCAATAGTTCGGGCCCAACGCGTTCACTTGGGGACTCGCTCCGGGCTGATTGTACAGCAGCGTGAGCGCGTAGGCCGCTCCGCCGAGTGCAACCAGATTGATTCCGGTTCCCGCGACGATCTGATCGACTTTGAAAACCGTCGCGGCAAAGCCGAGCACGAATCCGAGCAGCGCGCCCGCCGCGATTCCCGCGAGCAGTCCGGCGATCGGACTGCCGGTGATTCCGGAAAAGACGACGGCAGTAAATGCGCCGCCGGCCATCATGCCTTCGAGGCCGATGTTTACGATGCCGGCGCGCTCGGAAATGACGCCGCCGAGCGCGGCATAGATGATCGGCGTCGATTTGACGAGCGTGAGCGTGACGAGCGTCGCAATCGCAATGCCTGCGGCGGAACTCATATCGGTGCCGCCTCTGCACGCGTGGCGATGTAGCGGCGCGCTGCCAGTACGAGAATGATGAGTCCTTCGATCACGTGGATCGCGTCCTTCGGGACGTCCGCGAGCGCTTGCATCGCCAGCCCGCCGGCTTCCAAAATACCGAATCCGAATGCGGCGAGGCAAACCCACAGCGGATTCAAATCGCCGACGAGTGCAACCGCGATCGCCGTGTATCCGTAGCCGGGCGAAAGCTGCGTGTTGAAGCGATGCAGAACGCCCGTGACGATCGTTGCGCCGCCGAGCCCGGCAATTGCGCCGGAAAGCGTCAGCGCCAGCAGCGTCGTACGCGGCATGTTCACGCCGTTGCGGCGCGCGGCGTCGGGCGCTTCGCCGCTGGCGCGCAGTTCGTAGCCGAAAACGGTGCGCGTAAAGAGCCAGCGCAGAACGAACGCAGCGAGTATCGCGATGATCAGGCCGATCGACAAACGTGTATCGGGAATCAGCAGCGGAAGCCACGACGCTGCGGGGAGCGGTGCCGTTTCCGCGCCGACCGCCGCGGGGCTTTTGAGCGGACCGGAAACCAAATACGTTGCGAGCGAGATTGCAACGAAGTTCAGCATCAGCGTCGAGATAATTTCGTTTGCGTTGAACTGCGCGCGCAGCCAGCCTGCAATGCCTCCCCAGATGCCGCCGCCGACGAAGCCGCACGCGAGCAGCACGAATATTGCAAGCGGCGTCGGGGCTGCGAAATGCGCGCCTACGGCTCCGCACGCAAGTGCGCCGATGAGCAGCTGCCCCTCGGCACCGATGTTGAACAACCCTGCCCGGAACGCGAGCGAAATGCCGAGCGCGGGGAAGAGGAGCGCGGTGGTCTGCACCAGCGTTTCCGCGATCTGCTGCCGGCCGCCGAGCGATCCGACGAAGAGCGCACTGAACCCGTCGAGCGGGCTGACCCCTGCGACGAGCATCGCGCACGCGGCGAGAAAGAACGCGAGCAATATCGCACCGACGGGGCCGCCGAGCGCGCGGCGCAGCTGTATCATGCCGCAGAACCCGCCATCAAGCGTCCGATACGGGCGCGATCGATCTGCGCGCCCGAAAACGATCCGGCGATGGCGCCGCGATACATCACGAGCACGCGATCCGCAAGCGCCAGAACTTCGTCCAGCTCGAATGAGATGAGCAGCACGGCTGCGCCCGCATTGCGCGCTTCGATCAAACGTGATTGCACGAGCGCGGCGGCGCCCACGTCGATGCCGCGCGTCGGCTGGTAGGCGAGCACGAACTGCGGATCGCCGAGGAGCGCCCGTCCGACGACGATTTTCTGCTGGTTTCCGCCCGACAACGTCTTTACAGGCGCGTCGAGCGACGCGGCGCGCACGTCCAAGCTGCGCACGATGCGTTGCGCGTCCTCGCGTGCGGCCTGCCGATCGATCATGACGCCGCGGCGTATCCCGCGTGAACGCTGGCGACCCAAGATCGCGTTTTCGACGATCGACCAGCCGAGTACGAGCCCTTCGCGATGACGATCCTGAGGAATGACGCCCGTGCGTACCTGCGCACTCGCAAACGTGACCGTTCCGGTGTGTGGAATCATGCCGGCAACGGCGTCCGTGAGCGTGGTTTGCCCGTTTCCTTCGACGCCCGCGATGCCGACGATTTCGCCGGCGGCAACTTCAAGCGAAATGCCTCGAATCGCAGTTCCGCCGCTTCCGGCGGTCACGTTCTCCATGCGAAAGCACGGCGTGTGCGTGACGGCCGCACGCTGCGCCACCGTGGGCAAGTCGCCGCCCACCATCGCGCGCGCAATCTCGTCGATACTGGTGGCCGCCGTTTCAAATCGACCCGTAATGCGCCCATGACGCATCACGCTCACGCGCTTGCTGTAAGCGATCACTTCCTGGAGTTTGTGCGTCACGATCATGATCGCGGTGCCGCGCTGCGCGAGCGCCGTAATCGTTTTGAAGAAGCTGTCGATCTCCGCAGGTGCGAGAGCTGCAGTCGGCTCGTCGAGCAGCAGCACGGCGGGCTCGCGCTCGAGCTCGCGCAGCAGCTCCACGCGCTGCTGCACGCCGACCGGCAACTCGTCGACGTACGCGTCAGGTTCGATCTCCAAGCCGTTCTGCTGCGCGAGGCCGCTCACCCGTTCGCGCGCTTGTCGCGCGTCGATGCGCCAGCCCCGGCGCGGTTCGCGTCCGAGCAGCACGTTCTGCCACACGGAGAGCCGTCCGACGAGCTGAAAATGCTGGTGCACGAGTCCAACCGTGCCGGCGGCTTCCACGGTCCCCTCGTCCGCGCGCAGTGCGCCGAACGCGATGTTCGCAAGCGTTGATTTTCCGGCACCGTTCTCGCCGACGAGCGCGTGAATCTCCCCGGCGAAAAGATCGAGATCGACGTCGTCGACTGCGCGAACGCCGGGAAAGCTTCTGCCGATGCCGCGCAGGCGCAACGCCGGTTGCGGCGCGCTCACAACGCCACCGGCTTCCACGCAGCCAGCGCTTCGCGGGTTGACGGCACTTTGATGCGTCCCGAAATAATCGCCGCTTCCAACGTGCGCAGACGTTCGAGCTTTTCGGGCCCCACGTCGCCGCGCGTATATTCGAAATTCGTCAGCGAAATGCCGCCGTCTTTGAGACCGAGCACGACGTGCCCGTGCATCGGATCCCCATTTTGAATCGCTCTCGCGATATCGTACACCGCGACGTCGACGTGCTTGACCATCGACGTGAGAACCTTGCCCGGCGCAAGCGCGTCTTGATTGTTGTCGACGCCGATGATGTAGTATCCGTCCGGACGCGTGCGCACTGCGTCGATTGCGCCGAGCCCTACTTTTCCGGCTGCGGTGTAAACGATGTCCGCGCCGTCGTTGAAGAGCAGACTCGCCAGCTCTTTGCCGGTGGGCACGTCGTCGAACGAGCCGGCGTATTTCACGTCGACGCGGATGTTCGGATCGATCTCGCGCGCACCCGCGATGTAGCCGGCTTCGAATTTGCGGATGAGCGGAATGTCGATGCCGCCGATGAATCCGATGTGACGCGTCTTGGTGACCATCGCAGCGAGGGCACCGGCCAAAAAGGAACCGTCTTCCTCCTTGAACGTCACGGAGACGACGTTGGGATTCGGCACGACGGCGTCGATGATGGCGAACTGCTGCTTTGGAAATTGCTCGGCAACTTGACCGAGATCGTCGCTCATCAAAAACCCGATGGCGTAGATCATGTTGAAGCGGGCTTCGCTGAGCACGGTGAGGTTGGGCTGATAGTCGGCAGCCGATTTGGACTGCAGCACCTTGATGTATGCGGCCAGGCCGCTTTCCGAGTGCAGCAATCCACGGTACGCCGAATCGTTGAACGATTTGTCGCCGAGGCCGCCGACGTCCGTGACCATCGCGAGGGTGAGCTGCCCCGGGCGGGGATGCGGATGCGAACGGATGCATCCGCTCAGCGCCAAAGCGCAAACGGCTGCGGCGAGCAGTGAAACCGCCCCGCGGAACCTCATCCGTTCGATTCTACGCAGCGGAAGAGACCGAAGCCTTCGCGGGTAAGAGACCGACGTGCCGGAGCTTGAAGCACCCGACCTTCGTACCACGCCGCCGCGACGCTGGTCGGAGGAGATCGGCGGAATCCGGTGGCTGCCGCGCATGATCGACAAGGCGCGGGCGGCCATGCGGGGGACGTTGGGCGATTACCTCTATGGGCAAAGCCCGATGGATCGCAGCCTGCTGCGCGCGCTCGGCATTACCTACAAAGATTTCACCCAAATCGTTCGAGCGGCAAAGGGCGAGGACGACCGCGTGCTCGAGCTGCTCGAGAAGAACTGTTCCGACGGCGTCGCGCTGGCGCGGCGCTGGAGCGAGCATCTTCCGCGCAGGCGCACGTTTCTCTTCATCCTCGATCTCGACGACGGTTATTACGGCGGACCGTTGCAAGCGATTCGCGGAGTCATCCGCGTTTTTTACGGATGGCTCGCGCACTACATGCGCTACCGCTGGCCCGCGCGCGGCGCGCTTATCGGGCTGGAACTCGAACGCCAGCAGGAAGGCGTCAAAAACGAAGAGGCGCGCGGTGCAGACGAAGAGCCGTATCGTTGGCTCAACGCACAAAGTCTGGATTACAGTTGGAAGATTTTGCTTTCCGTTGTGCTGATCTTCCTCATCTTCAGTTACGTGATTCGTTTCGTCGAGCGCATCGGAATCATCTTCATCATCATCATTGCCGCGATTTTCTTTGCGTATTTGATCTATCCGGTCGTCAAGTGGCTCAACCGCAAATTGCCGCTCATTCTCGCGATACTCGTGTTATACGCCGTAATTGCCGGAATCATCGTCATCGGCTTGATGTATTTGATCCCGGCCATCACCTCCGAAGTCACGACACTCGTTCACGCGTGGCCCTATATCCAGCACAGGATCGACGCGTTCATCCAGGATCCCAACAACAAGCTGCTTTCGCACGCTCCCCCGTTCATTCGCCAAGAACTGGCGAAGCTGCCGCACGCCGTCGTTACATGGGTGCAGTCGCACGGCGCCGCCACTGCGGGGAATGCTTTCATGGTGCTCGTCGGCACTGCTGCGTTCATCGGCGCGTGCGTCGCGGTCCCGGTGCTCGCCGGCTATCTGCTGTACGACTCCGAGACGATCAAACGGTTCTTCATGGGCTTCATTCCGGCGCGCCGCCGTGAAGGCACACTCACGCTGCTCGGGCAGCTCGAGCAGGTCATCGGAGGATTCATTCGCGGACAACTGCTCGTGGGGTTGTCGGTCGGGATCATCATTGCGGCCGGGTTGTTCGTCGTGCACGAACCGTACGCGATTCTGCTCGGCGCAATCGCCGGTGCGCTCGACCTCATCCCCTACATCGGGCCGTTCATCGCGGTGATTCCGGCGTTGATCATCGCGTTCATCTCGGGCGGCTTCCAGGAAGCGGTTTACGTGGCGATTGTCTTTGTCATCGCCAATCAAGCCGAAGGGCACATCTTCGCGCCGAACATCGTCAGCCGCACGATTCAGCTCAGTCCGTCCGCGGTGCTCGTCTCCATCCTCATCGGCGGCGAGCTGTACGGCATTATCGGCATGTTCATCGCCGTGCCCGTGGCAGGTATCGTCCGGGTGCTGCTGCTCCATATCATCCCCGGGTCGGTGAGCCGCGACGAGGCAAAACCCGTTCTCACCAAGGACCCGAGAGACAGCACTGAAGAAGCCGCTCCCTCGTGAGCACCACAGCATCCCAGCGGCACATTCAGCGAGTCGACATCATCGGCGTTCCCATGGACCTCGGCGCGAGCCGGCGCGGCGTCGACATGGGCCCGTACGCCGTACGGTATGCGCGTCTGAACGAACGCCTTCGCGGCATGAAGATTCCGGAGATCTACGATCACGGCAATTTGCAGGTGCCGCAGCGCGAAGAGTTCGCGCACGGCGACCAGCACGCGAAATACTTCGATATCATCCACGACGTCTGCGAGCAACTCGCCTCCGAAGTGGAAAGCATTCTCAGCAAGGACGGCGTTCCGATCGTGCTCGGCGGCGATCATTCGATCGCCATGGGAACCCTTGCCGGCCTCAAGCGCGCGCGCGGGGAAGCGGCAGGTTTGGTGTGGGTCGATGCGCACAGCGACATCAATAGTCCGGATACTTCGCCGTCCGGCAACGTGCACGGGATGCCGCTCTGGTTCGCGCTGAAAGAGGGACATGCCGATCCGAAACGCACCGTGCAGATCGGACTGCGCGACGTGGATCCGCATGAAAAGGAAAATCTGCGGGCTGCGGGCGTTGTGGCGTTCACGATGAGCGACGTCGATCGCATGGGCATGACGCACGTCATGGAAGAAGCGATTCGCATCGCCGGCGCGGGCGCTGCGCCGATTCACATGTCGTTCGACATGGACGGCATCGATCCGAGCGAGGCACCCGGCACCGGTACGCCCGTAAAAGGCGGCCTGAGCTTCCGCGAAGCGCACCTCGCGATGGAGATGCTCGCCGAATCAGGGAAGCTCGGATCCATCGAGATGGTGGAAATCAATCCGATTCTCGATACGCGCAATCAAACCGGCACGCTCGCCGTCGGACTGATCTGTTCAGGACTCGGCAAATCCATCTTGTAACGCGTCGAGCGGGACGGGCTGCGAGCGAAAACCGCGCGTCATAATCGCGACGTACGTCAATCCCGCCGCCAGCCAAATGCAGCCGACGATTTTCGCGAGCGGATTGAGATTCCACCAGATCGCCGCGCAGAACGCAAAGCCGATGGCTGGAAGGATGCTGTCGAGCACGATGCGGCGCCGGTATCCTGCCGGCGGCGTAATAGTGTAATACCAGAACGACGCGGCATTCACGCCCATGAACGCGAGAAACGCACCGAAGTTCAGCATGTAGCCGGAGAGTTCGTACGCGTTGCCGATCCGGTTCAGCAAAACCGCCCCGGCGAACGTTAGCACGCCGATGATCAGCAGGTTGTACGTCGGTGTCGTTGTGCCCGACGCGGTGTGTCCGAAGATGGCGCGCGGCAGAACGTTGTCGCGGCCCATGCCGAAGAGCAGTTTGGCCGCGCCGAGCGCACCGGTGAGTCCGCTTCCCAGCGCCGCAACGACCAAGATCGCGCCCATCGCCTGAAACAGCGGCCATCCGCCGACGCGGTTTGCGATGTCCATGAATGCGCTGGTGACGTCCTTGAAGGCATGCCAGTTCGGCCAGATCAGCGAACCGAGGTAGACCTGCAAACCGCCGAAGATGCCGGTGAACGCGCAGACGAGCACCGTTGCAAGCAGAACGTTGCGCGCCGGATCACGTGCGTCTTCGGTGAGCGTCGTGATTCCGTCGAAGCCGATGTACGTCAGCGCGGCGAAAGACGTCGCCCCCCAGATGCGGTGCCAATCGAACGTCTTCGGGTCGTAGAATGGCTGTGTCGAAAGCATGCCGCCGTGCGCGCCGAGATAACGCAGCGCGAAGACGATGAATGCCGCGATGACGACGAACATCACCCAAAAGAGGACCCGGTTCGCGCGCGCCGACGAGCGCACGCCGAGCACGTTGAACGCGGTGAGAACGAGCGCGATCGCGAATGCCCACGCGGCGAACGGCACGTGCGGCAAATACCGCGCGGTCATCGTTTGGGAAATCCACGCCGTGTTGATCAGCGGCTGCAGCAGATAATCCAAGAACATCGCCCAGCCGATGAGAAATCCGAGATGGCGGCTGAGCGTTTTGCCGACGTACGTGTACGCCGAGCCCGCAGCAGGATAGACCGCGGCCATACGCCCGTAACTGACTGCGGTGATCATCATCGCGAACATCGCGATTAGGATGATCGTGGCGAAGTGCCCGTTGGAGAGTTGCTGCGCGACGCCGTAGAGCGGCACCGGCGCAATCGGCTGGATCAGCACGACGCCGTAGAAGATCAAATCCCAGAGCGAAAGTTGCCGGCGCGCCGCGCTCATCTTCAGACGATGACCTTCGTGAGGCCGCGCGGCGTATCGCTGTCCACGCCTCGGCGCCGCGCGACGTGCAACGCAAGCAGCTGCGCGGTAACCAGCCACGCGAGCGTGTTGTACGCATCGCCCACGATTGCACCCAAACGCTGCACGCCGTCAACGCCATACGTTCCGATCGCATACCGCAGCGTGCCGATGGCTGCGGCGTCGCGCAGCGGGCGGCCGACGACCTCTCGTGCGTCGGCGTCCATGAAGCCGACGAGTGCGCTGCTCGCGTCGATCATCGCCATGCTGCCGTGACGGAATTCGCCTGCCTCGAATCCCTCGGCGTGCATGTACGTTGCCTCTTTGAACTTCAGCGCGGATTCGCGTGCAATCGGTCCGCCGTAGTCCGTGCCCAAGAACATGAGGTTACGCCGCAGCGCAAGCTGCTCCGCTGCGAATGCGACGGTCTCGTCGTCGTCGAGCCACGCTTGCACCGAGCGCGCCGCCTCGACGAGCATCCGCATCGTGCGACGGTGCTCGCCGCCCAAGAGCGAAGCGGAAGAAAGGAGAATGGCGATCGTTGTGGTGACGCTTTTCGTTGCCGGAATCGCGCGCTCGGCGCCTGCGCCGACGTCGATGGTAAGATCCGCGCGCCGTGAAAGCGGTGAGAGCGGCGTATTCGTCAGCGCAACGATGCGGCGCGGATGCAGGACGTCCAACGCTTGAAGCACGTCGATCGAGTGTCCGCTTTGCGATACGGCGACGACGACGCGGCGCTGATATGCGCTGTGATCGGCGAGCGCTTCGGTTGCAGCGAGCGCGTACGCGCCGACGCCGCGACGGCGCAAGGCGAGCGCACCGATCTGCGCAGCGAACAGCGAGCTGCCGCTACCAATGACGATGGTCTCACCGTCGATCGCGCGCGCGAGGCGCGTCGGCGCGTCCGAACCGGCCAGCCGTTGCCAAACCGCCGGCTGTTCGCGAATTTCGCGTTCGAAAAGGCGCCCGAGCGAAGCGTGCATTTATGACTTTCTCCTTTGCGCGCGGCATGTCCAAACGGTGAGTACTTTGTCGGTTGCAACGAAAACGTAGCCGTCCGCGACGGTCGGGCTGTTTCCGGCGTAGCCGTACGGATTGCCCCATGAACCTGCAGCGACGGAAAGCAAACGCCGGCGCACGTCGAGCGCGTCGTACGCGCGCAAATACACCGTTCCAGTGGTCGGGCGCGTCAACGTCCACAGCAGCAGCGAACGCGGCGTCGCCGCCGGATCGGACGTGACGATCGCCGACTGGCCGCCGTTGAAGAGCCGTTCGCGCGTTTCACTGCGCAGCTTCAGCTCGCCGGTTTCGGCAAGAGCGTAGACGCGCAAACCGTCCGGTCCCGTTCCGGCGAGCGCAACGTACGTGACATTTCCGCTGTGCCACGAAGCCGGACCGCCCCAGAGGCCCCAACTCGTTTCCGCTTCGGAGACCGCGCGATCGGGACAGTGCGAACGAAAGCCGCCCAAATTCTCGCGATTCAGCACGTACGTGACGCCGTTCTTTCCGCCGGCAATTGCAAACTGCGTATCCGGTGCGAGCAGTACGCCTGCCGAGCCCACTTCCTGATCGTGCCGGTTGTCGTCGACTGCCGTGCAAGGCGCAAACAAGGACGCATGGGTGTCGCGCAGCCGAAGATCGGGCGTCAAGCGCAGCACTGCATCGCTGTATCCGCCGTTCGGAAGGCGATTGTAATCGATGCAGCCGTTGCCGGTGGAAAGAAAGACGTTTCCGGCGGAATCCGCGGCGGGTGCGAATCCGAGTCCCCAGATCGTCCCGTAATGAAATCCGCTGCAGAGCGGCGATGCGGTCGTGACGAACGCGCCGCGCGGCGCGAGCGTCGTTGCATCGAATGCCAGCACCCGGCCGTACGTCGTTGCAGCTTGGTGATCGCAGAATCCGCCGAACGCAACGTAAATGCTTCCGTGCGAAAGCAGCAACCCGGCGCGCTGGCGGTGCGCGCGCGTATCGCGAACGTACGGCGAGATGTCGACGCTGCGTACCTCTTTTCCGTTCGCGGCGTTCACGGCGTGAAGCGTATACGCCGCCCTTCCGTCGCTGACGGTGAATGCAACCAGATACAGGGTGTTGCGTGAAGAATCGATGACCGGCGTGCCGGAGATCCCGATGACGGGGGCAGTCGCGCGGCAATTGCCTACGTAGCGATCGCTCACCGCCGTGCCGAAATGGCGCTGCCAGCGCACGCCCCGGCGCGGATCGATTGCGTACAGCGTATCGTTTTCCGTCGCCACGTAAGCGATGCCTCGCGCATAGAGCGGCTGCGCGTCCACTTCGCCGTCCAGCGCGTAGTCGCCGATGCGCTGCAGGCTGCGCACCGTCGTTTGGTTCAGGCGCGTTTCGTCGTTATTCCACCCGTCACGCGCGTTGTCGAAATGATACGTCGTATAGCCGGTTGCGGCGGCGCCGAGCGGTGCGCTCAGCGTCGCCAACACCAGACACGCGACGCGTATGCCGCGAGCAATCAATAGTTGTACGTGCCGTTGCACTCGCCGTTCGACTCGTTCCATATCTGGCCGAGCGGCGTGACGTATTCGTTCGACGGCGGATTCAGGATGACGGGAACGTGTCCGCTCGGCGTCAGGCTCCGCTCGCAGGCCTCGACGTCCGACGCCACGTCGCTGCTGTTGCCGCCGACCCACAAATTGAACGTGTAGCCGCCGCACTGTCCGCTTGCGCAGTCGTCTTCGCGGATGAAGTACCGTTGCATGAACGGCACGTAGATACGCATCCCGTATGGAATGGTCGAGTCGTTTGCAGTCGACGTCGCGAACGTGATGGGATTACTATACGTTCCGGTGCCGCCGGCGCACGAGTGAATGACCGGATGCGCGATCGCGCAGCTGTTGCCGTTGTCGGGATAGCCGTAGAAGATCACGGTCGAGCTGACGCCGCCGCCGGGCGACGCGCTCGGCGAGGGCGAGGGCAACGGACTCGGCGAGGGGGAAGGTGCTCCGACCGGCTTGTTGCAACTGCCGTTCGGCGCCGGAATATCGTTATAGATCGAGCCGGTCCACGCGACCGGTTCGTTGGGACCCGGATGCACGATCACCGCAACGGTGCCGTTTTGCGTGAGCGAGTCCTCACAGTTGATGACGGCGCTGGACTTGGAACTTTTGTCGCCGCCGATCCACAGATCGAACCACAGACCCGAGCACCCCAAACCTTGCGGCCCCGACGTCGTGCAGTCGTCTTCGCGAATGAAATATTTTTGGATATACGGCACGTAAATGCGCGTACCGTACGGAATCTTCGCGTTCTCGCTCGAGGTCGGTTCGGTTGCGAACGTCGTCGGATTGCAATACGAGCCGTCGCCTCCGGCAAGTTGATGAATCACCGGGTGCGCGATGGCTGCGCCCGGCGGCGAGTTGTCAGGCCACCCGTAGAACGTCACCGTTGCGCTCGTCGTGTACGGTGATTTGGTGTCGCCGGAATAACCTGATGCGGTAGCCGCGGTGGAGCGCAGCGTGGAATTCGTGCTCGGTACCGTCGATTGGCCGCCGCACGACGCCAGCGCGCCCAGACCGGCAAGGGATAACAGAATCGAGAGCAGTTTTCGCTTCATCGCGATCTCCTCCAAAAGCAGTTACGGCAGTGGGAAAACGGAAGCAGCACCAGCCTTTAGGCGGTGCTTGAAGCTATCTCGATTGAGACGGTGGGTCCATTGCGAAACCTCCTAAGAAGTTTCGCTATGGCGCGGTGCTTACGGTACATGACCGGTCCGCGTGAACGCTAGCGGACAATCGCCCGCGTTAAGATTTTGTATTGTCCGGCCGCGGCGGCACTCCTCCCGGCCGTTGTCATCCTGAGGTATCGAAGGACCCCGAGCGTAGTCGAGGGGCGCTTAAAGTTTGATCGTCGCGGTCCCTTCGCAGCTCACCCCGCCGCCGCATACCGCCGCGTCCCAATTTGCCGACGCAAGCATCGATTCGATCTGCTGTTCCGTTTGCGAGTCGAGCGGCGGCTGAAACTCCACGCGTTTGGTGTGTCCGTCCTCACCGACGGTAACGATCAGCGTAACGTGCACGGCGAGTTTTTCGAGCTGCACGCGAACCGTCGGATCCAGCACCGGGTCTTGCATCGCGCCCAGCGGCAAGACGCCGCCGCGATCGTTTTCACCCTCCCCCGCAATTGCCCGCGGTGCTACCGTCGTCGCGGGCTGCGGCGAAGGTGCCGGTGCGGCCTGCTGCGAGGCAATCTGTGCGCTCACCGCGGGACGAGCGTACATCGGGGAATGCTGCGAGGCCAGCAGTCTGGGCGCGGCAGCGCGGTCGCCTTTCGGCCCGCTTTCCGCAGTCGGCCGAACGGTCGGCTTGCGTTTATTCGTGGTGAGTTCGGGGCGGGTGTGCGCGAACGAAACGACCGACGCGCGGTGAGTCGTGCGCTGAACTGCCGACGGGAGCGAGGCGGCCTTGGGACGTTCGATTTCAACGCGAACGACGTGGGAGAACGAAATGGCCTCAATCGGCTGCAACCCCGCCGAGACTTGCGTCGTCCAAACGGGAAGAAAGAGCGCCAACAGCAGATGCAGGCCTAGCGATGCCGCCAAAGCCCGCCAGAGGAGCCGGTTGCCCTCCCATGTCCGCACTACCATTTGCCGCCCTTTTTCTGAGAACGAGATTACCACGGCGCGCGTGACGCGCCCCGCTAAACCAAGCGGTCCCCCTTTGGAGAACTACGTTGCGAGACACGAACATCGTCCTTTATCAAGCCGAGTGGTGCCCGTACTGCGCGAAGGTGCGCGAGAAACTGACGGATTTGCTGCTCGACTATAAGATCGTCAACGAGCCGCGCAGCCACTCCGACCGCACGAACGTCAAAAAGATTTCGGGTCAAACCGGGATTCCGGTATTGGTCGACGGCGACACGCTGATTGCCGACGACGACGACGCGATTATCGCATATCTCGAAAAGACGTACGGAAAAGCGAAGACCGCTTAGCGCCATGGATGGCGCGTAACCGGCCGCGTGGCCGTGTGGATGCAGCGCGAATGCTTGTGTGCGTCGAACCCCGACGAATCGCCAGCGGCGACGTTTGGCGTTCATGCTGGATGTAACGCGCGAATTGAGTACGCGGAGATCACCGCGCTGCGCTGCGGACACGTTGCGGCGAGGAGCCGCCGAAGAAGGCGTTTTCGTTGTGTGCGTTGTGGCTTCGCGTGCCACGCGGACGTCAATGCGGCGCTGGTGATTCGGGCGAGCGCAGTTGGGCGCTCTGAGGATGCCGGATGCCGGTTCACAACGAATTAGCGCGCGACGAGCCAGCCGGCGACGATGGCGCCGATCGCCGTGGCGCACGCGTTGACTGCGTCGTTCGACATCCAAGTCGTTCCGCGGCGTAGTTCGGTAGGCGTTCCGCACGCGTGGGGATTCGTTTCGCACTCGCGCTCGCAACGCGGGCAATAGCGCAGCTCTTGCAGACCGGCGCCGATCAGCGAATCGGCAAGCGCTCCGGCGATTCCGCCGGCCGCGACGGCCCATAACGGGCCGACGCCGAGCGCCCATGCGACGAGCGCAACGACAAACGCACCCGCAACTTCGGCAAGCGTTCCCGCGAGCGTTATGCCGCCGGACAACCCTGTTGCAAGGGGTTTGAGCGTGAGAATCGATAGCGGCGCTTGTTTGGCGAGCGTGCCGATCTCCGTGCCCCACGTGTCCGCCGACGCTGCGGCAAAAGCGCCGGCAAATGCGGCAGCGATCGCGTGCGCGTGCGTCGCGGCAGCAAGCACGGCGCACAGTGCCGCGATGCCGCCGTTAGCCACGACTTGCCACGCATCGCGCGCGCCGTGCTTGCCGATGTCGACCAACGCGCGCTTGCGCGCGCGTCCGATGCGTGAGAGAAGCGTCGACGGAAGAAAAAACGCGAAGAGCACGGCGGTGTACATCCACGCTCCCGCGCCGAAAATGCACGCGCCGACGATCCATGCGGCAAACGCGCCGCTCGCCGTCAGCGCATGCAAACGCCGCGCCGCAAGCGCAACGGCGGCGGCAAATACGACGCCGACAATCGCCTGCGTCACTAGGCGGTCGTTGCGGCGCGTTCGAGCGCGGCGAGCAATCCGTCCACGGTGAAGGCTTCGGCGATGACGTCCACGCGCAGTCCGTGCGCGCGCGCTTCGCCGGCCGTGATCGGCCCGATGCAGGCGACGACTTTGCCGTTCGCCGCGCGAGCCGCTTGCGCGCTCCCGTGTAAGTTATGCGCGAAACCGCGCACGGTGCTCGCGCTGGTGAACGTCAGAATATCGCACGACGCGACTTTCGCGGCGAAATCAGGATCGTCGGTGAAGACCGTTTTGTAGGCCGCGATCACATCGGCTTCGCGTCCGGATTCACGCAGGCGAACCGGCAGCACGTCACGCGCCTCTTCGGCGCGAAAGATCAGGATCGCGTCGCCCGGTTTGCTCGCGGTGATAAGCGCTTCGGCTAAATCTTCGGCAACGTACGTCTGCGGAACGAGATCGGCGTATACGCGCTGTTCGAGGAGCGCCTCCGCGGTTTTTATGCCGATTGCCGCAATGCGTGCGGACCCAAACAGCCGCGCGTCTTCGCGGCGGGAGCGCATGATGTCGAAAAACGCGCGCACGCCGTTTGCGCTCGTGAACACGACCCACGTATAGGTAGCGGCGCGTGCGACGGCTTGCTCTGCGGCGGCGCGCTCGTCCGGAGGCACGAGTTGAATGGTCGGCGCGAGCACGGCTTGAGCACCCGCATCGGCGAGCATTTGCGCGAATTGCGCGTTTTGGTGCGCCGGCCGAGTCACCAGCACGCGCTTGCCGGAAAGAGCCTTCGCGCTACTCGTCAACGTCCAGCGTGGGAATCGAAGGGCGCACCTTGGCCAGTTCGTCCGCGATGTTCAGTTCGAAGAGCTCGTCCAGCAAACGTACGTGCGCGAGTGCTTCGGAGTGATTGGTGATCGCTTTGTCGCGGATCTTGGTGACGACGGTGTGCAGCAGTTTGGAGATGATGGTCATCGACATGCCCGTGATGAGCATCTTCTCGCGTTCGCTGAGCGCCGGACAACGTTGAAACAAGCGCTCCAGCTCCGCGGTGCGAATCGCCTCCGCTTTTCGCGTGAGCGAAGCGATCACCGGAACGGCGACGCGCGAATTATACCACTGGCTGAAGCGCTCGAGATATTCGCCGATGATTTCCTCGACTTGCGGAATCGCTTCGCGCCGCAACTCGAGCGTATGCTCGACGCGCGACCGCAGTCCGTCGATGTCGACGAGCGTAACGCCGTCGATGTTCGCGACGCCGGGATGCACGTCGCGCGGCACGGCAATGTCGACGATGAACATGCGGTGATCCGGGCGCCGCGCCATCGCGGTTGCGACGGCTTCTGCAGTCAGCACGAAATGCGATGCGCCGGTCGAGGTGACGACGATGTCCGCAGAAGTGAGCGCGTCGAGGAGGCCCGGCAATTCCACCGCATGGCCGAAGCCGAGTTCTTTCACCAAGTCCTGGGCGTTCTTCGACGTGCGGTTGGTGACGACGAGATTGTGCGTGCCTTCGCCTCGCAAACGCTTTGCGGCCGTACGCGCCATCTTGCCCGCACCGACGATCACGACGTTGAGATCGCGCAGCGTGCCGAACTCTTTCTTGGCCAATTCGATGGCGGCCGTGGCAATCGACGTCGAATCGTCGCCGATGCGTGTTTGCGTGCGAGCCGCTTTGCCGGCGCTCATCGCTTCGCGGAAGAGGCGGTGCAGCGTTTTTCCGAGCGAGCGCGCTTGCTGCGCGGCGGTGAACGCGTCCTTGACCTGTCCGAGAATCTCCGCCTCGCCGATGAGCATCGAATCCAGACCTGTGCTCACGCGGAACAGATGCTCGACCGCCTGGCGCCCCAGCAGCGTGTACAGGTACGACTCGATGTCGTACGCCGTCATGCCGTGGCGGAAGTTCAGCAGAAACGACTTGAGCTGCGAGACGCCGGCTTCGTAATCCGAAACGTCGGCGTAGATCTCCAGACGCCCGCAGGTTTGCAGCATCACCGCTTCGCGGACCGCATCGTATTCGCGCAGCGCGACGAGCGCCGCTTCCATACGCGCAGCGGGAAATGCGTGATGTTCGCGCACCTCGACCGGCGCAGTCTGATGGGAAAGCCCAAGACAAACCAGCGGCATGGCCTAGAGTGTATACCCCGAGTCTGAAGACTCGTTAAATGTCAGGCGATGCGTGAGGATCGAGAGTTCGCCGGCAAGGTCGATGTTTCGCACGATGACGGGTTCCCGTAAGCACAGCGAAGCCGGTGCGAAGTTGAGCAGCGCGCGCACGCCTCGTGCGGCCAGGCGCTCGGCGACGGTCTGCGCCGCGTCGGCCGGCACGGCGATGACGCCGATGTTGCAGTCTACGGTTGAGAGGACGTTTTCCAAATCGATGACGTCGTGCACAGGCGTATCTTGCCACACTTTCCCGATAACGGCCGGAGAGCGGTCGAAGATTGCCGCCACTTTGAAACGCTCCTCGCGGGCGGCGACGAACGTCGCAAAGGCGTGCCCCAAGTACCCGAATCCGACGATCGCTATGCGCCAGTCGCGTTCCAATCCTAAAACCAGCGCGAGCTGCTCTACAAGCGGTTTTATCGCATACCCTTGACCGCGGCGGCCTAGTGGGCCCAGCGCGGATAGGTCCTTGCGGATCTGCGCCGAGGCAATTGTATGCCCGAGCAGGCCCGCAATGCCGTGTGAGGTGATGACGTCTTTTCCGCCGGCGAGAGCGCCTGCAAGCGCGCGATGATACGCGAATAGGCGCGGTATGGCAACCTCGTTCAGTTCGAAACGAACGAGCGCGCGCTTTCGTTCGCCGATCGGCTGCAGCATCAGCGATTCACCGGCTCCGTGGCGGCGCGAAGCGCGTCGTCCGCTGCGGCGATGGTACGCTCGATCTCTCGAGTGCCGTGCACCGTGGAAATGAACGCCGTCTCGAACTGCGAAGGCGCAAGGTACACGCCGCGATCGAGCATTGCATGGAAGAAGCGGCCGTACAGCGCGGTGTCGCAGCGCATGGCGCTCTCGAGATCGTGCACCGGACCATCCGTGAAGAACGTGCAGAGGATCGAGCCGGCGTACGTGCTGTAATGCGGAATGCCGTGCTTGGCGAACACTTCGTGCAGGCCGTCGCAGAGTAATTTCGAGAGCACTTCCAAACGTTCGTACATCGTCGCGTCGGCTGAGATTGCGCGCAGCGTTGCGATGCCGGCGGCCATTGCGAGCGGGTTTCCCGAAAGCGTCCCGGCTTGATACACGGCTCCGTCCGGTGATAGCTCCGACATGATTTCCGCGCGTCCGCCGAATGCGCCGACCGGAAGGCCGCCGCCGATCACTTTACCGAGCGTCGTGAGATCGGGTACGAGGCTTTCGCGTTCTTGCACGCCGCCGCGCGCCACACGGAAGCCCGTCATCACTTCATCGAAAATCAGCAGCGCACCGTGTTGCGTGCACAGATTGCGCAGCGTCTGCAGATACGCCGGTTTGGCGGGAATCAATCCCATGTTTCCGGCATAGGGCTCGACGACGACGGCGGCGATCTCGCGCGGATTGGCGTCGAATGCTGCGGCGACTGCGTGCGCGTCGTTGAACGGCAGCACAATCGTGTCTTCCGCGACGCCGCGCGTGACGCCGGGTGAATTCGGCACGCCGTTGGTCAGCGCACCGCTGCCGGCGGCAATCAAGAACGAGTCACCGTGGCCGTGATAGCACCCTGCGAATTTCACGATCTTGTCGCGCCCTGTGTACCCGCGCGCGAGACGAATCGCGCTCATCGTCGCTTCGGTGCCGCTCGAGGTGAAACGCACGCGCTCGACCGACGGCACCATCGTGCGAATCAGTTCACCGAGTTCCGATTCCGCTTCCGTCGGCGCGCCGAACGAGCTCCCGCGCTGCGCGGCTTGGACGATCGCCTTTACGACGGCCGGGTGTGCGTGTCCGAGAATGAGCGGTCCCCACGAAAGCACGTAATCGATGTACTCGTGGCCGTCGATGTCGCACATGTACGCGCCTTGTCCGCTCTTCATGAATACCGGCGACCCGCCGACGGAGCGGAAGGCGCGAACCGGCGAGTTGACGCCGCCGGCAATAATGCCGCGCGCGCGCGCAAATGCGGAGATCGATCGTTCCAGACGCAAGATTTATGCTTTCAAGAGATTCCAGTCGGCTGGCGTATTAACGCTCCAGAAAACGCGTTCGTTCGAAAGC
>Ga0070735_10001387_pt1 | contig 23521 bp, 32 predicted proteins | sample Coa_R1_FD_66443 | JGI IMG/M metagenome (GOLD analysis project Ga0070735, IMG submission 66443) | Surface soil microbial communities from Centralia Pennsylvania, which are recovering from an underground coalmine fire - Coalmine... | ecosystem: Environmental > Terrestrial > Soil > Unclassified ...
TACGGTCTCGTGGTCGATGACGAGGTCACAGATGCCGAGTCGCCCGACCTTGAGGGCGCCGCACGGCAGGATGCGCGTCACGATGCCGGAGTCCTCCCTCGAGATCTCGAACTTGACGAGCATCACCGCCTCCGACGAAGCCCTTTGCGCATCCTCTCACCGAACGTCTTCCATCCCTCGGCGTACGCGAGCTCGGGGATGGACTCCAGGACGGCCCGGAGCCTGTCCGGCGTCGCCCGGAAGTACGTAGATCTCCTGCACACGACGCACGGTTTTAGTTCATTGGACTGGCTCTGGCACGGGATCGCACCTCACCAGCACGCGTAGCAAACTGGCGCGTCGTCCGCCGTCGCCTCCCTCCGCGTGCCAGGCATCCAGACGTAGACCGACCGCCTCGGCACGTAGAGCTTCTCCTTGCACCACTCCGCGAAGGCGGCGAGGTCGAAGCCCTTCATCGGCTCGCGCTTTATGCCCTCGGTGAGGTGCGCCTCGGCCCAAAGGATGCCGTAGTGCAGGTCCGAGTTGCTGTATCTCGCGAGGCCTACCTCGTCGTAGCGACCGACGCCGTCTGTGAAGTCCAGCTGCATGAGGGGGCAGAGCATTATTTATCCCTTCTTTCGCAGCTTCGAGCGACCCTTGACGATGGCGAGCGACTTCCAGCGGTTCTTCTTCTTGCCAGTGGGCAGGATGATTGGTTCGTTGACGCTGACCTTCTCGACGTGCCTCCGGAGGTCGGCGGCGGCGACGTGGAGCCTCTCCTCGCGGCGCTCGCGCATCATGAGATCGATAACGGCGCGGACGACCTCGCTCCTGTCGCCACCATCGAGGTCGACGATGATGACGCCCTCGCGCCTGGGCTTCACCTTGGTTCTCCCTTCTCGTCGGCGACGAAGGCGCTCTCGTCGACGACGAACATCTCCTCGTAATCGTCATCGTAGGTCGACGACGGTCCACTCCACGTCATGTGACCCTTCACCGTCAATGTTCCCTCCTGGTCGATGATTCGACCGACGCAGGCCGGGCGGTGGAAACGATTGTCATCAGGCATGGGCTCCGTCACGATGGGCAGGTCGCACGCGTCGAGGAGCCACTGCTCCTCGCCTAGCTGCTCAATCGAGAGCTCGACGGCGCAGGCTTCGCAGATCTTCGAACCGAAATTGGTCGTTTCGTTAGCGCAACCACAAGGGACTTCGAGCCCGGTCCCGCGGGGTTCTACTTTTTCTAGCCCGATGACCCACGGCCATCCGTCGTCGTCCTGTCGGCCCACGGAGAACGTGAGCGTAAGGTCGGCCGACCTGCTGGTGCTCACGCCTTCTCCCCGGGCAGGAGCACGCGCGTGAGCAGGTGGCCCGGCCCCGTTCCGCCATCGATGTCGGTGCCACCGCCCCCTAAATCGACTACCAGGCTCCAGCCGTCGGAGAAAGAGACCTGAGTCCTGTCCCCCGTGAGCTGGACGAAGGTGACCACCTTGCCGGGGAGAGCGTTGAGGCGGCGATTGTATTCTTTGTAGGCTGGTGTCTCCATGACCATCTCCGCGAGCGTCGGGCTCGTCGGGCTCGTCGGGCTCGTCGGGCTCGTCGATGTCGTCGCTGGAGCTTCCCTCGGCTTGCACTCCATCGTCACCTTGACGTAGTTCTCGCCCGGCCTCCACCGCGCCTGCCCGCGCCTGAGGAAGCACCACGCGAGGGCGGCGTGGTAGTCGCCGCCGTCGTAGAGGACGCGCGACTTGCCGCTGTAGAAATCGTAGTCGTTGGTCCAGAAGTGCAGGTCTTCCAACCTGGTCGGGACGTCGCGCGTGTTCGGCAGCCCGAAGCTCGACTTCTTGCTCGCCTCCTCGGCCGCCTCCTTCGAGGGGAAGAGGGCGAGGATGTCGATCGCCCCACCTATCTGGGGGAACCCGAGCTCCTCCGACCCCGGGTAGAGGTGGCAGAGCGGGCCGCAGAACTTCTCTTCGTTGTACCTGACGAGGCACCACGGGCCTCGGGAGCCGAGGGTCTCCTCGAAGTACTGCTTGGTGAGCTCCAGCTCGTCGCCGTCGTGCCGGTCGTCGTTCATTTGTCGTCCTTGATGATGGTGACGTGGTTGATGTGGACGTTCCTGATGAGCCGCTTGCTCCCGTCGGTCGCCCTGAGCGAGACGTGCTTTCGAAAGTAGCTTTCGATTTTGAGCGTCTCGCCCTCCTTGAACTTCACTCCTCCCTTGGTCTCCGTGTCGTAGTTCAAGGTGCAGAGCTTCCCCTCGTACTTCTTGGAGAGGGGGGACGCAGGTGGTTTCTCCTTGAAGGCCAGGTCCACGGGGCGCTCGCCGTGGACCTTCGGCTCGCGCGCGACGGCCGGGAGACGCCGGTTCGGTTTGATCTCGCGGTTGCCGGCGTGGCACTCCTCGGCCTCGAGGAGGAGCGGCGCCCACTGGAGGTACTCCTGCCGCGTCCTTGGGTCGTCGAAGAAGATGTGGAAGTCCCCCGGCTTGTAAGCGTCGACGTTGAGGACGTTCTCCTCGCCCGTCTTCAAGAATGCTCTTACGTCTCGTGGTTGGTTGTCCTTCTCTTTCAACCACTCGTACGTGACGGAACGGCTCTTCTCGGAGTAATTGACTACGACGGCCACCTTGCCGGGGCCCGGATCTCCTTGCGGCCTGAGGCGCTTGTACTCGTAGTCGCTCCGGTGGTAGCTGCCGCGGTTGCGGCGTTTGCGGTTCTCGCGCTCTGCCTCTCGGATCTCCCAGGCCACCTCCTGGCCGACAGTCACCGACCCCACTTGGAGGTGGCTGTTGAGCCGGGCCCGGTACGTCTCGAAGTCGGGCTTGTCTCCCGCCGACAGCGCCCGGGTGTCGTCGTAGACGAGCTCGAACGCCGACGCGAATCCTTCCTTCGTCCAGAGCTGCCAGGGAGGGTGCGGGTGCAGCACGGGCGACCTGTCCAGGAGCCCCTGCATGACGAGCACGAGCCTGTTGTGTTTCTTCTTCTCAGCCTCGATGACCGCCATGATGTCGTCGTAATAGACGTTGTCCGGCGTGAACTCGTGGTAGTTCTCCGACGAGTCAGATCCATAACGACGGTGATGCCAGCGGTCTTTCTCGGGGATTGATTTCAGCTTCTCCTCGAGCGCCTTCTCCTCTTCGACCTTGCCTTGGTACTCCTCGTCCGTGATGACATCGTCGATGTCGTGCAGGAAGGTGTTCTTCGCCCAGAGCTTGCTGCTGCTGAAGATCTTATGTTTGGCGTCCGGGAAGAGCTTCTTCTCGAATTCGATCTCCGTTTCGATCCTCCACAACTGCTCGCCGTTGCGGACATAGAGGAACGTCGATTTGTCCCAATTCTTCTCGTGCATCACCCTGATGAAGTTGGTCAGGTCGACGTCGCGCTCCTTGTCGTTGCGCCTCACCCGGAAGGCGAGGAGGGTGCGGGGGTGGGGCAGGAGGCGGGTGAAGTTGGCCGGCTTGCAGAGCCACCCCTCGAAGTCCTCGATGTTTTTGTAGTCCATGCCGCCGTGCTCGTAGCCGACGAGGCACTCCTCGTCCATGTATGCGCGCCGTTGCATGAGGTGGACTCGCGTGTCGTTCGGCGCCGGTGCCCCTTCGCGGACGCGCTCTGCCTCCTCGACGAGGCCGGCGTAGAGCTCGACCGAGAAAATCCGGTCCTTGACGAGGTCGATGGTCCCCTCGAGCTTCCTCGCCTCGGCCTCGAGCGGCAGGAGCTTGACCTTCATCCACGTCGCCATGAGGCCGTTGGAGTTTTGGATCTCCTTGAAGAGGTCCGGCAGGGTCTTCTCTTTAGCCTTGATCAAGGCTTTCTTGTATGCCTTGACCGGCTCCGACGTTCGGATCGAAAGAGCTTTGACGTCCGACGTCGCCCCGTCCTCGAGCTCGTGCTTCGGCGAGACCCCGAGCCTGGCCGTGAGCTCGCGGACTTTGTTCATCAGGCGGTGGGTCTCGGTCTGGTGCTTCTGAATCTCCGAATCGATGATGGCGTCGGGGTTCGCGACCTCCTCGCAGACCTGCCAGAACTCGTCGAAATGAACTCGAATGACGTGGGTGCTGCGGTTGTGTTTCTCGTCGGGCCCGTGAATCTCGACGAAGTTGGTCCCGACGTGGGTGACGCAGCCGAACCAGGGCTTTTCTTCCTTGCCTTGGCCCTTGACCCAGTACCACTTGCCGAGGGCGGCACGCCCGTCATCGTCTTCGACCTTGCGCTGGTCGGGCACAAGGGTCGCGATCTCCTCCTTGGTCATCTCGTCGCCTGGTGTTTGAGCCACTTGCGGACCGTGGCGATGCTTGTTCGTTCGGCCTTCGTGAAGTGTCTCCCGGCCGCTGAGTCCTCGTCGAAGTTGGTGAGCAATACGGCGATCCCGTCACGGACCGGCTTCAAATCGGCCGCGGTTTTCTTGGCTTTCCTGAGCGCGACGCAGACAGGGTTGTGGTGGTCACTGACTAACTTGCACGGGACCCACAAGTACGCCTGTAGCTTGTTGTGATCCATTGGTCTTCTTTAGTTAACCCGGAGCTTCGAGAGGGCATCTCGGATGAGGGCCTCACGGCCACGAGCCGGGTTCATCATTGCGACGAGGGGTTCGTACTCCTTCGTCGCGTAGCCAAGGTTGGCGAGCGAAGAGCGCACGTCGGCGAGGACCGGGTCTGTCTTCGTCGTCGGCCGGCGTGTCGATTTCGCGCTCTTCGCTTTCTCCGCCAGCCTGCGTTCGAACACGATGAGCTGCAGGTCGGCGAGGATGATGAGGACCGACCAGGTAGTGCCCAGGAAGATTCCGATCCCCGCGTTCCCCAACATGCGCTTGGAGAAGGCCACCACGTGCCTCCCGACGATGCCGCACTGGTCCCCGAAGAGGAGGACCAGCGTCGTCGCGAGCAGGAGCACGGTCGCGATCGGAAACACCTTGTGGTTCGTCTGTTTTCTCATGACGCCTTCTTGTACGCGAGGTTGTGGTCCTTCATGAAGAGCTCGAGGGCGTACTTGACGGCCCCCGCTGCCGTGGCGGCGTCGAGCTTCCAGTCGCGCATGGCAATCTTCATGTTCTGGCGCGTCCGCCTGACGAGCAAGGTGACTGCTGCCTCAGGCGAGGGTCGGTTGAGCTTCCGTTTCCAGGCGTGAACGGAGTCGAGTCGTTCGTAGCGCGCGGTGGCCGACGATTTGGTGTTGTCGGTGTTGTAGAGGCGGACGGAGATCTTAGTGAGCCCCAAGGGGGGAGCGCCCTTCTCGAAGATCTCAATCGCCTCCATGCCAGTCCGTGCCCGCACGAGCCTCGCCTCGTCGGAGTGTTGATAATGCTCCCCCGGCACGACGACGTAGACCCTACACTTGGGGCAGGGCTTCCTGAACGAGAGATCTTCACTGTCGTATCCATCGGGGTTGCACTTGCCGCCGCACGCGTAGCTGCCGAGCGGCTTGCCTTGGTAGATGCTCATCACCGTTCCCCTTTGTTCTGCACCTGACTGTTCGCTACCTGGTCGAGCCACCGTTCGGGGTGGAGGTCGAAGATGAACATCGCCGCGAGCACGAGGAGTCCGATGACGAGCCCCTTCGCCATGAACTTGAGCTCCTCCTTCGCTTCGCCGGAAAGACGCATGGTCGCCTCCTCAGACCCGCCAGCGAGATCTCTCGACCAGGGCGACCGGCGGCCCGCCGACGATCGTCTCATCGTCGCCCACCATGAAATCATCCGCCGGCTCGGCGACGAGGTCGAACGAGCCTTCGGCCTCGATCGGGAGCTCCGACTCGAGGACGACGTCCGGGCCCCTCCTCGGGCAGCCGGTGCAGAGCCTGTAGCCGTTCAGGCCGTCGTCGGCGAAGACGACGACCATGCCGCACGCCGAGCACCTGCCGAGCGAATTGGAGATCACCACTTCACCGCGTTGCTCTGCGCCTGGTGGTACGAAGCGAGCTCGAGGTTGGCTGCGGCCTGCTCGAGGAGGGCCATTGCGATCTTCAGGTGCGGCTCCGCCATCACGCCCGAGCCCGCCATGTCCCCGTCCCCCAGGATGTCCCTCCGCAGGTCCGCAACGAGCTTCGCGGCGCCCTCGAGGCTCGCCGGATCGCAGATGTCGATCTTCTTGGGGTCCGGGCGCTCGTCGTGCCGGCGGACGGCGTCGATGACGTCGGTCGCCCTGTCCTTGAGGCTCGCCTCGTAGCGCAGGGTGAAGCCGGGGACATTGACGTTGCTGATTTCGAGGTGGCCCATGACCTCGTCAATCAGATCGCTGTCGCTCTTATCAGTGCTCATGAACCTGTCCTTTTCCTTCTTCACACGCTCGCGTGGGCGTGGGCGTGAGGTTTGGTGGGGAAGAACTGAAAGACGACCTCCGAAATTCGGACCCAGCGCGGGGCGCTCATGCCGCCGTGTTTGTACTTCCACTGGATGATGACCATGCAGTGGAAGCAGGAGATCGAAGAACTGACGGTCGTGGCGTCGCCTTCGAGGCTGCCGCACGCGGCGATGCCGACGCTGGCGCCAGCCTGGAGGTGGACGCTCACGACCCGCTCCCGTTGCCGAGGTACTCGTTCATCCGGTCGTGCCAGCGCTGCGAACGCTCGTAGTGGCGCTCGGCCTTGGCCGCCTCGCCGCGCTCCTTGGCGAGGTTGCCGAGGTTGGAGCCAGTGCGCCGCCATCTGCTCGGCGTCGCGGGCCTTGTCGGGGTCCGGCAGGACCTCTCGACAACGTTTGCAGGATATAAGGGCTGCACCTTCGATGGTCACGGCCCTGGAGCCACGACCGCAAGCCGTGGAGTCAAAGGAACCACCAACCTGAAGATGAATGGCTCCACGACTTCCCTTGCCTTGTCCGCTCGGCGTAGAGGAGCTCACCGGCGCACCGCCCCCGACGCGTCGACGGGAGGGTTCGCGACCAGGTCGTCCGCTTTGTCGGCCATGGTGGCGATCCGAGCCGCCAGGTCGCGCGCCTCGGCCGCCGACAGGCGCAGCGAGGCGATCATCTCGGGGAAGCTGTGATGGTCCAGCGCCGAGATGTTGACGATCACCTGCGATGCCCCCATCGATGTCACGCTGGGGGAGACCGCCACCTGCGCCGCCGGGATGCCCGTCGGCGCCTTCTTGGAGACCACCTTGATGAACATGGAGAAGAAATTACTCCTCCAGGAACAAGGTGTCAACTAGTAATTTTCAGGACCTCTGAAACAGCGCGTCAAAGAGCATCAAAAGGGGAGGATCAGTGCTCGACGACCAGCCGCACGCCCATCTTGGCCGCGAGCTTCTCGCCCGCCTTCACTGCGGTCTCCTTGGTCCCGTGGGTCGACACGACGTCGTTCGGGTGGTTCCCCGTCGCGACGGCGAAGCGCCTCTGTTTGGATGCTCCCTTCGGGCGGTAGCTGTAGATGAAGACTTCCGGGCCAGATTTCGCGAGCTCGCTGCTCTCTTCGTCGAGTGCGACCGCGAAGTGGTCCATGACCTCCTGGAGCTCGTTGCCCTCTTTGCACCTGTCGTAGACCATCCTGTCGGTCTTCCAGGTCTCCTTGCAGTCCTGACACGAGAGGTACTTCTGCCTGGCCTGCGACATGGCTGTCCCCTCGAGGGCGAGTCTACAACATCTCTCAGGCGGCTCGCGACGACGGCTCGGAGATCAAAACCATGAGGCTCTGTCGCGCCTCGGTTTCAATCTGACATGCGCGCGACTCCGTCACCCCCATCTCCCTCCCGACCCGCGCCAGCGTCTTGCCCTCGATGTGGTGCTCGCGCATGACGCGGGCCTGGTTGGGCGGGAGCTTCTCCAGGAGCTCGAGCATCTCGGCGAGCTCGGCGTGGACAACCTGCGACGCCGGCCTCGAGAAGAAGAGCCCGCGGTCTGGGTGGTCCTTCTCGAGGTCGGAGACGTCGCCCCAGATGCGCATGGGGATGCCCCGGCGGGCGGCCGTCGTCTCGATGCCCTGCTTCTCCTTCTCGCGCTGCCAGCGCCCGGCCGGATCGTTGCGCCTGTGGGCGTCGACCACGGCCCCCTTGATGTGCACCGTGGCCCAGGCCTTGAAGTTGTTGCTCTTCTCAGGGTCGAACTTTCTCGCCGCGAGCAGGAGCCTCATCGCCGCCTCCCCCGCCGCCTCGTCCGGATCCATGCCCGGGTACTTCTTCGCGAGCGTCCGTGCGTACTTGTCGGCCCAGGCCGCGTGCTCGACGACCAGGACGTCGTTGGGGTGCTTCTCCCCTGTCGCCTGTTGCCTGTCGCCTGTCGCCTGTCGAATGGCCTCGCAGCGCCGGCTGTTGTGGCCCGTGCCGCCGCACCGGCCGCACTTGTACGTCCTCGAGCGCGCCCCGACCTCGACGAACCTTTTGATCTCGTAGAAGATCTGCTTGACCTGCTTCGGGGGCAGCCCGAGCTCGGTCGCGATCTGAGTCGTCACCCGCCCGCCCGCGCGCAGCGCGGCCACACGCTGGTGCACCTCGGTCATGGCTGCCAGCTTCGGGAGGTTGGCCCTGAAGAACTCCGTCACCCTCTCGTCGGCGAAGGCGAGGCCCCGGTTCCCGTCGGCCCGGGACCAACGCGCCTTCGCCCCGGCCCTGGCAATCTCCAGCTTGCGCTCCGGCGGCAGAGCGAGCAGGCGCGCGCCGCGCAACGAAGGGAGGCGGACGATCCGGAGGACCTCCTCGACCTCGAAGCCCGCTCGTTTGACGAGGAATGACATGTGGTGAGTTTACCATCAACGAGCCTGCTTCCTGGGTTACACTCGCGTTGCTTTGGCCTATCGGGTGCAGATTCAAGGGTTCGAAGTCTCGATGGACACCGTCAACGAGCTGCACGCACTCATCGGTGTCGCTCGCGCCTTACCTCCCATGTCGGAGACTCACGACGTCGCGGGCGTCACGGTCGATACGCCCGCTCTGCCGGCCGTCGAGGCGACAGGTGACAGGCAGGAGGTCGGAGGTGACGGAAGAAGATCTAAATCTCCCGCCTCCCGCCTCCCGCCTCCCGCCTCCGTTGGTCGCGGCGAGCTCGGCTCCTACTTCGAGTCTTTGCGATCTTCATGGGACATCCTCACGCCGACGCAGCTCGAGCTCGTGAAGATGCGCGTTGCTGGCAAGAACAATGCCGCCATCGCCAAGGAGACCGGTCGGACTGTCGGATCTGTTTCCGTCACCGTCAACCTGGCCCGTCGCCGACTCGAGGCCGCGCGGCAGGGCGGCGCGTCCGCGCCGAGGGTGCGCAAGCCCGCGCGCGACGACGACGAACCCGAGCCCCGCGCCGCCGTGCTCTTCGACGTCGAGCCGGGCGAGCCCGGCGAACCGAAACAGAAGCGGAAGAAGAACGACGATTCGCCGGTGGGAGATTTGTACCAGTACTTCCGCTCCCTCCGGGCTCACCGCGTCCTCACGCGCGAGGAAGAGCGAGATCTCGCCGTCGCGTACATCAAGGCGCGGGATGCCTGCTCGCGTTTCTACTCGGACGGCCCTCGTCCCCTGACGCGGGAGGAAGATCGAGAGCTCGCGGGCGTCTTCAGCCTGCGGGACAAGCTCGTGCAGGCCAACCTGCGCTACGTCGTCGCGAAGGCGCTCAAGTACAAATCGGAGAAGAGGAACCTCATTGATTTGATCCAGGAGGGCAACCTCGGCCTCCTGCACGCGGTCGACAAGTTCGACCCGGAGCGCAACCTGCGGTTCCTCACGTACGCCCAGCACTGGATCAACGCGTACATGATGAACTACATCATGAAGAGCAGGCGGCTCGTCCGCCTCGGCACGACGCAGGAGCAGCGGACCCTCTTCTGGGCCTTGAGGAAGACGCGCGCGAGGCTCGAGAGGGAGGGCAAGGATGCCACCCCCGAGGAGATCGGAAAAGAGCTCGACGTGTCCGCTTCTTCCGTCGAAGAGATGATCTCACGCCTCGGCCCTTCGGAGGTGACGACGGAGCGGACGAACAACGAGGATGGCACGATGTCGAGCGACTGGCTGCCCGCGACGAGTGACGAGCAGGACGAGGCCATCGAGCGGGAGGAACAAATCGCCCAGGTGCGGGAGGCCGTCGAGGACCTCAAGAAGACGCTGAACCCCCGGATGGTGGAGATCGTGGAGAAGAGGCTCCTCGCCGAGGAGCCCGTCATCCTCGACGACCTGGCGCGTTCGTTCGGCGTGTCGCGCGAGCGCATCAGGCAGCTCGAAGCTCGGATCTTCGACCGCCTCCGACAGCGGCTCGAGAAGGCAGCCTAGAAAAGGCTCTTGACGCCGTCCTCCCAGTGCGTATTCTCAGGGCATGCATTAGCACCCGGCCGGTCCCCTCGAGTGACGTCCTGTTTCACTACGTGGTGGTGAGACGTGATTTGCCGATTGGGCTCCTCGCGGCGATGTTGGTCCATGCCGCTGGCGAGTCGAGCCCCGGCAACCTGCCCGAGGACACGCACGCCGTCGTCCTGGCCGTGCCCGGTGAGGCCGAGCTCGAGGCGCTCTCGGTGCGCCTGCGCGCCGCGGGCGTCGACGTCAGGCGCATCGTCGAGCCCGACCCACCGTGGTCCGGCGCGCTCATGGCCCTCGGCGTGAGACCGGGGCCGAGGGGCGACCTGCGGAGGGTTTTGTCAGACGTTCCGCTCTTCCGGGGGTGTAGCTCAACGTAGAGCGCCTGTGAAAACAGGAGGTAGGTGGTTCAATTCCATCCACCCCCACCATGTGCCCGTAGCTCGAAGGTCGAGCGGCGCGAGTAATGATCACGCAGGCGAGGGTTCGATTCCCTCCGGGCGCTCAGTCAGCTACGGAGAGACGGAAGATCAGGAAAGCAACGGAGAGTCATAACTCTTCGTCGCTACGATGCACGACGTGAGCTCTTGATGAGCGAGCGGACTTTCTGCACACGTCCGAAGGACGCGAGATCGTAGCGCGCCTGCAGGTTCATCCAGAACTCGGGCGTCGTGTCCAGGGCCTGGGAGAGGAGGAGGGCAGTCTCCGGCGTCACGCCGCGCTTCTCGTTGACGAGCTCGTTCACCCTCTGGAATGAGATGCCGATGGCGCGTGCGAAGTCGGCCTGGCTGATCCCGAGCGGCTCCAGGTACTCCTCCTTGAGGACCTCGCCTGGGTGCGTCTTCGTGTCGACCATGATGATTCTTCCTTCTTCGTCTCAGTGGTAATCGACGATCTGAACTTCCCTGGCCCCGCCGTCCCAAATGAAGATCAGCCGCCATTGCCTATTGATCCTGATGCTGTGGTACCCCCTCAGGTCTCCCTTGAGGGCTTCGAGGTTGTTGCCGGGCGAGGCCAAGTCACGCATGTCGTCGGCCGCGGCCAGCATGTTGAGCTTTCGCATCGCCGCCTTCTGCACGTCCGGCGGAATCTTCCGCGACTTGCCCGTGGCATGGAAGGACTCAGTCTCCTCGTCGGCGTAGTCCAAGATCATCGCGCCAATGACATGGTAGCACGATATCCGTGAACATCAACTAGAGCCGACGACGGGCATCGAACCCGCAGCGTCCGCCTTACCGAGGCGGCGTTCTTCCTCTTGAACTTCGTCGGCGTGGTGCTCCCGGCCGGAGTCGAACCGGCAAAGCAGGTTTAGGAAACCCGCGTCCAATCCGTTGGCGGGGGCGTTCGGTCTATTTCTTCGGAACGAGCTTGATGTGGTTGCCCGTGAGCTCGAAGTCGAGCCAGAAGTCCATGAGGTTGGGCAGCTCGAAGTGAAACCCGTGGGCGATCATATCGTGCCAGGCCTCGGACTTGGTCTTCCTGAAGACGACGACGTCGGCGACTCCGCCGACGAGTCCGGTGCGGTCCTGGCCGTGGGTGCAATGCCAGAGCACGCCCCCGCCGGTTCGGATGATGTTGATGGCCTGCTCGACTTTCGTCGGATCGACGGGCTCGAAGACAGTGACGACGTTCTCGGAGGGAGGGATTTGAATTTTTATGACCTCGATGCCCGCGGCCTTCGCTACCGCCACCTCGTCGTAGCCGGTCTCATCGTCGTAGTTGAGCTTGACGACCTTCCTGACGCCGAGGCCATGGAGATAAGACCACGCACCCTCGAGCGGCTGGCCCGACCTCCACACGCCGGGCGCCACACTGACGAGGTTCGGCACGCCGTGGTCGTAGCGCATCGTCGAGCAGCCCCAGGTGAAGACGCCGAGGAACATGAGGAAGGAGACGAAGGGCCACGACACGGCACGAAAGACGGTGCAGTCCTTCGTGTCGTGGTAGGGCGACCAGCACTTGGCGCAGAACTTCAGCGTGCCGGCGATTCTCGGGCGATCCCAATGGAACTTCATGGCTCGAGCACCGTCTCCCAGTAGGGTTTCCACTCGTCGGGTGTGTAGCCGTTGTACTTGACCGTAAAGGACGGCAGGTACGTCGGCTTGACCGGCTTGCGCAGGAGCTTCATCTTCGCCTGCTCCGGCGTCCTGTCGGCCTTCTCTGTGTTGCATGAGACGCAGCACGTGACGATGTTCTCCCAGCTGGTCTTGCCCCCGCGCGAGCGGGGCAGAACGTGGTCGAAGGTCAAATCCTCCGTGTCGAAGCGTTGACCGCAGAACTGGCAGGTGAACTTGTCGCGTGCGTAGATGTTGAGTCTGGAAAATTTTATTCTGATCTTCTCCCTCTTGAACCTCTTGATCACACGCACGACGGCCGGCATCGGGTAATCGCGTCCGACGCCGCGTATCGTCCGGTCGCGGCTGTATTCAACCACCTCGACCTTGCCGAGGCAGAAGTCCGCGATGGCGCGCGTCCACGGCTCCACGCGGAGTGGGCGCCACTCGGCATCGAGGAACAAGACTGGTTGGGCGGCGGCGGACATGACGTGGCTCCTAGATCTGGATGCTCTCGAACGACGAGAATTTCACTCGATGAACAGGGCTGTCTGACTTTCTGTGAAGTTTTTTGTGTCGTCGTGGCCTGCGACATCGCCCAACGACGCTCGGTCGTCACGCGTTCGAGAGTTCCATCCAGACGACGATGATTCTACAGTACCGGTGGGGGGATTCGAACCCCCAGCTTCTCGTTTTTGAGGCGAGCACCTCTTCCCGTTGGGTCACACCGGCGAAAACTTCTTGGAGCATCTATTCGCATCGAGCGCGGGTATCATCTCTGCATGGTGAAGAAGTCAGCGAAGCGTCGCGCGAAGGCGGACTTAGATCGGCGAACGAAGGCCTACACAGTCCGCTACAATGACGCCGAGAACGACGTCGTCGCCGCGGCGGCGGCTGAGAGCAGCCTCGAGGTCGCGAGCTGGATCCGGATGGTCAGCGTCAGGGCCGCCAAGGCCGAAGTCTCCGTCAACCGCGAATGAGCGCCGCGAGCTCCTTGTCGGCGATTGAATCGCCCTTGTTCGCGTAGGCGAGGGTGAAGAGGTCGAGGAGGAATCGACCTCGCTTGTCCGAGCTCGAAGTGAGAATGCGCTCTGGTCTGTACCCCCTCCGCAGGGCCTCGGCGAGGGCGTCGTAGAGATCTGAAACTGCGCCAATGACACTCGTCGAGTGTTGATTCTCCCACCTATTGACGCTCACGTACGAGACGCCGAGCAAGCGCGCCATCTTCTCCTGCGAGAGCTTGAGCTTCCTGCGGATGGCGACCATCTCCTTGGCCTTCATCAAGCCTTTATAACAGGAGTTGTACCGAGGAAGGGATTCGAACCCTCACTGTCGCCGGTCTGAACGGCGCGCCTCCTTCCGGTTGGGCTACCTCGGCGTGGTACACGGGGCGGGATTCGAACCCGCACTTGATGCGCCCTCAACGCATTGCCTCTTCCCTTGGGCTACCCGTGCATGAGATCTCTTCGTACGGACGGAGGGACTCGAACCCCCACCGCATCGGGCTTAAACCGACCGCCTCTTCCGTTGAGCTACGTCCGCTCGTTTCGTCCTGGGCCGGGGTGTTGATCCCCGTCCTCCCGGCTGTCCGCCGGCAACGCGAGCTTATAAGGCCCGCTGCACGACCGCGTGCTGACCCAGGTGGTCGCGCCCCCGACGAGAATTGAACTCGCCGCGATCCGGTAGACAGCCGGACATCTCCACCAGGAGATCTCGAGAGCAGGAATAAAAACCCAGTATTAAACCGGTATCAATTCAGTCCGAGCTGAGGGAATCGAACCCCCCTCTGCGGCATGTGACGCCGCGGCCCAGCCACTAGACCAAGCTCGGAGGTGTGCGCGCCGCAGGAGTTGAACCTGCCGCCTCCTGTATGTCGAACAGGTGTGCTACCGATACACCAGGCGCGCGTTTGAGTCTTATGGGCTTCTTCGCTACGATTCGGAGCATGACGAGCGAGGACGAGACGGCTGCGAAGGTGGTGAGTGCGATCGCGACGCTCCAGACCGACGCCATGCGGGGGACCAAGGAGTACGGCGACGCCCACGCGTTCCTCTTCAAGCTCCTTGAGAAGGAGCTCCGCGAGTGGGTCAAGGAGCACCCGCCCGGGTCGGCCGATTACACCGTGGACACCCCCGACAGAGCCGTCTACCTCTACTCCGACGAGCTCGACCCCGCCCTCGCCGTCCACACGATCAAAGACATCCTCTACACTCACATGAGTCACTTCGGCAAGCTCGTGAAGAGGACGATTCAGTCCCTGAAATCTTCGTCGAAGAAGTCCGAAAAGGACATCGTCGCCGCGAAGTTCCCCGAGTACCCGGAGCTCTGCAAGGAGATCCGAGAAGCCAAGAAGGCCTGGAACGCCGAGGATGCCGCGATCAAGAAGACCCACGCGTTCCGGATGATGGGGGGACTCGCGAGGCTCGGCTCCCACTCCGGTGCCAACTACCGCCACCTCGTCGAGAAGGCCCAGCGCATGGAGCGACAGGTGTTGGGGCGCGAGCTCACGAAGTACGTGCGGGCTTCTGGCTGATTCTGAGTCGGGGCGACAGGGATCGAACCTGCGTCGTCACGGCCCCCAGCCGTGTGCCTGACCACTAGGCTACGCCCCGAGACTCACCCTCGTGCTACCCATCGGGCGTCTGCCCCGGAACCTCGCTTTTCGGGCGAGCCGGCCGTCCTACGGACACGAAGGTGAGCGGCAGATCTGTTTTTCGTACCGGCGGTGAGTGCTGCCCTCACCGAACCGCGCTTATGAAACGCAGCCGCACGCTGGCGCCACCGGCATGCTTGGGCGTCTCTCCGCCCTGTCAAGCCCTTCACTGCCTCTCGGCCCGTCCCGGCTTTTGGTGGCGGTCGGGCGGATGGCTGATCTAACAGGTCCCCCCAAGTGCCCACGAGAGGAATCGAACCCCAGACTGTCCGGTTCGTAGCCGAACGTCTCAAATCCATGAGCGTGGGCGAAGGCGTCGCATCTGGGACTTGAACCCAGCTTGCCCGCTTGAAAGGCGGATCTCCTGGCCGACTGGAGGAATGCGACATGTCGTGACTCCAGAGAGTTTCGATCTCTCTCCTCCACCTTGAGAGGGTGGCGACCTAGCCAGTAGTCTATGGAGCCGTGTGCCCGGCGAGAATCGAACTCGCGCATGCCGGTGTCGGAGACCAGCCGCCGTTCCATCGGCGGGCACCATCGTGCGCGCGGCAGGCATCGAACCCGCGTCCTGCAGCTTAGAAGGCCGCTCACCGTCCAATCGGCGCGCGCGTGGCTGTAGGGGCGGGAGTCGAACCCGCAGCGCCTCCGTTAACAGCGGAGTGGACTGCCAATTGTCCTACCCTACAAAAAGTGAATCTTCCGAGAATCTACCGTCGACTGTCAGATCTGAGGACCCTCGTGCGTCCTGTGAGCATGGAACGATTGATCATAGAGCTCACCGAGGAAGAGACGTGGTCCTGGCGTCGGGGCGACGCTGAGTCCGCGACCCTCAAGGAGGAGGTCTGCGCGATGGCGAAGGTCCTCTCGAGGAAGATGCAGGTGCCGGTGGAGATCCAGACCTTGCCGGAGCACGACCCTTCTGGGTACTTCGACGATCACCCGACGGTCCTGTGGTCGTCGAACGGGTGATGGCGCCGAGCCGGTCCGCGGGATCGAACCGCGCCTCCTGAGCTACAAGTCCCGGAGTGCTCACCAAAGTCGACCGGCGTAGCGGGGGCGTGATTTGAACACGCGGTCTCGAGCTTATGAGGCTCGTGAGATACGGGCTGCTTTTTATGGCCGCCCTGCCAGGCTTCTCCACCCCGCAGAGCCCTCGTCCGAAATCGAATCGGATCTTCTCGCGTACGAAACGAGCGTGCTGCCGTAAACACCTCGAGGGCACGAATGCGATCTCCTAGATGGAAGTACCGGTGGCCGATGGAGCCCTACCAGGCCCGCATCCCCAACCATCCATCCAGGAGATCTCCTGCTTCGGAGCACCGTACGTGAATCGAACACGTGTGGCCGGCTTGGAAGGCCGGAGCACAACCACTATGCCAACGGTGCGTTCTTGAGTGCCCAGCGGGAATCGAACCCGCTCTTCAACCTTGGCAAGGTCGCGTGCGACCATGAACACCTTGGGCACATGAACATGAGAGGTCGATCTCGGAGTCGAACCGAGGATTGCGAGGTTGCAGCTCGCCGTCTTCCCGCTTGACCAATCGACCGTCGGAGGAAGCGGCAGGAGTCGAACCTGCTCGACGCGGGCGTCGGCTTCGCGTTAGCAACGCGACTCATTACCGTTCTGACACGCTTCCAAAGGAGGAGAGCTGAGGAATCGAACCCCCGTGGCTACTAACCAACGCCCCGGTTTTCGGGACCGGTTGCCGACCATTCAGCGGAGCTCTCCGTTCGCGGGCCAGCAAGGATTCGAACCCTGTGTGTCGGTTTTGGAGGCCGACTGCTCTCCCAGGAGCACTGACCCATCTAGTGGAGGATGAGGGAGTTGAACCCTCCACGAGTTGCTTGCAAAGCATCTCTCCGCCCCGGCGGATCCCCCGTAATTCCGTCAGTCAGGGTGGCGGGAGTCGAACCCGCGTAGCCGCCTTCCAAAGACGGAGGCCGAACCGTTGACCCACACCCTGGTTCGTTCGGGGAAGAGGATTCGAACCTCTATAAATCGGGTCAAGGCCGATTATCATGCCGTTAGATCATCCCCGATCGGAGCCATCTCCTGATGGCATTATCGCTCACACCGAATTGTCGCCCGACCGCACAGTATCCATGAATCTTTACCGCTTCACGCAGGGCGTCGAGCGGAGGCCGATTTGGTACTTTTCCTTCCCTTCAATCGTGGTCGTTTACGCCAATTCGGGTCGAGCTCAGACGGACGCCTCTTCCTGCGATGTTTTCCGCAATGGGTGTCCAGCGTCGCGTTGCAATTCGGACAGAGTATTCTCAGGTTTTCAATCCTGTTGTCGTCGCGTACACCGTTTTCGTGGTCGAGAATTAAGCCCATACGTTTGCCTCGCCAATTTTCTCCTTGCCCACACATTTCGCATTTCCGCTTCTTGAGACCTTCTTTGTAAAGTCTCGCCTTTAGGCTCGTGCGACTCGCCGTCGATTTTATTGTGAGCATCTCCGCTATCGGTCGCCTGTGTTCGAGCGGATTGATGGGTACGGGGTGTGCAACGAAATGCGATATGTCGATGTTCCACAATTTTAGGTATTTATTTAGTACTTCTTGTGATCCTCCAGTTGGGCACATTCCCAACGATCTCATGACATCAGCGCGTGACTTAGCTGATGGCACCACTCTGCGGAGATCATCCACCGTATATGACAGCTTTGGCATCCGACAGGACGATACCATGTCGTTTTATTAGGGTGACCACCCGGTTACGATCCGGGACCTTCGCGTTCACAGCGCGCCGTGCAGACCACTACACCACGGCCACCAGGAGTTCCGAGGGAAGGATTCGAACCTTCGTTAGCGGCTTCAGAGACCGCCTTCCTGCCAGTTAGAAGACCTCGGATCGGTAGGGCCGGCCGGAGTTGAACCGGCTGCCTCTCGCTTATCGAGCGAGCGCTCTTCTCAATCGTGAGCTACGGCCCTGTGAGTCGGGGTGACACGAGTTGAACGTGCCTGGTCTCGGTCCCGAACCGAGTGCCTAGCCGCTAGGCTACACCCCGTTGTGGTCCCCCTGGAGGCCAGTTGTTCCCCGGCTGGGGCCTCTCCGCGCATCGCGAAGACGTCCTGGACGAGTAAGTGCCGGGCCAGATGTCGAGCTGCACAGGGGACCGTTGCTCGACCCACGCGTGCCCCGGTCTGGAATCGAACCAGCATCTACTGCTCTTCAGGCAGCCGCAGTCACCAGATCTGCTTCCGGGGCGATAGCGGGATTGGTCGTCCCGCCGCCATGATCTTCTATTTGGTTTTCAAGGAACGAAGGCCGGAGCTACCGGCGCTGTGGATCTCCGGGGACTTGAACCCCGCTCGCCCGATTAAGAGTCGGGTGCGTCGCCGTCTACGCTTGAGATCCGTGAGTGCCCCCGGTCGGATTCGAACCGACGATTCAATGCTTAAAAGGCATGGGTGATGACCGCTTCACTACGGGGGCGCAGGGTCGTTCGCGCCGCCGCGTTTTCGGTCGGTGAGGCAGGACTCGAACCTGCGCACCAGCTCTCGCCAGGACTGGTTTACAGCCAGCCTCCTTTGCCGCTCGGATGCACTCACCGGTGTGGTCGTGCTCGAGCTATACGGACCCTCGTTCATGACGGACCTCCTTGGAACGCCGAAGGCCGCCTCGGAATCTCTTCCGGGCGGCCTTCGCGTCGTCGAAAACTATGAACCTAACGACGCGTCAGCCGCCCTCCTGATTCGTCCCGAGCTTGGCGAAGGCTTTCCATGCCCGGGGATACGCGGAGGTGCTCGGCAGCATTGAATCGAACGAGCACACGACCGCCTGGGTCCTTTGACCCGAGCGCAAAATCGATGGGTGCTGTTCGAGCGTCACGATTCGAAGGTGAACGTGTCCCGCGCCGCCGTCAACGTCTTTTTTCGAGGAAATCAACAAGAGCTTGGTTTCGTTCGATTAAAAGGTCAGTTCAGCTCCCCGCCCATGAGGCGGTTGGAGATCTGATCTCCACCTCCCCGATCTGAGTGGTTCGCCTTCCACCTGTACCAGTACGAGGGCCGGCCGCCCCTCGGTCCGTCGGGCGGCGACGAGACCGTCCTCACCTCGACGAGGCCGGCCTGGACGAGCACGCGCAGGTGCCCGTAAACGAACCCTCCGAAGACGAAAGTGAGCTCGGACGACTTCATCCAGGAGAAGGGCTGCAACATGTGGTTGAGCCTCAGGTGGGCCAGGACGGCGCCGTAGAGCGCCTTGGACGCCGTGCTCAAGACCATGAGGTAGACGGTGGCGAGCACCACCGCGATGAAGATGCCGATAGCGAGGGTCATTTTCAGCGTCCGACGATTACGGTTGGACGACGCCGGTGAAGAGCGGCACGTAGCCGATCACGGTTTGACCGTCCGACGCGTAGACGGGCATCACCTGCGTGCCGGTGCCGAGTAAGATCTGACCGTGCCCGGAGCCGACCTGTAAGATCTTGGACCTGTCGACGCCGAGGCCGCCGTGCGCCACGAACGGGACGCCCTCCATTGTGCCCGCCTGCCCCGCCTGCAGGTACTGCGCGTGCTGGCGCAGCGTCGCGAGGTACTCGGCGAGCTCGTTCCCCGACAGGGCTCCCGACGGGACCTTGAAGAAGAAGAGGCCGTAGTACTCGACCCCGACGGCGTCGGCGTTGCCCGAGAACCGCAGGGTGAAGCTCGTCCCGGAGAGCGACGCGACCCGAGTCGACTGCCACATGAACTGCCACTCGCCGTCGCCCTGGAAGGGCGGGAAGAGCTGGGCGCCGGCCTGCACCAGGCCGAGGTTGTTGATGATGTTGAAGTTCATGACGAAGGCGGGCCCGAAGCCTGCCCAGCCGCCGGAGCGGCGGAACCAACCGCCGTAGACCCACGTGTCGCCGACGACGGGCGAGGTGGGAGTGTCCTGCGGGTAGAACCAGTAGCCGCTGCCCGCGCCGGTCATCCTCACGGCCCCCGTGCCGCCGAGCGGGTCCGCGACCTTCGTCGTCAGGGTGCCCGAGAGGATGGTCCACGACGTGGGCGGGTAGATGAGGTTGCCGAAGCGGGAGGTCGCGATCGGAGAGGAGCGGCGGGCGTGAGGCAGGTCGCCCGCGACCTTCCCTCCCCAGAAGCCCGGCTGCCCGAGCGCCCAGGCCGAGGCGCCCCCGCTGCCGACGTTCCCCATCGCGAGCGAGGCGCAGGAGACGACGCCGCAGTTGACGGTCATGCTCTGCCCGATGGCACCGTCCACGACGACGTCGTTGCCCCCGGCGTTGTCCCACGTCCTGACGTTCTCGAGGTAGAGGTTGCCGTAGATGTTGCTCTCGAGCGCCTCGTAGGCGACGACGGAGGTTCCGATCGACGTGTCGCCGAGGACGGAGACCATGCGGATGCCCCAGCTGCCGTCCTTGGAGCCGTACTGCCTGACCCCTCCCGAGATCGGCCTCGTGTCGTAGCACTCGAAGGCCGTCGAGCCGCGCTTCCCCGCGTCGGCGAGCATCCAGCCCCGCCTGTCGAGGTCGGGCACCCCGTGCACGGGCGCGTACCCCGCCGGGACGCAGTTGTAGAGCCGGATGCGTCCGTCGGCCGAGGCGCCGAGGTCCCACGACGGGCCTGCCTCGGGCCGGTCGTAATTCTGGGCGGCGCTGACGTAGCCTTGGACGTTGTGGAAGTCGACGAGGCTCGACTGGTAGCACCACCTGTCCTGGTAGGCCCACGAGCCGGGGGAGGTCCACGTGCCGCTCGTGGCATAGTTGCCGACGAAGCTGTCGCTGATGGCGTACGGCTTACCGCCGTACGGGTCGGTGACGACGATGGTCTGGGCGTCGTTCCCGCGCCCGCAGACCCTGAACATCGTCGAGGGCACGTCGGTCACGGTCGACACGACGTCGATGCGGTCGTAGACGCCGCAGTCGTGCGACTGGAAGGTTCCGATCGCTCCCCCCGACGCCGTCCCCGTCCCCGTCCCCTGGTCGTAGACGATGACCCCCGAGTACCCGTCCGTCCCGCCAGCGGTCAGGAAGTCGCCGCTCGCGAAGTCCGGGTCGGTCGACGATATCCGAACCACCTGGCCCGGCTTCGTGTTGCACATGCACGAGCCGGGGAGCGACAGCCTCAAGGTGACGAGGCTGCCCGTCCTCGAGGCGGTGGCAATGGAGATCGGCGGGGGCAGGGTGAGGACCAACGTCGACGTGCCGTCGCCGTTGCGCGTCCAGGACGTGATGGCGGGCTGGATGACGGCGCCCGTCGACTGGTCGCGGCGGTAGTCCCACATGCGGACGAGCTGGTTGCAGAAGTTGCTGGCCGGGACGAGGTTGTGGAACTCCTTGGCCTGGAAGGTCTTGGCGAGCCAGATCGAAGGAGCGAACCGGCCTCCGCCGCCCCCCGCCCCCGTCGTGATGCTCGCGGCCGGGAAGCCGAACTGGATGTGGCTTCGGCCATGGCCGACGACCTTGAGTGGGAAGTCGCTGAACCACCCCGGCGCGCTGACGCCGTCGCCGCGGAACCAGAAGTTGCCCGTGACGCCGTCCGTGATGTGGAGCTCACCACCCCCTGCCGCCTGCAGCTGCGTCAGGGCGGCGGAGATCGAAAGCATGGCCGTATCCCACGAGCTGCCGCTCGCCGAGTCGGAGCCATAGGGAGCCACGTAACGGACGTTCGCAATCGTCGGCATTTGTTCGTTCTTCTTTGGTTTGGTGGTTGTGGGAGGTCGCGCGATCGGGAATCGTCAGTTTAAAGCCTGGGCGGCCTCGACGTCCATGGCGGGCCACCTGAAATGGAAGGCCGCGTGGGCGAGCAAGCTCTGGGGGATGGGGATGGCGCCGAGGGCTGCGATTTCAGCGATTCGTTTGACATATTCGTTCATTTTCTCCCTGCCCCAGGCGTGGACGAGGACCCCGTTGCTCCTGAACGCCTTGGTCACGTCTTCATCCTTGAACGCCTCCTCGGCCCTTCAGGCCCACTCGAGCTTCGTCCCTCCCTGGGGGTAGACCTCGATGCTCATGACGCGCTTGCGGCTCCCGACCACGAGCTTCGCTGGGTGGTCAGCGAGCTCGATTTCATACCAAGGCTTCGCCGACCAAGGGTCGGTCTTCGGCCAGTAGTTGTTCGGAAGCAACACGAGCTTGTGAAAATGAATGCGAGCATCGACGACGGCGCGACGAACCTCCTCCATCTCGCGGAGACCTTCGTGGCGGATGAGGCAGCTCCGGTGGACGGTGGAATTGGACACCAGCCAGGAGGTCTGGTCTCCGATCGAGGCGCTCGTCGCCTCCCAACCGCGCCCGCAGATGACGCAGGTCGAGCGGCGCACGTCTTTGACGAGGGTGAAGATTCTGTGGTCGTCGTCCACCTCGCAATGGATGAACCGCCCATGCTCGTCGAACCCGACGAGGCCGTCGTCGGTCACCGGTCTGACGATGTTCATTCTGATTCCTCCGACTCCGCGTGCCACCCCTCCTTGAACCACTCCCACGCGTCGTTGATGGCCTCGTACCCGTAGAGGCGCCCCTTCATCGCTCTCTTGAAGGCGGGGAAGGCTGCGTCCTTCTCGGCGTCGGGGTCGTCGATGTGCGAGAAATCGCTCTCCATGGGGGTCGTCACTCGATGCTCCATCTCTTGGCTTGCAGGATGGCCTCGCCGAGGAGCTTGTGCCTCGCCTTGGCGTGCTCGAGGTCGTTGTCGCCGTCGAAGAAGTTGATGTCGAGCAGCACCTCCTCGCCAGGTCGTTGGAAGACCGAGACGTAGGACCCTCCATTCGGGAGGCTGAAGTCTTCTCGCCTGTATTTGCCGGCGTACGGTTTCTTCTCGGCGACCTTTTTGCTGGCAGTTGGTTCTTTCATTGAGACTCCTCGCTCGCGGACGCGCCGGCCGAGCTCCCGGAAGGCGTCGTTGATCTCCCCGTCGGTACGAATTTCGTAGTTGGACTTGCTCGTGCTCGGCTTCCCCTCGGCGATGAGGGGTAAATCCTCGACGTCCGTTCGTCCTTCGCCCACTCGAGCGCCATCGCCCAGCAACGCTTGGCGATGGCCAACTCGGCCTCCTCATTGCCACGGTAAGGAGGAGGAGACATACGACTCCTGACATCCCTGATGATGGCTTCGAAGGCTTCGTCGGAGGGAACGTCGGGATTCGTCTGCGGTTCTTTCATGACCCTTCCTTTTCTTCTTTCGCGCCTCGCCAGGGCATACAAAACGGACCAAAATATGGTGCCGACGACGAAGAACATCAGGAGGAACGCGTAGTGCATCAATCGTTCTTCTTCCCGTGCTCGTCGATGAGCTCGAGCGCCCTCAGGTGCGCGCGGTGGTCGATATTCTTCTTGATCTCATGGGTGAAGTCATCGAGCTTGTGCCGCTCGTCCGGGGAGATCTGAAGGACGTTGTCACTCACCTTTATCGAATGGCAACAGACTTCGATATTCCCGTTCTGGAACCACATGCCGTTGCCGTTGTTCGTCCAACCATCGTCGGAGACCTCCGGGAGAAACCTCCCGGCGTACTCGTTGAGCGGTTGCTGACGGATGGCGGCCAGGCGCCTGGCGTTGGTGCGCCACTCTGAGAAGATCGCACCTCCCACGACGAGACCGACCGCCGACAACAACGCCGTCATGGTTATGATCTGCCATTGATTCATACCGTCCCATCCTTCTGCGCTTCCGCGCTTCCGCGCTTCCGTCC
>Ga0070735_10001389_pt1 | contig 23516 bp, 20 predicted proteins | sample Coa_R1_FD_66443 | JGI IMG/M metagenome (GOLD analysis project Ga0070735, IMG submission 66443) | Surface soil microbial communities from Centralia Pennsylvania, which are recovering from an underground coalmine fire - Coalmine... | ecosystem: Environmental > Terrestrial > Soil > Unclassified ...
CGGCGCTACCGGGCGATCAAGGCGGATCCCGAGAAGTACGCCCACTGGCGCGAGCTCCTCAAAAAGTACGACCGCCGCCGCAAGGAACGGGCGCGCGCTCAGGCCGGGGACGAGCTGTCCGCCTGACTGTCTTGCCGGAGTGCTGCGGCGCGAGCCGCCATGGCGCGCGCCTGAGGGGTGCCGGCAGCGACCATCGAGGAGCCGGTTCTGCCTACCTATAATCTGGACATGACCGAGCTCGCCGGCGGCACCTTCACCTCCATCGACGCCGTGCAGGCGGCGCTCGAAGAACAGTGCTACGTCGCCGACCGATCGCTGGCCACCGCGCTGTTTCTCTCACTTCGGCTGCGCAAACCGCTCCTGCTCGAAGGAGAAGCCGGAGTGGGGAAGACGGAAGTTGCCAAGGTGCTGGCCTCAATGCTTCACACCCGGTTGATTCGCCTGCAGGGCTACGAGGGGATCGACGTCAGCCACGCCGTTTACGAGTGGAACTACTCCGGCCAGATCCTGGCAATTCGGCTGGCCGAGGCCCGTGGTGAAGGACATGAGCCGCCCGACATATTCGGACAGGAGTTCTTGATCAAGCGTCCGCTCTTGCAGGCGCTCGAGGCCGGGACCGACGGTAAGCCGGCCGTCCTGCTGCTCGACGAGCTCGACCGGGTCGATGACGAGTTCGAGGCCTACCTGCTCGAGGTCCTCTCCGATTATCAGGTGTCGGTTCCCGAGATCGGGACAATTCGGGCGGCCGTTGCGCCGGCTGTGGTCATCACGTCGAACCGCACTCGGGAGCTGCACGATGCCCTCAAGCGGCGCTGCCTGTACCACTGGATCGAGTACCCGAGCGCGGAGAAAGAATACGCGATCGTTTCGCTGCGCGTTCCGGAGGCGCCTGAGCGGCTCCGGGCTCAGGTCGTCGAGTTTATCCAGGAGCTGCGCTCCGTCGATCTCTACAAAGTCCCCGGTATCGCCGAGACGCTCGACTGGACCCGCGCACTCGTCTCGCTCGGGCAGACCGCACTCGATGCGGCACTCGTCGAGGACACTCTGGGTGTTATTGTCAAGAACCAGGAAGACGTGAATCGCCTGCGCGGTCCGGCCGTGCGCGAGCTGGTCCAGCGGGTGGCGCGCTAGACGGTGACTCGATTCCGCTTCGTCCACGCCGCCGATATCCACCTGGGCTACCAGCAGTACAACCTGGACGCCCGTGCGAATGACTTCGCGCGCGCTTTCCTCGATGTCGTGGAATACGCGCGAGAGGAGCATGTGGACTTCGTTCTGCTCGCGGGAGACCTCTTCCATCGCTCCAGCGCCGATGCCTGGATGCTGAAACAGGCGACACACGGGCTGCATCTGTTGCGGGAGGTGGACATCCCGATCGTCGCAGTGGAGGGCAATCACGACACCCAGCACACGCGGAAAAACCTGTCATGGATGGAGTATCTCTGCGACCAGGACCTGCTCTGCCTGCTGAACGTGCAGGTCGCGGCCAACAACTACAGTTCGCTGGCGCCGTTTGATCCGCAGGAACGCCGCGGATCCTGGATCGACCTCGCCGGCGCCCGCATCTACGGCATGAAGTATTACGGTGCGGCCACGCCGCGTCTGCTGGAGAATGTGAGGCAGGACCTCGTGGCGGGCCCGGCCGGCTACACCATCGCGATGCTGCACGCCGGTATCGAAGGGCAGGTGCCACACCTACACGGAGGGCTCACCCTGGGCCAGCTGGAGCCGCTGCGCTCGAATGTCGATTACATTGCTCTGGGCCATGTGCACAAGCGCCTGGCGATGGACGACTGGATCTTCAACCCCGGATCAACCGAAACCAACTCGATGGAAGAGGCCGAATGGCCACACGGGTTTTTTGACGTGCGGGTCGACACCGAGTCACACCCCAAGCACCAGGTGATCGCCGTTGGGACGCCGCAGCTGCGCCCGTTTCACCGCATCTCGATTGCCGCCGACGGCAGCGAATCGCTCGATCGGTTCGTGGAGTCCGTCGAGGAGACGATTGGCGGGCATGGGTCGATCCCGGAAAAGGCGGTCATCGAGCTGCAGCTCGGCGGGATCGCCGGATTCAAGCGGCAAGATCTTCCGATCGAGCGCCTGAGGAGCGTGGTAGAGGGCCGGTTCTCACCGCTGACGGTCCGGGTGCGCAACAATCTCGTACCTCCCGGATTGGTGACGGCGCCGCGCGGCGAGCGCTTGCGGCGGGCCGAGGTGGAGCGCAGCGTGATCGAGCAGCTCGTCCATCAGCGTGCCGAGTACCGTGCCAATGTGGCGGCCTGGACCGGCCTGGTCCTCGACGTGAAGAATATGGCCGCTGGCCGGGACACTCCGGCGCATATCGCGGACCACGTTCGAGAGTCTCTGTGCAAGATGTCGGCGGCCGAGCCTGTCGACAGGAACGACGTCATCCCGGTCGAGGACGAGCCGCTGGGCGGTGAGCCACCCTGCTACGCCCATCTTTTCGAAGACTGGTAGCGGCCCACGATGCGGGTCACGTATCTCGAGCTGGAGAACATCAAGAGCTATCACGATCCGACTCGGGTCGAATTCACGGATGGCTTGAATGCGATCTGGGGCGCCAACGGGAGTGGCAAATCAACCATCCTGGAGGCGATCGGGTATGCGCTGTTCGATTACAGCTCGTACTCGCACGCGGCGTTCGTACGGGAGGGCGAGCGTGCCGGGACGATTCGCGTCGGCCTGCTGGCTCGCGACGAGCGCGAGTACGAGATCGTGCGTCGGATCGGAGCCGGCGGCCAGTACTACGTGACCGATATCGAGACCGGTGCGCGTCTGGCCGACCGCAAAGATGACGTCCAGGCATGGGTTCGTTCACAGGCGCTCGACATCGAGGGCGAGGTCGATCTGGCAGCCATCTTCAAGAACGCGGTAGGGGTTCCCCAGGGCCTGGTAACCTCCGACTTCCTCCAGAGCGCCGCGAGCCGCAAGGCCATCTTTGACCCCCTGTTGCGCGTCGAGGAGTATCGGGCAGCGTATGATTACCTGCGTGAGACGGCTGGCTACCTGCGTGACCGGTCAGCCCAGCTCGATCAGGAGATCGCCCGCCTCGAAGTCGATGCGGGCCGGATCCCCGACGCCGAACGCGACTTCGAGGAACTGGAGTCGCAGGTTCGGCACTCCGAGGAGAAGCTGGCAAGTCTGGTGGCGCGCGTGGGGTCTCTCGAGGCGGAAAAGCGCGTGCTCGACGCCGTCGAGGAGCGCGCGCGCTCGCTCCAGGAACGGTCGCGTACGGCCGAATACGATGTGCGGCGTTTCGGCGACCTGGTGGAAGTACGGCGCAGGCAGCTCGACGAGGCTGAGGCAGCCGGGCGGATCGTGGCAGGGTGTGAGGCGGGCTTTCGCACCGTCGAGCGGGCGCGCGAGGTGCTGGCCGATCTCGAGAGGAAACGGCGCGAGCGGGACGCGCTCGAACGGCGACATGCCGACGCGCGAGCCGCGATGCGAGAGATCAATGGGTGGATCCAGCGGCTGGACCGAGAGCGCCTCGAGGCACTGGAGGCGGCCAAACGCGCCGAGACGCTGCAATCGGCGGTGGTGGAGCAGGACCAGTTAGAAGCACGGGTACATCAGCTCGATGTGGGCTTGGCCGGCATGGAGCGACTCGGGGCCCAGCTCCACCGACTGCAGACCGAACGAACCGGCCTGGCCGGGCAGATCGATCGGTGCGAACGGCGTCTGGTCGAGGCACAGGCGGCCGCAGCGCGGCTGGAGTCTCTTCCGGCGCTTCAAGAGGAGCTGACGTTGCTGCACAAACAGCTGGCGCCTTTCGACCTCTTGAAGGATCGAGCCGAGAACGTAAAGCGGACCGGCGCCGAGCTCAAGGAGCGACGCGGCCGGCTCCTTCAAGATTCTCGCCGCCACCAGGAGATCCTCCAGGAGATTGCGGCGCAGCGCCCCCGGGCCGAGACCCTCGAAGAGATGCAAACAGAGGAGCGTGCCGTACGCGAGGAACGGGCCCGCATTCTCTCGGCGGTCGAGTACGGCGAGCAGGCTCGCGCCGACCTGCTTGGCGCGCGCTGTCCACTGCTCGATCTCACCTGCCCAGTGGTAGCCGCGGACGCAGGCATGCTGGAACGGCTCGGAGACCGGGAACGCGCGTTATCGAAGCGGTCAGCCGAGCTCGATCAGAGGCTGATTCAGCTCGAGGCGGATGTGCGCGGCGCTCGAACCGCGGCCGACGCCGTGGGAAGTCTCGTGGTGGAGGAGGCGCGACTGAGCCGTAGCGAGTCCGAACTGGCCGAGGTCGAAGCTGCGCTGCGTCAGTGCGCCGACGAATTTGCCACATTGTCCGACCGGCTGGAAGGCGAAGATCGACTGAAGCGCCGTGAGGAAGAGTTCGGTACCGCGCTACGCGGGCTGCAGGCGGAGTCGGGGCTTGCCGCGGAGGTGCCTTCACTCACCGCTCAGCTCGAGCGCGACCGCGGCGTGCTCGCGCTTCAAGACGAAGAGCTCGCCGGTCTGCAGTCGCAGTGGCGCGCGGTGCATGAGGCGGAGCAGGAGCGCGCAGAGCTGCAAGCCCGCCTGGCCGAACTGGAAGATCCCAGGCAGGAAGCGCAGCGCTTGCTCGCCGCTGGCGGCCGCAGAGCGGAGGTCGAGGCCAGCCTGGCGCAACAACAGGCGAGGCTGGTCGAGGCCATGGACCGAGTGAAAGCTATTGGCGGCCAGCTGGCTCCGTACGAACGGCTCGACGACGAGATGGAGCAGCAGCAGCGACTCCTTGCCGAGCACGGGAAGGCGTACGAACGGTACCTGAGTGCCCGGGATGAAGCCGAGCAGGTGCCGGCGCGGCGAGAGGCTCTGGCGGAGGCGGAAAGCGTTCTCGACGAGGCGGAGCGGAACCGCTCGTCCCTCGAGCAACAGCGCCGGGAAGTCCTCCGTGATTACCGGGAAGAAGAACATGCACGCCTCAAGTCCGAATGCGAGGAAGCACACCGGGCAGTCGTGGCCGAGGGCGCGGGGCTCGAGCACCTCGTCGAGCAGCGTGCCAGGGTGGACCGCGACCTGACGGGATTGCGCCGGCAACGGGAACGATTGCAACAGCGAGAAGGCGAGCGAGATGAGCTGAAGCGCGTCGCCGACGCCATTGGTTTCATTCGCGACACGATCAGGTCGGCCGGCCCGGCTGTGACCGAGTCGCTCCTCGCCAGCATCTCCCAGACCGCAAACGACATCTATGCCGAGATCATGGACGACCATGCCTCTGAGCTGCGCTGGGATCGGGACTACGAGGTGATCGTGCAACGCGGTCCGGAGGAGAGAAGTTTCGGCCAGCTTTCGGGCGGCGAGCAGATGGGCGCGGCTCTGGCCGTGCGGCTGGCCCTGCTCAAGGAAATGAGCGAGGTCCATTTCGCGTTTTTCGATGAACCCACCCAGAACATGGATGCCGAGCGCCGCACGAACCTCGCCCAGCAGATCGGCCAGATTCGTGGCTTCGACCAGCTTATCGTGATCAGCCACGACGACACCTTCGAGCACCACACCGAGCACCTTGTCCGGCTGCGGAAGGAGCACGATACGACATACGTGGAAGGAAGCTAGTGGCGGGATCGGGTCCGAAGCCAGGTAACGGCGGGACAGCCGGCGAATGCTGATCGGCGCCAGGGTGCGCGCGGCGCTCGAGTCCAATCGCGATGCCTTCCAGCGGTCTGCCATGGAGTCTGCTGCGTCGCGGCAACGCTACGCTCGCGCTTTCGCCGAGGCGGCCCACCTCACCGCGGGAGAGATTGAGGATCGACTGGGCGGTGTGCCATGGCCCGGCGCAAGGCCGAGCGCTGAGTGGAACGGCAACGGCGCCATCGCGCGATTCGACCAGGAGCTGAAGACCGCACGCGAGGCGCGCGAATGGGCGATGGCCAGGCTGAGTGGGGTCACGACCGTTGCCGTCGACGGGAGCCAGATCGCTGCCTCGAAGGAGGCAGGCGTTCCGGTGTCCCTGGTGCAGGTCGCGTGGTTCGAGAACCCGCACCACCCGGCGCTGAGATACGTCAAGGATATTCGCAATGAGCTCCTGACACCGGACGAGCCGCCGGAAGATCACGGAGATCCGGACATCTTCGCCGACTCTCGCCTCTTCCAGCGGCGCTTCGCCCTCGAGCTGGAGTGCGCGGTCGCGTGCGTGCAGCGGCTCGCGCCCACGCCGTCGCCGGTCGTCTTCGTCGACGGCACCTTCGTTCTCTCGTTTACGAGCCGAATGGTCGCGGCGGCGCGAGAAGCATACTTCACCGCGCTCTTTGAGCTCCTCGACGCCGCGGCCCGGCACCGCATTCCGGTCGTCGGCTATATCGACACCTCGTACGCCACCGATCTGGTGACGATGCTGCGTCACTCCTTCGACCTGCCTCCCCCACTGACGTCGGACGCCAGTCTACTCGCTTCACTGATGCTTCCGTTTGACCGAACGATCGCGCTGCAGTGCGCCCGCGGGGATGTGCTCCCGCGCTACCGGACGGAGGCGCACGACTACTCGCAAGACCTCTTCTTCGTGTACTTGCAGGTAGGCGCCGGCCGGCTTCCGGCACGCGTCGACTTTCCACGCTGGGTCCTGGACGATGGTCTGCTCGATCACGTTCTCGACATAATACGGGCCGAAGTGGTGGTGGGCTCGGGTTACCCCTACGCGCTGGAAGCCGTCGACGCCACTGCCGTGCTGACGATGGACGATCGCGCCAACTTCTACCGTCTCTACCACGAATTCGCCGGCGCCGCAGGACTGGCATCCGCTGTCCCGGGGAAGACGCTGAGCAAATCGAGACGCCGCTGACTCCGTGCCTCGGGGCGGGGCATGGTTTGGGCACTGCGGATACGCCGTGCTGCTGGCTCCCGACCGGCTCTCTGGCATGCCCGGCATCCTGACATCTGTCAATTGGCACCGAACTTGCACTAGGGATCCCCGAAGCCCATAGGCCTACCTCCCAGCGGGCGTCGGGATGGAGGCACTCGGTCCCTGCTTCGCAGGGCTGGCATGGGGCCCTGGTTTCGTGCGCCCAAAAGCAGGGGATGTAGAGGTACAGGAGCGTGCGATGAAGGCACTTTGCAGTATTGCCGCAGGGTCGGTGCTGGCCGTTGCCGGCGTCTTTCTCGGTCCCTCCCACGCTACGGCTGCTTCCGGACCGGTCCAGACAGGTGCACCGTCGGTTGCTCCAGGCCATGTGGGAGCGACTCCGTACTCGCCTCAGCATCTCCTGCCGCAGGGGAGCATTAGCGGCCTGGCACCGGGCAGTGCGCACTACCTCTACGCGGACGAGGGAATCTCCCCGGGGCACGACGGAGCCGCGGACAATATTGAAGTCTTTCGCCTGGAGAACGGGAACGCAACCAACGTCCAGGTCTACGCCACCACTGCCAACCAGCAGGCCGATTTCTATGGCGCGAACTCCCTGGCCTACGTTCCGCCGAACAAGACCCACGGCGCCTGCTTGATTCAGGCCGACGGCAGCGGTAAGGTCGACAGCTATACCATCGACCCCAGCGCCCACACCATTTCGGCTCAGGCGAGCTCGGTCATGAGTGCGTTTTACAACGACCCGGCAGACGTCAAGATCGCGCCGGGAGGAGCCATGGCGATCGTGACGGTCGCGCCCAGTGGGACTTATCTGAGCGGACTGGAGGCCTACACGATCGGCAGCGGCTGTGTGCTGTCGGCCGCCGGCTCGTACAGTAGCTCGAGTGTGTACTTTGTGTCCTCTGCCCTGATGGGAGACAGGATACTCGTAACTGCGGACTACCTCAACAATCAGATCGACACCTTCGGGATTTCCCCGTCAGGCGCGTTCACCCTTGAGGGCGTAACCGCCAGTGCCTTGCTCTACCCGGATGGGGTAGCCAGCGACGGCCGTGACGTCTTCACCGGCAACGCCTACGATTACTATCCCCACGCCCTGACACAGGGCGGCCTGGTCCGCAACGGGCAGGTCTCCTACTTCCATTCGAGTCCGGCCAAGGACGGGAGGGGCCAGAACAGCGCGGCCGTATGGTACGACGGGCAGTTCGGGAATCTTGTCCTCGGCGAGCAGTCCACCGCCTCCCTCGGAATCTTTGGCGCCGGCGGTCACATGACGCTCCGCCAGCACGTCACCCTCGCATTTAACAAAGCGCAGCCCACCGACTTCGCCCAGCTCGGCACCACGCTGCTGGTCGACGGCAACGTCAGTGGCGACATAGAGGCGTGCCAGCTCGATGCCAAGGGCTCGTCGGGCTGCGCCACGGTGGCCGTCCTGAGCAATCCCACCGGGTACTCCGACGGGATCGCCGTCGACTGAAGCGCGGGCACGCTCCAGCGCTCCCGATGACTGACAATATCGGGTGCGCACCCGATGGATCGGACCACCGAACTCGGGTAATGTAGTGTCGCCGATCAAAGTGGGACCGATCGTGAACTGCGCTTGACATTCGGACGCGCAGCGTGTAAGCTCTCACTGGTCGAGATTTCGTCAAGGCAATCCCATTGGCGAAGTCGTGATTGCGACTTTGGAGAGGGTACGGAAAGGTTGCCCGATGCGCGACTGCACGGGGAGTAGCTCCCGGTGCAGCTTGCCGCGTGTTTCCGGGAGGAGGTGCCGGGGCCCTATCGAGGGGCCACAATCGCTGCTGGGGCTTGAACCGGTTGGATAGTACCCGGATGCCCCTCGCCGTGGGTCTACCGAAAGCAGACGGGGTGCCGTGCATCTGCCGGCGCCTCGAGGAGAAAAGGAGAATATCGAGTGAATTTCGCGAATAAGCTTGGACAACGCGTCATGGTTGGCGCTGCTATTGCACTGGCGTCCGGCCTCGTCGGCTTTGCCGGGCCGGCGCATGCCGCGTCAACCGGGGCCCTGCCAATGGCGAAGAAGGCGCTGTATGTCGGTGCCTTTGTCGGGAATAACACCGGCTGCGCGTCGCCCGGTTACACCAGTGTCCAGGCAGCGGTCAACGCCGCGGTTAATGGAAAGACCGTGTACCTCTGTGGTACCAACCCCTACAACGAGGACGTGGTCGTCAACAACAAGATCATCACCTTGACCGGAGATCCCGGAGCGACCCTCGCCCCCGGCACCGCCCCCACCGCCAGCCAGCTGCCGACCGCGTTCAACACAGACCAGCTGACGATCCCGCAAGCGAACCTCATCGTGTGGGGGAGCGCAACAACGGTGACCGTTACCAATCTCGACCTCACCGGTCCCTTTACCTCGAACAGCTGCACCGACGAGTTCTACGGCGTGCTCGCGATATCCGGCGGCGCGGTGAAGATGACGAACGACAAGGTCGCGAACACCGTATCTGGTACTCCCGGGGATTACGGCTGCCAGCAGGGTGTCGGCATTCAGATCGGCCGTGAGTACTGGCCTGGTGCGGGCACAGGCAACAATTGCAATGGCGGCTACTGTGTAGAGAACTTCGTCGGCATCGGCACGCTGACCTCCGTGCAGGTCACCGGGTATCAGAAGAACGGCATGACCATCGATGGCCCTGGCTCGTCCGCCAAGGTAACGAATAGCGGGGTCACGGGGGCCGGACCCACGAGTCCGCTTGGTCAGATCATCGCTCAGAACGGAATCCAGGTCTCCCGAGGTGCGCTCGCAACCCTTACCGGTAATAACGTTGCCGCCAACCAGTACAGTGGCACGAACAACGCGTCGGCCACCGGAATACTCCTCTTTGGCGGCTGCGGTGACCCACTCGTGACCGGCGTCAAGATCAGCGGCAACACGCTGACCAATAACGACATCGGAATCGGGATGTACAACTACAACACGGCCTGCACTGCCGTGACGACCACGCCCACCAAGGATTCAGCCCTGACGAACAATGTCTCGAACAGCGCTGACACCAATGTGAGCGGCAATGGCTACCCGCAGGGGTACCAGGCCGGAATCGCCGATGTCGGCGACGGCGACAGCATCATCGGCAACACGATCAGCGGATGCGGCTACGCGGTCATGAATACGCCCAGCATGTACTCGCTTCCGATCGACACGTCCGCAGACTCCAACGTCACGCTGAAGAAGAACAATACCACCGGCGCCCACTGCTAGGCGCGAGCAACTGACTCTGGGAGGAGCGGGCGTGCCCGCTCCTCCCTCTTTTCATTTCGGCCCCGGTTGTGCCCTTCGGTCCCGCACCTCCGTGTAAGATGATGCCGCCCAACCCCGGCACCATCTCCAGGAGCTGCCTGGCCCGTGACGTCCCCCGCGCATCGCCAGTATCTCGCCGTCAAGCAGCGGTACCCGGACGCGATCGTGCTGTTCCGGATGGGCGATTTCTACGAGATGTTTGGCGAGGACGCCGCGGTCGGCGCCGAGGCATTGCAGATCACGCTCACCTCGCGCGAGTTCGCCCGGGGCGACCGGGTGCCGATGGCCGGCATTCCCCATCACGCCCTGCAGAGCTACCTCAAGCGCTTCATGCAGCACGGCCTGAAGGTGGCCATCTGCGACCAGCTCTCCGAGCCTGGCAAGGGGCTGGTCGAGCGCGACGTGGTCCGCGTGGTCACGCCCGGCACGCTGGTCGAGCCGGCGCTGCTCGACGAGTCACGGAACAACTACCTGGCCGCGGTTTGCGCCTGGAAGGACAGCTACGGGCTCGCCTTTGTCGACGTGACCACCGGTGAGTTCGCGGTAACGCAGTTCGCCGGCGCGGCCGCCGGGAGTGCGCTCGAAGCCGAGATGGTCCGGCTTGCGCCCTCGGAGTGCCTGGTTGGATCGGGCGACATGGACCTGCGGCTAGCCGGCTATCTGACGGTGCAGGACGAATATCGGTTTGACCCGGACGCCGCCCGCGACACGCTGTGCCGCCACTTCGGCGTTCGCTCGCTGGAGGGGTTCGGCTGCGATGCATTGCCGGCCGCGGTCGGCGCGGCCGGCGCCATCCTTTCGTATCTCGAGAGGGCCAACCGCAGCCTGCTTGGCCTGCTGACCACACTGCGGACCTATCACACATCGGCCTTCATGGTGCTTGACCGGTACACCCGGCGCAATCTCGAGCTCGCCGAGAGCGCGCGTTCCGGCGGAATCCGCGGCAGCCTGCTGTGGGTGCTGGATCGCACGGCGACCGCCATGGGCGGACGCCTCCTGCGACGCCGGCTCTCTCAACCCCTCCTAGAAGTCGCACCGCTCGAAACCCGCCTCGACGCCGTGGGCGAGCTGGTGGAATCGCCAATCCTGCGTGCGCAGCTCCGCTCCACGCTCTCTCGCGTGGCCGATCTCGAGCGGGTGACCGGCCGGGTGTGCCAGGGCGGGGCGTCGCCGCGAGATCTTCTCGCGCTACGCGATTCTCTTCGCTGCCTCCCCGACGCCATAGCAATGCTCGAGGGGGCGCAGTGCGAGGCGCTCCGCGATCTCATCACCGAAGCCGATCCCTGCGCCGACCTCGCCGAGCTGATCAATAGCGCCGTTTTCGAGGCCGCACTCCCGGAACGCAAGGAGCGGGCGGCCGGAGCACCGGCCGGGCAGAACCTGATCAAATCCGGCTACAGCTCCGAGCTCGACGACATGAAGGCGTCGATCCGCGACTCCCGGGAGTGGATCGCGCGGCTGGAACCGCTGGAGCAGCAGCGCACCGGCATCAAGTCGTTGAAAGTCGGCTATAACAAAGTATTCGGGTACTACATCGAGGCGAGCAACGCCAATCTGGCTGCGGTGCCGCCCGAGTACATTCGCAAGCAAACGCTCGTCAACGCCGAGCGATACATTACTCCCGAGCTCAAGGAGCATGAAGCACGCATCCTCCAGGCAGAGGAGCGTATCGGCGCGGTGGAGCGCCGGGTGTTTGCCGAGCTCTTGCAGGCACTGGGCGAGCACGCCGACCGGCTTTTCCGCACTGCGAACGCTGTGGCCGAGCTCGACGTCTACCGCTCGCTGGCCGATGTGGCCGATGCGCATCGTTATGTCCGGCCCCGGCTCAGTGCCAGCGAGGAGATTGAGCTGCGCGCGGGCCGGCATCCGGTGGTCGAAAAGACGCTGGAAGATGACGGCTTCATTCCCAACGAATGCACGCTCGACTGTGACGACCATCAGATTTTGCTGATTACCGGTCCAAACATGGGCGGCAAGAGCACGTACCTGCGTCAGGTTGCCCTCACCGTGCTCATGGCCCAGATCGGAAGCTTTGTCCCGGCGGCGAGTGCCACGATCGGGGTCGTCGACCGCATCTTCACCCGGGTAGGCGCCCAGGACGATATTGCCGCCGGCCAGTCCACGTTCATGGTGGAAATGGTCGAGACGGCGAACATCCTTAACCACGCTACACGGCGCAGCCTGCTGGTGCTGGATGAGGTGGGCCGGGGCACAAGCACCTACGACGGGCTGGCGATTGCCCGGGCCGTGGTCGAGCACATACACGAGACAGTGGGTGCCAGGACACTCTTCGCCACCCATTACCAGGAGTTGACAGCCCTGGCCGACCGGTTCCCGCGGATCTACAACGCCAGCGTGGCGGTTGCCGAAGACGGACACGACGTGGTGTTTCTTCACCGTTTGGTTCCGGGGGGCGCCGATCGATCGTATGGCATTCACGTGGCGCGTCTGGCGGGCTTGCCGGCGGCCGTGACGGACCGCGCCGAGGAGATGCTTCATGATCTCGAAGAGCAAGCGCAGCAAAACGGACACAGGCGTAGCCGCCGCTCCCAGCAGCTGACGCTCTTCGGTGACCAGGTCGACGGCACGGCCGCTCAGATCCTGGAGGAGCTGCTCGCCCTCGACCTGGACAATCTGACGCCGCTGGAGGCGTTGACCCGGCTCCACGAGCTGCAACAGCAGGGACGCGGTGGCTAGAAGCGGCGTGCTCGCGGTATGCGTCCGGCGTGGCGGCTCTGCGCCGCCCATGGTGATGGATTGAGCTACCTCGACCATCTCCCGGCCGCCGCCGAAGCGGTGGTGATCGGAGGCGGCGTGGTCGGGGCCGCCACGAGCTTCTTTCTGCGGCAGTCCGGCCTCCGATCAGTTCTCCTCGAGCGCCGCCCGCGCCTCTGCACGCTGACCACACCCGCTTCAACCGGGGCGTTCCGCCTGCAGTTCGACAATCTCGAGGAGCTCGAGCTGGTGCGGAGGTCGGTTGACGTGTTCTTGAACTTTGCCGAGGTCACCGGCCAGCGCACGTACGATCTGGCTATCAAGCAGCAAGGCTACCTGTGGCTCACCACCGACCCAGAACGCCTGGAGAATCGGCGCCGGCTGGTCGAGCGCCAGCACGCCTGGGGTCAAACCGACATCGAGCTCCTGGATGGACAGGAGATTCGCCGGCGGTATCCGTACGTGGGGCCGAAGGTGGCCGGCGGGCGCTTTCGAGCGGGCGACGGCTTCCTGGATCCGAAGGCGCTCACCATGGGATTCTCGGTCGCCTCGGAAGCGTCATTCGTCACCGGATGCGCCGTCACCGGGTTCCGGCTGGCGGGCGGGCGTCTCAGTGCGGTGCTGACCGATCGTGGAGCGATCGAGACCGATTTGGCGGTGATCGCGGGCGGCCCGTTTTCCGGGCTTATCGCCCGGATGGCAGGCATCCAGCTTCCGGTGAAGACGGTGGTCCGCCGCAAGGTCGTGATGCCCGACGTGCCGGAGGTGCCGCCCTGGGCGCCGATGACGATCGACGACGACACGGGAGCGCACTGGCGTCCGGCGTTGCGAGGAGCCTACCTGCTGTACACCGACCCGGCCACGCCCCCTTCCCCGCCAACGGAAGAGATCGAGACCGATCACAGCTTCGTCTTCCGCCTGCTCGATCCCGCAAGTCCGGTGTCCGTGGCGCGCATCGTGCCCTTCTGGCAGGTTGTTTGGGAACGCAGCTCAGCCCACTGGCTGCAGCAGGCGGGGCAGTACACGATGACACCGGATCACCGCCCGCTCATCGGTCCGACCGATGTGGCAGGCATCTGGGTGAATACCGGATACAGCGGGCACGGCATCATGGGAAGCCCGGCCGGCAGTCAGCTTCTCGCCGGGCTCTTTACCGGCCAAACGCCCTGGACAGAGAATCCATTCCGCCTCGACCGTCCATTTGTGCGGCGCGAGGTCGACGTCCTCTGAGCCGTGATCGATGGATCAGAGCCAGCCGCCAAGCTGCTGCCACAGGAAGTAGAGACTGATGGCCGTGACGAGCGTAAACGTCGCCCAGCCGATGGCGGTGAGCACGAATCCTACGGGGTGACCGCGCATTGTGGCCCGGTCGCGGGCGATGAGCAGGAGCATGGCCAGACTGATCGGGGTTCCCAGTCCTCCGGCGATGCTTGCCACGAAGAGCAGCTGGATTGGCCTGATGCCGGTAAAGGAGGCCAGCACCGCCAGCAGGACGGTTGCGACGATCGTGCCATAGAACAGGCGCGCCCGTGACACTCTCTTGGAGAGCCCGCGACGCCAGCCGAACTCCTGCCCCAGGACATATCCGGTGGTTGCAGCGAGTACAGGCACTGCGATGATTGACGAGGCGAGCAATCCCACCGCAAAGAGGTCCGAAGCGAGGCTACCGGCAGCCGGCTGGAGGGCACGGGCCGCCTGCTCTGCCGTCTGCACCTGCTCGTGGCGGACTCCGAGGGTCGCGCCCGTTGCAACGAGCGTGAACCAGAAGATGGCCACCGCCACAAACATTCCTACTCCAGCATCGGCCCGGGCGAGGCCAAGACTCGAGACAGGCGGGTGCTCTTCAGACTCCTCAATGGTCTCCCAGACGTAGGCGTAACTGGTGAGGGTCGTGCCGAGAAGGGCAAGCGCGCCCTGGATGTAGGTTGTGCTGAGCGAGAGCTTCGGCTGGACCGTGGCGCGCAGCACCGCGCTCCAGTCGGGGTGGGCCAGAAAGGCCGCGACGATGTAGGCGCCAAAGACGAGGAGCACGTACTTTAACACGCGCTGCACGTTGTCGTAGCTGCCGAAGAGAAGAACGCTGAGAAGGAGAGCGCCGTACGGCACGACGAACCATCTGAGATCGACGTGGAACAGCAGGGCGAGGGATGCTGCTCCGGCCTCCAGATCGGCCGCGATCGTCACCAGATTGACCGCAACCACCGAAATGAGCAGGACCAGTCCCCAGGAGCGCCCGTAGCGGGAACGCACGCAGCGCTGCAAACCGTGGCGAGACGCCACTCCCACCTGCGCGCTGATCATCTGAATCGCGGCAAGCATCGGGTAGATGAGAACAACCAGCCACGAGAGCCCGTAGACCGTCGATGCCCCGACGACCGACATCGTGGCGACGGTGGTGGGATCGTTGTCCGAGGCGCCCGAGATGAGACCGGGTCCGAGCGCTCGCAGGTACCCCAGCGGCCCGCGTCCGGGTGCCGCTTCCTCGTCGGTGTCAGGTTCAGCGGGCCGAGGACTTGCCATGTCGATCTACCTCACCGTGCCGCGGCACGTTGCCTTCAGATGCCGGCCACATACGGCGACGGACCGGCGCCGCGCCTCCTTCAACGCTGACGGCACAGGACACAGGTGACTCACTCTCGACCGTTCTGCTTGCAACTCCCGTACCACAGCTCTTGTGGCAGGCGCTACCAGCAGGCCCAACATGTCGCGGCAGCCGTCACCTTCACCGAGAGACGCCGGTCCGGGGGCGAGGCGCGATGGCTAGCTTAGGTCGGCAGCCTGCTCCCCGAAGGTTCTGAACTGACGGGTGAGCTCGTCGCCGGTGAACGCCATCACGACGCCGAAGTTCTGCACCACCAGTGCGGCACGGGCATTCAGGCGGATAAATTCGTCGCTGTAGCGCACCCGGCTCAGCCTCGTCACATCGCCGCGCAGCAGCGCGAATCCGGCAAGGTCTCCGCCGTGCGGCTCGAGCGCAAAAGCCTCGAAGCCGTCGATCTGGCCGCTCTGCTGCAGGCTGCTCCAGTAGCGTACTGCTTCCTCGAACACGCGCAGTGCTTCCCGCGCCCGTCCGCCGACGGAACTGCCCCAGCCGATCATCAATGCACTGTCAGCCATGCCTCGTCTCCTTTCGACGTATCGTGCCTTGGAATCGACGCAGCGTGAGGGTGATATCCCTCATGACGATTGCATCGCACGGACGATGGATCGGTAGCACCGCTTCAAGCGGTCCTCGATGAGAAACCAACTTCGTTCGGGATCCTCAGCCCGGTGCTGCGTGATCTCGTCGACCAGCTCCGCCGCCCGCACGCGCCACTCGGCCGACTCTTCCGCCGGGCCACCGGCGATGCCGAACACCGTGGCGTGGAGGTCGCGAAGCGCGCCCACGAACTGCTGGCGCGGCGCCCCCTCACGGTAGCGGCGAGCAATATCCCAGTAGGCGAGCTCCAGGCAGGCGGCGCGACGCGGATCGAACTCGAGTCCGGCATGTGCGCGAGCCTGCCCGTAGAAGCGGGTCAGGAAGTAGAGCACGCGCTCCGGCGCGACTCGCGGCGGCATCCAGTGCCGGCTGGCCTGCACGGTGTAGTACGCGGCCACGAGGGACGCGAACCGCGGCATCTGGAACTGCTCTCGATTGAGCTTCAACAGCAGGCGAAGCATGCCGATCCAGTCACGCGAGTAGTAGGCGCGCCATCCGGCCGCTTCGGCACGGGCAACGCGGTCGGGATTAATCCGCACCGCCGCCATGTTTCAGTTCAGCCGGATGACGGCCCGGCAGGGCACCGAATCGCGCATCCTCGATGGTACCCGGCCCGGAGCCGGAACCGCCACACGCGGTTCCGGCCTTGCGTCAATCAGAACTGCGAGGGAGGCGGAGTCTGCCCCGTGTAGTCGCCCACTCGAAATGCCGTATACGGAGCGTCGAGCTGACCCGGACCGTTCCCCGGCATGTTGGTCTGCCCGTACTGATAGACCAGATCGCCGCCACGCTCGATCAGAATGGCCCGGTCATTGAACTGATCCGCGATCATCGTGTTTCCGTCCGCGAGTCGAACAGCGTTTGTCGGTAAGGGCGAGGGATTTCCGCCCGGAGCGTTTGTGTAGTAGGAGAAGACGATGCGTTTGTCGGGTGTGACCTGGAGAATGCGGCTGTGTCCGGAGTCGACGATGAGCGTGTCGCCGTTCGGCAAACGGCTGGCGAATGCAGCCAGCTGCAGCCCTCTGTTGTACTGCCAGACGATCTGGCCGGTGCGCGTAACCTCGATCACTCGATTGTTGTTCTCGTCGGCGATGAGGATGTGCCCGTTGCCCAGCAGCTCCGCACTGTTCGGGTTGTTGAGGACCCCCGGGCCGCTGAGCGGACCGTAGTACCAGTCAATGTTCTTGTTGAAGCGATCGACCTCGATGATTCGATTGTTGCCCTGATCGGTGATCAAAATATTGCGGTTCGGCAACTGTATGGCAAAGACCGGGACGTTGAGCTCGTTCGGTCCGCCACCCGTCACACCTGCCTGTCCGTATTGCCAGACGATGTTTCCGGATCGATCGACCACGATCACGCGATTGTCAACGCAGCCGCCGGGCATGTATGGAGATGCGCCCGGCGGAATGCCGGTGCCCGACAGGACGGCCAGTCCGTGCGGCAGTGACTCCGCGTCATTCGGCCCGATGATCGCACCAGGGCCCGGATTGCAGAGGGATGGGTCACCCGAGCCGAACTGCCAGGTGATGGCATTGGTTCGCGGATCCACCTGGATTGCCCGGTTGTTGAACTGGTCCGAGATGATGAGATTGCCGGTCCGTTGCAGTTCGGGCCGTGTCGACGCCGCGGCGTGCCCGGCACCGGCAATTGACGGGATCCCACCGAGCGCGAGCGCCGCAACCAGGGTCACGCCCGAAAAGAGTGTTCGCGAACTTGTCACCGTTACCTCCCTCGACTCTGCCGCCACGCCACGCGCTGAGTGAAGTATTCAGGACCCCATGGAGCCGGCCACCGAGGCGCCGGCCCACGGGTCTTGAAAGGCGCTCTCGCGCGTCAATGGTGACTACGCGGGAAGGTTACGGGTCAGGTTCGCGGACCCCTCACGCCCTCAAGACTTTGAAGATGCCCGTACCGGTAATTTCGTGCACTCGGTGCCACCGATTCGTGGCGACATCCAACCTGTACAGTCTCGCCTTGCCGACGACCTTGAGCGGCGGCAGCGTGCCGCTGGCGAAGACCTTGAACGCCAGCTCCCCCCTCTTCAGGTGCGGCAGCGAGACGCGCTCGACCGCCACCGCGGTCCCCGCAGTTCTTGCGGTGCTCCTGCCGTGCAGCCGGACCGTCGAGCCGGGAACGGTAACGGTGAAGGGGCCGATCGCCAGAATCCGGCACTTTCCGGTGTACGGGCGACACCTGCAGATCGGCTGGCCATGACACGCCCTGGCCGCGGGTGCCACGCCGGGTCCAGCGGGGGGGAAGGCCAGCGCCGGAGGGATCGAGGCGAAACCGAGCGCGGCGGCCGCCGCCAGGGGGAGCGATAGACTCTTCACAAACCTGGGCCTTTCGTTGCAGCGAGTGTGGCGCGCCGGCTCCCGGCAAGGCGGCGGGTAGCTCAGCTCGCGGGCTACACCCTACACGTGGGTGATTCCGCGGAACTTCCACTGAGTTTCCACCGGAACAGGTCCCGACGCCCGTGCATGGAGGCCCGCGAGCGACGCGCGATGGTCACGCACAGTGGCAAGGCGGATCCCGATAGCCGGCCACTCTAGACCGGCGACGCTCGTCCGGCGGGCCGGCACTTACTTTCCGATGTACTGCATCAGTGTGACCGGCACCGCGGCTCGTTCTCCCCCGACTGTCACCCTGGCAGGAAGGAGCCCATGGGCAGCGGCGATGGCGCGGACTCGTTTGCTGAGGACGAATCGCACGAAAGCCTCCGCGCCCGCCTGGTTCTTGACCGTACTGGGAATCGTGATCGTGTACTCGATAGGCGCCCCGGTCACGGTCAGTCCGGCCGACGTCGTGTAGTGCTGGGTCGCGTACAGCTTCGCGTACCTGGTGGAGCCCAGATCCACCTGGGCCGGCAAGGAGATGTAGGGAATCCCGAGGTCCTTCACCTCCGAGAGGTAGAAGACGCCGGCATCGACCTGGCCGGTCAGCATGCGGGCCACGAGGACCTCCTCTGGAAAGACCTGACTGGGGTTTTCCGCATCCCCGAACAGCCTGTGTTCGAACCCCTTCAGGTGGTACACCTTCTGCGTGAGATCGGCCATCCAGATGGCCCGATACCCCTTGGGATCGAGGTTCGGATCGGTGCGGCCGATACGGAGCCCTCTCGCCTCGAGCGCCTTGTAGAACGGGAGATGGTGCTTTTGCACCGCCACGAAATTTGCCGCAACACGGCTGCGCGGATCAAAGCCGATGACCAGGCGACTGGTCGCGAACGTGAAGTACCAGGAGACGTACCCGCCGTTGGCGCTGCCCATCAACGAGGTATTCACGGCGGGATCGGCCAGCTCGATGACATCGGGCGTGGCGATCTTCCCCTTGATCTGGTTCGCGATGGCAGCCGATCCGCCGCCCTTGCCCTGATAGACATAGCCGCTGGCGGCGGCGAACGCAGGTCCGATGAGATTCTCATTGAGATTGACCAGCGAGCCGGCGTAAAACACGTTGACGGTGCCGCTCGCGGCACGCGCGGGGAACGCGCCGATGGCCAGCACGATCGAGATGAGGGCAAGGCCGGCGCTGCGCCGAGTGGTCGCCGGCGCGAGCGCTCTGAATCTACGCGCCACCGCTGGCCTCCGCACCGTCGAGCTTGCCGACCATAACCTCAGTGGCCTTGATGATCGCAACCACCCGGTCGGCCTCCTTCAGATCCAGCTCCACGACAGCATCTCGGGTGATTGCTGCGACAATTCGGTTCTCGCCAACCTGAATCTCGACCTGGGCCATCACATTCCCCAACCGCACCGCGGTCACCACACCTGGCAGTTGATTCCGCGCGCTGGTCTTGAGTGCCATACCGTTCTCTCCTCCTGCCGCGGCTGTGGGGGCTAGCCGCGGCGCATCATGGGTTCGAGTGTGAATAGTCAATGTGTGAGTATACCGCGCAAGGGCACACGGAAAGGAGACTGCGGAGTGTCCCGGTCAGCGGTCACCACGTAGGTCTGCGCGGCAGCGCCGGTTCGGGGCGAGAAGGCATTGCCGGACGCCGCAGTTGCAGAGGAGGGCGCGCGGTCCCGAGTGGCTCAGATGGGCAGCCTCTGATAGCGGGGGTGAATCCGCGAATCCGCGCACCGGCTGGGCGCGCGCGCACTAATCTGCTACGATATCCCCATTCATAACGGCGAATGAGAAGGTGAGGAAGGATCGTGGAGAAGGCGGAGTGGCGCACGTTCGCGTGCCCATGCGGTTGTTCGGACGACGGTATCATACCGATGGTGTTGCCGCAGCGACAGCTCTTCCTGTGTCTGTGCAAGTCGTGCAAGTGCATGTGGTTCGATGGGCCGCTCGGGGCCGCGCTGGTCTCGACCGACGAGCTCCTCTCCTTGCAGCGCATGCGGACGCAGTATGTCCGGGGCGAGCTGCCGGTCTGACAGCACTTTCGATCGCGGTATCCGGGCGGAGCTCGCCGTAGAGCGGTAGCAGGGCCCGCCGGCGCGCTCAGCGACCCCTGAAGCCGACGAGCGCGCGGTGGTGGTGGTGCACCTCCTTCACCCAGCCGATGCGATTACCGCTGTTTCCAACCAGCACCGGAACGAGGATCACGACGTCGCCTGCGCGTCGCGGCCGGGCCTGATCTGTCTCCCCGGTCTGGGGGCTCTGCAGAACTCGACGCGCGACGATCGTCGCCAGCGTCGACGCCAGAATCGACAGGACGAGCGAACGCAGAACCGACATGAGGCACCTCCGAAGCACCATCGTTTGTGCCATGGTAGAGGCTAACGGGCTTGCGCTGAGGCCGCGGCAGCACGTTGTGTGTCCCGTCCGAGCTCGTCCGGTCGGCGGAGGGAGTCCACCCGTGGTTGGAGGTGGACGTAGCTGGAAGTTCCACCCGTGCGCCGATGCAGCCGTCCGGTTTCTCCGGTACTGTGGAACGCGTAAGATCCGTGACCACCAAGGAGAATAGAGATGAACGCGACCGAGATCGTAATCTTCGCGGGACTGGCGACGCTGATCATCGCGACGCAAGTGGGTCGCCGGCGCCTGACACTTCGCCGGCTGGCCGTACCGCTTCTGGCTGTCGGATTCGTCGCCATCCAGTACCTGCACAGTATCCCGACTGCCGGCGGCGACCTCGACTTCGAGATCGTTTTGAGCGTTGTCGGGGCACTTTGCGGAGTGCTGGCAGCTTGGTTCATGAGCGTGGAGCGCGACGCCGAGAGCGGTGTCCTGTTTACCCGGGCCGGTATCGCGTACGCCTCACTCTGGGTCGTCATATTTGGCGGCAGATTGGCGTTCGCCTGGGGCGCCACACACCTTTGGTCGCATGCGCTGGCGCAGTTCTCGCTTCAGCATGCAATTACCGGTTCGGCCGCCTGGACCGCAGCATTTATCCTGATGGCACTGTCGATGGTCGTTGCCCGTACCGTCGTGGTCGGCGTGCGTGCCCTGCTGCTGACCCAGCCGGCAGTGCCGGCCCTGGCCAGGTAGTGGCCGGGGGCACGACTCCACCGTTACCCATGTGTGCCACAGGCGCGGTAGTGTAGGGGCGAGGCATGAGCGCTCTAATCCGCGACCTGATGAAGCCGGCCCCACCGACAGCGACGGGCTCGATCCTTCCCTCGCGGATTGGTCGAGCCCTTCTCGTTGCATGCTGGCTCGCGGTTGTCTACGGGACGGCCGCCGTCGTGCCACACCTGGCCCTCGCGCGTGCCACGGCCGCCTGGATCGGAACGGTCGCTTTTCTCGGGTCGTTCACGCTTGTCGTGGAGCGGCCCACCGGAAACGCTGGCGTGCTCTTTTCGATCAGTGGCCTCGGTGCGATCGTGATGGAGTTCGTCGCTCCCAGCAACGGTGCATTGGTCGCGATCATCGCGACCGTCGCGCTCATCGGGACGAGGCTCGACGCGGCCACCAGCCGTTTGCCGGCGATCCTGTGCTCCGCAGGATTCCTACTGGCCGGCGTCACGAGCTCGCATGCTCTCTCCGGCGCTGAGGTATTTGCTTCCGTTCCAGCACTGCTGTTCACCTACCTTGGCTCCTCTGCTGCGCGCCGGCTGCGGGAAGAGCAGCAGCGTGCCGAGGCCCTGCTTGCCGAGGCCATTGCCGGCCGCGACGCACAGGTGCGGGCCGCGGCACTCGACGAGCGAGCGCATCTGGCTCGGGAGATGCATGACGTTCTGGCACATGCGCTGTCGGCACTCAGCATCCAGCTGGAGGGTACGCGCCTGCTTGCCGAGCAGCGTTCCTGCGACCCGACGGTCGTGACCGCGCTGGATCGCGCGGGGCGCCTGGCCCGCGAGGGCCTGAGTGAGGCTCGCCGGGCCGTGGGCTCGCTGCGCGGCGAGACGCTTCCCGGTCCCGACCTGCTGCCGCAGCTTGCCGATGAGTTCCAGCACGATACCGGCGTGGACTGCCGGCTCCACGTCGAGGGAGAACCCGCGAACCCCGGCGCCGAGGCGCGGCTTGCCCTCTACCGCATCTGCCAGGAGGCTCTGACGAACGTGCGCAAGCATGCCGACGCGTCTGCCGTCTCCATCGCTCTCGAGTATCGACCGGAAGGGATCAAGCTGATCGTCGAGAATGACGGCGTGCCGCTTGCCACCCCGCTGCCGGGCGGTGGCTACGGACTGAGCGGCATGCGGGAGCGTGCCGAGCTACTCGGTGGGATACTGGAAGCCGGGCCGACGCAACGAGGTTTCAGGGTCTGCACATGGATACCAACCCATCCGAGCGACCGATCCGCGTCCTGATCGCCGACGATCAGGCCCTGATTCGCGAGGGCCTGGAAATGCTGCTTCGCCTCAGCGCCGGAATCGAGGTGGCCGGCTGCGCTGAGGACGGAGAAGAGGCGATTCGCAAGGCCGGTATCCTGGCGCCCGACGTCGTGCTCATGGACCTGCGCATGCCCCGCTGTGACGGGGTTGAGGCCACGCGCCGGATCGCGCGAGACTATCCCGCGAGCCGGGTGATCATCCTCACGACCTACGCCGACGACGACTCCATTTTTGGGGCGCTCGAAGCCGGCGCGATGGGCTATCTGACCAAAGATGCCGGTGCCCAGCAGATCCAGGAAGCGGTGCGCACCGTGCATGCCGGCGACGCGCTCCTCGATCCAGTGGTTCAGCGGCGGGTGATCCAGCAGCTTCGAGCCGCCGAACCAGCCGCCGCGCGGCCGAAACCCTCCCTGCCGGACGGATTGACGCCGCGCGAGGTCGAGGTGCTGGGACTGATTGCCGAGGGCCTCAACAATGGCGAGATCGCCCGGCGCCTGGTGGTCAGCGAAGCCACCGTCAAAACGCACATCAACAATATCTTCAGCAAGGCTGAACTGCGCGATCGCGCCCAGGCGGTAGTTTACGCGATGCGTCACGGCTTGACCGGGTCCTGACACCGGCCGATTCCACTCTGGTTCCACCGTACTTCCACCGCCCCGCCGGCGCGGACCTCTACAGTGGATGGCGTGGGTCCCGGAAGTCGCTGTAGGGCAGATACGGATCCGGCTGCCGGCTTGTGTCGGAGAACACCGATTGCCCCGCGAGCCGGGCGCCGTGCAGTGGTACGACGAGAGTAGCGTC
>Ga0070735_10001391_pt1 | contig 23484 bp, 23 predicted proteins | sample Coa_R1_FD_66443 | JGI IMG/M metagenome (GOLD analysis project Ga0070735, IMG submission 66443) | Surface soil microbial communities from Centralia Pennsylvania, which are recovering from an underground coalmine fire - Coalmine... | ecosystem: Environmental > Terrestrial > Soil > Unclassified ...
CTGAGCCAGCCCGAGATCAACCTGGTGAAATCGGAGAATGGAGAGAAGTGGAACTTCTCGAGCCTCGGAGGAAAGAATCCTTCGGCGCAGACGAAAGGTCAGCAAGCCTCGCCGAGCACGAAGGCAGAGCAGACGCCGAAAGAACAGCAAAAAGCGCAGGAGACTTCGGGGAGCAATCCGAATCTGTCCGTCGCGAAGCTGAACGTGAACGATGGGCGGCTCACCGTGTCGCAGGTCGGCAGTAGTACAAAACGTGTGTACGACAAAGTTGATATCGGAGTGCAAAACTTCTCGTTTACATCCTCCTTCCCTTTTCAGATGACGGCGAACACGCCATCCGGCGGAAACATGAAACTGGATGGACATGCCGGACCCATCGATGCGAATGACGCGGCTGAAACTCCTCTTCAAGCCAAGATCACGGTGCAGAACATGAATTTGGCCACGTCGGGATTTATCGATCCGGCAGCAGGGATTTCTGGTATCGCGGATCTGAACGGGACGGTAAATTCTAACGGACACGAGGCCAAGGTAGACGGGACGCTTAAAGCCACGAATCTACAGGTGGTGAAGAAGGGTTCGCCGGCGGGCAAACCGGTCGATGTGAAATTCGCCATCACGCATAATCTGGTGAAGCAGACCGGAGACATCAATAAGTGTGATATCGCCATGGGACAGGCCGTAGCCCATCTGACCGGCACGTATGACGTGCATGGAAAAGTGACGACTGTGAATATGAAACTGAACGGGCAGAACATGCCGGTTGACGATCTTGAAGCGATGCTTCCCGCTGTCGGTGTGATATTGCCCCCAAAGGCTACGCTGAAGGGCGGGCATCTGAACGTAGATGTCGCGACCTCTGGCCCTGTTGACAAATTGGTATCGACGGGAACCGTGAAGATGGAGAACACACAGTTGGCCGGTTTTAACCTGGGGCAAGAGATGTCGGCTATTTCGGCCCTGGGCGGAAAGAATACCGGCAACGACACCACCATTCAGAATTTCAGTTCTGACGTGAAGATGTCCCCGGCAGGGACAGAAGCAAACAACGTCAATCTGACTGTACCCGCCATCGGCGTGATGACGGGAGGTGGCACGGTGAGCCCGTCGGACCAACTTGCATTCAAAATGAAGGCGGAAGTCGGTGGGATGGGAATTCCGTTTGGCATTACAGGAACGACATCGGCCCCGAAATTCACTCCGGATGTGAAGGGCATCGCAGGCAGCTTGCTGCAGAACGCGCTGCAAGGCCAAGGTCAAGGAGCGAATGGCAACCAGCAGCAGAATCCCGTCAACAGCGTGATGGGATTGTTCAAGAAGAAGCAGCAGCCGAAGTAGGAGCTGTCACCTATTCGCTATTAGCTTTCGCATGGAAGGGCGGCGGTTGATCAGTTTCCTCGTCTGGGGAATCTGACCGCCTGCCGTCTCATGCGTGTGCTCAGCCAGCGTCCAGGGCCCGTCAGAAGGATACCTGTCAGTCTGTCCTCTTCATTCCAAAGCACAATTATTTTAATATGACGAAATCATGGGGGAAGTGAACCCGACCATCGTCCAAGGACTCAGCCGATATTCTATCGGCGAAAAGCTGCGAACTCTGCGGCTGCGAAAAAGTCTCGGGCTGGTGGAATTGGGCAAGCACACGGGCCTTTCGCCCGCACTGCTCTCGAAGCTGGAGCGAGGGAAGTTATTCCCCACCCTGCCCACACTGCTACGAATCTCGATGGTGTATGGGGTGGGCCTGGACTATTTTTTCACGGACGAACGCAAGCGGCGAGGAGTGAGTGTAATCCGGAAGGACGAGCGGGTGCGCTTCCCGGAAAAGCCTGGCGTGCAGGATGTGCCTTATTACTTTGAATGCCTCGACTACAAAGCAACCGAGCGCAAGCTGAGCGCTTACGTTGCGGAGTTCCAGGACTTCCCCGCGAAACCGCACCAGCATGCCGGGGTCGAGATCCTCTACGTCATAAAAGGGTCTCTGACGATCAAGATCGGCAGCGAAGAATTCCCGTTGGAACCAGAAGATGCGATCTACTTCGATTCGGCAGTGCAGCACAGCTACCGGAGACGCGGAGCGAAGCCCTGCGTTGGTCTGATCGTTACAGTCCCCTAACCTGTGGTGCACCACGCGGCGAAGCGATGCGAATGGAACGAGCGCTTCCTAGACATCACGATTTCTCAGCAGCTCCTAAAAGTACTCTCAACTATCGGCCGCTTTCGATCGCTGGAGTCCGTAATCTTCTTCCGGCAATTGTGCCCACTATGTTGTGGGTCAAAGATCCGCGCTGGCGGATGATAGGATGGATCACTCAATCGAGGTGATGCGAGTTGTGTATCGCATGATGGTGGACGAGGGCGCTTACGGTAAAATAGGGCGCAGACTCCCGCAGGCATAAGCAGGTTGATCGCTGACTTGACGTCAGAAGGCGAACTGTTGTGAGGGACGGCGGGCACCTTTTTTAAGATCCGAGGAATCGAAGGTAGTTGAAATACAACCCTTTCATGTCGAACTTCTTCATGTCGAGTGTCGGACGAACTGAATCCACATTGAAAACGAGGCTGGGGCGCGGTGCATACTCGGCGGGTTGCCTGCTCGCCGCCCTTTTGGTGATGGGAGCAGCAGCGCTCGGCCAAGGCACCTCGGAGTTTACGCTGCAGCCATCGGCGTTATCTCCGGCGGCGGTGGCGCCCGGAGGAGTTTCGTCGACCAATATCCAAATCGGATCGGTAAACGGTTTCACGGGCACGGTTTCGCTGGGCTGCCAGGTATCTTCGTCGATCGCGACGACCGACACACCCGTGTGCACAGTGAGTCCGACGGCGGTGTCAGCTCCGGGAAGTGCTACCGCCACGATCACCACCAAGGCAACGAGCACGAATACGCTATACACAATCGCGATCACGGGTACGGGCCCGACGACAACATACACGGCTCCGGCGCTGGACTTTACGGTGCTGGCGGTGGTTCCGCAGTTCACGATTACGATTCAAAGCTCCGTTTCACCGAGCAGTGTGCCTGCGGGCAGCGGCGCGCAGGGCGTGGTCAGCGTAACGGCAGCCAACGGTTATACGACACCACCAAAAGGTGGGATCACGCTGTCGTGTGGTTCCATAGCTCCTCTGGTGGCGATTGCACCTGTATGCTCGTTCACGTATACCACTGGGCCAACTCTGCAGATCACCAGTGGCACGACGGCCTTGGCTACCCTGACGATTAGCACGTACGGTCCGATTGTGACCGGCTCGCGAACACGTGAGCGAATCTTTTATGGACTGTGGCTGCCGATCCCCCTGCTAGGATTAGTTGGCGTGGGGGCAGCGACGGGTGGAAAGCGGGCACGAAAGGCTTTTGGCCTGCTGGCCATCTTCGTGGTGAGTGCATCTTTTCTGCTGATGCCCGCGTGCGGAAACACCACGAATCTAGTCTCGACGCCGAATGGCATCACTCCTGCGAACGCATATACATTCACCATCGTGGGCGTGGATTCGAACGGAGTGGTTTCTAGCAACGTCAGCTCGACCAATACCGGTCCCACTGTCAGCCTGACGGTGACCGCGCCTCCCAAGCACTAGGCTGCAAAGGTTACGATGCGGCGCGGCGAGTGGCGCGCTCAATCTCGGCGGCTTGGTGCATCAGCACATCGCGGAGCGAAACCAATCCCTTTAATTCTTTGCCATCCACGATAGGGAGATGGCGAAATCCAAATTCCCGCATGATGAAGAGGCATTCTTCGATGCTCTCCTCTGCCGGGACGGCACGCGGGTTGGCCGTCATGACCTCGGAAACTGCGGTAGTGCCAGGCGTGCGGCCGACGGCGACAACGCGGTTCATGATGTCGCGTTCGGAGAGAATGCCGATGAGGTCTCCATTGCGAAGAACGGGTACGGCGCCTACATTGTGCTCCATCATGTAGCGGGCGGCTTCAAGAACAGTGCGCGTGGATTCTACGGAATAGAGTCTGCGGTCTTTCACGAGATCGCGGAGGGTCGCCATGGTGACTCCTTGCGTGAAGAACTGAGGACAGGGCCAGCCCCACGGCTGGCATGGTAATAGTGGGAAATAATGTATCACAGCGGCGGCTTACACGCCGGTGGCCAACGGCATCTGCGCGGGAGATCCTTCGCTCCGACTGAAATGCGCCTTCGCCCAGGACGACGCCCCTTGTACTTTATTCGTAGGCGTGGCAAAACTTCTGCGCCATTTGCATGAATCAGTGAACAAGCAGGTGGGGCTCTTCTTCCGGAACTTCTTCGATGGTTCCCTCCTCGACGAGCGAGGGCGGCTGGACCTCGGACATCTGAGTTAGTTCCGGTTTCGGCGCAGGTTTTGGAGCAGGCTTCTTCTTCGAATATTGCAACATCGGCAGGAACGGAATCATCAGCAGGAAAACCACGCCCATGAGCCAGAAAGCTTCGACGAAGGCCAGCATAGCGGCGTGCTGCTGGACGAGGCCATAGAGAGCGGCGATTGCTTTGCGGGAGGCAGTGACGGAATCCGCTCCGTGGGTATAGAAGTTCGCTCGCATGCCTTCGAGCAGACGAAGAGCCTGCGGGCTACCGGCAGTCACATTGGCAACGAGGTGGTTCTGATGCACCTGAGACCGGCGGGAGAGGAAGGTCGTCATGATGGCAATTCCGATGCTGCCGCCGATGTTCCGCATCAGGTTGAAGATGCTGGTCGCATTGCCCATCTTTTGTGGATTGATGTGCGACATCGCCAGAGACATAAGCGGGATGAAAAGGAAGGCAAGGGCGACGCCCTGCAAAACCTGGGCCCAGAAGATATCCCAGAATCCCGCCTGAAGATTCAGTCCAGAGAGTTGGAACATCGTGACGGAGCCGAGGATCATGCCGACGATGAGGAGCCGGCGAGGATCGGTCTTCGTGGTTAAGTGTCCGGCAAGAGGAGTGAAGAGCAACGCGCCGATGCCACGTGGCGAAAGAGCGAGACCGGAGTTGTAGGCGGGATACCCCATCAGTTCCTGAAGATACAGCGGCAGCAGGACCAGACTGGCATAGAGAACGAATCCCAGCAGAGTGATGAGAAAGACGCCCGAGGCGTAGGAGCGGTCCTTGAGCACGCGCAGATCGACGACAGGGTGATCGGTCATCAATTCACGAAGGATCAATGCAACCAGGCCAAAGATGCACAGCGCGCCGAAGATGCGAATGTAGTCGGAAGAGAACCAGTCTTTGCGCTGCCCAGTGTCGAGCACGATCTGCAGCGAACCGATCCCCACCGCGAGAAGCCCGATTCCCCAGAGATCAACCTTGCCCTCGCCGCGCTTCACGTAGTGTGGATCGAAGACGAAGCGGTTCATCAGGAACAACGACAGAACACCGACGGGAAGGTTGAGGTAGAAGATCCAGCGCCAGCTGTAGTTGTCGGTAATCCATCCGCCGAGCGTCGGGCCGAGAATGGGCGCGAGCAGGATTCCGATGCCAAATGCGGCCATGGCGTGGCCGTGGCGTTCTTTGGGAAAAGTCTCCAACAGAATTGCTTGCGCGAGGGGCTGGAGGCCGCCGCCGGTCAGTCCCTGAAGAACACGAAAGATAATCAGTTGCGAGAGAGAGCCGGCCATGCCGCAGCAGAGGGACGTGATGGTGAATCCGCCAACGCACATGAGGAGCAGACGCTTGCGTCCGATGCGGTTGGCGAGCCAACCGGAGATGGGCAGGACGATAGCGTTTGATACGAGGTATGAGGTCACGACCCACGTGCCCTCTTCATTGGTAGAGGCGAGATTTCCGGCAATGTGAGGAATGGAAACGTTGACGACGGTGGTATCGAGAACTTCCATGAAGGTCGCCAGCATCACGGAAACGGTCACGACCCAAGGATTGATAACGCGCTGTGGATACGCATCCACGACCACCGCCCGAGCGGAGAATTCCGCTCCTGAACTCTCCAACTTATGAGGAGTGGGCGACGGGTGCCGTGATGCGCATCACAGCGGAGTGGGATTTGCAGAAGAACAAATCGGCGGCCATCAAGGCCGCCGATATGCCGACTGACTACTCGATCAGAAGCGGAATTGAGGGCCGAAGCTGATGCGCAGGTTGTTGTGCATGCCGTTGTTGAAGAAGATGTTGTCTCCGATCTCGGCACGAACACCAATCGGGCCGGCAAAGGCTTCGAGACCGCCGCCGGGATAGAGAGCAAAATAGGTTGCGCTGCTTGTCAGTCCGACCGCGTTGGCGAAACCGGCGGGCGCTCCTGCGTTGGTCACGGTGAAATTCTCGAATCCGACTTTGCCGGTCACAAAGATACGGAACGGACCAGAACCGGTCTGAAATTTCGGGCCGAAAAATCCATGCAGGGTGCGAAGTCTACTCTGTACATCCGCCGTCGTCACACCGTTGCTGAAAGTGATGGTGTAGTTGCGCTCGAAGTCGTAGCCCATTTCAGCTTCGATTTGAATGCTGCGATGGACGTTGAAGGCGGCTCGCCCGCCCAGGCCAATGTAGTTGGTGGTAGGTCCGGGATCAGTAAAGCGGAAATATTCGGCGAAGATTCCCACTTCCGCATGATCGGAGTCCGAGCTTTGTGCCAACATCATGGGCACGGACAAAAACAAGCATACAAGCAACAACCCGACAAAACGTTTCATGTCCAAAACACTCCTGATTGATTTGGCCCCGAGCACACTCACGTCTGAGAGACGACTCAAGGCGAGCGGAACACCAGCACAGATTGCGAAATAGATGCCCTTCCCGAATGGGAGGTTGGAAGAGGAAACAGGGCTGGAACCCGCATGAATACAGGGGGTTTGGGAAGTCAGGGAATACCCGCAGATCAACGAGAAAAGGCCCGGAGATGATCCGTGCCATGCTCTTAGGGCGATCCCATTACTGAAGATGATTCAAGCGTACAGGAGCCGCATCTGCCGTGCTGCTTTGCGAGCGAGGCGCAAGCGATACGACAACGTACTGGCGTTCCCTGTTGTCGACGCCATCCATGTGCATCAGGATTCGGCCTTTTTCGATCCGGAACTGCGCTCGCTCACCAACCGGCAGGGCAACCGCATGCTTTCCGTTTCTTGGACGGAGGTGAAAGACGACGCTGTCGGCTTCGAGGACATACTGCGCGCAAAGATGTTCTTGAGACCTTGCGCTACAAGGGACGGACTCTATCTGGAGAAGTTTGCCGATTTGATAGGGCTTGAGATCGTCGGCGTGAGCAAATGACGCGAATATGAGAATTGCGCTGAAGCTGGATGTGATGAGCGAACGCATCCTGAATTTTCCCTTTCCAAAAATAGAACGTATGAGCTTTTGTTTGACCCCGAGCTATTGTCTAAGGGAGGGTAGGTCGAGAGGAGGTCACGTTGGTAATGGCACTGCGCATTACCTTTTCGGGGAAAGCAATTGACCACGGGGGGCACAGAGGCGCACAGGGGAAATCAAAACTTCGGACTCAACGCTCGGAGAGTTCTTCCAGCTTTTCAAAAAAAGCGGGATAGGAAATGGCAGCCGATTCGGCGCCGCGGATGACAGTTTCTCCTTGAGCGCGGAGGGCCGCGACGGCAAATGCCATCGCGACGCGGTGATCGTCATAGGAGTCGAGCTCAGCACCGTGAAGGGACTGGCCACCGGGAATTTTTAGTCCGTCTTCGAACTCTTCGACCTGTGCGCCCATGAGCCGGAGATTCGTGGCGACCGATGCAATGCGGTCGGATTCCTTGACCCGCAGTTCTTTAGCGTCCCGCACTTCGATTCCCTCTCGAGTGAATGGAGCGATCGCAGCGATCACGGGAATTTCGTCGATCAGAGCGGCAGAGTCCGCACCGGCAATCGAGGCACCTTCGAGAGTTCCACCCGCCACTTGCAACGATCCCACAAGTTCGCCGTTGATTTCTTCGAGCTGCGTGACGGAAATGCGCAAACCCATTTGCATAAGGATGTCGAGCAGTCGGGCGCGCGTGGGATTCATCAGGAGATGGGGAATGTTCAGTTGCGAGTTGGGGAACAGAGCGGCGGCACAAAGAAAGAATGCGGCGCTGGAAAGATCTCCCGGGATGCGCGCATTGATACCTCGCAAGCGCTGGCCGCCCCGGATGCGGACCTCGCTGCCGCCGCCAACGCTTTTGCGCTCCAGTTGCGCTCCAAAGGCGCGCAGCGTGACTTCACCGTGATCACGAGTGCGGACGGATTCTTCGACGCGAGTCTCGCCATCGGCAAAGAGCCCGGCAAACAGCAGACACGATTTCACCTGGGCGCTGGCCACCGGCATCTTGTAGTCGATGGCTTTCAGGGAGCCGCCCGTGATGCGGAGCGGCGGCTTGCCTTGCTGCGATTCAATGCGTGCGCCCATGGCAGTGAGCGGGTTGATCACGCGTTCCATAGGACGGCGTGAGAGAGATTCATCGCCCATCATTTCGCTGGTGAAGGGTTGTCCCGAGACGATTCCGCTGAGCATGCGCATGGTCGATCCGGAGTTTCCGCAGTCGAGCGGTTTAGAAGGGGCGGAGAGCATTGGGCCGCGGCCTTGCACTTCGATGACATTCTGCTCGGGCTTCCGTTCCCAAGTGACTCCGAGGGCGTGCATGCAGCCCAGAGTGCTGGCGCAATCGGCGCCGGTGGAATAGTTCTCGAGACGCGAAGGACCTTCGGCGATAGCTGCCAGCATCGCATAACGATGGGAGATGGACTTGTCTCCGGGGAGTTGGACACTGCCACGGATGTTGCGCGCCGGGCGGATGAGGGCTTCGGAAGCGACTTTCATGTATGGATTAAATATAGCGGATGCGATCGGGAGGATTCTTAATTGTTGATTATTGATTGCTGATTGAAAGGCTTACGGAAAGACTGTTTCAATCGACGACAATCGATACTCGTTTCTTACGCGAGCGTTTTGGCTTCGGCGCGCGCTTCCTGCAGGATTTGGGCGGGCACTTCTTTCAGAGTTACGCCGAATTCGAACATGGGTGTTTCGGTGCCTCGTCCCCAGCGGGCGACTTCCCAGTGGGCACGGACGAATTTGATACTCGGATTCGCGCCAAGGTCGAGGAGCAGCGGGAACTCTCCACAATAAAACTCCTGGCGAAAGGCAGCGAGCGACTTCGGTTCCCACGTGGACCCGTCGGCTGATCCGAAAATGCTGACGTCGAGCGATTCCTGCTCGATGATTTTCGTAATGGAGAGGGTCGCAAGGAAAACGCGGTTCGAGGTACCGCTTATGTCTACGGCTGGGCCGTCGCCCTTGGCGCTGGCTACTGTGCCGGATGGAACGAGAATGAGTTCGCTATTCATCGTGGGAATTCTAGCAAAACTCCCGAGGTATCCTCTGTGATTGAGTCAAAGCCCTCAACGCAAAGGACACGGGCAACACACTGTACGTCTACTCCGTCGGATGCGCGGCGGTGAAATCACTGCAGCAGGGCTTCTGCACGTTCTTGAATTCCATCAGTTCGACGCGAGTGAGATCGGGGTCGAAGACGTCGAGCTGCCATTTCCCGTCTCTACCGATTTCGGCGGCCTGCTCGTCGCCGTGCGGCTTCCAGCCGTGGGATTCCATGAGCGCCGACGTCTTTTTCATATCGGCGACGCCGTAGGAGATGTGGTTCATCACTCCCGTAAGTTGGAGATCGGGATGCGGTGGCTGATTGAGCATGTACTCAAGCCAGTCGGAGCCATCGGGAACCTGCAAAGAAACCCAGTCGGTTTCGGAGTCCTTCATGCCTCCATGCCAATACGGACGGAAGCCGAGAATCTCGCGATAGAAATGATCTTCGGCACTCTGGTTGTAGACGAGGAAGCCGGTGTGAATCATATGGCGCGAAACGGCATTGGGCTCGGCAGGAGCCTTGTCGCCTTTGCCACGCTCGACGAATTCGATGCGGTGTCCTTCGGGATCATTCACCGTGAAAGTGAGGCTGTGGTCGGAGCGGCCCTCGATCTTGCCCGCGGTGATTCCCTTCTCAGTGAGATAACGGCGCATTCCAGCAATATTGTTGGTGGTGAAGGCAACGTGGTCCATGCGGTCGGTGGCCTTGGGATCGGGCGCAGGACTGTATCCGACCCACTGCTTTCCCGACATGTAGCGGACGGTTTCACCGGGCTCGATGGGATCGGCCGAGGCGAGGCCGAGAATGTCGGCATAGAGATGCCTCACTCCGTCGGGCGCGGTTGTGTAGAAGCAGACGTGATCGATGCCCGTAATCTTGGGGCGAGTGGGCTGCGATTGCGCGAATGCCGAAAACGGGAATGCGGCACAGAGTAGAAGAAGGATGAGGTTCTTCATGGCGAGTCGATTGTAGTCGAGAGAGTCACCGGGGCTGAAGCCCCTAATTTTATTTTTGTTGCTTGATCGCGGCCCTTGAAGGGCCGCTCTTCCACGTTGCTTCGGGATTGTTCTATTGTCTCCGGATCAGAGGCTATCCAGGAATTGACGCAGGAGTCGGGCCGCTTCTTGCGGTTGCTCCCAAGGGGAGTAGTGGCCGGCTTTAGGGATGATGCGCAATTGGCTTCCGTTGATCTGCTGACGCATGAGTTCGGCTTCGCTGATACCTGTGAGGGTATCTTCGTCTCCCGTCACCAGCAAGGTCGGGACATCGATGGTCTTCAATGTATCAACGGAGTCAGGACGGTCGGCCATGCCGCGCTGGACCTGGGCGATGTCCTCGGGAGCCATCTGGCGCATCATCCGGAGAGCGCCGTCAACGAGGTCGGGACGAGTTTCGCGCGTGGTCTTCGCGAATACTTTCTGAACCATGGATTCGAGGAACGGTTCAGTGCCACATTCAAGGACGTCATTGGCGGCTTGCAGGCGCCCGGCACGGGCTTCGGGGCCATCAGCGGGGGCTTTCGTGTTGCAGAGGCCTAGGGCGGCCACGCGACTGCGCGATTTGCGCCAGAACTCGAACAACAGGTAGCCGCCAATGGAGACGCCGATGACCGGAGCGCGTCCAATATCAGCATCGTCCATGACGCGGGCAATGTCGGCGGCGTGTTTGGCCATGGTGGCTGGGCCTTCGCCGACGGTGGACTCGCCGTGTCCGCGAAGATCGGGGAGGATCACGCGATAGCGCGTGACAAGCGTTTCGGCGACTGGGATCCAGAATTCGTGATTTACGGGAAAAGGATGAAGCAGCAGGACGGCGGGTCCATCTCCGAGAGTCCAGTAGACAAGCTCGGCGTCGTCGCTCTTGATGCGGTGTGAAGGGATGGGCGGCATGGACGGATTAGAACATATCGGTAGCGGACTTAATCGGCTGAGGTCAACAATGAAATGGCGATATTGCAACCGGATGTTGCAACTGTCAGATCAGGTTCACTCCGAATAACCTTCATCCCCGTCGTCATCTTCCTCGTCGGCGTCGTGCTTCTCGTCGTCGTCCTCGTCCTCCTCATCTTCATCTGGCTCTTCTCGAAAGAGGACATCAGAGACTATTGAGCGGTCAGCGTGAGGTGAGCCGGGGTGTTGCAGGTATGTTTCATCCATGATTAATGGTACGCCTTGCGCTTTCGAACAACGAGACTGGCGGGCAAAGGGCCTATTTATCGCGCATTAGACGGCAACTGGCCGCGGGCGTCTTTCATCTATAACAGCCATCAAAGTGAGGTTCTTCCGTTCATTCGGGCACCTCTTAATCCGGAGTATCCCTATGAAATCCTGGCGCTTGGTTTACATCCTCGAGTGCATTCTAGCGATGAGCGTGATATCCGCCGCAGCATCGCAGACAACATCGAACCCGCCCCCGCTGGCAATCCTCACCGATCAGTCGCTGTCGAATGATGAATTCGGCACCACGGTCGCCATAAGCGCTGACGGAAAGATCGTCGCTGTGGGCGCCTCGGCCAATGAGGGCGCAGTTTATATCTACGTTGAGCCTGCGACGGGATGGAAGTCGACATCCAGCTATACCGCCAAACTCACCACGGGATCGTCACAAGTTTCAGGCTTCGGATATTCCGTTGCAATCAGCCCTGACGGAAAGACCATCGCGGCTGGAGCACCCAACGCGACATCGCCCACTGGCAGTCAGGGAGTGATTCTCATCTTTGAGGAACCGGCAGGCGGCTGGGTTTCCAGTTCCCGTCCGTCGGCGGAACTGTACACAAACGGCACGCTGACTGGCGGTTCGCTCGGCGGGTTTGTCGCCACCAATGGAAACACCGTGGCAGCAGGCGTTCCCCAGGGAGAATATGGGGTTGGTGCTGCGTTTGTCTTTGTCGAGCCTTCCACCGGATGGCACAGCATGACCGAGACAGCGATGTTAAGCGCATCCGACAACACAATTGGAGATGACCTGGGAGCGGTCGCGATTTCCGGCAACACGATTGTTGTCGGCGGACCACAAAACGAGACCGTAAGCGCCGAACCCGGCGCAGCCTACGTGTATGTCAAGCCCGCTGGCGGCTGGACCGACATGACGGAGACGGCAAGACTCACGGCGTCCGATGCAAGGCAGTATGAAGATCTCGGGGTTTCGGTTGCGATTCAGGGATCTACAATCGCTGCCGGAGCAAACGAAGACAACGTCGGCCCCGGCGCGGCTTACATCTTTGTCGAGCCCACAGGTGGCTGGAAATCCACGACCGAAACCGCTGAGTTCACTCCAGTCAACGGAAGCACGAATGATTGGTACGGTTTTGCCGTCGCTCTCATGGGAACGGGAAATGTTCTCGTGGTTGGCGAGCCTGAGGTGTTTGCCGGCAACAACGGACAGGCGTACGCCTATGTAAAACCAGCGGGCGGCTGGAAGACGACTTCGAACGCGAACTACAACGTGAGTTCCCCGCCGGCTTTTCAATCATTCGGCGGCGCGATGGCGGCATCTCCGAATGTAGTTGCAATCGGCGCAAACTACATCAGCGACAACCTTCCCGGAGCGGTTGTGCTCTACGGCAAAAAGTGAAAATTCGTTCTTGCTCGTTCCAAACTCGCTCGTGGAGTGCCATATGAAGTTGCCACGCATAATTTCTTTTGTGAAATCTATAGGGTTCGGCTTGGGCATTGCGCTCGTGCCGTTTGCCTCTCTCGCGGCCCATGGGCAGACTTTCAAGGTGCTGCATCCATTTGAAGGCGGCTCGGATGGCGCATCACCGCAAGGAGCATTGCTCCGCGACAACTTTGGAAACCTGTACGGAACCACGAGTGTCGGGGGCAATCAGGATTGCGGTAAGGAAGGCTGCGGCGCCGTCTTTCGCTTGACGTCGACCGGCTCAGAAATTATTTTGCACCGCTTCGTTCAGACTGACGGAGCAATCCCCAGCGCCAATCTTCTTCCCGATGCCGCTGACAACGTTTACAGCACTGTGAGTTTGGGAGGTCCCTATGGCTGCGACGGCAAAGGGTGTGGCGGCATTTTCAAGATGGACAAGACCGGGAAATTGACGTTGCTATATGCCTTCACTGGCGGGAGCGATGGGGCGAATCCGTATGCCGGTTTGATTCGTGATCACGCCGGGAACCTGTACGGAGCTGCTTTTGCAGGAGGCACGACCGGAGTGTGTCCTGGCACCATCAACTTTGGTTGCGGAACGGTCTTCAGGCTGGATACTGCTGGAAAGCTGCTCGTCCTTCATACTTTCACCGGAGGGAACGATGGCGCGGCACCTTACGCACCCCTGCTTACCGACGGAGAAAATCTCTACGGAACTGCCTCAAGCGATGGCGCCTTTGGCGGAGGAACAGTGTTCAAGATCGATTCCAAAGGCAATTTCTCTGTGTTGCACGCATTCACTGGCGTAGCCGGCGACGGCCGGGTTCCCTATGGGGGCTTGATTCGAGACGGTCTCGGCAATCTTTATGGCACGACCCTGGCGGGGGGTAGCGTCAATAGTGATGGAACCGTTTACAAGCTCGATCCGACAGGAAAGGAAACCGTACTGCACGCATTCATTGGAACGGACGGTCAGTCGCCATGGGCAAGTCTGGTGCTCGACAAGAATGGCAACCTTTTCGGCACGACTTCATTTGGCGGCGCCAATGGCGATGGCACGGTGTTCGAGCTGGACAAGGCCGGTAATGAAACCGTACTGCACAATTTCTTATCGGCGACCGATGGCAGCGCGGTGATCTCGCCCATCATCATGGATGCTGCCGGCAACATCTATGGCACAGCCGACGAGGGTGGTCCGTTTGATGCCGGCACGGCGTTCGAAATCCTGCGCTAAAGTTTGGCAAGAGGCTAAGCGCGGTCGTGGCGGGCGTGCCCCGCAAGATGGGTTTTCGCAGGATTTGGAACGGTTCGCCTATGTGCTCTGCGCCGGACTGAGCCGGAGAAATTCTCCTTTACGGATTCTGGGCTTCTTGTGCTGCGATTGGCGGCGCGGGCAGGAGCAGCGGTTCCTCGGGCATGATGATCCAGGCAATCGGATACGACAGAAATCCGATGACGGTCATAAAGGCCATGATCAGCCAGACAACGCGGACGAGGGTGACATCGATGTCGAAATATTCGGAGAAGCCAAGGCACACCCCTGCGACTTTTCGTCCCAAGCGTGGACGAATGAGTTTGCGTCTCGCCAGCGTGGCGCCGACGCGAATTCCGCAATAAGCGCATACCACAGCATCGTCTTGAATCACTTTTCCGCAATAGTTGCAGTACATAGTTAGACCCTCTAAGTTGATTCTACGAAGTAGGACCGGCTGTAGTTCCCTTCCCGTTAAAGGCCCGCACCTCGATTGATTGGTCCGGAAGATCCTTTGCCCGCCTGAAAAGCAGCGCTGCCCAGGATGACATCCCCGGCGGGCGCTGAGTGCCGCATCTAAAACTCTGCGGCAAGGCCTCCTTATTCCCGGTAGGCCTCTCTGATGTAGCGCCTGGCCTGATCCGCAGGACCGGAGTTGGCATTGCCAGCCAGCACCGTCTCGTACTTTTTCATGGCCAAGTCGCGCTTCTGGAGTAGGTCGTACATTTCGCCGGCGGCGAGATTGGCTTTCTGCAGGATGTCAGGATCCGGGTTGGGCGCTTCGTTGACCAGGTCATAGGCAGCAGCGGCGGACTCGATGTTCTTTTGACTTCGGAGTAGCTCTCCCAATCCCCATGCGGCCAGTTCGTAGTGCAGGCGGCCGTACTTGCCTTCTTTACCGTTCTGCCAGACTTTGCGATAGGTGGCTTCGGCTTCGGCATAGCGTCCCGCCGAGCGCTGCAAGTTGGCGACTTCCGTCGGAAAGAGGTGGTTGTGGGGATAGCGTTCGGCGAGTCCCTGCATGTAGCCGAGAGCCTCGTCGTACTGATGCTCGCGGCGAAGAAACAGGGACAAGATCACTTTGGCGTCGACCGCACTGTCGCCATCCCCTTGCGCGGCAGCACGCAAATAAGCGAGACCTTTCTCCTTGGATCCGCTCAGGCCCGCGATGGCAGCGGCCGTCTTGACGCTCCAGGCAAGATTGCCGATCACGTAGTTGTGTGTGCCGACCACCAGCTTGGCATCGACGTAGTCAGGATCCATTTCAAGGACGCGTTCGTGATCATGGCGTGCGCCCACAGCATTACGAAGGGCAGAGAACCAGGCGCGCTCGACGAGTCCGGTATAAACGGCGAACTCGGCGCGAGTCACGCCCCGGCAATAGAGCGCATTGATGTCTTTCGGATTGGCCTTCAGTTCCTGTTCTTCCACGTTCTCAGCGAGACGGACGAGGCTCTTGATGCGTTCTTTGACCTTGGGATCGGTGGGGCGCGGCGCGTGTCCGATGAAACTCTCGTTGGTGTAATCGCCAGTGTTCATGCCGCCGGTCTCATACAGATTGCTCATCAGAATGGCGGTCAGCAGATGGTTGAGGGCGAAGGCATCGTTCGGGCGCTTCTGAACCATCTTCTCGAAGTCTTGAATCGCGCGCTCGTACTCCATGTTGTAGAAGTGGTCGAAAGCGGCATCGGTCTGGGCATCATGCGGAGCTCCGTGCGGCTTCCCGGGATTGGGTTCGGACTGAGCCGAGAGGGTGCAGGCGACGAGAAAAAAGAGAACTGGCGGCAGGATGGCGGATCGCACAAATCTCATTCCGGGAACTCTACTTCGAACCGTGGGCGAACGATGAACTTAGTCTAACCGAAGTGCGAGAACACTGCGTCAGCAACGTCGTTGTCAGAGCGCATTGAAGATGAAAGGTTCAGAGTCGAAGGTTGCGACTGGAACCAAGAGCATCACTGTGTGCCCGGTTCGTCACTGCGCTTTGGGCCAGAGTCGTCCCTATAATCGATTCGGAAAAGAGCGGCAAGTCAGACACTCTATTAGTGTTACGGCCTTCGTAACTGACGCATCTTTACTCGCTTAAGCACGTAAGAATTGCCCGGAGCAGATGTGGAGAAGTGGTTAAGCCACAAGGCAAGTAATTGCAATACAGATATTTAGCTCATTGACAAGTTTTGGTGCTTAGAATGCCAAGTCGATTCTAAGGAATCCCTAGATCCTATATGGCAGAAGCAGCACAAAGCACACCACAGGAATTTTGGAGGCCACCGTCCCATTCGTTGGGAGAGGTTGCGGTTCAAGAACCAGCGAGCAGTTTGGCGGTCGCGTGTCCTCGATGCGGGACGGAGTTCCTGGTGGGATCTAAATTCTGCCATACCTGCGGCGGGCGCCGGCTGGAAGCAATCAGTTCCTCCACCCAGGCGGACGCGGCGGAGATTGCCAAAGTCTGGGAGCGTGGCATCCAGCAGGTGCACACGGCTTTCAAGATCATTCCTTTCGACAAACTGCGCATGCCCGCCTTGCGCAAACTCAAGTTTCCAGCGTGGCTGCATTACCTTCATTTCCACGAGATCAAGAGCCGCGTCGGACTATCGACCGCTTCCCTCATTTCTTTTGTCATCGGACTGGCTTGCGTAGCGGGAGCTTTGCTGGTCGGGCTGTTGACTGCAAGGACTTTCGTGGATTGGCAGGCTATCCAGTTTTACCGGGTCGAATGGTTGCTGGCGGCGACTGCGGCGTTTGTTGCGGGAATCCTTCTGAAGAAACACGAACCCGACGATCGCAATTAGTTCGACTCTGTCCCTCCCCCTGTTCCCCCTGAACCAGCGGCCCTTCGCTGCTGGCTCATCCGGTAAAGATGATGTACCGGTCCCGTTCCCTTTCCGAGAGGATGCCCGTTGGAAATCGCTGCGGAAACATAGGTCTTGGCCAGGAGCGTGGCTTCGGCTAATCCGCGATCGAGCGCTAGATGGCAGGCCATGGCAGTGGCGAAGGCGCAGCCTGTGCCATGAGTTGAATTGGAGCGCTGGCGCTCCGCTTTGAAGATCTCCTGCTCGATCCCTTTCTTCGTAGTGAAGCTGAGAAGGTCGATGGCCTTCTCCAGATGCCCCCCGGTAACTACGACGGCCGAGGCTCCCATCTCGTGGAGTTTGGAGGCGGCGGCTTTCATCTCATCCAGTTCCTGAACTTTTAGGCCGGTAATCACGGCAGCCTCGTCGATATTGGGGGTTACCACGTCGGCCAGAGGAACGAGGCGTTCGATCAGGATGCGGGTGCCCGAAGGATCGAGCAGATCGGCTCCAGAAGAAGATTTCAGGATGGGGTCGAGCACGACATTGGAAAAGCGCGATTTACTGGAGCGACTGGCGGAGGTCCCCTTCTTACCAGGGCCGTCTTTAGAGCCTCCGAGGAAGTCAGCGACCGCGCTGGCGACTTTTCCCGAACCCAGCATCCCGATGTGGACGGCGGCGATTTCTACGTCGGCGGCCAACTCTTCCAGAGTGTCGGTCACCAAAACCGGGTCCTCCGGTTCGACCCGCTTCACCCCGGCCGTCGACTGAACGGTCATGGCGGTGATGCAAGCCACTCCATAGCAGCCGTGTGCGGCGATGGTCTTGATATCGGCGGTGACGCCCGCCCCCGATGAGGGATCAAAACCGGCGATGGTGAGGACGACGGGTGGTTGTTCGGCCATGGACTTCCGTTCTCAAAGACTTTGATAGTACGCCCAGTTTGGCCCCGAATGTTACATCGGCTAGCGGGCGGCAGTTACTTTAGGGGTCGTTGCTGGAAAAAATTTTCTCTCAACTTTTCAAAATGACAGGCCGCAAGTACCTGATTCCATGTAGGTTATTAAGTGATTTGCTGTAACGCATTGATTCCATGAGGGTTGTAAAATCTACCTTGCAACGTCTTTGGTGCTATTTACCCTTCGGTAAATACGTAACCTTACAGAAATAAATGAGGTTTCGCGAATAAGGCAAAATAATCAATAGGTTACGTAAGGGATGTATTACTACGCGGTCATCGTCCGAACGGCCATTTCGTATTGACAGAAAGTTTGGCAGGCCGATAGCATTTACAAACTGCAGTTAAAACCAGCCTTAGGCCAAGGGCACTTTTGAGTATGCGAGGAGAACTGAATGCGAAGACGTACAGCTCATGGACTGGCGATCGCTTGTTTGATCGTCGGCCTGGGAGCGGCTCAGGGACCGAACATCTCGGAGGCGAAACCGGCTCCAGTTAGTTCCGTTCAGGTACAACCCGTAGTCCGCAAACAGGTCGGCAAAACCAAACCGTATCAAGTCGGAACAGCGTCCTGGTACGGGCAGAACTTCCAAGGGAAACCGACGGCGAGTGGCGAACCGTACGAGATGCACAACATGACCGCCGCCTCGCTGACTATCCCGATGGGAAGCTACGTTAAGGTCACGAATCTACGGAACGGTAAGGTCGTCGTGGTTCGAATCAACGACCGTGGACCGGTTGTTCCGGGCCGGATTATCGACCTCTCTTTCGGGGCAGCTCAAGCGCTGCAAATGAAGGCGCATGGACTGCAACGTGTACGTCTGGATCTGGTGGAAAAAACCAGTGTTGCCAAGGCTACCCAAACAAAGCCCGCATACCAGACGGTTGCCTATAACCATCCCCCTGTAGCGCAACTCCCGTAAAACCTTTAAACTAGCCGGGATGACGGCTGTTCTGCCCAACCGCATCCCGAACGATAGCCCGAGCTATCGGAGTGATGATCCGCGTCAGCGGCTCATCGTTGCGCTGGACGTTTCGAGCGCCGCCGCCGCACAGAAGATCGTTGCGGCGGTAGGCGACTCCGCCTTGACCTACAAGGTGGGGATGCAGCTCTATACCGCTGTAGGACCGCAGATCGTGCGCGATCTGGTAGCGTCCGGGCGGCGGGTGTTTCTCGACCTGAAGTACCATGACATTCCAAATACCGTGGGAGCGGCCGTCGCCGAGGCAGAAAAGCTTGGCGTCAGCATGCTCACCGTGCACGCTGCCGGCAGCGGAAAGATGTTGCGGGCGGCGGTAGAAGCGGCGCGCATGCGGCCAGATCTGATGGTGTTAGCTGTCACCGTCCTGACCAGCATGGACGGTCAGGATCTGGAAAAGATCGGCATTCGCGGGTCCGTCGAGGATAGCGTAGTGCGACTGGCGACTCTGGCGCTTGCCAATGGGTGCCAGGGAATCGTGACTTCAGCCCGGGAAGCTTCTACGGTACGTGCGAAACTCGGACACAAGTTTGCGGTCGTGACTCCGGGTGTGCGTCCTGCGGGAAGCAGCGTGGGAGATCAGGTGCGTGTAGTGACGCCCGCCGAAGCGATTGCATCGGGCGCCAGCCATATCGTGGTCGGTAGGCCGATCACAGAGGCGGCCGATCCCGCGGCAGAAGCGCGGGCGATCCTGGGACAGATCAGCGGATAGCTCACAGGGAAAATCCTTCCATCATCGATGGCAATGCCAATCTGCTCGTTAGTTTTGACTATGATTTATGACTATGGTCTAATTATTTGAAATGAAAGAAGTCGCCATCTCTGAGTTCAAGGCCAAGTGCCTTTCTCTGCTGGAGCAGGTCCAGAAGACGAAGAAGCCGATTCGGGTGACACGTTTTGGCAAGCCCGTAGCAGAAGTCGTTCCCCCATCTGCCGACGCTGGAACGACCGACTGGATCGGTTCTATGAAAGACACGATGAAGATTCTAGGGGACATCGTTTCTCCCGCGAATGACGAAAAGGACTGGGAGCTTCTGCGAGATTGAAGTTACTGCTCGACACCCACATATGGTTGTGGACCTTGCAGGATCCCGTTCGGCTCGGGAAGCGTGTTTTACACGAACTGAGAAATCCGGCAAATGAACTTTGGCTTTCGCCGATCAGCACTTGGGAAGCGCTCATGTTGAATGCGAAAGGACGAATTCAGCTTCCGGCAGATTTGGTGCAGTGGGTGGCCCGCGCGACAGCTCCTCTGAAAGAGGCTCCGTTGACGCATGAGATCGCGCTGGCAGCTCGACTCTTGCTCTTGTCTCATAAAGACCCAGCCGACCGTTTTCTGGCCGCCACCGCTCAGGTGTTGCATTTGACTCTTGTTACTGCAGATGCAAATCTGCTGGGGTTGGGAGACATCCCGACTCTAGCAAATCGTTAATCGAGGTCTCGGCGCGCAGCAAAAGCAAGCCGGAGCGAAAATAAGTCTTCCGCTCCGGCTTCCAAACCTGAAACTCGAAACCATCCCTTAGAGCTTCTCGAAGAATTCACATCCCGAGCACGAGATGTAGACCCCACCCGGGACGCCGCGTTCGCGGTCTTTCACGCGCTTGACGATGCGAGTGGGCTTGCCGCACTTGGGGCAATCCGTACTCTTGGTGGTGTCCATGACCTTTTTGCGGTCAGCTGTCTTTGCGATCTTGGCGCCTACGGCCATGATTGATATCTCCTGATGTATCGAATGTGTGCGCAGCGCTCGGCGCGTTCGTCGCGCAGAGGATGGTGGATGGAATTGTCTGGATCCACTCGGGAAGACGTTGCAGCTGCGTCTTGATGCTCTTCCGCCGACACCAATTTTACAGTAAGGTTGTGCCGCATGTCTTGCGGCGGTTGACGGTACCCGTGTCGCGCAGATTCTGGTCGATCCTGAATACGCTTCTGTTCAGCATCATCGTGCCGGGCACGGTTGCGATCCTGGTCCCTCGGTGGCTGTTAGGCGGCTTCGTCCGGCCAATCAATGGACCTCTAACCTGGCTCGGATGTCTAGCCTTCGCGGTCGGGGCGGGTATTTACTTTCGCTGCGCCTGGGAATTTGCGGTCCGCGGACTGGGCACTCCTGCTCCGATTGCACCCACGAAGTTTCTAGTCACGACTGCCCTGCACCGCTACATCCGCAATCCGATGTACGTTGGCGTGGCGCTCGCTATTCTGGGAGAAGCTGCGATCTTCCGTTCTCTCCACGTGGCGGAGTACGCCGCTCTGATGCTGCTCATCGCGCACACCTTCGTGGTGTTGTACGAGGAGCCCACACTATCCCGGCAGTTTGGGGAATCGTACGAAGAATACAAGCGCAGAGTGCCCCGGTGGGTTCCGAAATTTCGGCGTTAGATTCTGAGGAAACTAAAAAACACTTCTCCCAAACCCGGGGAGAGTGGGGCACCCTCTGCCACAGCTTCATTGCACCAAGTGGCCCCGTAGAATCGTGATCGATGCTTTCGGAACCTGATAGAGCGTGTCGGCGCTTCCCTGCACTGTGGATCGCGACGGCGGACCGTCGGGATCCGGATGGCCGTTAATTCCCTCCTGGTGCCATTGATATTCGTTCGACCCGAAGGTGATGCGGTCGACTTGACCAGAGAAGAAGCGCTCGGAGCTCCCTGCTCCGTGGAAAGCTACTTTCACAGCGTGATCGTTCGATTGATCGCGATTGACCAGCATGACCGACCATTGGCCATCGGGCCGCTCGACAGCATAGGCGGTGACAAGAACGTTTCCGGCCGCATCGGTCAGATCACTTTTCGCTTTGAATTGCTTATGCGGAGCATCGATGGGCTGCACCCATTCCTTCGTGATGAGTTGTGCGGCGATATATTGCGGCGGATATCCCACAACCTTGTAGTCGTTATCAATCAAGAGGAAGTTCCCGAAGCCTGACCCTCCTCCGGGATAAGGCATGTAGTGGAAATAGTAGGTGGCGCCAGCGCCCTCGGCCATCATGCTGCCAACATAGTCGGCGAGCCAAAGGCCAGCCTTCACTGTGGAAGGCGGCGCACCTCCGCCTATATTTCCTTCGGTCATGAAGAATGGAATGTTCGACGGCACGCCATTATCTTTCCAGACCTGAACGATGTGACGAACATATTCCGGCTCCGGATAAAGATCGGCCCATGAGTAGCTGGGGCGGTCCTGGTACGGATAATGCTCGAACGAAAAGAAGGTGAAGTCGTTGAGACGGCCGTGGGCTTTCAGATAATCGACGAAGCGGCCGATCCAGGAAACTTTGCCGTTGGCGTCAGGCCAGACTTCGACGTCGCCGAAAGTGCCTTCGAACGGAGGGCCTCCGAGTTTGGCTTCCGGGACGAGCTTGTGAATCGCAGTGGCGAACTGAAGGTAGAGAGCGGCATAGTCTTCGGGCAGCATGTGCTGGCCGTCGGCTTCTTCTCCCATTTCGACGTAGGAAATCGGATAGTGCCGTTTGTAGAGGTAGGCGATTTCGTTGGCGGCATCTTCCGGCGTCGCGTAGAGCATGGCGATCGGGACCATGGTGGGAAGACCGCGCGTGACACCGCTGTTAAAGAAGAAATCGAATCCGACTTGATCGCCGCGGTTGTGATCGAGATCAGAAGCGGCGTGCCACGGATCGACGGACGAAGGCCATGTGACGGTCTGATCGCGGCTGGGGTAGTGCGTGACATAGTCGTTAAAGGAGCCGTCGGCGGAGAGCGCCCCCACGTAGAGTTCGTTGATCGCGTAGCCCACACAGTTTCGCTTGTCGGCCGAGCCATGCGTATCGCAAGTGTTGGAGGACTCAGTCATCCATATACGGAGATAGCGAACCGGAATCATCCAGTCGACGAGCTTCAGAGTAACGGTGCCACCTTTGCCTTCGGTGATATTGCCCAGCGGATATGTCTGCCATGTACCTTTCTGCGTCCCGTCGTAAAAAGGCTCGAGCTCGCCGGTCCAGAATTGAACGGCGTAGTGTTTGGCATAGGGATCGGCCCAAGCGATGCGGATGGCATTGACGTCGATCTTGGTGCCGAGGTCGATCATCACCCACTGCGGATGGAGGGAGTCATCTTCGCCAGTGAAGGCCTTGGTCAAGTAAGGATTGCTCTTCCAATAAGAATGGATATCGCCGTCGGTGAGGCGCGACCATCCGTTGCCGTCGCCGCGACTGAACCCGCGATGCGGCAGCGGGTAAGCCCATGAGCTGTGAATTTCTTCTCCTGGCACGGGGCTGCCGGTGAAGTATCCTTCTTGTTTTTCCGCGTTACTCCACTTCCCTGTCGGATTCCAGTGCCAGGCCTCGACCATGAGCTCAGTGTTTTGACGATAGGTCACTGTCTGCCATCCGGCGCCAAGAATTTCTTTGAGCAGCGGATCTTTCAAAAGGTGGTCGGGCGTTCCGGTACGGAGGCGATCGATGGCCGCGCCCAGGGAGTGCACGGGACTGTACGTGTTGGCCACGTGCGCGGGATCGGCATCGACGACAACTTTCTGGGCTGTGGCGACATGTGCGGCAAGCGTCACGCAGATCAGAGCGGCGGTAGAAACGAAGCGGAGCATACTTTGCATCGGAAGAATGCCTCCATCACGTGAGCGAGCACGCTAATCCCTGCCCGCT
>Ga0070735_10001392_pt1 | contig 23484 bp, 17 predicted proteins | sample Coa_R1_FD_66443 | JGI IMG/M metagenome (GOLD analysis project Ga0070735, IMG submission 66443) | Surface soil microbial communities from Centralia Pennsylvania, which are recovering from an underground coalmine fire - Coalmine... | ecosystem: Environmental > Terrestrial > Soil > Unclassified ...
AAACCTGCTTGCGAATGTTTTCTGAAATCACGAATTGAAGCGGTGCTGCATCCGCGGGATCACCCTGGTCGTCGAACTTGCCATTGGAGGTGTAAGAGCCCTGGCCATCGCTGGCGATCGCGATTTCATAATGGCTGGGATCGGCCCCTGGGAAATCAAGCTTAAAGCTGACTGTGGCGGCGGGCGCCTGGCGGTACGCGGCAAGGCAGAGCGTTAGGAGGATCAGCAACGGCGGCGTGGCAAGCTTTCGTATAAACATTCACAAAAATTATGCCAGAACCCAGTCGTTCATTTGACACGTTCTCTGAGCTAGCTGTTCGAAATACAAGGAAACTCTACCGACCGCTCAGTCAGTCATTCACCTTCCCTGTCTGCACCTATTCGCGCTATAGTCTCAGGTCGTTCAATAAATGGGGGTGTGTCATGGCAGCCGAGGTCACTTCGGAGGCGACAAGGCAGGAAGTTAAAGCCAGGAGCTTTGGCGAAAACATTGAAAGCGATCTGGCGCCCAAATTTCTGCGGGTGGTCGAAAATGCGGCCATTGCCTGCGCCCGCACCATGGGTCGAGGCGAGCGCGAATTGTCAGATAAAGTGGCCGTCGAATCCATGCGCCGCACCATGGACTCCATTCCTATGCGGGGCAGGATCGTAATTGGCGAAGGCGAGCGCGACGAAGCTCCGATGCTTTACATCGGCGAAAAGCTGGGAGCAGAATTTTCTGATGGCTCCGAAGTTCCCGAAGTTGATATCGCCGTCGATCCGCTCGAAGGCACTAACTTATGCGCAACGGGCGCTGCGGGCGCGATCACAGTGCTGGCTGCGTCCGAAGCGGGCGGACTGCTGAATGCTCCCGATTGTTACATGGAAAAAATCGTGGTCGGGCCATCATGCAAGGAAGCGGTGGAACTGGACGCGCCGGTTGCGGATAACTTGAAGAACATCGCCAAGCGGCTGGATCGCGATGTGCAGGATTTGACGATAGTGGTGCTGGAACGCCCGCGACACGAAAAATTAATCTCAGACATTCGGGCCACGGGAGCTCGCATTCGCCTGATCAGCGATGGCGACCTGTCGGCTGGAATTGCGGCTGCCGTCATCGGCACCGGCGTTCACGCGGTGATGGGCTCTGGTGGAGCGCCAGAAGGTGTGATTACCGCCGCGGCGATCCGCTGCCTGAATGGCTACATGGTGGGCCGCCTGGTAATCAATAAGGCGGAGCTCGAAGAACGCATTTCGCGGATGGGTATTCGTGACAAGAAGCGGATTTACCGCGCCGAAGATCTGGCCCCGGGACAGCAAATTATGTTTGCAGCCACAGGGGTAACCGACGGCGCACTGCTGCGTGGTGTCCGGTTCTTTGGTGAGGGTACGCGCACATCGTCGATCGTCCTGACTTTGATGACTGGAAAAGTACGTTTCATCGACAGCACTCATTTGGCAAAGAAGCCGGATGTGAAGGTCCGGTTTCTGTAATTCGTCATACACTGCAGAGGTTGGACTACGTTTTAATAGAAAGCTAAAAACAATTTATTCATTCAGGATTTCAGCCCACTAGCCAGTGACCGCCAGCCACTTGTATCATCAAGATAATGGCTGCGCATTCCTTTCAGACTGACGATCGGCGGCTTGAGACAATTCACGAAAAAGTCCTGGCCCGCGAACGCCTCGACTTTGATGACGGGGTTGCGCTGTATCGCGCGTCCGATATTCTTGCGGTCGGCTGGCTGGCAAATCATGTGCGCGAACGAATGCACGGGGACAAGACATACTTCAATGTGAATCGCCATATTAATCCGACGAATGTTTGCGTTGCCGCCTGCCGGTTATGCGCTTTTGGCAGAAAAAAGGATTCTCCCGGCGCATACACCATGGCCCTCGAGGAAGCGTTCGAGACTGCCGCTTCAGGATATAGCGAGGCGGTAACGGAATTTCACATTGTGGGCGGCCTGCATCCCGAACTGCCGTTTCAATATTTTCTTGATCTGGTTTCTGGATTGAAAGAGCGCTTTCCGCAAGTTCACCTGAAAGCTTTCACCATGGTCGAGGTTGCGTACTTGGCTAAACGGGCCAAGCTTTCGATTGCGGAAACTTTGCAGCAGTTGAAAGCTGCGGGCGTCGATTCCCTGCCCGGAGGCGGCGCGGAAATTTTTGCCGATCGCATTCGCCACATCATCTGCGATCATAAAATTGACGGCGACCAGTGGCTCGAAACTGCGCGCCTCGCCCACAACATGGGCCTGCGCTCCAACGCAACCATGCTCTACGGTCACGTCGAAAATGAAGAAGACCGCGTCGACCACCTTTTGCGGTTGAGAACATTACAGGACGAGACCAACGGCTTTCAGACTTTCATTCCACTAGCTTTTCATCCTGATAACACGCCGCTGGAACATCTTCCCAAGACAACTGGGATGCTCGACATCAAGCAAATTGCCGTCGGTCGGCTCTTGCTCGACAATTTCCCGCACATCAAAGCCTACTGGCAAATGCTTACGCCAAAGATCGCGCAGATCGCCCTGCGCTTCGGCGCCGACGATCTGGATGGAACAGTGATCGAAGAAAAGATTTATCACGATGCTGGCGCGACCACTCCTCAAGGTATGAGGCGGCAGGAACTCGTGCGCTTAATTCGCGAGGCGGGTCGCCAGCCAATCGAGCGCGACACCATGTATCGGCCAGTGGTTCGCACTGAAACGTCGGTTGTACTTGCGCTTTGACTTTCGCGATATCAGAAGAACTCATTCATGTCGGGAGCGGATGCCGCTGCGCCCGGAAGATCACTGATGCCCAGCAGCTCCATAGTCAGTCTTAACGTGCTCTGGTGCTGATACATCGTGGTCGACTGGTACCCATGCCGCACCATTGAGCCAATCAAGATGGTAGCCACGTGCCCTCCTCCATTAGCGAGATCAGTAATCACCGATTCATCCCAGGTATAAATCAGCACGGAGTTGTTGAAGGCTGAGCTGTTGATCAGTGGTCCGACGTTGGATTGGATCCACGTATCGATATTCGCCAACTTGCCGGTATCGGTGCAAGTCGCCGCTTCACTGGGACAATCGTGGCCGTCGTTTGCAAGGTCCGGAACAATCATCGAATAGTCAGGCAGCGTCCCATTCTGTATGTCGGTCGCAAGCTGCGTGAACGGTACCACATTGGCAGCCTGATTCGAACTATTCAACACGTCTGAGAAATAGGTGAATGGGTTGTGGTCCTTGCCATAGGGAATAACGGTAGCACCCAAATAACCGACACTGGGAAGGCTTTCCGCATACACCTTCCACGTCTTCCCTGCCGAGGTAATAGCGCGTACGACGTTATCAGCGGTTACGGTGCCGGTATAGGTGTCGTCGGTGGTTACCAGATCACCCACCGTCAGCATGAAATAGTTCGGCAGAGAATTGTGGCGATTGGCGTAGTACTGCGTCGCCAGAGAATATTGCTGCGCCAGCGAGTTGGTAAACGGCATCGCAGGATTTCCTATGATGCTGTTGTAGCTGTGATTCTCCTCGACCAGAACAAAAACATGGGTCACGACTGGAACTTTGTGAACCCGGGGTGGATCGGACGCACCGCCTCCGCATCCGAACTGAACGGCTGCCAGAAGAACGACCAGTGAAAAGGGAAAAAATATCCGCTGAACTGAGCAATCTCTTAACATCGAGATTTAGAGAGTTACTCCTATAGCTGAGTTGCTTAAATTTCTTTAATAGAAACCTTTTCAGTGGGAAAAAGGGCCCAAATGAGTACTGCGGGCATTACAAAACTCGACTTCACAGTTTCATTCGATTTCCGGAGTTGCTCTCGCCTCACGGGTGTAAAATCAAACCTGCGAAGGCTTCACGGGATCTCCTTCCCGCATCAGAGGCAAAAGCATGAATGTTCACATCACTTACAAGACCAACAAAACTCCTGACATTGACAAAGAGATTCAGCACTGGATCGCCAAGATCGAGAGAAGGCTGCAGGTATTCCGCCCCGAACTGATACACCTGAAGGGGGCTCTGGAGCAGAACTCTCCTCGCGAAGGTACGGTTGTCTCACTGAATCTGCGGTTGCCTTCAGGCCAAATGGCCGCCCACGAATCTGCCTCAGCGCCAGCTGCAGCTATCAAAGCAGCATTTAGTGACCTGCTGGAACAGATTGGCAAGCATAAGGAGCTTTTGCGCAGCTCGCACTCCTGGCGTCGGCACCGCTCTATGGAAGGCATTCCCGCTCCGGAGGTCCCCTTTGAGGAGACGTTCGCCGCGGTAGCGCCCCAGACCGCCACATCTGATGATGTGCGTTCCTACCTGAATGCCAACCTGCGGCGTTTGCGGCTCTTTATCGAGCGCGAAATTCAATTTCGCGAGAACTCCGGGGAAATGAAGTCGGGCACGGCGAATATGGAAGAGGTACTTGACGAGGCCGTTGCCCGGGCTCTGGATGAAAAAATTGAGAAGCCAGACCGTATTGGCCTTGAGCCATGGCTCTATAGATTGGCCATTCGCTCATTGGATGACTTAAGCCGCTCGGCTACTTCCAACGAAGAAGTCGATATTCAGGGTAGTAGCAGTCAGCGGGGCCGTAATGACACCGACGGCGATGAGGCGCGACTGCAGTTTTATCAGCCGGACGAAACCATCACCGCAGAAAATGGAATCGCCGATCACCGCGCATCCACTCCGGAGCAGATCGCGTATTCCGACGAGATGATTTCACTTGTGCAATTTGCCCTGCGCGGCGCCAAGCGGCCAGATCGCGAAGCTTTTATTCTTTTCGCGATTGAGGGATTCTCGCTGAAAGAAATTGCCACCATTGTCGAGCGCCCACCGGAGCATGTGCGGCAGTCGATCCATAATGCACGAGAAGCGCTGCGGCACGGTCTTCCGGTCGAAAACGGACTGAAAGACAAGCTGCTTCAACACACCGCCTCAGATTAGGGAGCATCATGATCTCTCGTGAAGAGCTGCAACAACTTGCGTCATTTCAATGCCGTCATCCTGACGAACTGGCCATCAGCTTCTATTTCCAGCCTTCTACTCCTCAGGACAAATCGCATCGTGAAGAGATAATTTTCGCCAAGGACCTGGTCCGTAAAACGATTCAGGAATTGCAGATGAATGGCCCTTTCCGCGGTGCTCTCGAGGACCTTAAGCGCATCCTGGAGCTTGCCGAAAGACTGCATGGAAATCAGGCCCGAGGCAAAGTTGTGCTCGCGTGCGGCGCGAGGAGCATTTGGCAGGAATTTGATGTGCCCGCCGGAGTGGCAACTACCAAGCTCTTTGTAAACCGGCGTTTTCATCTCAGGCCCTTGGCCTCGTTTTTCTCGGAATACCCAAAATTGTGGGTGGCCCTTGTAGACCGCCAACGCGCCCGTTTTCTGGAAATTCAATTCGAACAGTTGCACGAGCATGCCGCAATCGCGAACCTGCTTCCGCGTCACGGCCGCAGTGATGGATATTCGGGTTACGATGCAGGGCACTCTGAACGTCACGAGGAAAATGACTATCGGCGACACTATCAGGCAGTTGCTGAGACCCTGAAAAATGCAGCCGAGAAGAAACATTTTGAAGCGCTCGTCGTCGCCTGCCACGAGGTGAACTGGTCAGAATTACAAGCTCAGCTTCATCCCTATGTGCAGAAAAAACTTTTAGGACGGTTCTCCGCCGACTTGAACACCCTTACTGATGCTCAAGCAAAGGTGGAAGCGGAGCGCATCGTGCGCGAATCACTACAGCAGCACCATGACAATTTAATACGCGAGGTAATCGATGAGGCCAGGAGCAACGGCCTCGGCGTCACCGGCCTGAGAAGAGTTTTACGCGCTACTGAGATGGGCGAGGTCGAGACTTTGCTGATGAGTTCCGATTACACCGCGCGCGCGGTGGAATGCACGGCCTGCGGGCACCTGGATTCCCACATGGTCCCTTACTGCCCGCTCTGCGGACGAGCTACGCGTCAGCTCGATGATATATGTGAGGCTCTGGTTCCCGTAGCCATCAAGAACAATATCGGACTCGTGCTACTACCTCGGGACGAGACTCTCGACCGCGTCGGCAACATTGCTGCGTTACTGCGTTTCCGGGCCGATCGCAATACGAATCAGCTGCTGGCCGCCTCCTGATACGCCCCTCTGAAAACCGCTGCGGGGGTCGGTAAGCGCCGATACTACACTTCATCTTGTAGCGGGTTTCATTGTTTTCCTTGGTGAATTTCGTGTGATTAATGGGTTTAAGCATTTCATCCCTACCTAAAGCAATGGTATAAATTTCTTCCGATGCTTAGTTAGTTTTATTTTTTACATAAGGATTGCCATGCCCTCCCGTCGCGACTTCATCGCTTCAACTTTGGCCGGATCAGTTGCCCTGGGTCTTTCGAGCAATTCTCCCGCCGAAGAATTGTCTGAAAATAAAAACGTCACAAAGCGCGCGGTCAAGTTGCCGATCATCATCTCCGCCTTCAACGGTTTCAACTATCTGGATGACGCTTATGCGCTGCTGGCCCGCGGTGGCGACACGCTAGATGCTGCGCTGAAAGTCGTCCAGGGTCCGGAGAACGATCCTAACGATGAGAGCGTTGGTTTAGGCGGACATCCGAATGAGGATGGGGTAGTCGAGCTCGATGCCTGCTGCATGCACGGCCCAACACGGACCGCTGGCGCAGTTGGTGCGGTGCGCAATATCAAGAATGTTTCCCTGCTTTCAAACGCTGTGCGGCGTCATACCGGACATGTCATGCTGGTTGGAGAAGGCGCTGAGCGGTTCGCGGTGGCTGAAGGATTTCAGCGCGAAAATCTTCTTACCGACAAATCCCGCAAAGAATGGGTGCTGTGGAAAGAAACCCACTCTGACTGGTGGGGGCCCGGTCTGGATAGCCCGGATTGGCGGCAACGCTTTTCCAGCCCAACTCATGCCGACGAATGGGAACAGCGCATTCAGCGCATGGAACAAATCGCGGCAGGTATCGGAATCCCTCCCGAGCTGCGCATGGAAGCGATCCGTTACGTGATCTATCCACCGACGGGGACCATTCATTGTTCAGCGTTGAACGAGAAGAATGAAATTTCTGGATGCACTACAACCAGCGGGCTGGCGTGGAAAATCCCCGGCCGCGTAGGCGACTCGCCAATCATTGGCGCGGGATGCTACACCGATCAGGATGTAGGTTCAGCGGGCGCCACCGGCAACGGCGAAGAAAATATCAAGATCGCAGGAGCGCATACCATCATTGAAAACATGCGGCATGGCATGCCGCCGCTCGAAGCTGGAATGGACGCTCTCAAGCGGATCGTACGCAATTACAACGGCGACAAAGAACGGCTGCAGTTCGTCGACATGATTTATTACATTCTGCGCAAAGATGGCGCCTATGCAGCGGTTTCACTTTGGACAGGTTACGAACCGGACAAGCCCCATCAGATCGCTGTTCATGACGGAACCAGGCGGCTGGAGAATGCGGTCAGCCTTTACTCCGGCGTTTCGCAAAGCTGGCCGCCGGTACGCATGCTGTCATGAATGGGGTCCTTCGTGAACCTTCGTGTCCTTTGTGGTTATCGCCTTTCAAACCCATTAACCACGAAGGACACGAAGGTTCACGAAGGAAACATCTAGCGAAATAACAATGGCGCGAAGGCTGCCAGGTTTCTTCTCCACACCATCCAGTCGTGCATGCCCGGCGTTTCGATGTCGGTGAACTGTACTCCCTTGTCCTTCAACCATGCCTTAAATGCACGGTTCACCTTAATCAAACCGTCGTCGGTGCCGCAGGCGATCCATAGCAATTTCAATTTCTGATTGTCGTCCGCGCTGACATGCGGAAATCCCACACTGAAATCTCTCAGATCAATTCCTCCCGAGCTGAATGCGCCAACCCACGCGAAATCATCCAGATGATTGAGGCCTGTCAACAACGACTCGGCGCCTCCCATGGAAAGTCCGGCGATGGCACGCGACCCGCGATCTTTCTTCACGCGATAACTCTGCTCGATCTGCGGCATGATTTCTGAAAGCAAAATATCGGTAAACTTTGAAAGATTACGCCACGCCAGATCTTTGTCTGACCACGATCCCCAACCTCGCCGGATCACGTCATAATCGCCGTAGCCAAGAGGCATAACGACAATCATCGGCCTGGCCTTACCTTGCGCAATCAGGTTGTCGAGAATCACATTCTCGCGGCCGACCGCGGTCCAACCGCTGGCGTCGTCGCTGAACCCGTGCAGCAGGTAAAGAACCGGATACTCGGTTTTGGTATCGGCAAAGTAATCCGGTGGCGTGTAAACATAAAAATCTCTATGGTCGCCCGCAATTTTCGATTCGTAGAAGTGATGATGAATCTCGCCGTGCGGCACCTGGTTTACTTCCCATGGCAGCGATGCGGGGCCGGGGACATGGACCGCGCTTTCTGTGCTTAGCAAATTCGGTTTCATCAACGGATTCGATGGATCAATCAAGCCAACCCCGTCGGCGAGAAATCTGTACCCGTAGATGTCCGGCTGCAGTGGACCAACCGTCAGGCTCCAGATTCCATGATCATCTTTCTGCATGGGGGTGGGGGTCTTCTCGCCTTCCAATTCGAGTTCCACTTTCAATGCATTTGGATCGGCGAAGCGAAACGTAACATGCCCGTCGGATTGAACTTCCGGTGAAACAATGACTGAGGTTTGTTGCGCCAGAAGGGAAGCGGAAATCAAAACCATAGCGCACATCATTCCCAAAAGGAGTTTGTTCATATGCCTCTCGCAAAACGCTAAATTTTAATCCATCGATGGGCCAGCAAGTCGAGCGCAAGGAAAAAGAAGAAAATGACGGAGATGATGCCGTTCATAGTAAAAAAAGCGGCATTCAGCTTGCTCAAATCATCTTTTGAAACCAGCGAATGCTCGTACGCCAACAGCACGAATACAGCAACCACTCCAGCAATGGTGAATGCCCCCAACCCAAACATCCAAACCAGCGCAACCAGTAACATCAGCATGGATAAATGGAAGCTACGCGCGATCCATAACGCATTGCCAATGCCGCAATAGCGTGGGAGTGAGTGCAATCCAGCTTGTTGATCGAACTCATAGTCCTGGCAGGCATAGAGCACGTCAAAGCCCGCCACCCAGAACGTGACTGCCGCAGTCAGAACAAGTATGCGAGGGTCCAGCGAGCCCCGCACTGCGATCCAGGCTGCTGCTGGGGCGATGCCGAGCCCGAACCCTAAGACCAGGTGCGACCAGCGTGTCCATCGTTTGGTGTAAGAGTAGAGCAGCAGGACCGCGAGCGCCAACGGCGAAAGCAGGAAGGCTAATCGGTTTAGCTCCCATGACGCCAACACAAACATCGCGGACGATACAATCACAAAGCTGGTAACGAACTTTCGCGTGAGCGCGCCAGCAGGGAGAGCGCGGCTGCGCGTCCGGGGATTTGCGGCATCAATCGAACTATCGGCAAGCCGGTTGAAAGACATCGCCGCCGAGCGAGCGGCAACCATGGCAACAATGATCCAGATAATCTGATGTACAGTCGGAACACCTCGTGCCGCTAGCATCGCCCCGCACAGCGCGAATGGAAGCGCAAACACGGAGTGCTCCCACTTGATCATCTCCAGCGTGACCCGCAGATTTTTCAGCAGAGGCACATTGCATTGTAAAAGAAATCAATAGCCGGCGGATCCGATCAAAGGGACGAAGCGGCACCCTTCAATCACTTCTATGACCGGCTTGCCTGCCTGCTTCCGTACCAATTGCAATTCCTGCGAATGCGGCGGCCCTACGGGAATCACCATTCGGCCTCCTTCGGCGAGTTGCTCAAGAAGAGTGCGCGGAATTTCAGGAGCGGCCGCGGAAACCAGAATTGCGTGATACGGGGAAAATTCAGGCAGCCCGAGGCTTCCGTCGCCCACGACGACTTTTACGTTGTTGATGCCAAGTTTTTTTAAAACTGCTCCTGAGCAAGCCGCCAAGACTTCATGGCGCTCAATCGAGTACACCATCTGCGCGAGCACAGCCAGCAACGCCGTTTGATATCCGGAGCCGGTCCCGACCTCAAGCACAGATTCCGGCCCTTGCAAATTCAGCGCCTGGAGAGAAGCTGCCACTATGAACGGTTGCGAAATGGTCTGACCCTTGCCAATCGGAATAGGATGGTCTTCGTACGCCTGCGACTTGTATTCTTCCGAAACGAACTCCTGGCGCGGAATTCGCAACATTGCATCGAGAACACGCTGGTCGCGAATACCCCGGTCGCTCAATTGCGCTTGCACCATGCGGCGGCGAACATCGAAATACGAATCAGATTGCGCAGCATTGAAAATTGACATCAGGGCCATTTGGATGCCGGGACGCTTTTATAGGTACAAACTGATTAACGCTTCCGTCTACGGATTTTTACGTCGAAGCTGACTACGCCATTCTGATCACGGATAGCGACAATGGAAACATTTTTCGACAGGTTGTACTCGGCGCGGATGACCTGCTGCGAGGTCTGCGATACATCGGTGGTGTAAGAGAGGGTGAGATTGTCTTTCACTTGCTGCTCAATGGTCAGAGCGGGCCCACTTTGAGTGATGGTCGAAGTCTCCGACGAGAGACCCTGCGGATCGATCTTGATGCGGCTGTTGCCGAACAGCCGTTGTGCCCGATTGTTCAGGGTGGCATTCAAGGCCGCGGCCAGCATTGCGCTTGAGGCCTGCTGGTTGAAAGCAGACTGGTTGGTCTGCTGAAGCTGTGCTGATTCCTCAGTGGTCTGTCCAAAGGCCAGCAGCGCAATGATGTCCGCCGTGGGCAACGGTGGATCAGATCGATAGTTCACTTTCAAACCATTCGGCTTGCTGATATCGCCGCTTAATGAAAGGGTGACATCGTAATCACGTATTCGTGTGACCGCCTCAAGATCCAGGAATGGAGTGGTAACCGCCGGATTGGTAAACGAAATTCCACCTCGTTCCAAACGATATTTGGTTCCATTGAAGTATGCTTCCCCTTCGAATACGTCGGCACGGCCCAGCAGTATGGGTTTGGCGGCACTGCCACGCAGCCGCAAATCCGCGGAACCCTGCAGTCGGATCACGCTGGTCTGCATTTGCAGCTCAGGCGTGGTCGCGAGGTGAATGTCCAGCCTAATCTTGTTGAGCACCGGATCAGTCTGCGGAAGGCTTGAAACCTGTGCGCTGCGCTCCAGGTAAGCTGCGAAATCGAACCCTGGGGTAAACCCGAGTTTGTTGACCGTAATATCGCCGGAAAGTGTTGAACCAGAGGCGCTGCCGCTCCAGTTCAAAGCGGCATTCGCAGTTGAACTCACGCCCGGCGGATATCGCAAGCGTACTGAATCCGCTGTCGCATGCAATTCAAAACTGGAAAGTCTGCCGGCGATGTCCGCGCGGCCGGTAAAAGCGACCGTACCGCCGCCCACGTGAGCGTTGAGATTTTCGATTGTTACCTGGTTCTGATTGAAGCGCAGCGTTCCATTTATTCCGCTGAGGGCGCTCGGCAGATTAATGTCCGAAATCGCTCCGTTCTGGACCTGCAGCGCTCCATTCACTAATGGAGCGCCAAGTGTTCCATTCACCGAAGCTTCACCAGTGATTGCGCCCGAACTCGTAATGTCAGGGTCGTAGCTCTGTAGCAATTTCAAATCAACTTTGCCATGCGCGTGAAAATCCAGCGTTCGATCACCGCTCAATTTCAGCGAACCTGCACCGGAGAAATCCGTGTTCTCGCCTACCAGGTGAAAGGCATCAAGTTTGAACGATCTCGAGGAAAGCGCGAAGCGGATCGCGCCATCACTACGAAACTGCGTTTTTCCAGCCTCTGCATACAAATCACTCAGGTTGCCGGTGACATTCATCTGCTCCGGATCGCGAAGCGGCCCCAGCACTTGTATGTCGCCCGCCACCGTCGAATTGCGCACCACATGTTTCCGCAGCAGACTGTCCAGAAAGGGGTCGGCGTCCAGATGCGAGAAATGAAAATTGATGCTCGCCGGCCAGCGGTCCCGCGCATGAACGCTGCCATCTATTTCCAGAGACGCGTCTTTAAATTCCGAGTGCCCGGTGACGTGCATGTCCGCGCCATGTGAGGCTGCGTTCAGAAGAAAATCTCCTTCCATGTGGCCATTAACACTGAGGTTTCTCAAGTGCACGTCTGCACTCAGTTCCGGGGCGACGGTTGTACCATGCGCTTGCGCAGAGAAATCGACCTTACCCTGAATGGCGGATTGCATCCGTTGTGGCAGCGGAAAACTCGCGAGATCGAAATCCGTGCCGCGCATTTTTAGCTCAAAAGACCGAGACTTCAGATCGTAATCGCCGTTTCCGGCTATTCTCGCCGACCCTCGCGCTAAATTCAGGCCCTTGATGGTAAGTTGGCTGCCGTTGAGGGCCAACATTGCACTGGCGGAATCAAATGGTTGGCTGCGGATACTTCCGTTCAGAAAGCTGATAGTTCCCTGCCCTTCGGGGCTTTGGCGCGTTCCCGACAATTGCAACACAGCGGAAAGCTTGCCCGAAACCTCATGATCGTATCCCAGGAAATTTGAAAGCTCATCGGCATTGGCGTTCTGCACATCGAGCCGTATTCTGAGAGAACTCTCGGGAACGACCGCCCAATCTTCGAGTGCGGCGGTCCCGTTCAATCTTACAGTCGCATCTTCACGCCGCAGGATTGCATTGCGCAGCGACAAGTTTGTGGGTGAGGCTTGCACGTCCGCGTTCAATGAGTCCCAATGCACCTGGCGCTTCGGCTCATGCGCTTTGGTTTGAACGATGGTGTCAAAATCCCGTACCTGCAAATTTCCTGCGATCCTCAAATCCGACGAACTGCCGGCCACGTTTCCGTTGAAAGCGGCGCGCCCATGCACCACCAGCGGAAGGCCGGAGGGAAATAGCTGTGAAATGACTGGCTGCCATTCGAGTAGGTCATTGGTTGAAAACGAGAGTTTTACGGATGACGTCAACGCACCTGTAGCGCTCAATTGCGTGTTCGGCGTAATCGCAGACAATTCGGTGAGTTGCACGTTTCCAGAGCGGAAATCAAAGGTGGCATGAGTGTTTGCCGTTAGAGGAATTCGCCCGTGCGGAACTTTGTTTGGGGGAGTAATGTCCGCCACTACGCGTGCTTCCGCGTCTTCGATCGATTGCTTCCATTGCACCTCGGTCGCGCCATTGACACTGCCGGCGAATTTTAGACCACTCACCGATCGAAAACTGCTGCCGAGCCCGCTTAGAAGCTCTGCCAAAGACAGATTTTTCGCCTTGATCACCATGACGCCGCGCTGTTGCTCGCTTTTCACCGCATTCGCCGGCGCTTGCCAGTTCACGACATCGGCATCCGCGGTAAAACTCCCACGCAGGAATTGCCCTTCGGTTTTCGAAATAGAGAGCTGCCGTGGATCGACAGAAAACTTCCCACGGACCGATAGATCACGGCCAGAAAATGTTTTGTTCTGCCACGCGATCGCCTGTACATCGAAATCTCCGGTCGAATCAAAATCCCTGGGCGACCACGAGCCACTCCCGGTTAAATGCAGCGAGCCCGTTTTAACCTGAGGTTCGCGCGCAATCGCTGCAGTCTCGGCCAGGTCAATATTGAGATCGTAATTGCCCTTTGCCTCCAGCTTGCGGAAATCCAAGTGAAGGCCACGGGCATGAATTTGCGACCGTCCAGCCATCGCATTGAGGTATTGGACCTGAAGACCATTCCTATCGAAAGTGAATGCGGATCGAGCGGTCCAGGCAACCGGGCGAAATCCGTCAAATCGGGTTTCCGCCCTGCCAATTGCAAGATCACCGGAATAACGCTGGTGAAGAAACGAATAGTTCAAATTCGCACTTACGTCATTTGAGGTGAAATCCAGCGGAATGCGTTGGTCCTGCCAGAACAGCTCGCCTTTCCTGACCTGAAGCTGTCTCGCAGAAATCGCAAACAGCCGTTGCAGGGCGGTGTTGCCCTCCTGAGCCGGGGCGGGTTGATTCGTGCTTCCGTCGGAATAGAAAATGACGTGAATCACCGGGTGCTCCAGGACCAGCGAGTGGAAGGCCAGTTTTGCTCCCAAGGCAGAGGACAGGTTGATGACTGCGATCAAGCTGTCTACATGAACATAGGGTTGCTCCCCTGATGCTTCCTTCCCGTGGATCGTCAAATCTCGCACCTCAACTTGCCGAAGCAAAGGGACCGCGTGGAAGGACCGCAGTTCAACCTTCCCTCCGGTAGCCCGTTCGAGAGCGGCAACAACCCGATTACGTGCCATTTGCTGGAACGAATCCGTGGTTATGTACCACAGCAGCACGGAAAATCCGAGCAGCAGGAGCAAGGCACACATCAGCAAAGTTTTGAACGTGTTGCTCCAGGAAAGCCGCGGCCAAGTCATCGTGTCCCCTGTGCCGAAGGCTGGAGATCAGAAGAGTGGTCTCCAGACGGAAGTTGAATCTGTGCCTGGGAACGTAGCGTTTCCAGCCATGAATTGAGCAGCTGATTTATTTTTTCCTGGATCAATATTTCTTTGATTTTCGGGGCCGCATCGTTTAAGGCGAGCGGATCTGACCCGGGGAGATTGGGGACAATCTGTTCGCGATAATATCTTTCGATCTCTGCGGTGGAAATTTGAATGGACGGACGAAACCGCGAATCGACCATTTGAAACTGCTCCAACTCCGCGGCCACATGGTCTTCGACAATTTTGTTCGTAAGCTGATATCTCGATAGTGTCGTCTCCCAGGATTGTCCCGGGCGCTCCCGAAGCTGTTCACGCTTGAGCTCGTCGATTTCTTTTTTTACTACATCAGCACCGGCGGGTTTCAACTCCGTGCGCATTTGCTGCAGCAAGGATTGATCAATCAGCCGGTCGAGCGCCGCTTTCCTCTGCTCCGCGGTTACGTCCTCGGGTTTGCGACCAGACACGAAGGTCTCAAAACGCACCTCCTCATCCCAATCACTCTGCAAAATCACTTGGCTGTTCACCGTCGCTGCTATCCGGTCAAGCAGTTCGCTCGCGTACAGACTTAAAGGAACTGCCAGTAACAGCGCGATCAATGTGCGTCGAAGCAACATCAGAATGTCTGCCCTATACTGAAGAAAACGTTAAACGGGCTGACTTGTTTCGTCCCGAAGTATGTCAATGTCGCGGGGCACTTTTCTGTGCTCGGCGCGTTCGGCGTCTTCACACAAAAATTCGGAAACACCGTGGGATTCAAGTTGTATCCGAAATCAAACCGAACCGGCCCCACGGGCGTCCTGTAGCGTACGCCGAGGCCGATGGCATGAGAGATGTAGTTGTAGTTGCATAGCGCGGCGCCGGTACCTGCCTGAAAGGTGCTATTGAGGCGTTGCACGCACAATCCCTTGTTCTGGTGCCAACGTAACAAACTCTCCAGCATATGGTTCCCGTCGGTGAACACGTTGCCCATGTCGTGAAAGACCGCGAAGCTCAGGTTGTCGTGGACAAACGGAAGACTCGCGGGCGGAAAACGTATTTCCAAATTATTCAAAAACAGCGCCGAGCCGCCAATGGGAAACCCGGTAGTTGGATCACGCGGCCCCGCTTGATTCAACCCAAAGCCACGGTGAGAGTTTCCGCCTCCCATGAAGAACCGCTCGGGAAGCGGAATTAGGCTGAAGTTCGCCGGGGTTTCCTGTCCCGGCTGGGTGATGATCGTATTAGCAAAGGCATTTTCTAATCCGATTCGAGTCGAGCGCGCGAAAACAAACTGCCTTCCGTTCACCTTCCCGAATGGATGATAACTTGAGTTCTGTATCAGGACCCGGCTGAAATCGGCCTGAGAGCCGAAATAACTCGCCGCAACTCCGCCATCGATGCTGTTGTAACTGCCGCGGGTGGTTTCCAGGTCGTTATCGCGGTGATTGCGCAGATAGCTGAAGCCCGGTTCACCCACGCGAACAGGCAGAGACAATAGAGGAATCTGTTCTGGACTCACATGTAAACCGCTTGGGGGGGTTTTTACCAGCCGATAATTGAAACGGTAGTTCATCACGCTGACCGGCGTCCCATCGGCCTTGTGGCTAACAGTCTGCTCGGCTTGCACAGAACCTTCCAAGCGTTGCGAAATAAATGTGGATACGTCGAGGCTATGATCGAAAAAAGCCGTCAGGCTCAACCTCCAATTCGGATTGTTAAACCAACGGGGAGCCTGATAACTGACCAGACCGCGCTGTTGCAAACTGCCAACCCGCGATTCAAATGTAATGGTATGGTCGCGGCCCCGAAAATTAAGCCGGGTCACATCGAGCGATGCCAGGGGGCTAACGCCATTTGTTCCAGTAGGTGCAGCGCTGTTATTCGACGGCTGTCCCGTCTGGAATTCAAATCCAGCACCGTAGTTAAACGTATAGCGCTTCGCCTCCTGGACTGAGACCAGTACATTTTTGCGTGGCTGTATTCCTTCCGGATCCTGTACCGCGGTATCCACCTGGCTGAAAATGCCAAGATCGTAAAGCTTCTGTTGCGTTCGCAACAGATCGCCCTGACTGAGCGGGTCACCCGCTTTCATTTGCAATTCGTGGTCGATCACGTATGGTCGCGTATACTCCCTGCCTGAAATCAGCACTCGATCGACATAAAATCTTTCGCCTTCGTGGATCTTGAATACCACGTTCATATGATTTCCAGCCGCGGGCGTGGCTTCAGCATCAAAGGTCGCGTCTGGGAATCCATTGTCAAAGTAGTAGTTCAGAATAATGTCGCGATCCTCCGCAATCCGCGAGTCGGAAAAAGGCTGCCCAGGACCGGTGTACAGATTTTGAAAGGCTGGGTCGGCAAGTTGAGTGCTTCCGACAATCTGAAACGTGCCGACTCGCGTCTGCGGGCCTTCATCTATGTGTACGGTCACGGCCAGTTGATTTTTCGCGCCACGATAGTTGTCTTCTACGCTGGTGTCAACTTTCACTTCTGCGAAGCCGTTGGCGCGGTACATGTTCTCGATATCCCGGACACCTCCTCGCAGAAGTGCCTGGCTGTAGGTGCCGTGCGGAAGCGCGATGCTTGCAGTCTGGACCCGCAGAAGCGGGCGCAAATCCGCATCACGAAAATACTTGTTCCCCGTGATCTGCACTTTCACAAGTTTGTGGCGCTCACCTGGATCGATTTCGTAAGTCACGCGCATCACTTGTGATTTTTCGTCTGTATCCCGTTTCAATGTCACACTAGCATCCGAGTAGCCGCGAGCTTCCATGTAGCTGAGCAAATTTCGTCGTCCTTCATTCAGCAAATCGTCGTCCAGAGCATGCTCCTCATAAACTGGAACATTCCTTTTCAGGGCGGCGCCGCTGATGGAAAATCCTTCTGTCCGGATCTCCACCCGCGGACCTACCTCAATGGCAAGTTTGTAATTGACGATATTGAGATTGGGGACGTACTCCTTGTTTACGATTCCGACCTGCGCCAGCCATCGATTGTGTTTTTGGTAATGCTTGCGGACGCGATCCAGCGCTTCCGAGACCTTCTGCGCAGAAACGACGTCGCCAGGATGCAAGTGGGCGATGTCTTCGATTTGGCCGATCGAATAGATCGCGCCGCCCGGAATCGTGATGGCTCCGACTCGTGCCGGATCGCCAGAATGAATCTCAAAAATAATTTCGACCTGTTGGGTCTGTGGATTCTCATGCTGGGCAAAGGAAATCCTGGCTTTGTAAAACTCATTCTCTTGCAGAAGTCGCTTGATGTTCTCGACCGCCTGATTGATTTTCTCCGCGGTAAACGGCTCGCCCAATTGCAGTTTTGAGGCGTTTACGATCTGGGACTCGGTAGGATGGCCGGGAGCGCCGTCCGCTCGCACCAGCCCTATAAAGTATTTAGGCGTATTAAGAAAGGAGAGCGTTACTTTCCCGTCGTTCGTTCGCTCACATTCGGCCTTAAGATCAGTGAATCGCCCGGTCCCAAACAGGATCCGAATGCTCTCCTGAATCTGTTCACGATCGAGCGGCTTCCCTTGTTTGACCGGAACCATGTCGCGGAACATCTGCAGGTCGCTCTGATTCACGCCGGGAAAATTGATTTGCTCGACGGTTTCCCCAATGCAGCCAGCTTGGGACGGCAGCACCTCTTTGGAAGTTGTGGTTTGACCGCTGCCGGCTCTTTCGGCTTGAGATCGGGCCCACAATTTCCCCGCTCCAAGAGCTGAGGCAATCGCCAGCACCGCGAACACACGGCTCAAAGCCAGATTCGGCAAAAACGCTCCTGTATTGTTCTTTGGAAAGCTGAACGGCTCAATGCGCGCGGGTGTGCGGATCGCGCAACTCTCGTGCCATCGCCACTTATAATAAATCTCGAACGGCTTATCTAGGATAGACGCGATGGTTCGCCGACCATTAGGGCGCATTGCGACAATAAATCGATCCTTAAATGAAACCCGGAATGGAAGAAAGATACTCGCGGCAAATGCTGTTTCCCGGCATTGGTCCTGAAAGGCAGCGACGACTGCAGGAATCCCGGATAGCTATCGTCGGCTGCGGAGCTACAGGTTCCGCGCTCGCTTCCCTGCTGGCTCGGGCCGGGGTCGGCAGTATGCGGATCATCGATCGCGATTACGTCGAGCCCAGCAACCTGCAGCGGCAGGTGCTGTTCGACGAAGCCGATGCCGCCGATTCGGTCCCCAAGGCGATTGCCGCCTGCCGAAAGATCGCGCAGTTTAACTCGGAAATCGTGGCCGATCCACAGGTCAGTGATTTCACGCCCGAGAACGCAGACCAACTGCTTACCGGTGTTCAACTGATTCTCGATGGCACGGACAATTTCGAAACCCGATATTTAATTAACGATTACGCGGTGAAAAATTCCCTGCCCTGGATATATCTCGCCGCAGTCGGTAGCTACGCAATCACTATGAACGTAGTACCGGACGAAACTGCCTGCCTGTCATGCCTGTTTCCTGATGCCCCTCAAGGAATGGTTGAGACCTGCGACACTGCCGGGATCCTGAATTCAACGGTGAACCTGGCGGCTTCAATTGCCGCAACCGAAGCTCTGAAATTACTCATAGGAGCACGACGGCAACTTCGCAAAACCCTCCTGTCCCACGATTTGTGGTTGAACCAACGCTCAGAGATCGCGGCCGGGTGTCCTCGCCCTGACTGCCGCACCTGCGGGATGCGGGATTTTGTACATTTGACCGGAGCCGCACGCCCGCACATTACGCTTTGCGGACGCAATTCCGTCCAGATTCACGAGCATCACCGTCCCGTTAATCTCCAGGATATGAGTAAGCGTCTCCAACCCTATGGCAGGGTGCGCCACACCGATTTCATTTTGAAATTCTGCAAAGAGCCGTACGAAATGACTTTGTTTCCTGACGGCCGGGCCATCATCAAGGGGACCACTGACACGGCAGTCGCCCGCAGCATCTATTCGCGTTACGTCGGAAACTAATAGCCAAAGCCACAGACTCATCGCAACCCGGCTGCGGTTTTTGCGCAATGCTTTGCACTAGACCTCCAAGAATGGTTGGGCATAAGCCGGAGGGTTCAGGCAATACTCGGAGAAACACCGGTAAATCTCTGACTGCAAACCCTTAGCGTTACCGACTGGCATCTCACCTGCTAGAAAATTTGTAGCTGTGCCCCAGGAGGTAGTATGCGTATTCTCATCGCTTTGTGTGCCGCTGCGTTGTTCTCATGTGCAGCCGTTGGCCAAGTCGTCCCGGCAAATGTCGGATATGACGGCTGCGGCGCCCCCTACATTCCCCGTTTAACCACGCCTGAGGTTTCGCTTCAGACCGTCTCTGCCGACCCGGTGGGGGCGAGGAACGCGACCTATGGACTTGCCGCCGGCGCGACCAACGGCACGCTTTCCAATGTCACCGGAAATGTGGGCGGGACTTACACGCAACCCGTGTGGTACGCAGGAGGTACCACGCCGCTCATCTCATCTCCTGCGGTTGAACTCTCGGTACCGGTCGTGCGCATGCACAACATGGACCGCATGGAGCGGGAACGCGACCACGAGCGCGCCGAAGGCCAAAGCCACGCGTGGACCTATTACGCCTCAGAGCAAGAAACTGCGAGCGCAGTTGACGCCTCCACTGCTTCGCGAAGTGGACGACATGCCACGCGCACCATCACCAACCAGGATGTAGATCAGCAAAATTCGAAAAATGGCTTCGTGAAGTACGATGGCAAGATCGAGCAGATCAAGTAGCTCTTATTGAGTTAGCAGCAGCCATGTAGGGGCGGGCGTCCAAGCCCGCCCAGTTTCTTTCCAACCTACCTTTGCACCAATCCGTCGAGCGCAGTGAAAAAATCAGGATAGGAGATCACCGCGGCGCCAGCTCCCTTGATTTCCGTTTCCCCCTCGGCGCGCAGTGCCGCCACAGCAAATGCCATGGCAATGCGATGGTCGCCGAAAGAATCGATCGAAGCGCCATGCAATTTCTGTCCACCTTGGATCCGCAGTCCGTCTTCGAGTTCTTCGACCTTCGCACCCATCGCCCGCAGATTAGTCGCGACGCTGGCGATTCGGTCCGACTCTTTCACTCGCAACTCGCGCGCGTCGCGGATTTCGATTCCATCCGACGTATAGGGCGCAATTGCAGCCAATACCGGAATTTCGTCGATCAGGGCAGCGGTATCCTCGCCAACAACATGCGCTCCTTTTAAACCCTCGCCTTGTACCTGCAACATTCCCACCAGCTCGCCGTGCTGTTCACGCAAGTCGGTCGGGGTGATTTTTAACCCCAGCGCAACCAGAAAATCGAGCAAGCGCGTCCTTGTGGGATTCAGTAGCAAACCGGAAATGGTGAGCTGCGATCCCGGAAACAATCCGGCAGCGCAGAGAAAAAATGCTGCACTCGAAAAATCACCGGGGACAGTGGCTTCAATGCCCTTCAATTTCTCGCCTCCGGTAATGCTCACATCCTTCATGCGGCGTTCAAGGTGCGCGCCGAAGGCCTCGAGAGCGTGCTCGCCATGATCGCGCGTCTGAATCGGCTCGATCACCCGAGTCGTCCCTTCGGCGTACAGGCCGGCAAAGAGCAACGAGGTTTTCACCTGTGCGCTGGCCACCGGCACCTTATAGTCGATTGCCTGCAGGCGTCCTCCGGTGATCCGCAGCGGAGGCCGCCCGTCTTTCTCAGATGTGATCTTTGCACCCATCATTTCGAGCGGCTTGATGATCCGCGCCATGGGCCGGCGGTGGAGCGAGTCGTCGCCGGTGAGCTCTGAAGTGAAATCCTGCCCGGCAAGAATTCCGCTCAGCATGCGCATTGTCGAACCAGAATTCCCGCAATCCAGGGCCCCCGTCGGGCTCTTCAATTTTCCGCCTTGACCGTAGATGGCGACGGCATCGCCGATTCTCTCCCATTTAACCCCGAGGGATTTCAGGCATGCGAGAGTGCTGGCACAGTCAGCTCCGCTCGAAAAATTTTCCAGCTTGGTCAGTCCATCCGCAATCGCGCCCAACATTGCATAGCGATGGGAAACGGACTTGTCCCCCGGCAGGCTCATCGATCCACCAAAGTTTTTGGCCGGGCGAATCACTACAGATTTTTTGTCAGTCATGGATTTATTCAATATATCGAAAACTTTGCAGCCAGGCATGGTGCCCAACGGGCATGACTTTCAACGTACTTTTCGTGGTTGACATTGGGTTCGGCGCCGTAATATTGGCAATCATCAGAGTGGCCGGGTGTGCGACCAATCCGGCAGAACTCGGGCAGACAGATAAATGATGAAAACAATCGCGACGATACACGCGAGCGAGAGGTGTAGATCAAGGTTTTCGCCAGAAAACAAGTTGTAGACATCAATTCTCGAGTCGGGCTACTCAGCCCCGCATCCAATCCAGTAGAATTGGATTCAAATGGCAACACCTGAAGTGCCCGAAGTTCCCCAATCTACTCCCGACGTTAAAAGCGAGAAGACCCGGACGCCCAATCGTGCGGCTACTTTTTTTGCGGCCTGGGTGCGCGACCTGATCATCTCGCTCGCGATTTCTGCGTTCATCATCGTCTTCCTGTACCAGCCAGTGAAGGTTGAGGGCACCAGCATGATGCCTTCCCTGGACGATCAGGAGCGCATTTTCATCAATAAATTCGTCTATCGCATTGAGCCCATCCAGCATGGCGACATCATAGTATTCCGCTATCCTCGGGACCCCGCGAAGAGTTTTATAAAGCGTGTAATCGGAGTTGCCGGAGACCACGTTCGTATTGACGATGGCCGCGTGTACCTCAACGGTAAAGAACTGGTTGAAGATTATGTTCCGCGGGCTTATGACGATAATCGGTCATATCCAGATGTGGTTGTGCCGCCCGATTCATACTTCGTCCTGGGAGATCATCGCAGCTTGTCTAATGACAGCCGCGACTTCGGCCCGGTAGACGCGTCATACATTTACGGCAAGGCCGTCTTTGGCTATTGGCCAGTGGATAAGATGGGCCGGCTCAGATAGATTTGTCACAACGGGCAGAGCCGGTCTTGGTGCCTAATCTCGAGCAAGGCTAAACCCGGTACGCTCGGGTGATAGCACAAGTTTTCTTCTCAACTTGCAGCAACAGACGATAGACTTTTGATGAACATGTTATGGCGTCATAAGTACGCCGTGATTTTTCTTCTTGTCGCGTGCATTTCCCCCGCGTCTGATCAAGTTGCCGCGATAGATCCGCACGCCGCCGCCAGCCACGTTCCGGCACGCAAAATAACTGTCATCGGCGTCCCGAATTTCGCCGAAGTGACTCCTCATCTTTTTCGCGGCGGACAGCCCAAGTTGGCAGGCTATGAACATCTTCATCAGATGGGAATCGACCTGGTGGTTGATTTACGTCTTAGCGGCACAAACAACGAAAGGCAAGACGTGGAGAAAGCCGGCATGAAATTCGTTTCGCTGCGCTGGCACTGCATGTTTCCCCACGATGGCGTTTTTGCGAAATTCCTGGAGCTGCTGCACGACAACCGCGGCAAGAAACTTTTTGTCCATTGCCGTTATGGCGATGACCGCACGGGCATGATGATTGCCGCCTATCGCATGGCCGATGAAGGTTGGACACCGGACGAAGCGCGCAAAGAGATGGAAAAATTCGGTTTTCACCATTTCGTTTGTCCCAGACTCGGCCCTTACGAAAAACACTTCCCCGAACATCTAAAAAGACGTTCTGCGTTCCAGGATTGGCGCAATCACCAGGCTGAATCGCACTGACACGCCTTGGTTTACCCGCAAGCCGTTTGTTTTGATTCGGGATTGATTCTCTACAATATTCAGGCTTCTCAATCGTCTTCACTTGTAGATGAAGGCGCTGGCCATCGACATGACGCTCGAACAGGACCGTCGGATATCTGAAGCGGTCGAGCAACAGCGCTCTCGATTGCGAAGTTTCATCGGCCGGCGGGTCGCAGATCCGAGCGACGTGGAAGACATTTTGCAGGAAGTCTTCTTTGAACTTGTCGAAGCGTACCGCCTCATGAAGCCGATTAAGACTGCGGGCGCGTGGTTGTTCCGAGTGGCTCGCAACCGGATCATTGATCGGTTTCGAAAGAAGAAGCCGGAGCCGCTGGCCGATGTGAGCGCGCTCTCCAAC
>Ga0070735_10001393_pt1 | contig 23474 bp, 19 predicted proteins | sample Coa_R1_FD_66443 | JGI IMG/M metagenome (GOLD analysis project Ga0070735, IMG submission 66443) | Surface soil microbial communities from Centralia Pennsylvania, which are recovering from an underground coalmine fire - Coalmine... | ecosystem: Environmental > Terrestrial > Soil > Unclassified ...
ACGCACCCTTTGCGTCCAGATAAACCTTTCCCACTGTGTACTTTGCACGTCAATAGACGTAAGGTCCACCGGGTTGTACCAAAAGGGACAAATTGGGGGCTGAATGGCGATTGGGTGCAGCCAACGGGAACGCCTTGGATGTCACATTTTACGCTTCTGGCGTGCACCGACCGAGGCGCGTTTTTTCGCTCGCGAGTCAGGTCAGAGTTTGCCGCGATTTGAAGAGCGGGCGGTAGGACTTGCCGGCCCCGTGAGGCCGCACGATAGTGCCGCGCCATCGGCAGGCTCTTCACGAACTGAGACAGCAGGCATTTCACAGCCCGGGTGTCTGCGTCCTTCAACCCGCTGGAAATGCGGGTATTAACCATAATCGGGTTGCCGTAGCCATGCGAGTCCCTAAGCCCGAGACCTGGTCTCTTGGATAGAAACTTCCCCAGTACTCTTGTACCCAAAAATTGGCCCCATCCGCCCATCGCCAAAAAACCGGCCTGGGTTCAGACTGTTCTCATACACCCAATTGAATACGTTTTCTGGAGGCTTACTTTATGAAGCGTTGGTGGTGCATGGGATGTCAGGCAGAAGTGAAGTTGAGCAAGCACGGCCGGTGTGAGATGTGCGATTCCGAGGCTGTGGACTCGTTCAAGGCTAAGGACAACGTAAGCAGTTCCGTTGCAATGACGGAGACGAACCTGAACCCGACTTCAGCCTGTTCCTGAGCATTCGGAGAATTGACGACTATGATCGAAATCATTTCACGATCGGAAAGGAGGCTAAAAACCACGGCACAGCCCGGGGGGGACACTTAAGCGTATCGACGCAAAGGAGACAAACTCATGCAGACCAAGCTACGTTTTTTGGTGTTTGCAGTCGTAGCGAGCCTGCTCTGGATATCCCCAACGTCTGCGGTATCCCAAAGGGCGAAGGTGCAAGGCACGGTAACGAAAAAGTTGAAAACGCAGTACACAGGAACAGCTTCGTGGTACGGAATCGACCGGCAAGGGCGCAAGATGGCGAACGGCAAGCCATTTGACCGCCACAAATTAACTGCCGCGAGTTGGTACTTCCCGCTCGGAACGACGATCCGGGTGGTGAACGTAAAGAATGGAGCATCGGTGGTAGTCACGATTACGGACCGAGGGCCGAACCTTCGGCTTCACAGAATCCTCGACCTGTCCGAGGCTGCGGCAGAGCGCCTCGACTATCTGGGCGAGGGCGTGACACCCGTGTTCCTCTATCCGGTGGCTCCGTTCGAGACCACCGCTGCAAGTTTCGATTCCGGCCTGATCGAAACGCAGTCCACTAGCAAGGCCTCCGGCGAGTTCGTGGCGAGAGCCACCGCCGATCCCATGTGATTTTTGCGGTTCGCCTGAGACCGCCAGGCAGTTCCCCGGCGCAGGCGCGCATCCCTGACAAATCCTCGCGGCGCAATGCCCGAGTTGCGATAAGCCTCTGGCTGGAGTGAGGCAAGGCTCCAGCCACTAGCGCGGAAGTGCGTGCCGGTCCAGCCGGCAGATTCACCCCAAGCGCATCCTGCGAGGTTCGTCGTATACTGGTCGAACCAAATTTGGGGAGCCCGTCATGATCCGTCATCTGAAGTCCGGCCAATCGGCCGAAGCCAAGGCCGAAAACAGCGCGCAGGTTCGCAAAATCGTGGAAGGAATCCTCGCGGAGATTGCCGCGCGTGGAGAGGCCGCCGTCCGCGAGTACTCCGAGAAATTCGACAAGTGGTCGCCCGCGTCGTTCCGTCTCTCTGACCAGGATATTGCCGACTGCGTAAGCGCGTTGACGCCACAGACGATCAAGGACATCCGGTTCGCGCAGGAACAGATTCGCAACTTTGCCCTGAAGCAGCGGGCCGCGCTGCGCGACGTGGAAGTGGAAACGATTCCCGGCGTGATTCTCGGGCACAAGAACATTCCCGTAAACAGCGTGGGTTGCTACGTTCCGGGCGGCCGGTATCCGATGGTGGCCTCCGCGCACATGAGCGTGGTGACCGCCAAGGCCGCCGGCGTAAAACGCATTATCGCCAGCGCGCCGCCCTTTGGCGGCAAGCCGCATCCGGCCATCGTCGCGGCCATGCATTTTGGCGGAGCGGACGAGATTTATGCGTTCGGCGGCGTGCAGGCCGTGGCGGCCATGGCCCTGGGCACGGAAACAATTGCGCCGGTGGACATGCTGGTCGGGCCAGGCAACGCTTTTGTGGCGGAGGCGAAGCGGCAGTTGTTCGGGCGCGTCGGCATCGACCTGCTGGCCGGTCCGACGGAGACGCTGATCATCGCGGACGACAGTTGCGACGCAGAAATGGCGGCCGTCGACCTGATCGGGCAGGCGGAACACGGTCCCGGCAGCCCGGCGGTGTTGCTCACGAATTCGGCCAAGCTTGCTGCGGCGGTTCCCGCGGAGATCGAAAAGCTCTTCTCGTGGTTGCCGACGGCGGACGTGGCGCGGCAAGCCTGGCAGAATTGCGGCGAAATCATCGTGTGCGACACGCTGGATGAAATGGTGCAGGAGGCGGATCGCATCGCTTCCGAACATGTGCAGGTGCTGACGCGCGATCCCGACTATTTCCTCGAGCGCATGACCAATTTCGGCGCGCTGTTCCTGGGGCCGCGCACCAACGTAGCGTTCGGGGACAAGGTCATCGGCACGAACCACACCCTGCCGACCATGAAGGCGGCGCGCTATACCGGCGGATTGTGGGTCGGCAAATTCATCAAGACGTGCACGTACCAGCGTGTGCTGACTGACGATGCTGCCGCGCTGGTCGGAGAATACTGCTCGCGCCTGTGCGCGCTGGAGGGATTTTCTGCGCACAAGGAGCAGGCGGACCTGCGCGTCCGGCGGTACGGCACAAAAGTGCTGGCATAGCGCAGCGCCATGGAAGAATTAGAGTCGCGACTGTATGCCCTTCGGCCGATACTCCTCGCTGAGCGAGGTGCCGCACTTCGTCAACTGTTTGACGAATTCATGCAACATCGCGAGTTCGGATTGGCCCTCCACACTGTTTGTGACTTTATTCTTGAGAAAGATTCTCCGCTGGTGAGCAAGTCGATTTTGGATCAGATTGAACGCTGTCACACAATGATGAGAATAGATGATCGTTGTGTTGAGGAGATGAGACGCCACACCGATGATTCCCGCTGAGCAGGCATCTGAAGAACTGGGAGTCGCTCTCGTCACGGGCGGCGCCGGTAGCATGGGCACTACCATCTGCGGGGCTCTGGCGCGCGAAGGGTACCGCGTGGTGGTGGGCTATAACCGTTCCGCGGAAAAAGCCAAGACGCTGGTGGCGAGTCTGCCGGGGACCGGCCACGTGGCGCTGGCCGCTCCCGTGACCGACAGCAAGGGGCTGGCTGCCCTGGCGGCGGAAATTACCACTCGCTACGGCGTCTGCGATGTGCTGGTGAATTGCGCCGGAGTAACTCGCTTTGTGGCGCACAGCGATCTGGACGGTTTGGACGACGGGCTGATCGAAAATATTCTTTCCACCAACGTGCGCGGCCCGTTTGCCACGGTGCGCGCGCTTCGTCCGCTGCTGGAGAAAAGCAAGCAGGCGGGCGGCGCGGTGGTGGTCAACATTTCCTCGATCGCCGGCGTGACGGCCATGGGCAGCAACGTGATCTATTGCGCGTCCAAAGCGGCGGTGGACAACATGACCAAGTCGCTGGCGCGCGCGCTGTCCCCCAAAATTCGCGTTGTCTCCGTATCGCCTGGGCTGGTGGCCAACGATTTTGTCCGCTCGATGGACAAAGCGTGGCTGGAAGAGCAGGTAAATCGCACGCCGCTGAAGCGCCTCGCCGCGCCGGAAGAAGCGGCCGCGGCCGTGGTGGCGGCCGTGAAACACCTTACGTTTACAACTGGCTCCATCATCCCGGTGGATGGCGGCCGGCCGCTCACGTAGCACAGCAACTCTTCGCTGTGCGGTTTTTGCCGCGGAAATTGAACAGTGCCGGACAGTACATCCACAAACCCGCACAGCGAAGAGTCGCTGTGCTACGCGTGGCTGTAAGTTCTAGCTCACTTTATGAATTCGAGCGCGACAGGAGCTCTTTAAAATGATCGTCGACATCTACACGCACATTATGCCGCCGGCATTTTTGAAGGCGATGGAAGGCATTGGCGGGGGTTCCGGACTGGTGAAACGCATGAACGCCATCCAGGAATTGCATAATCTGGACGCGCGTTTTCGGGCCATGGACGCCTTCGGCGATTACCGCCAGATTATTTCTCTGCCCAATCCTCCGCTGGAAGTGGTGGCTGGTCCGGAGCAGGGGCGCGAACTGGCGCGGCTGGCGAATGACGCCATGGCCGAAATGGTCACGAAACATCCGGACCGGCTGCCGGGCTTCGTCGCCGCATTGCCATTTCATGACGTGGAGTCCGCCGCGGCGGAAATGAAGCGCGCCATCGAAACGCTTGGCGCGCGCGGCATTCAAATCTACACCAACGTGAACGGCCTGCCGCTGGACGATGCGCGCTTTGAGCCCATTTACGCCGCGATGGAAAAATACGATCTGCCTATATGGCTGCATCCCGCGCGCACCGCGGCGATGGCGGACTATGCTTCGGAGAAATTGTCGCGGCTGGAAATGTGGTGGTGTTTCGGCTGGCCGTACGAGACTTCGGTGGCGATGTCGCGCCTGGTGCTGGGCGGCGTGTTTGACCGCCATCCAAAACTGAAAATTATCACGCACCACATGGGCGGAATGATTCCGTACTTCGATAAACGCATCGAAGACGGGCTGTCGCTGCTCGGCACGCGCACGCAGACCGAGGACTACTCCGGCATCATTCCGGCGCTGAAGCGCCCGCTGATCGACTATTTTCATATGTTCTACGCGGATACAGCGCTATTTGGCGCGTCACGCGGGCTGGAGTGCGGCCTGGAGTTCTTTGGCCCGGACCACATCGTGTTTGCCAGCGACGCGCCGCTGGGGCCGCTGGCGACAACGTGCGAAGGTGTCGCCGGAATGGAACTTGAGAATTCGCAGCGGGAAGCGGTGCAGCATGGGAACGCAGAAAAATTGCTGAAGATGCGAATCCAGTAGGACAGGCTTCAGCCTGTCTGGTTTAGATGCCCGCCCGACGCAGATTTAAACCAGACAGGCTGAAGCCTGTCCTACTCAATCCCACGGCAGCCCCACATAATTTTCCGCCAGGCTGGTCATTGCCGCACGTGACGTGGTCACGTAATCCAGCTCCGCGATCTGGCGGCGTTCATCGAACGGATTGTTGGTGTCGAATTTGTGCAGCATGGACGTCATCCACCAGGAAAAGCGCTGGGCTTTCCAGACCCGCCGCAGGCAGATTTCCGAGTAGCGTTGCAGCACGTCCGTTTTACCAGCCTTGTAGAATTCCACGAATCCCCTGGCCATGATGCGCACATCGGCGACGGCTAAATTTAGACCCTTGGCGCCGGTGGGCGGAACGATGTGCGCGGCGTCGCCGGCCAAAAACATTTTTCCGTACTGCATGGGCTCAATCACGTAGCTGCGCATTCCGGCGATGTTTTTCTGAAAGATCGGGCCTTCGTTCAACTTCCAGCCCTCATCGTCCGCTTCGGTGCGCTTGCGCAGCTCGCTCCAGATGCGGTCGTCGGACCAATTGTTGATGTCTTCGTCATGCGGCACCTGCAGGTACAGCCTGCTGACTTCTTTCGTGCGCATGGTCAACAACGCGAAGCCGCGCGGGTGATAGCAGTACACCAATTCGTCGGAAGAAGGCGGCGCCTGGGCCAGGATTCCAAGCCAGCCGAAGGGGTACTCGCGATCGTATTCGGTGAGCACGCCGGCCGGCAGGCTGGGCCGACAAATTCCGTGGAAACCGTCGCAGCCGGCGATGTAGTCACAATGCAATTCCTGCGCTTCGCCCGCCGCGCGAAAACGGATGGACGGTTTTCCGGCGGAGTCGAATCCATGGACGCTGACGTCCTGCGCTTCAAAAATAATCGGAAGTCCCGCCTTCAGGCGCGCGGCGACCAGATCCTTGATCACTTCCTGCTGCGCGTAGATGGTGACGGTTTTCCCGCCGGTGAGGGCGTCAAAATCGAGCCGGTGGCTGCGGCGGTTGAATCGCAGCGCGATGCCGTGGTGGGTGAGGCATTCTCTTTGCAGGCGCTCGCCCACGCCCGTTTCGATCATTAGATCCACGGTGCCTTGCTCGAGGAGCCCGGCGCGCACGCGCTCTTCGATGTATTTCCGGCTGCGCGATTCGATCACCACGCTTTCAATGCCCTGCAGGTGCAGAAGGTGAGCGAGCACGAGTCCCGCCGGACCTGCACCGACAATGCCGATTTGCGTGCGCACGGTTTCCCCTCTCGCGGATTCTTGTCCAGGGTTTCAGTTTACACGAGGATCAGGCGGCGGCTGTAGCGCCCAGGTGGGATCGCGGGGCTGGTTCATGTAGCGCCCGCCTTCAGGCGGGCACTTTGCAAGCGGGACGAATGCCCGCCTGAAGGCGGGCGCTACATGACTGTGCAGAACGGCGCAAACGCAGACTTGGCTTCTGGTCTGAAGAACCATTGGGCGCTATTCGTTGGAGACTGGCCGCAAAACCGCGACGGCGAAATGCGCGAGCAGCGGCGCCCCTTCATCCAGCTGCAACCAGCGAACGCCGCAATGTTCCTTCAGGTATTTTCCGACGCGCGCTTCATTGATGCCCAAATGCTCGGCGAGCTTTTCCTTCAGGTTCGAGCCTTCGCGCGAGCCGCGGCCGCTGCGCAGCATGTTGCCGATGCCCACACGCAGGGTCTGGCACGCCTCGGCGTAGTAGTAGCTGGTCTGGTCGTTGTCCGTAATCAGGAACACGCCCGGACCCGCCGGCGCTTCGTCGGCCTGCTCCAGAGAATGCAGGGAACAAGCCAGCAGCCGGCGCAGTTGCGATTCGAGCTGCGCCATGCGTGAGGAAAGGGCAGGGTCGCCCGAGCGAACTCGCGCCGATGGCGACGACGATCCGGCGTGCGCCGGCTCAAAACTGCGCACGGGTTCTGCTTCGCGCACGCGAGGCTCGGACACTTCGGCGGATGCCGCTGGACGAGCTACCGCGATAGGACGCGGCTCGCTGGCGCGGTCAAACATCGATGGCGGGACCGGCGCAGCGGCAGGCGCAGCCGCTACCGATGGAATGTTAGTGCGCGTTCCCTTGTGCCGCCCTCGCCCGCCACGGCGGCCGCGGCGTCTGCGGCGGCGGTCCGGACCGGCTTCGGCGGATTGTGTGGCCACAGCGCCTGGCGCCGATGCTGCGGCTGCCGGCGGCTGTTCAAAAACGGTTTCCTGTTGCCCTTCGTTCATTTCTTCCTCGGTTTCATTGGGCTGCTCTTCGGAGAATTCAGCAATGATCGGCTCCAGCCGCGGCATTGGTTCTGACGTAGTTTCGCTGACAGCGGCGCCGGCAACTGGCTCCGGCGCAACAGGAATCGGCGCGCCCAGGCGCACGAGACCTTCCTCAGCTTTTTGCTTCCATTGTGGGCGGCGAAAACGTTCGTAGGCCGTGGTAAACCAGCGCGCGGCATCCGGCGTGGCGCCAGCTTTTTCAAAAAGCTGCGCCAGTTCAAACGCCACCATGGCGTCATGCGTGCGTTCGTAGAGTGCCGAAAGCTGGCCGGGAGGATCCGCGCTGGTTCGCGCTTTGCGGATGCGGGCCTGAATTTGTCGCCAATCGCTCACTGAGCGGTATTGTAGCAGCCGCACGCACGGGGAACCATAGCGACAACCAGAAAAGCGTCCAAATGTTCCACACGTGGTTGCCGCATGCCAAAACCGCAAGCTATCATCGGGCGTGCCTTTGTCGCCCGCCACGCTCAGCGAATTCGCTCGTTTGGCCGCCTACATAATTTTTCTTTGCAGCTATCTGGTCTTCGCGTTGGGAAAATTCCCGGGCATGAAAATCGACCGCCCGGGCGCGGCCATCATCGGCGCGGTGTTGATGGTGGCGGTCGGCGTGGTACGTCCTGCGGACGCCCTGCGCTTCATCGATTTCGGCACGATCGTGCTGCTGTTTTCGATGATGCTGCTGGTCGCCTATCTGCATCTGGACGGTTTCTTTGACTGGGTGACGGAATGGATCGTGGCAAGAATCCAGCCGCGGCACCTGCTGCCGGCGATTATTTTTCTGAGCGGCGCGTTCTCCGCGTTTTTTGTGAATGACATTATCTGCCTGATGATGGTGCCGTTCACGCTGAAGGTGACGCGCCGCCTGGGTCTCAAACCCACACCCTACTTGCTCGCAGTGGCCACGGCGTCCAACATTGGCAGCGTCGCGACGATCACCGGCAATCCGCAAAACATGCTGATCGGCTCGTTCTCCGGGATTCGCTACCGCACGTTTCTTTTGCATCTGGGACCGGTGGCCGCTGCCGGGCTGGTTGTCGACTGGCTGCTGCTGTGGCTGATCTACACGCGAAACGAAATTCCGGCGCCGCAGGCCGGCGGGTTGGCCGAACCGGCGCCGCGTGCACGCGGAAATTTGATCAAGGCAGGAGTCGTGATTCTGCTGGTCCTGGCGGGCTTTCTTGCGGGCTTGCCGCCGGCGCTGGTGGCGGCCGTTGGCGCGGCGCTGATGCTGATGACGCGCACGCACGAACCGCGATTGGTGTACGACGAGGTGGATTGGGGATTGCTGGTGTTCTTCGTGGGATTGTTTCTGATTGTGGGCGGCGCGGAAAACGTGGGATTGACCGGACGCCTGCTGGACTTCGGCAGGCAGTGGAATCTGCAGAACACTTCGACGTTCGCAGTGGTCACCGCGGCGCTCAGCAACATCGTGAGCAATGTTCCAGCAGTGATGCTCCTGAAATCGATGGTGCCGCGGTTCGCGAATCCGCAGCAGGGCTGGCTGATGCTGTCGATGGCCAGCACGCTGGCCGGGAACCTCATCATCACCGGGTCGGTGGCCAACATCATCGTAGTCGAGCGTGCGCGGCCGGAAGTGCGGATCACGTTTGGCGAATACCTGCGCGCGGGCGTGCCGATTACGCTGGTGACGCTTGCACTAGGGTGGATGTGGCTTTCGTGGGTGCGGTGAGAATGCCCGTGGCGCATGCTTTAGCTTGCGGAATGGAATTTCCTAAAGCGTGGACGCTTACCAGCTGGACGGGGCTGCGGCAAGACTCAAAACGCTGTCATTCTGAGCGAAGCGAAGAATCCCTCTTGCTTCTGTGCTCGTACCTCGATCGAAGAGAGATTCTTCGCTTCGCTCAGAATGACAAAACAATTTTTTTTCCAGCTCGTGAAACTGGCGCCACGCTACGCGCTGGCTTGATTCAGCAGTGCGATCGAATCTTTGTCCAGCGCCAGGTTCACCGAAACAAACAAGTCCTTCAGCTGCTCGACGCTCGTCGCGCTGACGATCGGCGCCGTAATGCTGGGCCGCGCCAGCAGCCACGCCAGAGAAACGCCGGCCGGAGTGGCGTTGTATTTTTTGGCCACCTGATCGAGCGCCGCTAGAACCTTAAAGCCCCGCTCGTTGAGGTACTGCGAAACGTTTCGCGCGCGCGCCTTGCCCGCGACGTCGGCTTCCGAGCGATACTTGCCGGTGAGAAACCCCGCGGCCAGCGGAAAATAGTTGATCACGCCGAGCCCTGCCTTTTCGCAGATGGGCTCCAGGTTGGTTTCATACTCGGTGCGCTCGATAAGGCTGTAATTCGGTTGCAGTGTCTGATAGGCCGGCAGGCCGGATTTCCTGCTGATTTCCAGGGACTCGGCAAGGCGCGGCCCCTTGTGATTGGACGCGCCGATCGCTCGCACTTTCCCTTGCTTCAGAAGTTCTCCAAACGCGGCGAGCGTTTCCTCCATCGGCGTGTCCTGATCGTCGGTGTGAGACTGGTAGAGGTCGATGTAGTCCGTTTGCAGGCGGCGCAGCGAGTTTTCAGCGGAGCGCAGGATATGCGCTCTCCCCAGGCCTTTGTTTCCGTCGCCCATATCCAGGCCGACTTTGGTGGCGATGATCACCCTGCTGCGGTTGCCGCGGCGCTTCAGCCACTCCCCGATGATGGTTTCCGATTCGCCTCCGGTGTGGCCGGGAACCCACTTGGAATACATGTCGGCGGTGTCCACGGAATTGAAGCCGGCGGCGACAAAGGCGTCGAGCAGTTGGAAGGATGTGTCCTGATCGATCGTCCAACCGAAAACATTTCCTCCGAATACCAGCGGAGCGATTTCCAGTCCGGTTTTGCCCAGCTTGCGCTTGTTCATCGTTGGCCCCTGGTGTGTACGGCGACATCTTCCCACGACTCGGCGGAGAGGCAAAATGGAATTCGCGGCCGGTGGGGTTGCGGTTGCCCGTTGAATGTTGCACGAAGTGAATCTAAAGCAGACAGGCTGAAGCCTGTCCTACTGGCGCTCGCGTTCCTCTGGGTTCTGCGGCAATATCGCTCCATGGCGCAAACCGATTCCATTGCGCGGACTGTCGAATTGTCTCGCGCTGCGGGATTCGATCTTTGCGGCGTGGCTCCGGCCGCGGAATTTCCTGAGTTGGCGCGGCTCGACGAGTGGCTCGGGCGCGGACATGCCGGTGAGATGCGCTACCTCCACGACCCGCGGCGGCGGTCTCCGGCGCTGGCGATGCCGGGTGCACGCAGCGTGATTGTGTGCGGGCTTAACTACAATACGGCGCATCCGGCGTCGACCGACGCCACAGCGCCGTCCAGCACGCATTCAGGCGCGCCTTCGAACACAAATGACGGCCCGCGAGGTTGGATCTCCCGGTACGCCTGGGGCGACGACTACCACAACGTGCTCGGCGAAAAACTCGAATCGCTGGTGGAAAGTTTGCGCAATGAATTCCCGGAACCCTTTGAGGCGCGCGCCTACGTCGATACCGGACCGATCGTCGAGCGCGTGGCCGCCAAGTACGCGGGACTGGGCTGGCTGGCGAAAAACACTTGCCTGATTAACGCAGAGATCGGCTCATGGTTTTTTCTTGGCGTGATCGTAACGACGCTCGATCTTGCGCCCTCCGCGAGCACCTTGGAAATGCCGGCGCCGGACTTGTGCGGCAATTGCACTCTGTGCATCGATGCCTGCCCCACTGGCGCGCTGGTCGAGCCGTATGTGCTGGATGCGCGGCGCTGCATCTCGTACCTGACCATCGAACTGCGCGGCGCGATCCCCCCTGAATTGCGGGCGCCGATCGGGCGCCACGTCTTCGGCTGCGATATTTGCCAGGATGTTTGCCCGTGGAATCGCCGCGCGCCGGTGACGCCGCTGGCCAATTTCCAGCCGCGCGCTCGCGCGGAGCACTCTCTGTTCTCGCCGGATTTGGAGTGGCTCCTGTCGATGAGCGAAGAGGAATTCCGCGAAATATTTCGCGGCAGTCCGGTGAAGCGCACCAAGTGGCGCGGACTATTGCGCAATGCCTGCGTGGCAATCGGCAATTCCGGGCTACGCCCGGGCGAGCCGCGCTACACGGAAATTTGCGCGCGCCTCTCGAAGTTGGCAGCGTCTGAAGACGCGAATCTCGCCGAGCACGCGCGGTGGGCGCTCGCGCAACTGGGGTCGCGCGAGTAGCACAGCCACTCCTGGCTGTGCGGTTTTGTAGGCTGCACGCGCTTGCGAAGCGCGCAGGTGTGGACGCCGCGGATTTTTTGCCAACCTCGTGTGTCACCCTCCTCGCCCGAATCTCAGGGCACCGCACAATTTCAGCCGCAAAACCAACCCAGCCAGCAGTGGCTGGGCTACGGTTGTGCCGCCCAAGGGTCGGAGTTAGAATGCACGTGCCCAGTGACACTGAGCTATCATCCAATCTAGTGAGGAGGTATCCATGTCACAGCAGGCTGCAACATCTCAAAAGGAGGGTCCTTTGGCCCACGTTCTTCCACCGCTCCCGTACGCTTTCGACGCGCTGGAGCCCTACATCGATAAGATGACCATGGAGATTCACCACGATAAGCACCACAACGCCTACGTCACCAATTTGAACAAGGCGCTCGAGGGCCACGCGGAGCTGCAAGCTCTGTCCATCGACCAACTGTTGAAGAGCCTCGATAAAGTTCCCGAAAATATTCGCACGGCCGTGCGCAACAACGGCGGCGGCCATTGGAATCACTCGATGTTTTGGAAGCTGATGAAGAAGGGCGGAGGCGGCGAACCCTCGGGTGCGGTGGCGGACGCGATCAAGTCCGCATTCGGTTCCTTCGCCGATTTCAAAACGAAATTTGCGGCGGCGGGCGCGGGGCGTTTCGGTTCCGGCTGGGCCTGGGTGGTCGTCAAGGATGGCAAGCTGTCCATTGAATCGACGCCCAACCAGGACAACCCGCTGATGGCCGGAGGAAAAGCGATTCTCGGGCTGGACGTCTGGGAACACGCCTACTACCTGAAGTATCAAAACCGGCGCCCGGATTACATCGAGGCGTGGTGGAACGTCGTCAACTGGGACGAAGTCACAAGTCACTACTCGGCTGCGAAGTAGCTCTTCGCACGACGAACCGGCCGGCGGACGTGACTTCAGAATGCCGGAAAATACTGCGGCCCATCCGGATCGATTTCCGGATGGGCCGTTTTTTTCTTATTTAAGAGCGCCGGCTTTACCCTGTGGAAGTTGGCGGGGGCCAGCGATAACTTCCGCAAAGCAAAACTCGAGCGACGGAATCAGGTCGCGAAACGCTCGCGCAAGAGCGGCAGAAGCCGATTGCGATGTGGGCGCGGACTTTCCCGCTGCGAACCTGCGCCCCTCTCCTGCTTTTCGTTCGCGGAGGCTGCAGGCGACTCTTCCGGCATGCCCTGATCCCCGCGCGTCGAGACGCCGAACAGATTTTCCGGCATCAGTTGCCCGAGCGAGGAATTCGCCGGCAAGCGGCTGAGCGACGCTTCGCGGCTGAGCGCCACGCGATCGGCAACTCCGAACTTTGCCAGCAACGAAGAAACGTGAAACTTGACGGTGCGTTCCGCTACGTTAAGCTTCGAAGCAATTTCCTTGTTCGCGCAACCCTGCAGAATCCAGTCCAGCACTTCCTGTTCGCGCCGGCTTACTTTCACTCCGGCGCCCAGGGCGCGCCCCGCAGCCAACAGTTCCTGCGCCCGTTCCGCCGCAGCTTCCAGCAAGGATTCCCGGGGAACGACCATCATTTCGTAATCCTCGGGAGCCTGGCCGCGCACGAGGCAGTGCACCGCGAGCAGCCCTGCAATTTTTTCCGTGGGCATGGCGCCGTCCGGATCGGCATCGACACGGAAGCGGGCTGTTCCCGAACTGCGCTCGCACAAGACGAAGCTTTGCGCGAGAAGCGTTTGTCGTTGGGGTTGCGTTTCGACGGACTGCTTTCTCCTGTTTATCAGTGTTAGCCTCACCGTTTTCAGTCCAAGCCGGGGAGAAGGACCAATTTTTGTTTTTATAGAAAGCAAAGATTCAAGCTTGGGTGAGTGAAACTTCCACGCACCCTCCGAGCGGGACCACCAGATGACCGGGGTTGGAGTGGCCTCCGAGGACGATATGAAAGCCCCTGGCGTCTTCTCGGACTTCGCAAGCCTCGCCCCGCGGGCGTAAAAAGACTTGCGTATGATTCAAAATGACACAGACTGTATGCAAGAAGCTCGCCATCTAGAGAAAAATTCCTTCCACATACAATCAGAAGGACTTGACTCTCGTATTGGTACACTGTTCACCTGACCCACGGTAAGAATTCCATGTATTAGAAAAATTTTCATGCTCTACGCGTCTTAAGTAGCTGCAAATCGTGGGCTTGGGCCCGAATAACGATCCGGGCTCGATGAGTAAGGTGGGATTCTCGGCGGTTCAGCGCAGGACGATACGGGTTTGCCCGGAGGAAAGCAACTCGTAACGAATGCCGCGCCAACGGATTTTCTTGCTGAATAACGCAACCAGCGTGTTCGCCAGCGCCAGAAACGGTGCAAGCGCCGCAAGAAATGTCCAGATCCAGCCGTCCGCCAGCAGGCGCGATTTCCACTCGGGAAGCAGTTCCATGATGGCCGCAAGACGCAGCACGCCGCGCCCCATGGAAAGCGTCGGCGGGGCCAACGCGAGGAACAAGAGCTGCAGCGCGGTCGCTCCGGTAATTAGATTGGTGAAAAATAATCCAAAGCCCATCAGGACCGCGCTGCAGTACAACGCGTGGGCGAGTCCTCCCATGGACCACAGCCGCGATTCGTAGACGCGGGTGATGACGATCTGCCGGTTGGTGAATTCCAGCAGGCCGGCGGCATCGCAATCGAACATGGTGGGAACCATGCATTCCGACGCAAACAGAATCGGCAGCCCGGCCTGGCGCAAGGCGTGAGTCATCGAAAAATCGTCGCTCACCGAACCCTTCCAGAATTCAATCACACCGCTGCGATCGAAGTGTTCGCGGCGAATGGCCGTTCCGCCTCCCCAGCAAAAATTATGGTGATGCTCGCCGAGATAGGTGGCGACCGGCGCGTTCCAGGCGGACGCCAGGGCGCTCCAGAACCCACCGGTCTGCGGAAACAGCCAGCGAAACGCGGTCACCGCGCCCAGATCGGAATCGGACAGCGGCGCGACCAGGCGCGCCAGCCAGTTGCGCCCGGGACGCCCGTCGGAATCAGCGAAAACGTAAACGTCGAATCCATCGGCGGCTTTCAAAACGGCTGCGCGAAGATTGTTCACTTTCTCTCCGCAGTCAGCCGGCCTTCCCGCGATCACCGTGTGGATCTTGTGCTTGCTGGCGGCGGTGGCGCGTTCGATGATCTTGCGCGCCGGATCGTCGGCGCTGGCCATGGTGAAGAAAATTTCGTAATCGGCGTAGTCAAACGAGACCAGCGCGGAAATATTCTGCTCGAGTCCGGCTTCGGCGCCTTTCACCGGGCAAAACAGCGCCACGCGCGGCGAGTAAAATCCCGAATGGGCGGCGGCGCGCCGCTGCGCCAGCCGCAGCCACACCAGGCCGTCCCACAGGTTGTACAGGCCCTGCAAAATTTGTTCGATCACTACAGCGTAGAACAGTAGCAGCATCGCCCGGTCCGAGACTCCACGCTCGAGAGGTGCAGCCGGAGCATACCAGAAAAATTTCGCGGTGCGGCTCAGGGATAGCGCAGTTAGTATCGATATGAATCCAATCCGTACACAAGGTGACAAAAGGAGAAACGGCCATGCCGACGCGCGTTGAGACCATGATGGTGACCACTTCCCAGGAATTGCCGGGGTACCGCATCGTGCGGAATTTCGGCATCGTGCGCGGGATCATTGTCCGCTCGCGCAGCCTGCTCGGTTCGATCGGCGCGGGGCTGCAGACCATCATTGGCGGAAACATCACCATCCTCACCGAGCTGTGTGAGAACACCCGCGAGGAAGCCTACGAACTCATGATGGAACATGCCGCGCAACACGGCGCCAACGCGGTGATCGCCATGCGCTATGACGCGACGGAGATCATGCAGGGCGTGACCGAAGTGCTGGCCTATGGCACCGCCGTGCAAGTGGAACGTATTTCGTAAGTTTCCGTGGGATGGGCTTCCCACCAGATCCGGGTGCCGCACCCTTGAGATTTTCAAGGGTGCGGGTTTAGATTCCCCATGTGAGGAAATTCACGAGGCGCTCCCGTGGGTTCGTAGCCGGCCTCGAATCTAATCCCGCACCCTTAAAATGCAAAGGGTGCGGCACCCGCCGAGGCGTGATTCGCGACGATGTTCAATCAAAGAGAGATTCTTCGCTTCGCTCAGAATGACACAGAGACGTACTTTTTCCGCAGCGTGTGAAGCATCGCCTACCCGAGCGTCTGCCTCAGTAATTTTCGCGCGATCGGGACCAGGCTGGCTTGAAATTTTCGCGCCGCGCCGCGCGCCTGTTCCAGCATGGAGGGATCGAGCAGCAAGGCGACGCGGGCGCTGAACGGCGGCTCCTCTTGTCCCGCGTGGGCCTTCTTGCGTGTTTTCGCGGGCTTTCGTGGCCGCTCGGCAAATTCCATGTACAAATTGAGGTCGCGCCGGAATTGCCTGCGATCTTCCGCATTCCAGTTCTGGGCGCGCGCCAGGGCCGCCAGCAATTCGCCAAAAAATGCCTCGATGGCTTCTTTTTCCTCGGGCTTCAGTTTGGCGACGCTCTGCTTGCCGAAAAACCGCGGCAGCGCGTTGCGAGTCTCCACGATGAGCGCCATCACGATTTCGCGGCCGATGGTCTCCGCGAGTTCACGATCGCGCGCCGGCCCGCCGAGAATGCCGCGGCGCTGGTGCTCGGCCACGTAGGTTTGCACGAAGCCGGCGACGACGCGGTCATGCACGAGCGCGACGAGAATATTATTCGCGAGGGAACTTCCGTAGATCGGAAAGAGTTTTCGTGCGCGGGCCACGGGGGCATCTTAGCAGCCAGTAGCACAGACTTCAGTCTGTGGGTTTCCAAATGTACTAACAGGGCGCAAGGCTCGGCAAGATCAGATGGAAATCCACAGACTGAAGTCTGTGTCACTAAAAGCAAAAGCCCGGCTCGTAAAACGAGCCGGGCTTTTTTTTCTACTTTCGTTCGATTAGTGAATCGGCGGCACCACCGGTGGCACCACTGGCGCGGGGCCTACCGGAGGCAATTCGCCTTTCTTGAGACCGGCGGCAGCCGGCACGGGTTTGGAGAGCGCAATTTCCAGCGCCTCGTCCACCGTGTGCACGAAGTGAATTTGCATCCCTTCGAGCATTTGCCCTTGCAGATCTTCCTTCACGTTGGGCTCGTTTTCCGCGGGCAAAATCACCTCACGGATTCCGGCGCGCTTTGCTCCCAGCACCTTTTCCTTGATCCCGCCAACCGGCAGGACGATGCCGGAGAGCGAAATCTCGCCGGTCATTGCCACGCGCGGACGAATGGGCCGGTTGGAGAGCAAACTCACCAGCGCGTTGACCATCGCGACGCCGGCCGAAGGTCCATCTTTCGGCACCGCGCCGGACGGCACGTGGATGTGAATGTCCTGCTTCCGGAAGAAGTCGGGATCGATTCCGTAGCGTTCGGCGTTGGCGCGAACCCACGTCAAGGCCGCGGTCATCGACTCCTGCATCACTTCGCCCAGGTGCCCGGTCATGGTGAACTGCTTTCCGCCCCGCATGCGGCTCGCCTCGATGAAGACGATGTCGCCGCCCACGGGCGTCCAGACCAGTCCGACCGAGACTCCCGGCGTCTTGACGCGTTCCTCAACTTCCCTTTCGGCACGGAACTTGGGCACGCCCAGAGCTTCGTGCACCACGTCGGGCGTGACCACCAGCTTCTCGGTCTTGCCTTCGGCGATGCGCCGCGCCTGTTTGCGGATCAGCGTGGCGATTTCGCGCTCGAGATTCCGCACGCCGGCTTCCCGGGTGTAGCTGTGAATGATTTCGCGCAAGCCGTCGTCCGTGAATTCGATTTGCTCGCCGACCTTGAGCCCGTGTTCTTCCGCCTGCTTCGGGATCAGGTACTTGTTGGCGATCTGGATCTTTTCGACCTCGATATATCCGGCCAGCTCGATGATTTCCATCCGATCCCGCAGCGGCTCCGGAACCGGATCGATCACGTTGGCCGTGGCGATGAACAGCACCTTGGATAAATCGAACGGCACGTCCAGATAGTGATCGCGGAACGAAGTATTCTGTTCCGGATCGAGCACTTCCATCAGCGCCGCCGACGGATCGCCTCGGAAATCGCGCCCCAGCTTGTCCACCTCATCCAGCATGAAGACTGGATCGTTGGTTTCCGCGCGGCGGATTCCCTGGATGATCTGTCCGGGCAGTGCGCCGATGTAGGTCCGGCGATGTCCACGGATTTCCGCTTCATCGTGCATGCCTCCCATGGAGATGCGCACGAATTTGCGGCCCAGGGCCCGGGCGATCGATTTCCCGAGCGAAGTTTTTCCTACTCCTGGAGGCCCAAGGAAGCACAGGATCGGGCCCTTCATTCCCGGCTTGAGTTTCTTCACCGCGAGATAATCGAGAATGCGCTCCTTCACTTTTTCCAGGTCGTAGTGATCCTCGTCCAGGATGGCCTGGCCCTTGGGAATGTCGATCTCCTCGAGCCCTGACGACTTGGACCAGGGCAGCGAGATCATCCATTCCAGATAGGTCCTCGCGACCATGTACTCGGCCGAGGCCGGAGTCATCTTCGCGAGCCGCTTCAATTCGCGGTCGCATTCCTTGCGAGCCTCGGCGGACATGCCGGATTTTTCGAGCTTCTCGCGAAGTTCGTCGATCTCGGCCTGGCCGTCGTCCGATTCGCCCAATTCCTTATGAATGGCCTTGAGCTGTTCGCGCAGCAAATACTCACGCTGGCTCTGGCTCACCTGTTCCTGCACCTGCTCCTGAATCTTGTTGCGGAGCTCCAGGACTTCCAGCTCCTTGGAGAGTTCGCGAATCAGGGTTTCCAGGCGCCGCCGCACATCGGCGGTCTCCAGAAGTTCCTGGCGCAGCAACGTCGGCAGAGACGGCAGGTTGGCGGCGATAAAGTCCGCCAGCCGGACCGGGTCTTCGATATTGAGCGCTGCGGTTTGCAGGTCATCCGAAAGTTGCGGCGAACGCGCCACGACATCGCGGAACAGTTCGCGGGCGTTGCGTTCCAGCGCCATCAATTCCGCGTCCTGCTCTCCCACGAGATCTGGCTGAATTTCCACTCGAGCCGTCAGAAACGGTCGGAAACTGACCAGTTCCACGACGCGAATCCTTTGCAGCCCCTCCAGAAACACCACCACGTTTCCATTGGGCATTCGGACCAGCTTATGAATCTTCGCGGCCGTGCCGACCAGATGCAAATCCGCGGCGGCCGGTTCCTCGACTCGGGGATCATGCTGCGCCACAATTCCGAGCAGCTTTTCGTCTCCGTGCAGCGAGTTCAAAAGGGCCAAGGACCCTTCGCGGCCAACCGTCAACGGCTGAACGCCTCCCGGAAACAAGACCGTATCCCGAACGGGGAGAATCGGCAGCTCCTTCGGAATGGAAACTGATTTTTCACTCATTGTGTCCCCCTTAACTTCCTCAGGCAACGATTGCCAATAAGACTCGACAGTTAGGTTAGATGCAAGACTTGCGCAAAAGATACCGAATCGCTACAGCGAGAGTAGCAACAACCCTTAGTGTCTACGACTAAAGAGTGATTAAGCGGGCCCCAAAAGATCACTTCTTGCGGTAAGTAAATTAGATTCAATGGCTTCCAATTGACCAGATCCAAGTCCCCGTATCCGCGTTGCCCCGCGAGCTATAGCGTAAAGCTCCTATCGGCATTCTTACAAACCGCGTGAGCTAACGGAATCCGGTGCTTCCTTGATGAATAGCGTGAGACTGGAGGTTACCTTTTGCTGTGCTTGGAACTACCCTCAGTCCAATTCCGGTCCTTTGAACCCTGCCTACGAGGACTGGCTGAGTGACCGTGCGAACCGCATGGCGCTGTCCCGGTCCGGGAGCCGTCCCTCCAGCTGGGCTTCTTCGATCGCCAGCAGGATTTCCTTGAAGCGAGGCCCGGGAACCAGCCCAAGCGACTTCAGATCATCGCCCGTAACCAGCTTAGGGGGATACACTTTTTCTGGCGGAGTTTCCATCAGAAATTGGCGAACCAGGTTATAGGAATCCAGATTTCCGTGGCTGGCCAGGCAATCGAGGCGGTTCAACTCCAGGTGCTCCTCAAAGCGCGCCAGGCGGACAAAGCGCTTGAGCGTGGCCGGCCGCATCTGGGCCACGTCTTTGAATCGCATGTGATTGGCCACCAGCGCTTCGACCTGCTCCGTCTCGTCGTTGGAAAAACGCAGCGTGCGGCAAATATTTTCGGCCATGCGCGCGCCAACCTCCGCGTGGCCGTCAAAGCGGATGCGCGTGCCCGGGCCGGTTGCGGGAGCGAAGGTGGGGGGCTTGCCCACATCGTGCAGGAGTACTCCCCAGGCCAGCGTCGGCGAAGAATTTGGCGGCAGGCCTTCGAGGAGCATGCGCGTGTGAATCCATACATCTCCCTCTGGGTGATATTGCGGAGGCTGCTGCACGCCTTTCATGCGGGTAATGTCCGGAAGCACGACGGCCAGCAAACCGGTTTCGTCCAGCAACTCAAATCCGCGCCGCGCGGCACCCTCGGTAAGGAGCTTGGTCAGTTCGTCACGAATTCGTTCTGGCGAGACTTGGGTGATTTGCGGGGCCAGGCTCTGAGCGGCGGCCATCGTTGCGGTCTCAATCTGGAATCCGAAGCGTGCAGCGAACCGAACCGCGCGCAGCATGCGCAATTTGTCTTCCTCAAAACGCAGCAGTGGATCGCCAATGGCACGCACGACGCCGGCAGCCAGGTCGGCCCGCCCGTTGGCAAAATCCAACACCTGCCCCGTCGCAGGATCCATCAGCAAACCGTTGATGGTGAAATCGCGGCGGCGAACGTCTTCCTCCGGCGTATTGGAGAAGACCACGCGATCGGGATGGCGGCCGTCGGAGTAGCCGATGTCGGAGCGAAACGTCGCGACTTCGACTTGCACTCCCTCCTCAACAACGAGAATCACGCCGAATTTCGCGCCGACGGCGAGGCTGTGCGGAAAAAGTTCCTGCACGCGGTCCGGACGCGCGTCCGTGCAAACGTCATAGTCCGCGGGCTGGCGCCCCAGTTCCAAATCACGCACACATCCACCCACAAGGTAGGCCTGATGACCCTGAGCGCGCAGCACCGCACAAATCTTTTCTGCCAGTTCGCGGGGGTTCATATTTGGATTATGCGCCAGTCGATGCAAAGCGCGCGACTTGAAACTCCCGATTCCGTGACTCGGCGGAAACCTGAAAAAGTCCTGAATCACCGCAAAATAACTGCGGCACAATCGCTTTCCCGGTTTACGGCGAGCATGTTACGATTCGGCAGGAGAAAATTCATGAAACATCATCGAATTAGTAACTTTCCGACCGTCGGAATGGGCGGAGGCCTGACCCGACGCACGCTGCTGAAGAGCGCCGGCCTGGGAGTCGCCGCAGCGGCGCTGCCCGTTCGGTTGTTCGCGGACAACGTAGCGGTAAGTCCGGTCATGGCCAAACTCAGCGCGTACATGAGCGAAGCTGCCGGACGCGCTTTGCCGGCGGACGTCGTCGAGAAGGCCAAGCATCACATCCTGGACACGTTTGCAGCCATGATTTCCGGCTCGGACCTGCCTCCGGCGCGCGCTGCGTTTCAGTATGCGCACGATTTCAATACTGACAAGACCGCGACAATCGTGGCCTCCAAGATGACCGCCACTCCCCCCGAAGCGGCGTTCGTCAACGGCATGCTGGCGCACTCTGATGAAACGGACGACTCCAACGAATTTTCGCAATCGCATCCGGGCTGTTCGGTGGTGCCCGCGGCGCTGGCCACGGGAGAAAAGTTTGGCGTCGACGGTACCCGCTTCCTGCGCGCGGTGACGCTTGGCTATGACATCGGTCCCCGCATGACCATCAGTTTCGGTGCCCTCGATTTCCGCAACAACAGCCACAAGAGCACGCACGCCATTGCCGGCGTATTCGGGTCGGCGGCCGCGGCGGGCTGCGTCGCAAACCTGAATGCGCAGCAGATGCGCTGGCTGCTGGACTACACGTCCCAGCAATCGGCGGGCATCGGCGCGTGGAATCGCGACACGGAGCACATCGAGAAGGCATTCGTCTTCGCGGGCATGAACGCGCGCAACGGCGTGACCTCGGCGATGGTCGTTCATGCCGGATTTAACGGCCTCGATGACATCTTCTCCGGCGTGGACAATTATTTTCTGGCCTACGCGCCCAACGCGCATCCCGAGGAACTCGTCTCCCAGCTCGGCGAGCGCTATGAAATTGCCCGGACCAACATCAAGAAGTGGACCGTGGGTTCGCCCATACAGGCTCCGCTCGACTGCATCTACAACATTCTCAAAAAGCGTCCAGTGAAGCCGGCCGATGTGAAGTCGATCGTGGTGCGCGAGGCCAACTCCGAAGCCAAGGTCGTCGACAACCGCGAGATGCCGGACATCTGCCTGCAGCACATGGTCGCCGTCATGGTGCTCGACGGAACCGCGTCTTTCAAGGCGGCACATGATAAGCCGCGCATGAAAGACCCCACCGTCCTGGCCATGCGAGCCAAGGTGCAAGTGATCCCCGACGCGGAGATGGAGAAAATGGAGCCGGCGCGGCAGGCTACCGTGGAAATCACGCTGAATGATGGCACGGTGCTTTCCGAACACGTCTCCGATGTACGCGGCACCGTGGACAATCCCATGACCCGCGAAGAAGTGATCCAGAAGTGCCGCGACCTCGTCGAGCCGGTCCTTGGAAAAGACAACTGCACGACGCTGATCGACAAAATCATGGGGATCGAAAAAATTCAGGACATCCGCGAACTGCGCGGCGTCCTGCAGAAATCCTGACGGCAGAGTAGCGACCGCCTTCAGGCGGGCATCCGGGTTACGCCCAGGGTGCCAACCTGAAGGTTGGCGCTACAAAAGCCCCTCTTCTCATTCTTTGCCTTTTCCGCGATCTTTGGTCACCGAGCCGCCAAACTGAATCTTGGAAAATCCGAAGCGGTCGCGCAAAGCGTCTGTGGCTTGCGCCAGCCGCTCGAGCTTTTCGCGCCGCGAGGCGTCCAGCAAATCCAATTGCTCGCCGCCATGCGTAAAGGACGAAAGTGCCACGCCCACGAGCCTGACTTTGCGCGCGCGGTCGCAGTGCCGCTCGAATAGTTTCTTCACTGTTTCAAATACGATGGGATCGAGATGGGTAGGCTCGCGCAGGGTATGCGCGCGCGTGATAGTCTCAAATCCCGCATACCGGATCGTGACGGTGACCGTCGAAGCGCTGAGCCCAGCTTCACGCAGGCGCTTCATCGTTTTCTGGCACAGCAGGCTGAGCGTCGAGTCCAGGAGGCCGCGGTCCCGAGTGTCCTCGGAAAATGTCTGATTGTGCGAAATTGATTTCGGCTCGGCATCGACGAAAAATTCGTAGGTGTCGCCGCCGCGCGCCTTGCGGTACAGCGCCGTGCCCCAACGGCCGAACTCGCGCTCCAGCTTTTCGAGCGGCGCCGCAGCCAGTTGCCCCACTTTTTCAATGCCCGCCGACTTCAGCGCCGCTTCCGTGACTTTCCCGATGCCTGGAATGCGCCGCACATCCAGCGGCGCGAGAAACGCTTCCTCACTTTCAGCAGGAACCCACACCAGACCGCGCGGCTTAGCCTGATCGCTAGCGACCTTGGCGACGAGGCGAGTGCGCGCGAGGCCGGCGGAACACGGCAAACCCGTGTTTGCCGTAATTTGTCGCAGCAAGGCGTCCGCTGCCGCCAGCGGCGGCCCATGCAGACGCTCCGTCCCGGCAAGGTCGAGATAGGCTTCATCGACCGAAGCCATTTCGACGATCGGCGAAAATTTTCCCAGGATCGCCGCGACCTGGTCGCTCCATTCCGAATACAGACGGTGTCGCGGTTCCAGAAAAACGGCGTGCGGGCACAGCCGCCCAGCGGTGCGCAGCGGCATCGCCGATTGAATTCCGTATTTGCGGGCCTCGTAACTGGCCGCGGACACCACGCCACGCTGGTCGGGCTGCCCGCCAACGACTACCGGCTTCCCACGCAACTCGGGGCGATCCAGCAATTCTACAGACACGAAAAAAGCGTCC
>Ga0070735_10001394_pt1 | contig 23457 bp, 16 predicted proteins | sample Coa_R1_FD_66443 | JGI IMG/M metagenome (GOLD analysis project Ga0070735, IMG submission 66443) | Surface soil microbial communities from Centralia Pennsylvania, which are recovering from an underground coalmine fire - Coalmine... | ecosystem: Environmental > Terrestrial > Soil > Unclassified ...
GTGTAGCGCAGCCGCCAGACTGCGATCGCAACCAGCGCGAACGCGGTCAGCGTGCCGATATTGGTCAGCTCGGCCAGCGTGTCGATCGGAATGAATCCGGCGAGGCCGGCGACGACGAGACCCACCAGCAACGTCGAGATGTAGGGCGTGCGGAAGCTCGCATGTACCCGGCTGAAGACTTCAGGAAGCAGGCCGTCGCGTGCCATGGAGAAGAAGATGCGCGCCTGGCCGAAGATCAGCACCAGCAGGACGGTGGTGAGGCCGATGATGGCGCCGATCGAGATGATCGTCGCCGCCCAGTTCAGGCCGATCTGCAGCATGGCATGCGAGACCGGCGAGGAGTTGTTCAGCCTGGTATACGGCACCATGCCGGTCAGCACCCCGGCTACCAGCAGATAGAGCGCGGTGCAGATCACCAGGCTGAAGATGATGCCGCGCGGCATGGTGCGATCCGGATCCTTCACCTCCTCGGCGGCAGTCGAGATCTGGTCAAAGCCGATGTAGGCGAAGAAGATGACGCTGGCCCCCGTCAACGCGCCCCCCAGGCCGAACGGCAGGAACGGGTGCCAGTTGGCGGGATGCACATGGAAGGCCCCGACCACGATGAAGAAGGCGATGATCGCCAGCTTGATCGCCACCATGACATTGGCGATCCGGCTGCTCTGGCTGGTTCCGAGGATCAGCAGTGCGGTGATCAGCAGAATGATGAGGAACGCCGGCAGGTCGACGATGCCGCCGGCGAAAGGCGTGGCGGTGAGGTTTTTCGGAATCGCCCAGCCGAAGGTGCTCTTCAGAAAGTCCGCGAAGTACCCCGACCACCCAGAGCCAACCGCCGCCGCGCCGACTCCGTACTCGAGAATCAGATCCCAGCCGATGATCCAGGCGATGAGCTCGCCGAGCACGGCGTAGGAGTAGGTGTAGGCGCTTCCGGCGATCGGGACCGAGCTGGCCAGCTCGGCGTAGCAGAGCGCCGCCAGCGCGCTGGTGATACCGGCGCCGACGTACGACAGGATAATGCCCGGGCCGCCGTACTTCGCGGCGGCGACACCGGTCAGCACGAAGATGCCGGCGCCCACGATAGCGGCGACACCGAAGGCGGTGAGACTCAGCGTGCCCATCGACCGCTCCAGCCGCCGGTCGGCGTCGTCGGCCTGCCGCATGATGACCTGCATCGGCTTGATGCGAGTCACCGCTGCCAACCAGCCGGCGCTGCCTTCGGACCGCGCCGGACCTCTGCCGGGGGGTCTCAGATGGTCGGGGCGTGGAAGGTCTGCCTGTGCCATGGGTCGGGTCCTCCGATGACGGCTACCGCGCTGGCGCCGAGCCAGCGCGGTTCCGGCGGAATGAGCGCGCCCGCCGCGTCCTCGGCGGAGGCGGCAGCCTGGACCGGTGCATAAATTGTGCCGCCGAGCAGCGGGGCGACCGGCACGTGCGTGTTAGACTCCGACGTCAACTCAGCTACTCTCTATGCGCCTTTCCGTTTCACGAAACATCCTGCTGGCGATCGCCGCTTCCCTGGCTCTGGCGCTTCCCGGCAGGGCCGTCGCCGGTTCGCACCACGCCCACACCAGACCGCTGGTGGTGGTGCTGGACCCGGGCCACGGGGGCGATGACTCCGGCGCGGCAAGCGCCGACGGCACGCTGCTCGAGAAGACGATGACGCTTGCCGTCGCCCGGCTCGCCGCCAGGGACCTGCAGCGGCTGGGGTTCCGCGTCTATCTGACACGAACGCGCGATCAGGCGGTCAACACGCCGCCGCGGGACCTGAACCACGATGGCAAGATCGACCACGTCGACGAGCTCGATGCCCGCAACCTCTTCGCCAACCGGCACCATGCCGACCTGTTCGTCTCCATTCACTTCGACGGCTCCGGCGATTCATCGGTTCACGGAACCCACGGCTATTACTGCCCGGCGCGACCGTTCTGGCGGAACAGCCGGCGGCTGGCAGACCTGCTGACCGCCTCTCTCTCGTCGTCACTGCACGCCGCGGCACTGGACGATCCCAACCTTGGGGTGCAAACCGATGTCGCCGACGTCATCCCCCAGACCCGGGCCGACTACCCCTGGTTCCTGGTGCTTGGCCCGTCGCTCAAGCGCTTCATCACCGGGAGCGCAATGCCCGGCGCGCTGATCGAGACTCTCTTCATGTCGAGCCCGCACGACGACGCCATCATGCGCAAGCCGTCGGGACTCGCCGCGCTCGCCCGCGGTTACACGGAGGGCATTCTGGCGTACTTCAATGGAAAGTCCAGTCGATAAGCGGGCAGCCGCGATCCCGGTAGCCCGGTCCCGCCCCGCCGGCGCCGCGGCGCGCCGTCTCCTTCATTGGGGCATCCCGCTCCTGGCGCTTGCACTCATCGCCGGTGGAGCGCTGCTGCTGGTTCTTGCCACCCGCGGTTCCTCCGCTCCGTCGCCGCTCGCGCAGGATGCACTCGCCTACGGCCGGCATGAGATGGTCTGGCAGACCGGGCCCGTGCTGCAGAGTATCCGGGTCATCGCACTGCGAGACCTCGGGCCGGCCCTGAGCGCCGCGGTTCCGGCACGTGTTCGCCAGGATGTCAACGTGCCTGATCTCATCCGGCGATTCGGCGCCAATCGGAGAGTCGGCCTGGCAATTCTGCGAGGGACGTTCAACTCCCTCCCGCCCGACGAAGGGATCGTCCTCACCGGCGATGCCGTGGTGCTGGTCGACGCGAAGACCGGCAAAGGCCTGTACGTGAATACCTGATGAAACGGATTTGTTAAGATTCGCTTGCCTCCCATCTGGCAGGGGCGATAGCGTGCGGTGGGCCTTGCTGCGGTCCGGCTATTTCGGCATGCATAGAAAGGTACGAATGAAGCGCCTCCTCTTCCCCCTTCTGTTCGCTGCGGTTGCTCTCGGGGCCATTCCGATGACGACGAAGGCCGCGAGCGCCGGGCAGCCAGCTGCCACTGCCAAGTACGTATGCCTGATTGTGCTGGACGCCGGCCGGCCGGACTACATCACGAACAACCTCAAGTCCATGCCGAACATGCGGCAGTTCCTGACCCATGCCCGCTGGTACGATCGCGCCTGGGTCGGCAGCCTGATGAGCATCACTCCACCGGACCACGCCGTCATCGGCACGGGCTCCTTCCCCAAAGATGACGGCGGTATCGTCAACTGGGACTGGGGGATCCACAGCACCGGCAAGATCTCTCCCACCTTTCAGGCACTTGCCAGCTATCAGAACGGGTACGCCTTCAGCGTCATCCAGAACTCCGGCTCGCCCACACTCTCGGGGATGATCCGGAAGAAGTATCCCAAAGGGCTGGTGATCGCCGGGAGTGGCGCCCACTTCCATGCCGCCGGTCCGATGGGCGGTCCCGACGCCTCCTGGATCTTCTACTACGACCGGGTCAATGGCAATTGGGCGCCGCGCACGCTCGGCAAGAACCCGGTTCCGGCGGCCATCCTCAACGATCCATCGCTGCGCGTCAAGCTTCCCGCCAGCAATAACAGCACCCTTCCCCTCACGTACGATCCGGTCGTCCTCGGCCAGCAGGATAGCCTGGTGGTGAGCAGCGCGATCCGGTCGCTGCAGCTCTACCGGCCGCGTGCCATCATGATCAATCTGCCGGAGCCGGACACCGCCGGGCACTGGTCATCCAGCTGGTATCCCGAGGAGCGCCGGCTCTACCTATCGTTCGATAAGGACCTGGGCCGGCTGGTTGCCGCCTACAAGGCGGCCGGCATCTACAACAAGACGCTCTTCGTCATCACCGCCGACCACGGCATGATCCAGTACAACCACCGGGTGCTCGATCGCACCGCGGTACAGGATCAGATCAATTCGACACTCGGCCAGCACTCCACGATCCTCTTCAACGGCGGCGGCAAGGGCGGGCCGAGCATGACGTCCATCTGGCTGAAGAACCCGGCGAACAACCAGAAGATGGCAACCGCCATCTACCAGCACAAGTACGACAACGTCTCGGCGGTCTACTACCTGACCAATACCAACGGCCAGTACCAGTACCGGCTGGCCGGCTGCGAGTCCTGCTCCCCCAATCTGATCAAGGCGTATAACTACCTGCTGAGCACCGAGGCTGGCCCAACCGGCGAGGACATCGCGATCCTGCTGCGGGAGAACACCGGCAACAGCGGCCTGCCGACAATGTACGGGCGGCACGGAGGGGCCGACTGGGGCTCGCAGCACGTCACGCTGATCATCTCCGGTCCCGGCGTCAAGAATGGGCGCTCGGAGCATCCGGCGCGGCTGGTGGATCTCGCTCCAACCATCGAGCGCTTCATGGGGATCACGCCCAACGCCCGCGACGGCCTGGTTCTGGCCGATGCCTTCCAGAATCCCAATCCCGTCGACACCACCCGCCAGAATCAGTCGGACGTCATGCAGAACGTCTACGTCAGCGCCATCTCGGGGCGAGCCCAGAGCGATATTTCGCTGGAAGCGCGAGGGCTCATTGCCAACGAGATCCCGGCCGACGAGGTGATCATCCACTGGAAGCGCCGCTGGGCGGTCACCATTGCCGGCGCCGCCATCATCCTCGGGACCGGAGTCGGGCTGGCGTGGGCGATTGCCCAGGTTCGCCGCCAGGGCACCGGCCTGCAGTGGGTGGATTGAAGCAGTGAGCGGGGGGCGCTGAGCTTCGTGTACTCCACGTCCGGATCTGGTCGACCTCAGAGCGCTCGCTCGTTGCCGGGATTCGCTACCGGATCGTATGCCTGTCGCCCGATGCGGATAGTTTTGACGTCTCGCAGTTACCGTTCCGACCTCACGGCTCGATACTGACACGCGTCCCCGTGCGTGCCGACTCAATGGCCCCGAAGACCATGGCCAGGCTCTTGATGTTGTCGTGGCACTCGCCCCAGGGCGTCGAACCGGTATCCAGGGCCCGCAGAAAGTCGCGGAGCGGCGCCTCCAGCCACTGTGGAGCGGAAGGATCCAGCATGCCCTCGACCCGCGTCAGCCCAAGCGGCCTGCCGCTGTGCGGAAACTCTCCCGGCACCGTCACGATCTCGGCGACCGGGGGGCTCTCCCCGTCCCATGTCAGCGTGCCGTTGGGGCCGACCGCGCGCCACTCCGACTCCCACGTGGTGTGGCGCCCCTGGCTGGTCCAGCTGCCCAGGTAGGTGTAGTGCAGGCCGCCGGTCATCTCGAATAGGGCGGTGGCGGAGGCCAGGCCGGAGAACCAGCTCCAGGGCGCGTTGAACTCCTCACAGTAGACGGCGACCGGATCGGCGCCGGAGACAAAGCGAGCGGCATCGAAGGTATGGATGGCCATATCCAGCAAGAGCGGGTCGGGCATCGGCTGGTGAAAGCCGGCCTCGGGATGTGCGATGTAGAAATCCGAGTTCAGGATGGCGGGGGGTCCGAGCTGCTCGACGATCAACCGGCGCATGGCGCCAAAGCCGCGATTATAGGTTCGCTGCTGGCTGATCATCAGCAGCTTGCCGGCCCGATCGGCGGCCGCAATCATGGCGCGGGCGTGCTCCATACTGTCTGCCATGGGCTTCTCGCACAGCACCGGCAGTCCGGCTTCCAGCGCTTGAACGGCGACCTCATGATGGGCAGCCGGCGCCACGACGTCGAGCACGAAGTCGGGGCCGACGCTCGACAGCGCCTTCTCCAGATCCGTTCCGGTATGGATTCCGGCTAACTCGAGCTCCCGCGCGGCCTGCTCGGCCGCGCCTGGCCGAATATCCACCCAGCCGGCGACTGTCACGCGAGCGGAGTCCTGCAGTGTGCGGGCCCAGCCCCGGCTAAAGCCGCCGGCGCCCACGATCAGGGCGCGGCGGGGCGGCGCGCCGCCTCCCGATTCAGCCGGCGCCATTCAGCCGCTCGAACCAGCCCATCGGCGAGTTCACGCTCCGGGGTGGCTTGGCGCGCCGGCCCGGGTTGTAGGCCCAGAGCACCGCGTTGGCCAGCACGCGTTGCACCTCGGCCCGCTCGTAGACCGGGTAGGTCTCGTGGCCGGGGCTGAAATAAAAGATGCGTCCCCGGCCGCGGGCGAAGCAGCAGCCGCTGCGGAACACCTCACCGCCCGCGAAGGAGCTGATGAACACCAGCTCATCGGGCTGGGGGATGTCGAAGAGCTCGCCATACATCTCCTGGTGCGGGATGATGAATGCCTCGGGTACACCAGCGGCGATCGGGTGGGCAGGGTTTACCGTCCACACCACCTCGCGCTCCGCCGCCTCGCGCCAGCGAAGGGAGCAGGTGGTACCCATCAACCTCCGGAAGATCTTCGATTCGTGCCCGGAGTGCAGGACCAGCAGTCCCATGCCCGCCAGTACGTGGCGGAGCACGCGTTCCACCACCTCATCACTCACCTGGTCGTGGGCGGCATGTCCCCACCAACTCAGGACATCGGTACCGGCCAGCACATCCTCGGTCAGGCCGTGCTCCGGCTCCTGGAGCGTCGCGGTGCGGACGGTCACCCGCCCGTCCAGATGCGTGCGCAGACCGGCGGCGATTGTCTCGTGCATACCGCGCGGATAGATGGCACGGACGTTCTCCATCTGGCGCTCGTGCACGTACTCACCCCAGACGGTAACCGTCAGCATGCGGCGCGTTCTGTCGTCTTCGGGCGCGGCCGGCGAAACGTCCACTTCACTGCTCATCGCGCACTGCTTGCCTAGCCGTTGGTGGCGTTGGCGGCTGTCGTCGTGCAGGCGGTTGGGCCTTTTCCCTTCGGGTCGCACGGCTTCACCAGGCCGGGCAGCTGCGTCCAGGGGTGAGGAACGCCCGTGCCGTCCGCCTGCGACTGGGCGGCCAGCGCGCTGACGTAGGCGTCGAGCTGGCCGGCTATTGCCTTCTGGGCATGTTCCTCGCCGGGCATCGGATCGCTGAAGGCATCGGCCAGGATCACGCCGTCGCGGTGAATCGCCGGCAGCCCCAGCAGCCGCTCCAGGGTTGGTGCGATATCGATGGCGCGGGCTGGAAACTGCGAGTGGACACCCTGACGGATATCCGGGCCGGACATGATCAGCGGGACATTCTGGGTCTTCCAGCTGGTGCCACCGTGCGTCCCCTTCCACGTGCCGGTGACATTGGTCCACAGGACGGTATAGTTCTCGCGATACAGCACCCACACGTCGGGTCCGTGAATGCCGGCGGTGGTTTCGATGAGGTACTTCAACGCCGCGCTCACCGCCGGTTTCACCAGCCAGCTCATCGGCGAGGCCTGCACGAAGGAGTAGGTCAACCCCGGATTCGACCGATAGAAGATCGCCTCGACATGATCCGGCTTCATTGCCACCAGCCGTTCGGCCACCGCCCTGGCCTGCGCCGGGTTTTGCAGCCAGATGGCGCCTCCGGTGCCATCGGCCCGGGCCACCTGCGCTCCAACCTGCCTGGCGGCGACCTGCACCAGGTTCCAGTTTCTGGCGGGCCGTGACTCGATCATCGCGTGGTCGGCGGTGATGATGAAGTCGGTCTGGCCGAGGATGCCAAGCGACCGATAGGTCGACTCGATCTGGCCGATACCGCGGTCGATGTTCCGCATCAGATAGGCGAAGACGGGCGTATCGGCCGGGCCCTTCCAGTGTCCCCAGGTGTCGGTCTCCGGCAGATTGATCATGAGGAGGCGCGGCTTCACGTGATGCGCCACGATCGAGGCATAGCTGAAGGCCCAGGAATCTTCGGCGCCCAGCGGGAGCGGAGTCTTCAGCGTCAGGCTCTTTTGCTCGGCGGTGGTCAGCGGCGGTGGAGCATGCATGAAATCGGGCACGAACATCTTGTTGACGAACTTGCCGTAGAGCTCGTAATCGGCCGCACCGCCGCCCAGCCCGACCGTCGCGTAGTCCTTATGTCCGCTCGCCGCCACCGAGACGGCGCCGGGCATGAACTGATGGAGACGCGCCGCGACACTGGGCGTCGGTAGCGACTTCAACACCGGGTCGATCTGGCCATCCGCCAGCAGGGTGCGAAAGTCCACCCACTTGCGGGTGTCGGTGGCCGCCCAGCCGAATCCCAGGAAGCCGTTCTCGCGAGGGAGCGTGCCAGTCCCGAATGTAACGTGCACATCGGGCGTGCTGCTTTCCTGCTCGCCAACCCATGCCCGGTCGTACATCACGCCGTGTTTGATCAAGGCCTGGATGTGGGGCAATGGCGCGAGCGAGAGATACGACGGCCGGCCGCCGTCGATCACGATCATGACGACGTAGTGGGCCGGCGGAGTCGGCTCCTGAACGGGGCCGGAGGTTGCAGTCGCGGTCGGCCGCGGAGTGAGGGAAGCCGTCGGTAGCCGGATTGGCGAGACCGTCGCCGTGGCGGTCGCGGTGCCACTCGTCCGCGGCGTGGCGGTGACGGTGCCCGGCGTGGGGGTGCCCGGCCCTGGCGTTGGCGTGCTGCTGGTCGATGCCGCTGCCGCATGCCCGGCGGCCCGCGGCAACGTCTGGAACGAGAGTACGATAGCGACGACGATGAAGACGGCCGGAATCACCCGGCCGGAACGGGCGCGCAGAGGCTCCTCCAGGCTACGAGCGTGGCTCCGTCCAGCCCGAGCCACTGCTTATCTTACTCGATGCGAGCGGACGCTCAGAGCGCCGGCGCGCCAGTACTCACGCGCGGCGGGCGCGAGTATCGATGCGACGCGCCAGCGCAAGCGCGGCCGAGAGTGGCACCTGACCATAGTTCCCCGAGATGTGGATCAGCCCGCAGTAGCTGCCCTGCCGGAACAGCACCACCTGGTTGGTGAAGACGTATTCCCCGGCATAGGCGGCAGAGGTATTGGTGAAACCGGCATCCTGGTTGCCGAGTGGCGGCACTCGAATCGCCGCGTAGGGCGTGGCAGGCGAGCCGACGGGATGTTTCAGCAGCTTCACGGTGGTGGGCAGCGGGGTGGCCGTGGCGGTGATGTCAACCGGCTCCTGAACCGTCCCGATCGTGCCGGAGTGGGCCAGTGCCTGGTCGATCTGCCGGAATCCCCAGGCGGCATCGCTGGCGGAAGCGAACGCGAAGACCTGGCTGAAGATAAAGGTTAGTCCAAGCCCGGTCGGATGCCGCTGGACAAACCGCACGGCAAGCGACTCCTGGCCGCCATGCGCGCTGTACTGGCCGGGATCAAGTCCCTGTGAGCGGGCGCTCTGGTCGGGGCCGAGCAGGCTCCGCCCGGCGAGGTAGAACCCGCCCGGGACCTCCGCCGGACGCAGCTGCATCACCTGGAGAGCGGCCGCGGGATGAGAGGGAGGCGACGCGCCGCTGCTCCCGCATGCTCCCAGGAGGACGGCGAGCAGCACCACCGCACATCCCCAAAGTGCGGGCCGAGACCACCTCTTCCATGCTCTTCGCCGGCCCCGTGTCGGGTGCGGCATCGCTCCTCATTGCCCCTTTCCCGCAAGTTTCCCATATGGGGCCACACGCATCGGATACACTGACCCGAGGCGCCCACGGCATATACTTGGTAACTCCAGGTCCGGACGGAGGCCCGCATTTGGCAGTGCAAGAGGCAGCTGGCGCCGGGACGATCGCACAGGCGGCCACCCGCTATTCGGGCACCCTCATCGCCGTTGTGCTCGTGCTGCTCATGGAGTTTGCCGCGGTGGCACAGGGCACAAATGCCTTTGGCGTGCTGATCTCCGGGCTCACGCTCGGCTCCCTCTACGCCGTGGTGGCCTTGGGCTACACGATGGTGTACGGCATCATCGAGCTCATCAACTTCGCCCACGGCGACGTCTTTGCCTTCGGCGCCTTTGCCTCCCTCTGGTTGATGGAGAAGATGGACAGCCAGATGGCCGACGTCAACTACCAGTACAGCCTGGGACAGCACTCTCTCGACGTGCTCGGCATCCAATTTCATGTCCCGGGAATGGTCCTGGCCATCTGGACAGTGATGCTGGCTATGGTCATCGCCGCGGTTCTCTGCGCCATCCTGGGCGTCGCCGTCGAGCGCATCGCCTATCGTCCGCTCCGCAACGCTCCCCGTCTGGCGCCACTCATCACCGCGATCGGCATGTCCTTTATCATCGAGAACCTGCTTTTGCAGTGGCGTGGGGGCTCCAGTCTGTCATATCCGCAAATCGTGCCGCTGACCCACCCGACGCTCTTCGGTGCGGCCTTTTCGGACGTCGATATTCTCGCGATGGTCGTCGCGCTCGTCATGATGGTGCTGCTTGACCGCTTCGTCAACGCCACCAAGCTGGGGAAGGCCATGCGCGCCGTGGCGCAGGATCGCGAGGCGGCCCTGATGATGGGCATCAATGTCGACCGGATCATCGCCGTCACCTTCATCGTCGGCTCGGCGCTGGCCGGCGCCGGGGCGGTCATCTACGGCATGGACCTGGGCAGCATCGGCTACAACATGGGGTTCACCCTCGGCCTCTACGCCTTCACCGCCGCGGTCCTCGGCGGTATCGGGAACATCCGGGGCGCCATGCTGGGCGGGCTGCTGATCGGCATGGTGCAGCAGTTCGTCAATACGCTCGACAACGGCCAGGGGACGGCCTGGTCCGACCCGGTCGTCTTCGCCGTGCTGGTCCTCGTCCTCGTCTTCCGCCCGTCAGGCCTGCTGGGGGCGCAGATTCCAGAGAAAGTGTGATGAGCCGCCTCATTGTCGACGCCCGCCAGGGGCTGAACCGGATGACGGCGCCGCTTGGTGCCGTCCGGAACCGGGTTCTGGCCAGGCGGGAGGTGCGCCTCGGCCTCATCGTGCTCTTGCTGCTTGCCTTGCTGGTGTTCCCGCACCTGGTGGATCAGGTCCAGGTCGATGCCGCCACCGAGGCCGAGGTATTCGTGCTGCTGGCGTTGGGGCTCAACATCGTCGTGGGCTATGCCGGTCTCCTCGACCTCGGATACGCAGCGTTCTTCGCGATTGGCGCTCTCACCATGGCGTGGCTGGCGTCGCCCCACTTTTCCGTCACCGCGCACTCGTTCAGCAGTCCGTTCGTCAGCTTCGGACCGAACGGCATATTTGTCAACTTCTTCCTTATGATTCCGGTGGCAGCGGTAACCGCCGCGTTCTGCGGCGTGCTTTTTGGCGCCCCGACCCTCCGTCTGCGCGGCGACTATCTGGCCATCGTTACGCTGGGATTCGGCGAGATCGTGCCCCGGGTCATGCAGAATCTCGGTCCGAACAATACCTTTAACTGGCCGGATATCACGGGGGGCGTCAATGCCATCGTCGGCATCGAATCGCCGCCCGCCATCAACATGTTTGGCATCCATGCCGACTTCAGTAGCGGCTCGCTTCTGCCGTGGTATTATCTCGGCCTCGCCATAGTGGTCTTCAGCGTGCTCGTGATCAGCAGCCTTCGGGAAAGCAAGCTCGGCCGGGCCTGGGCAGCCATCCGAGAGGACGAGATTGCCGCCGCCCACATGGGGATCAACATCATGCGCACCCGCCTGCTGGCCTTCGGTCTGGGCGCGGCATTCTCCGGCTTCGGTGGCGTGCTGGAGGCATCCCGCCTCGGCAGCGTGTTCTACACCTCGTTCAGCTTCAACGTCTCGATTACGATTCTGGTCATGGTGATCCTTGGCGGCATGGGGAGTATCCCTGGTGTCATTCTCGGCGCCATCATCATGTCCTACCTGAACTTGCTCTGGCTGAAAGATCTGAGCAACTGGATCAATTCGACGGGAGCGCGCCTGGAGACCAGCCCGGGATTCATCGGCTCGCTCGGCAACTGGATGCATAACGTCAATCTCACCACCGCGAGCCCGCTGCTGTTCGGCATCATCCTGGTGGGGACGATGCTGCTGCGGCCGCAAGGCCTGTGGCCGTCACGCACCAGGGCGCGGGAGCTGCAGCCGGAGACGCAGGAGATCCTGGAGGAGGAAAACACCGAGCTCTATACCGTGAGCACCGAGTAATCGGCGACCGGCGGCCGTGTTGCACGGCGGCGGCTCTGCTCGTTGGGTTGTGTAGTGGTGGCGTGCCCTTTATGATGCCCTTGGGGCATGAGCCCCAGGCTATGTTCAGGAGGCGATTTTCACACAGAAGGAGGCGTAGTCAGGAGGAGTAGCAGTACTGTCTTTCGAGATAGCTGTCTAGGTGAGGCTTTCAAAACCCAGCGAAGCCGGGCACGGAGGCGCCGGCCTACGGGTTTTGAAAGAAGCTCCACAACATCGGAGGAATGGATGAAGAAACTCTTGTACCTCGGAGCGATGATCACATTCATCGGCTCGTTCTCGCTTGTCGGTTATCAGAAGACGCAGGCGGCGAGCTCGCAAGCGCCGCTGGTAAGCGTGCGACTGTGTTCGTCGGCACCGGTTGGCGTCGGTGGAGACGCCCACATCGTCCAGGGCATCTGGCACGGTGTCTCGGTGGCAACCGCCTCCTGGCGAGCTCGCTTCAAGCGAGTCGGCCTGAACCTGGTAGCTCCGCTGGATCTGGATGACGCCAAGTCGGACGGCAGCGCGGTCGATCCGGCCAAGGAGGCCTCGAACGCCCGCACCTGCCTGGGCGATCGCGCCGCGATGGGCTACGTGGGCACGCTGAACTCGAGCATGGCTCAGGTCTCCGAGCCGATCCTGAACAGGGGCGGCATGGCCATGATCAGCCCCTCGAACACCAATCCAATCCTGACCAACCCGCTGGTCCGCAGCACCTACGAGCCGCTCTACGCCAGCCACCGGCTCAAGTACCCGACGTACTATCGGGTGGTCACCACCGACGCCCTGCAGGGCCCGGTCGGCGCCATCTACATGAAGAGCCTGGGCATCACCAACTTCTACCTGGTCGACGACCAGCAGACGTACGGCGCCGGCCTGGCGCAGCACATGGCGGCCTGGGCGACCGGCCACCTCGGCATGAGCGAGGTCGGTAGCGGCCACCTCGACACCTCCAGTACGGCGGCCACCGCTACCTCGGCAGCGGCAGTTGCGCGCCAGGTGGTGGCAAAGAAGCCGCAAGCCATCTACTGTGGCTGCGACGAGCCGTACTCCGGCCCGATGCTGGCCGCGGCGCGCCGCCAGGGCTTCACCGGATACTACTTCGGCGGCGACGCCATCAACGATGTGTCGTTCGGCACGAAGTACGCCGGCGGTGTGGCCAACCTGTACAAAACCTACTCGACGACAGTCGGCAATCCGGCTGCCACGCCGAAGTCCTTCCTGAAGCTCGAGCACAAGTACTATCCCGGCTGGATCCCCGGGCCGTACGACACCTTCTCGTACGACGCGGCGGACATCATCCTCAGCGCCGTGTACAAGTCGAAGCTGGCCGGCACCCTCAAGGGGAACGCCTTCCAGCGGCGCTCGTCGATCCTGAAGTACATCGGCGGCGGCCACTTCAACGAGCCGGGTATCGGTCCGTTCCACTTCGACAAGAACGGCGACACTTCGGTGCGCGTGCTGTCGGTGTGGAACTGGAAAGGCAGCACCTGGTCGCTGCTCAAGGTGTTCTACAGCAAGGACATCCCCGCATCGATCCGACCTACCCCGTAACACCGGGAGTAGCTCGCACCTCGATCGCGAGGTGACGGTGCAATGACGAGACCCCCGGACCATCTTCCGGTTGCACAACGCCGGTGATGTCCGGGGGTCTTAGCGTGCTCGGACTGAAGCGACAGTCGAGACCGACACTGTGACCTGCTGCGGGCCACCGGTTCCAAGGATATGTGCGATTCCGGCCGGCTGCCATCCGCTGCTCCGCACGCGGTACACGGTGACTACCCGGTTGACGGTGTCGCCGTTCTTGTCGAACGCGACTGTACCGGTCACTCCCGGATAGCGCATGACCGCCACGATCGGAAGCAGGCTGCGACGCATGGCCGCTATGCTGCCCCGCAGCGTCCCACCGTGCCGCGCCTGGTAGATCGCATTGAGAATGATACCGGTGGCGTCGTAGGCGCTGGCGTCGAGGGGCTGCAGCGTCTTGTGCGGGAAGTACCGATGGTACGCCGTCTGGAACGTCGCCGCTGCCTCGGCCGAATCGAGGCCGACGCCGGCGACGAAGAGATTGGTCGCCGCGGTGTCGTTAGCGGTGAGGAACTGCTGGGTAAACAGGGCGTCGCCCCCGACGAACGGGGCGCTCCAGCCTCGCGCGCGGAGACGGCGCAGCAGCGCGCCGCCCTCATCCGGATTGCCGCCGTAGAACAGGCTGGGCGGGCGGCGCGAGGCCACCTGCTGGGTCACGGCATCCGCTGTTTCGGCAATGGTGGCGGCGCTCGTCGGGTCGATCTGACCGGCGGCGAGCTGCCGCATCCGCAGACGGCGCTGCGCGAACCGGCTAAAGCTCAGGGCCAGCTCGCCGGGCACGGAGTGCTTGTCGTCGACCAGGAAGTAACTCTTGATGTGGAGCGCGCTGCTCATGAAGGTTGCGGCGACCGGGCCCACGAAGACATCGGAGGTCACCGTACGGAAAAAGGTGAGGTACTTCGTCCGGTGGGCAAAGGTGGCAGGTTCGTGGGTGGCGCGCAGCGCCGGATCGGTCAACGCCGGCGTGGGATCGGCGGGACTGATCATGAGCATGCCGCCCTCGTTCAGAATCGGCTCGGACACCACCGCCGCGCCTCCCCGCAGGCCCCCGATGTAGGCGATGGCATGCTTGTCGGCCAGACACTTCTCCGCGTCCTGACGCTCCTGGTCCGGGCCGTAGGCGAGCGCATCCGGGCCGGTGTTGTCGAGTGCCACCGGGGGATCCAGCGCGATCCCCACCGCGGCCATTCGGCTTTTCCACTGCCCGTTTGCCATCTGAATGCCGCGGCGTATGCCGTTGACCAGCGCCGACTGGGTTGCCACGCCAAAGGGGAAGGACATGCACAGGTGGAGATGAAGTGCCGGTGGGTGGGCCGGCGGCTGCGCGGCCGCACGGGTTGGCATCGGCAGGGCAGTAGTAGCTACCACGCCGCACAGGACGCCCAGCCCGATTCGTCGCTTCATTCCTCTCGCCAAACCGAGTCTAGCATCGCCTCATCACGCTTCAACGCACGCCGGGGCGTGCCGCACGAGGCGTTGACCGGCGGCGCCGGGCCGGCGACCGCGCTGTTGGCTAGAGGTGCTCCCGGAACCAGCGAACGATGTGGTCGAGCCGCTCGAGGCGGCGCGACGGGGTCCCGGTCCGGGAGAGGCCGTGACTCTCCTCCGGGAAGCGGACGAAACGCACCGGCACGCGGCGTCGTTTCAGCGCCGCGAACCACTGCTCACTCTGCTCAATGGGACAACGATCGTCTCGCTCGCTGTGAATGATCAGGGTCGGCGTCACCACCTGGTTCACGTACTTGAGCGGGGACATTGCCCACAGCAGCTCGGGATCGCTTTCCGGGGTAGCGCCCAGACGTTCGCCCCGCGTTGCGGCCCAATCGCTCGTCCCTCCCTGGCTGACGTGATTGCAGATCGAGCGCTCGGTGCAGGCCGCGGCGAAGCGATCGGTATGGCTGATCAGCCAGTTGGTGAGGAATCCTCCGTAGCTTCCGCCGGCCACGCCAAGCCGCCGGTCGTCGACCCAGGACAGCGCGGTGACCCGGTCGACAGCCGCCATCATGTCCTGGTAGTCCAGCGTTCCCCAGCCGCCGTTGATACTCACCTGGAAGGCCTGGCCGTATGACGAGCCGCCGTGGGGATTGCAGTAGAAGACGCCAAAGCCGGCGCCGGCCAGCACCTGGAACTCGTGAAAGAACGTTTCGCCGTAGGCGGCGACCGGTCCGCCATGGATGTAGACGATCACCGGGTAGCGTTGCCCCTCGACGCAGTCCACCGGTTTCATCACCCAGCCGTCGATGGACGCTCCGTCCGCACCCCGAAAAGAGATGCGCTCCGGCCGGACCAGCCGCTTCTCGGACAGGTACGCGTCGTTGTGGCCGGAGACCGGCGTCACGCGCTCTTCCGGCGACGCGGCATCGGCCGGACGGATGGCGACCTCGGCTGGGTGCGTGGTGTCTGCCACGGTATAGGCCACCATACCGCCGCCGACTGAAAAGTCCATGACATGCCGGCCGGCGTGGTCCGGGAGCCGGGGAGGCGGCGTTATCGCCTGCAATCCCTCCTGCCAGCGGTAGACCGTGGATGAGCCGCGCTCGGAGGCGAGGAAGTAAATGCCTTCCTCGCGCCAGACCAACGCCTCATCGCCGGCGGTGCTCCAGTCGCCGCTCAGCGAGTCGCCGACGGCGATATCGATGCCATTCAGCAGATTGCGCTGCTCCCCGCCGGAGCGAGACACGGTCCAGAGCTGAGTGAAGTAGGTGGACAGGGCTCCTTCCTGTCTGGCAAAGCCGATAAACGCGATGCGGCTTCCGTCCGGGCTGAACACGGGAGATATCCAGAGACCATGGCCATCGGTCACCCGCCGCGGGCAGGTGTGTGCCGGATCCGCGTCCCGTGGCACGATCCAGATATCGGACCGGGCCTGCAGATCCCACTCCGGATCGCGATTCGAGTGGAAGGCCAGGTGCATGCTGTCCGGCGACCAGGTGGGTGCGTGGTCGTTGAAATCACCGGACGTGATCTGTACGGCGGTTGCCGGCTGGGGAGAAGGCGCCCGCTGCCCACGCTCTGGGGGAACGGCGATGACGAAGATATGGGTGCGACGGTCGTCGATGAGACCGCGACCATCGGTCTTGTAGACGGCGCGCTCGATGACGTGCGCCGGCGCCGCCTGGGACGTGTCGGCCGGCTCCTCTCGGGTGGACACCGCGGCGGCAAAGGCGATCCACCGTCCATCCGGTGACCAGACCGGCGTGCCGGCGCCGAGCGGTAGGTCGGTAAGCGGAACGGCCTCACCGCCGCCGGCCGTCATCAGGTAGACCTGTTGCTTTTCGCCGCGGCGCGACAGAAACGCCAGCCGGCGGCCATCGGGGGACCAGCGCGGTGTGGAATCGCTTTCGCCCGCCGTGAACTGCCGGCTGGCGGCCGACACCCCCGGCGTGCCGTCGGCCTCCGCCGATCCTGCTTCCCAGAGGTAGATGCAGCTGCGGTACTCGTCCGCGGCGCGGTCGAGCCATTTGACGACGTACGCGATTCGCCTGCCATCGGGCGACACCTGGGCGTCGCCGACCAGGCGTAGTCGGAAAAGGTCATCGGGTTGAACGGCTGTATCGTGCATGGTTCCTGACTATGGTAGCGGCAGGAGCAGCCGCTCCTTACCCCTCGACTACCGCGGTGTAGGATACGGTAGTGCGTGACGTCGCACCCAGGGGGGTATCCGGATGGACACAACAACGGTAGCCAGGAGCCAGCGGGACGATGAAGACGAGCGGACCGCCCCCTCCGGTTGGGCCTCTGGACTGTACGATGACCTCCTCCGGGAGGCACTGGGCGAGGATGTCATCCGGGGGGTAATCGAGCAAGCACAGCCGGTTGCTGGAGATCTGACGGGCATCGAACTGCTGCGCGCCTATGCCGTGGCGCGCGTCAGCCGTGACATCGACCAGCGAGAGCGATCGCTTCAGGCGCAGGGACGCGCGTGGTTCTCGATCGCCGGCGCCGGCAAAGAGGTTATCGGCTGGGCGTTTGGGCGCCATCTGACCGCGCACGACCCCAAGATGCCGTACTACCGAGACCGAACGCTGCTGCTCTGCAGCGGCATGACACCCGAGGAGATGTTTCTGGCGACGGTCGGGGCGGCCAGCGACATCCAATCTGGGGGCCGGCAGATGCCCAGTCACTGGGGCTATCGCCCGGCCGGGGTTGTCGCCCAGTCCAGCCCAACCGGCTCCCAGGCAATCCCGGCCGAGGGGCTGGCCGAGGGCATCGTCCGAGCGGTCGAGCTCGGCGTTCCACTGGCCGAGCCGTGGCAACCGGATTCGGTAGTGTACGTCTCGATCGGCGACGGGACGACGGCGCAGGGCGAGGTCGAGGAGGCGATACGCCAGTCGGTCCGGGCGCAGGCCCCGGTCATCTTCCTGGTTGAAGACGACAAGTACGCAATCTCCGTCCCTGCGACCTGGGCTGTGCCCGGCGCCGACGTCGCCCGTCTCTATGGGCACTACGAGGCGCTCGGCATGCTGGTGCTGCAGTGCGACGGCACCGACCCGGTGGATGCGGACCGTTCCGCGTGCCGGGCGGTTCAGTACGCGCGCGCCCGGAACGGTCCGGTTCTTGTCCATGCCCTGGTGACGCGTCCCATGTCGCATTCGTCCACCGACACCCAGGACCAGTACCGGACGGCCGAGGATCTGGCGGACGAAGCGTCGCGCGACCCGCTGCTCAGGCTCGCCACTCTGCTGCGCGAGGCACATATCCTGGACGACGAGCGCCAGGCGAAGCTGGATGCGGCATCCGGCGGGCTGGTGCGGGAGGCAGCGGCACGCACCGAGGGCGCTCCGCGGCCCGATACCGCGACCATCCTCGACCACGTGACGGCCCGGCCGCTCGACCGGCGAGCGCCGCAGCCGGTGCCCGGGGAGAGCGGTGAGCCGGTCGAGATGCGGTACGCGGTCAACCGGGCGCTCAAGGCCGCGATGGAGGCGGATCCCCGCATCGTGGTCTACGGAGAGGACGTGGCCGACAGCGACTTTCCCGATCTACCGGGCAAAGGCGGTGTCTTTCATGTCACGCGCGGCCTGCAGTATGCCTTCCCGCGGCGGGTCTGGAACAGCGCGCTGGCCGAGGCGACTATCGTCGGAACGGCCATGGGCCAGTCACTGGCCGGCTTGCTGCCGGTCGTGGAGATCCAGTTCCGGGACTACCTCCATCCCGCCTGGCAGCAACTGGTCGACGAGGCAGCGACACTTCGCTGGCGCTCCAACGATCAGTGGCGCTGCCCCATGGTGATTCGGATGGCGTACGGTGGGTACCTGGGGGGCGCCGGCGCCCTGTGGCACAGCGAGGCCGGCGTCGGGATGATCTCCAGCATACCGGGCATCCGGATTGTCTGCCCCTCCAATGCGACCGATGCCGCCGGCTTGCTGCGCACCGCGTGCGAAAGCGGCGATATCGTGCTCGTCCTCGAGCCCAAAGCGCTCTACGCCCGAAAAGCTCCGTACCCCGGTGACGAGTATCGCGTGCCGCTTGGCGTGGCCGCGGTGCGGCGTGGCGGCAGCGACATAACCATCGTCGGCTGGGGCAATCTCGTCCCGCGGGCGCTGGAGGCGGCGGAGACACTGGGACGCGACGGGATCGAGGCCGAAGTCATCGATCTCCGGACAGTCGACGCCGGCTGGGATGCGCCTACCGTCCTTGCCTCGGTTGACCGCACCGGTTCCCTGCTGGTGGCGGAAGAGGATCGGATGACGGGCGGCTTCGGGGCGGTCGTGGCGGCACGGACGGCCGAGCAGCTGCCCGGAGTACTGGTTGCCCGGGTAGCGGCGAAGGATTGTCGGGTTGCCTACGGGCCGGAAGGTGAGCGCGCCGTCTTGCCGCAGGTGTCCGATATCATCGCCCAGGCGCGCCGCCTGGTGGAAGAGTAGCTCTCAGCCAGGAGATGGCTGATCGCGCTCACGCGACGCTGGAGACCGAGTCGGTGGAGAGAACCCGGCGCAATGCCTCGACAACGGCGGGATCGAACTGGCTGCCGGCGCAGCGCTCGATCTCGCGGAGCGCCTGCGCGCTCGTTCTGCGACCTCGGTAGGGACGCCCACTGGTCATTGCCTCGTAGGCATCGGCCACCGCCAGGATCCGCGCCGCCAGCGGAATCGCGTCGCCGGCAAGCCCGTCGGGATAGCCGCTTCCATCCCATTGCTCGTGATGCGCCCGGATCCAGGACGTCAGGATGCGGAGCGCCGGAACGCGGCTGACGATGCCGGCGCTGACTACCGGGTGCTTGAGCACGACGTCCCATTCCTCTTCCGTCAGGTGGCCACGCTTGGTCAGGACGGCATCGGGTATGGCAACTTTGCCGATGTCGTAGAGCCTCCCGGCCATGCCGACGAGGTGCGCTTCCGACGTGTCGAGTCCCATCTCGAGCGCAAGCCTGGTAGCGAGCGCCGCGGCGTCATGCGGATATCCGGCAGCACTGGGCACGGTATCGGCCCGCGCCTCGACGATCGTCGCGAAGGCTTCCACCGTCCCGAGGAGCGCCGCCTCCTCACGCGCTCCCGGAACGCCTCCCTCCACGTCGAGAGTGGCCACGACCGGCTCGCCGGCCAGCCGGACCTGATTGCGCCCGAGGCGTTTCGCAGCATACATGGCGCGATCGGCCATCTCGATCAGCTCATCCCGGGATTCGGCATCTTCCGGATAGCCGGCGATGCCAATCGAGCAGGTAATGTGCGTGCCGCCGGCCGCCCAGAAGGTGTGACCGGCCACCGCGGCGCGGATCCGCTCCGCAACCTGATAGGCGGCCTCGCCTCCGGTCTCCGGCAGCAGGGCCACGAACTCCTCGCCGCCCCACCTGCCGAGCACGTCGATGCCGCGCAGTCCGGTTCGCACCACGGAGGCGAATTCTCGCAGAGCGGCGTCCCCGGTCAGGTGACCGAAACTGTCGTTGAGCGCTTTGAAGTGATCGAGATCAATGAATAGGACACTACAGGGATGCCGGTAACGATGCGCTCGCTCGAGCTCGACATCGAGAATCGAGGCCAGCGTGCGGTGGTTCGCCAGCTCGGTTACCGGATCGGCCGCGGCCAGCGTCTCGAGCCGGGCCGTTCGGTTCGCGTAGGTCATCAGCTCACGATAGTCGAGGAACTGGTGAAAGAAGACCAGCTCGATGAGCAGGCCTCCCGCCAGATAGACGCCGATTGCCCGCGGCGCGTAGCCGGCGCTCCTCGCGGCATGAATCATCAGCGCTACCACCAGCGGAAAGGACGAGTAGGGTGCCAGGTACCGCCAGATTCGCGGCACATCGCGCCGGCCGGCCGGGGGCCGCTGGACGGCGGAGGCATCAACCGGCGTCGCGCCTTCGCCCCGCTGCCTGGGCCTCACCGCGAGCGCCAGCCCGACCAGGATGTAGGCGGGGATGCGCCCAAGATTCAGCAATGGTGACGTGACCTGACCGGCGGCGTGCACGCCGTAGGCACGCACGGTATCAGTCGCAAGCAGGAGAGCGAAGGCAGCGCCCAGGAGCAACGCTGTCCGGCGCGACAGCGTTCCCCTGGTCTCGCCCGCCACCACCCAGAGAAGGAGCAGACCGGCCACCAGGACAAGATCGAGCACCGGAAACGCGACGTTCACCACACCGTCCGGCGAGGCCGCGCCCCGGGCCAGAAGCGGCCCAAGCACGAGATACCACACGAACGCCACGAGCCCGGTGAGAACCAGCAGGATATCGAGCACGATGCGCGTGTGCCGTACCGCCGAGCGCACAGCCGGAAGGAAGAGAACACCGGCGGCCAGCAACGGATAGGAGACGAGCAGTCCGAGGTCCATCGGCGAGGGCGTGGGGAGATGTCCGTGCCGGGGCAGGGTGTACCACGCGGCAGCGCCCGCCCCAATCAGAAAGCTCGCCAGACCAAGGGCTAGCGCAACGGTACTGCGTGTCTCACCCGGACGACCGGGCTGCCGATCCTTCTTCATCCCCATCCACCGCCCGCCCGCGGCCGGGCGACTGCTCGACCCTTACTCTACCCGTGGCCAATGGAACCGTCTAGCGACGCCGGTTTCGGTTTGGTTACAGTTCGCCCGGGCAGCGGGGCACCTCCGGGTGGCCGGTGGTGGACTATAATCTGACTGCCTCGGCATCCGTTGGGGGTTGCCGAGGCTTTTTGATGTATCCGGAAGTGAGGCCTTTTCGTGACAGATCACCCGCAGCCGCGTGGCGGCTCCGCTCCCACTCGTCGTGGCTGGTCGGTAGCCGCGGCCGGCCTGTTCCTCGCCATCTTTGTAGCGGGATGCGGGGGCAGCTCGGCAAGCAAGGCGTCCGCCACGGCAACCACCGGACCGTCGCCGGGCGCCGGGACCGCCGTCCCGACCGCTCCTGTCCCCCCGACACTCGTCGTCACCGGCGGCCAGTACGCCGCGATTGTCAATGGAACATCTATTCCGATGTCTACCTACCGCAAGCTGCTCTGCCTGGCGCAGCGCGAGACCGCCCGGCAACCCGGCGTCACCAAGCAGACGCTCGCGCGCGAGGTGTTGAATCAGCTCGTCGACGACGAGGTGGTGCGGGAATACGCCGTCACGCATCACCTGCAGGTCAGCACTGCCCAGATCAACTCGCGCATCGCGCAGGACGAGGCGCGGTTAGGTGGGAAGGCGGGACTCGAGAAACAGCTCACGCAGCTCTGCGTGAGCTTTGCCTTTTACCAGCAGCTCACGGTGTCCGACCTGCGACGTCACATTGTCGCGCAGCGTGTCGCGCCGGCACGACCGGTGCAGTACGCGCGCGCGCGGCACATCCTGATTGCCACGACCCATCACAAGCCGCCGCGCAGCGATGCCGCGGCCCACGCCCTCGCCGTGCAGGTGCTGGCGAAGGTCAGAGCGGGCGGGAACTTTGCGGCACTGGCACATCGGTACTCGGACGACACATACAGCGCACAGAAGGGCGGAGACCTCGGCGTCTTCTGTCCGGGTCAGATGGTGCCGCCCTTTGACCATGCCGCCTTTACCGGACCGCTCCACACGCCGCAGCTGGTTCACAGCCAGTTTGGCTACCACATCCTCGAGGTGCTGGCGCGCGGACGGGCCACAGCTCAACAGTGCGCGCAGCCCCTGCCGGAGCAGAGCCCGGCATTCCTGAGCTGGGTCAACACCCAGGTGCAGCATGCCAGGATCCAGCGCCTGGCGAAGGTCGCCTGACCGCTCCCCGGATCGTTTCCCCGGAAAATCGGGGGAAAATGGCGCGAGGCTACGTCGGTCGTGTAGCATAGTGTCAATTCGAGGCGGGCCCGCCTCGCCTTTCCATGAGCTCGGACCCGCCTCTTCCTCCCCTTTCAACCGCACGTCTGGTGGAAAGGGATCGAGGATTACTCCGTCGACGCCTCGTTGTGACCGGCTGCGTACCGTTCACTGTAGACGCCAACCGGCTGGCCGTCTACCGCTTCTGGTTGCGGTTTCGTTACAGCTGGCGATCCGGCTCCGTATCTCTCTGGCGGATGGTGCCGCCATGGCGACATGCGCGAGTCAGGAGCAGGAGAACGCGACCCAGAGCAGGAAACCGGTCTTGCCCGCGGGCGGCGGGGTTCCGGACGAGCAGCGCGCGCCGCGCAGCGTGAGGTCGGCGCTCACCGCATGCGGGTCGGTCGCGGTTCGCACGGTAACGGTGACCCGGTAGGACGACGCGGGCATGTTCGCGACGACGCGCAGGTGCTCGAGATAGCCATAACCGTCGTACTGGATCGCGCCGGTCGACACGCCGCGCGGCACCTGCACCACGTAGGACGCGCTCCGCAGGTCGGATGGAGTGTCCTGGACGAGCGTCGTCAGGGTGATCGAGACACCGTTCGTCAGCACCACGGCCGGCGCCAGCTCGCTGTGCAGATAGGAGGCGTAGCCGCGGTCGGTCAGGAGTGTCGCCGCCACGATGCCAAGCGCCAGCAGCATCGGGCCCAGTAAGGTACGGATCAGCCGGGTATCAGCCAGCCCCAGCCAGAGCGCGCTCATACCGCGGCACCCCGGCACGATGGTATCGCAGACATTCCAGAGGTACTGTACCGAAACCGGCCGGCGCCGTCCAGCATTACCGGTTGCGGTTCTGTTACAGGCCCCGCGGAGCAGC
>Ga0070735_10001395_pt1 | contig 23432 bp, 19 predicted proteins | sample Coa_R1_FD_66443 | JGI IMG/M metagenome (GOLD analysis project Ga0070735, IMG submission 66443) | Surface soil microbial communities from Centralia Pennsylvania, which are recovering from an underground coalmine fire - Coalmine... | ecosystem: Environmental > Terrestrial > Soil > Unclassified ...
TGAAAATGCGATCTTGCAGCATCCTGCGGACCTGCGCCTCGACGTCTTCTCTGCGCGGCTGAACCAGCACTGATCCGGTCATTTTATCGACTCCGTTTAACCCTGGCTTTCCTTCCGGAAAACGCCGGCGCCCTTCACACTGCAAATGTGATTACCAATTTTTTTCCGGCATTTTCGCGACATGGATCACGGGGAAAAAAGGTGGAGGCGGTCGAAGGCGACGGGCAACCGAAACGCGTGTCAGTCTGCCATATCGATACGCCACTGCTCACGTTTAACGATGCCGGCGATCTGTGGAGCATTCGCGATTCCTGCGCTGGGCTCCTCGTGCTCGGTGGGCCCGGTAGCGGCAAGACGGCGTGCGTGGCAGCCCTCGTCAGGCTAAAGATGCTCCTTCAAGGCTTTGGCTTCATGGTGCTCACGGTTAAAAAGGACGAAGCCCGCAAGTGGATCGAAACGGCGGATAGGGCAGGGCGCCGTGATGACATTATCCATGTCACGAGAGACGGAACGCAATGCTTCGACCCATTAACCCATGAGATGCGCCGTGGTGGCCCAGGCGCAGGCGATACCAACAACATCGTTTCCATCCTTTCGACGCTCGCCAATGTCGGTAAGCCGCACGTTACGAGCGGCGGCGATGAAAGCGCTCGCTTTTTCCGCGATTCGTCGGAACAAGCGCAGCGCGCAGCGGTGAATCTGCTGGCTGGCGCGGGCGAGCCGATCTCCCTAATGAATATCCGCAAGGTCATCAACTCCCTGCCGGAAATGGCCATTCCGGAAGACCCCGAAAATCACAGCCAGGCGGTGAAGGACTGGATGAATATTGCCTATGCGGGCAAGCTGCTTTCCCGCATTGTCGATAGACATATTGCCGGCGAGCTGAGCCCGGATAGATGGCGCGCCGCAGAGTATGCCTCCGAGTTCCTCTGCAGTGAGTGGCCGGCGCTGGCGCCCCAAACACGCACGAGCATCAAGCAGACCTTTTCGAGCATGGCGGATAAATTGTTAACGCCGCCTTTCGACCGTCTGCTGTGCAGCGGAAAATGCACATACGCCCCCGAGCAGATGTACATGCAGGGCAAGATCATCATCCTGGATCTGCCTACGACGGAATACGGCGTTTCGGCGGAGCTCTTTCAGATCGCCAATAAGCTGGCAGCCCAGGCGGCGATTCAGCGCCGGGATGTGCGCCGCTATCCGCGGCCGTGTACGATTTTCGCCGACGAATTTCAGGTATTTTCGGTGCCTCAGGACGCGGCCTTTTCGGAGATCGCGCGAGAAGCGAGGGGATGCGTGGTGTACCTCACCCAGAATCTGCAAAACGTCGCCAGGCGCCTTCAAGAGCATCAGCCGGGGGCAGGTACGCTCTCGCTGATCGGTAACATCCAGACCCGCGTGTTTCTGCAAAACGGAGAGTCCGAATTCACCAACAGGTGGGCGGCCGATTCCTTCGGTAAAGAGCACGTCCAAATTCTGGAGGGCGGCCCGGGTGGCGTCGTCATCCGCCACGATTATCGTTATCTCGTCGAGCCAGCCACGTTTGCCAGCTTGCCGACTCCCACAACAAATGACCCTTATGCCGTCGGGATTGTCTATCGCGGCGGCCAACCTTGGATCGAGACGGGTAAGCCGTACCTGTTTTACGCCTTTCCCCGGCTCTAACATTCGCTTCTAAAAGGAGAATCAAGCACTATGAATAATCGTCCCGCTACAGGTGCGTCTGGACCGCAGGAATCACCACATCCCGATTCCCTGCAAGGCATGTTTAAGTTTTTGATGGATGCGATGTTCTTCATCGCATCAGTCTTGGGCTTCCCGCTCGAAACGGGGATGCGCCGGGAGCAAGGATCGCGGTATCAACATCCTGTCGCCCTGGCGCTCGCCCTTTTGCCTCCGCTCGTCTTTTTCGCGGGCAGCGCCGCCAGCAGCCGATTCGGCATCAATCACGGCCTCATTGGCATGGGCTGGATCTATCTGGCCAGCGTGATTCTGTTCTGGATTCACGTGGTCCACGTCGTCCGCGTCATGATTCATCCCGAAAAGGAGGAGCTGAGCCACGAAGACGGCAAGCCTCTGCCCATATGGAAGCTTTTGCCGCGCGGAAATAGCTGGGGCACGGTTCGCTTCGTGTATGAGCCGGGCAGCGTTCTTGTGCTCGCCTTCGTGCTCACCGGGCTGCGCATATTAACGCCGGTCGCCGGCGCCTATCTTGCACTGATAGCGTTCGCGATGCTCATCAAAGTCACGTTCCTGTGGTACTTCACCTGGGAGTGGCTGCGCGACATTCTCGACAATATCGGCCTCACGCGCCGCATGGCGAAAGACTCTGGGCGGAGCGGCCAGGAATCGGTGCACGGAGCCCTCGAACGCGCCCGGGCGAGGATGATTCGCACGCCGGCAATGGTGCCCCAAGCCGCCGTTAATATGGTGCGCCGTCAGGCTGAGGAAACACTTCCGGCCGAGTTGCGCGATCTGCTGTCCGCGCCCGAGCCGATTGCCGAGACGAGCACGCAATCGACATTGGAAGAGGATGCCCTTCGTGACCTGTTGTCCGATGCGCAAACCGCTGAGGCGTGCGCATCGAGGAACGGGAATGAGTGATGGAATCGCCAGCCCGCCTGCAAGAGAGCGGGCTGGCGAAGAAAGAAAGCTGCCATGTCTCTCCTACGAAAAATACAAACCGCATGGTCGGAGTGGCGGGAAGGAAACGACGTCATGTCAATACTTAGTCGCCTGAAGGAAATGAAAGAAGCACTGAAGGCAGATCAAGCCCAAACGCGGGCAGATGAGGCTAAGCTCGGCGAGCTTAGACAAGCGCTCGGACAAAATAGACCGCAGCAGCAGGAGCGATCGCTTGGAGAGGTGCAACTCGCTCCCGACGTGCAAAGCTCGGTCCTGGATTTTGGTCAAAAGGCCTACGGGACCGGCATGTCCGCAACTCCGGTATTCGTCGAGGATGGCGCGGGGCTGGCCCCACACCCCATGCAGACACCCGTATCCGGAAGCGCCGAGACGAAGCAGCAGATAAAGCACCCGACGCAGGACGGCCCCGTCCAGGGTCAGTGAGGAACGGTATGTCTTTCCCACGGAGGAATGAGCCGCGGCGGTTGCGGCAAACCGGCCAAGGTTGCCTCGATGGAGGCGCGTACATATGCTTCGAGCTCATCAAGCGCTTCAAGCGTAACCTCGCAGGGCGGGGCGCCATTTTGCGTGTGCAACTCATTCCTTCGCACGACCTCGCGACGCATGCAGGCGATTTGCCGGAACGCCTCCTTGGCATCGATTTGCCCCATTGGCTTGAAGAACGGAACGACGTCGGCCGCCATGGGAAATCCTCGCTGCAGGTTGTCGATTTCAGGCCCGCCCATCATAGACCAGAGCGGCGTTTCGGGCAACGCGATAGTGCATGGCGAGCGACCAGCATCGCCTTGGGCGGCCACCGCATACCGGGCTGTTCCTGCCTGGCAGGGGAGACGCCTGCATCACTCGCAGAGGGATGCGTACTGGATATGCACCTGCCCGCGCTGCGCGGGAGACGGTTGTATTCCATCGCGGCAGGTCACCTCTCTGGATGCGCGATTCCTGCCCATCCGTGAGCCGCTTATCGAGGCAATATGTTGCGCATCACCGAATGCAAATCCGCCGCCGGCGCGAAGCAATATTACACTGCGAACCGGCAAGCGGATTACTACATCGAAGGTCAGGAACCCTCAGGCAAATGGGGCGGCCGTCTTGCTCAGGAGTTCGGCCTTTCCGGCAACGTCGCCAGGAAGGATTTCTATCGCCTGGTCGATGGACTCGATCCGCGCACCGGCGCGAAGCTCACCCCCGATAAACGGAAGAACATCGAGCGGCGCGTTGGCTATGACTGGACCTTCTCGGCGCCCAAGAGCGTTTCCTTGCTGCTGGAGCGCAGCGGCGACTCGCGCATCATCGACGCCTTCGAGGCAAGCATCGACGAAACGATGGCGGCCGCCGAAATCGAGATGAAAACGCGCGTGCGCACGAAGGGCCAGAATGAGGACCGCGTTACGGGCAATATGGCCTGGGGACGCTGGACGCATCGCACAACCCGGCCGCTCGATGACGGCACTCCCGACATGCACCTCCACGGACACGTGTTCGTTCTCAACATGACGAAAGATGATGTCGAGCGGCGCATTAAGGCCGGCCAGTTTGGCGATCTAAAACGCGACGGCCGATGGTGGGACGCGGTCTTTGAATCCCGCCTCGCGCAGAAGCTTAATGCTCTGGGATACGCGACAGAGCGGGACGGCGACTCCTTCCGGATCGCGGGTCTCGACCGCGCCATGACGGATAAGTACTCGCGGCGCACCAAGGAAGTTGAGCGAAAAATCCGCGACTTGGAAAAGGACGGCGTGCGCTTGAGCGATAAGGAAAAGGCGCGCATCGGCGAGAAAACGCGTCAGCCGAAAGGCGCGGCCGAACGGCTTACGAAAGGGCAGCTGCAGGAGAAATGGTGGGCCCGCCTGACACCCGAAGAGGAGGCACGGCTCGACCGCGCGGTGCGCCGCGAAATAGCACCGCCGCACGATGCCTCGAGCCCGGAAGAGGCGATGAATCATGCCGTGGCGCATCTTTTCGAGGCGAGCTCCACGGTATCGGAGAAACGCCTGAAGGAAGCGGCGCTTCGCCATGGTGTCGGCTCCGTGTCGGTCGAGGACATTAACGGGCTTGTCAAACGCGACGGCATTTATTCCCGCTCGGTGAACGGTGAAGAGATCGTCACGACGCGCGAGGTGCTGCAGGAGGAAATGGACATGCTGCGCATCGCGCGCGAGGGTAGGGGCACGTTTATTCCGCTCGGCAATGCCCGGGCCGATTTGGGCAAACGGCTCGAAGGCGAGCAGAGGGCGGCCGCGCTCCATGTCCTTAATTCACGCGATCGGGTGACGGGCATCCGCGGTGGCGCCGGCACCGGCAAGACGACGATGATGCACGAAACGATCACCGCGATTGCCCATAGCGCGCGGACGCCCGATGCCCCGAAGCGCAATGTGACGGTGCTGGCGCCCTTCGCCGATACGGTGGAGACACTGCGCAAGGAAGGCTTCGCCCAAGCCCAGACCGTGGAGTATCTGCTGCGCAGCAAGGAAATGCAGCGGCAGGTGAGGGGGCAGCTGCTCTGGGTGGACGAAGCGGGGCTGTTGGGCAGCCGCGATATGCACCGGCTCTTTGCCCTGGCCGAAGCCAACAATAACCGCATCCTGCTGAGCGGCGATTACCGCCAGCATGGCAGCGTCGGCCGAGGCAACGCCACGCTGCGCCTGCTCGAAACGGACGGCGGCGTTCGATTCGCGGAATTAAAGAAGGTGCGGCGCCAGAAGGATGCGCGCTACCGGGAAGCTGTCGAGATGATCAGCCGGGGCACGGCGGAGGACGCGGCGAAGGGGTTTGAGCGCCTAGACGAAATGGGCTGCCTGGTGCGCGGCAACGGCAAGCGCCGGCATGAAAAGCTCGTGGCCGATTACGTGAAGGCGCTGGAGGAAGGCAAGACGGTGCTGGTCATTGCGCCCACGCATCGCGAGGGCAATCAGCTTACGGCCCGGCTTCGTGAAGCTTTGAAGCAAAAGGGCAGGATAGAAACCGAAGAGCGCACCGTCCCGGCTCTCGATCCCATCCGCCTGACCGAGGCGGAGCGCAAGGATGGACGCCATTACGCGCCCGGCCACGTCGTCGAATTCCATCAGAACGCCAAAGGGTTCAGGCGCGGCGAACGGGTCACGGTGGTTGATTATGCGGATGCCGGCCGAGCCGTTATCGTCGAGCGCCAGAACGGCCGCCATGCCGAGTTGCCCTTGCAGCAGGCGGAGCGGTTCCAGGTCTACAGGAGACGCGAGCTCAGGCTGGCGGTGGGGGACACGGTTCGCAACACGAAGGGCAGCATCGTCAGCACAGCGGCAGGAGAAAAGCCCGCGCGGAGAAAAATCAATAACGGCGCGATCTCCATGGTGACCGGCTTCACCGAGACGGGCGGCATCGCGCTCTCCAACGGCATGGTTTTGCCTCGTGATTACGGGCATCTGCGCTATGGCCTGGTCGACACGAGTTTCGCAAGCCAGGGCAAAACGGTGGATCGGGTGTTGGTGGCGATGGGCAATCAATCGCTCGGCGCCATGAACCGGGAGCAGTTCTATGTATCCGCCAGCCGGGGCCGGGAGGAATGCCGCATCTATCTGGACCGACCCGATGAAACGAAGTGGGCCGTGCAGAAGAGCGGCGCGCGCATGTCGGCCGTCGAGCTCATGCGCGAACGGAAGCTTGAGGGAGTGCTGCGCGAGCGCAACCGCATTGGCCGCTTCCTGAAAGCCCGGGCAGCGGCGATAGCGCAAGCGTGGCGCGGGCTTTTCCAGAAGCCGGCCGCGCAGGAGAGCGGAGGCATGAATTATGCCTGAGAAAGATGTCTCTTACCTGGAGCGTATAGCGAAGGATCGGGCCGGAAAGGGTCCGGGCGCCGCCGGCGATGTCTCGCCTCTGGATCGACTGTCGCAGGAGCGCGCCAAGGCATTGCGCGAGGAACCACGGCCGGGGGGGCTGATAGAAAGCGGGCCGGAAACCGCAGCTGGCGCACACGGCAATATCGAGCCGAGGCCCGGCCATTTAAGCGAGCAGCAGCCGACGACGCAAGCCCTGGAATTGACGCTGATTTCGGCAAGCGGCGATGCGGAGGACGGCATTCCTTGGGGGCTATATGCGGGCCGGGCCTTGGTGAAAGGGCCCGAGGCGGAAGAGCTCATCATCCTCTTCAGCAACCGCGTGGTAACGGTCTGGGGCCGCAATCTGAATCTGCTCGTGCAGGAGATCCGGCAGGGTCACCTCCACACGATCCAGCAGCATAACAGCGTCGAACTGCAGCTGCTGGAAAAGGAAGATCCGCGGCTGCCCAGGGACAAAAAGAAATCCATCATCGCCCGGTTCGCGGTAGAGCCGGACATTACTGATCTCAAGCAAGCCCTGCTCGGGCGGGAGGACGAATAGATGAACCGCGAAAATCCATTGATTCCAGAAGCGCTCGATGCGCTCGGCGATGACGAATTGAATGCCGTCATCAAGCGGGCCGAGGAGCTGCTTAAGGAGCACGACCGGCAACGCAAGGAAAAAGCCATGGCGGAGATTGCCGCGATACTTGCCGCCTCTGGCCTGACGCCGGACGATCTGGCGCAGAAGCTCCGCGCGCATCGGGCGGCCGCCGGCGCCCGCAAGCCCGTGTATCGCGGCGGCGTGCGCTACCAGCATCCCGTCGATAAGAGCCTGATCTGGACGGCAAAAGGCCAGAAGCCGAACTGGCTGCGGAAGCTCGAAACCGAAGGCGGCCGGGCGCTGGAATTGCCGGCGGAGCCTGCCAATGACAATGCGGCAATTCGGAAGGCGGCCAATGACGACGCGCCGGTGCCGGCTGGCGATAAGCCCAAGGCGCCGATCCCTGCTGGTTCGGTGAATGGCGGCGCGAGGTGAGATATGGTCGCGCCCTATTACGAACAGGACGGCATCACCATTTATCAGGGCGATTGCCGGGAAGTGCTCCACCAGCTGGCGCCGGAATCGGCGGACATGGTGCTGACCGATCCGCCCTATCTCGTCTCCTACAACGGCCGATGGGGCAGCGAGTGGGGCATGATCAAGGGCGATTCCGATCCCGGCTGGCTTGCCCCGGCATTCGTCGAACTCTGGCGGGTTCTGCGGCCCGATTCCCTATGCCTGAGCTTCTATGGCTGGCCGCATGCGGATATCTTTCTGACCGTCTGGAAGCTCATCGGGTTTAAGCCGGCGAGTCAGATCGTATGCATCAAGGATGCTATTGGGCTTGGCTATTTCACGCGCGGCCAGCATGAGGCGGCGTATCTGCTGGCAAAGGGCAATCCCGCCAAGCCGGAAAAGGCGCTCAGCGATGTTTTCGAATGGGAGCGCATCGCCGCCCCGGTTCATCCCAACCAGAAGCCGGTAAACACCCTATCGAAATTGATCGCCGCCTATACGGCTCCTGGCGATCTGGTGGTGGACGCGTTTATGGGCAGCGGGACAACGTTGGTCGCTGCGCGCAATCTCGGGCGCCGGGCCATGGGGATCGAAGTGGAAGAGCGTTACTGCGAGATCGCGGCTCGGCGGCTGTCGCAGGAGATGCTGCCGTTCGAGGAAGAGACGCAGTGCGCGGCGCAGCAGTTGTTGCCGCTCTCGTCGGGGTGGATCGCACGATCTTATCCTGAACCGGACGTCAAGAGCGCTGGTGTGCCGCGATGAGTCCGGAAAGCGCGCCGGCGTCGTCGCGGATCGGTGGCAGCAAACGGACCGCGACGAGAAGCGAGCGGGGATGGGCTACCCAACGGGCATGCGCGTGCGTCACAGTGCCCGTTCGGAGCGTATAATCAACGCAAGCCTCACCGCAGAAAAGAATGTGAACGTTTCGCACATTTGTGCGGCGGCATTTCGGACGAAGGGGGCCAGCCGAATGGGTGAGTTTCCAAATGATTGGAATTTTGAAGTAAAACTCGGCGATGTAGGCCCTGCACGAAAAAGGGCGTTGGACGCGCAGCCGATCCTCCCGCGATTGCCCCAGCACCCAATGGGCACGCCGGCGGTCCCATGGACCGGCAAGCTTCCGCGACCAATCACACGGTTTTTGGTTGCGGTGCTGCTGCTCTACTTGGGGTACAACGTTACCTCGCGGGTTTACGGCGCTATAACTGATTTTCGCCGGGGAGGGATCACTGGGACAGATGTGGTCCTGCTTTATTGCGTGGCAACACTGATGCTACTTATCGGAATCGCAGCCGCAATGAAAGCGCTGTTTGGATCGGCAAAGAGGCATCCTTTCCTTGCCCTGTTGTGCATCGCTGCGCCATTGGCTTTCGGCTCATTTGCGCGGACGGCGGGGAGAGCCGCCTCCAGAGCTTCAACGCAAAATATCGCACCAGCCAGCCAAACGGCACCGGGACCCACGACTGCCGTGAAGCGTCGAGCGCGCAAAAAACCCGCTGGGCGTCGGCTGAAAAGCGTTGCTGCAGCTCCTCTACCTTCGGTCTCGAATCCTGACGGCACTCAAGAACCATAATGCGTTTGGATGGTTAAACGTCAGGACGGTTTCCGGTGAAGACATGGCAATAGCGCGCGGCAGGCCGTTGTAATGAAATCTTAATTTGCCTTAAAGAAAACAGGAAGGTAGGGTTTGGTGGAGTATTCAACATACACGGCCGCACCGTGACGGAAAAATCTCCAGAGCCTGAAGCACCTGCCGCCCGACCCGTTATTGAGCATGAGGAAGAGCGCAAAAAGCTTGAGGAAGAGCACAAAAAGAACGAAGCAATTGCGATTCGGTTGAGCCGCTACGCGGATAAAGGCGTACTCACAGCGGAGGAGCTCGCGAGCATAAGAGCAGAATTCCCCGTCCCGACACCTCCCCCGAGCATCGTGCTTGAAAATCGCGACGGTATCCCTTCGGATAAACCTCGCGCTATGAAGCACATGAGCTCGTTCGACGAGGGTGATTTTGAACGGGAGATGAACGTTGTCCGCAAACACTTCCCCGATGCTATAGCCCTCATGAAAAAAGAGGCGGGGACCGGCAAGGATGTCATCGTGATGGTGGGCATCGATCCTGAAACTCTTAACTCGGTCATCAAAATGGAAGCCATCAGGGACAAGGCCGTCGAACGAGTGAATGAGATCGATAAACGGATAATGAGTACCGGGAAGAAAATAGGCCCGGGCGACCAGGTTGTCGATGTTGAGAAGCTAAGCAGGGTGGTGGATGATTTGGCCAGAAGTTCTGGAGTGGGGCAAAGTCGAATGGACGAATCTACGCCAATGCCATTAGCAACGCCCCAAGGGCGGAATCGCGTGCAACATAGGACTGTCTGACGCACGTGACGCAAAGAGCAGGATGGAATCGATGACGGGCACGCCCGGCTTCGCCCAATTCCCATGGCTTCTGCCAGGGCACCGTTCCTTGTTCAAGCAACCGGATGATGTCGGCAGTGACCGGCGCTGTAATCGCGGGTAGGGGGGCTTGTCCGTAAGAGTTGTGTTCATGTGATGTTCATTCGCGTTAGGAGTTAGGCGGCGTGGTCGGAAGCGTCAACTACCGAGAACAGTGACGGCTGCAGGTAGCGGTCCGCCGCTTTGCGCTCGGTGGCGGGTCGCGTGTCGTCCTTCAGCGCAAAGAGCGCAGGCTGGTGGGGCGACAGGCGAAGCGCTGTCAGCTGCTCGCGCCGGAGCTTCAGCAGGTCCGTTCACAGGTACGGCTTTCCGTCGATCACGATGTACCGGCGCTTTCATGGCTCAGGCACCGAAAAGATCCATCTGCTCCGGCTCCCCGGGCACGAGCAGGGCAGGCGGGCCAGATAGTACGAACGGTTTTCCTGCGTGCTTCACCAGCATGCCGTGATAGAAGCCGTTCGGGTCGTTTCGCGCCGCATCGCCGTCCATGGCTTTCTCGCGGTAGGTCAGAGGCGTCCCGCTGAAGGCCTGCGGATGCATGAGGCGATAGGCTTCCGCGCTGTCGCCTCTACGGCTCACGCATACCCAAAGGGAGCCTTTCCACTCGAAAGGCTTCCGGAGCGGCTCGCCCATGCCGATGCGGTCGGCGCTGTAGGAAGCGGCGATATCGCCTTCGCCCATCACCTTTTCCGCCCGATGGCACCAGCTGCCGCGGCGCAGGCGGGCAGGGTCTACGTAGTGAGAGGTTGTCATGCGCTGCCCTCCTGCTGCCGCGCTTCTTCATAGCGGGCTTGCGCAACGCCGGAATCGAGGAAAAAGCCTGTGTAGATCTCTTCCAGCAGCTGCTCTTGCTCACCGGTCAGGACGAGGTGAGCGCCATCGAACCAGTCAAGGAACCAGTACTCAACGCGATGCGCGCAGAAGTCCGGATTTACAAAGATGCGGAATTCATCCGAGGGGCCACCCCAGGAAAGCTGATAGCGGAAATATCCTTCCTTTTGCCCGTCGAACGTGCCTGCAGCAACGTAATCGAAGCTGAGGCCATATTCATACAGGTTGCCGAGATGCTCATCATCGCTTTCGGCATCGTTGCAGTACATCGCCCAAAGCTTTTTTAAGTCGGCGATGCGGCTATTCAGTTCTGCGGGCAGGCGGGCTTGGCAAGTATGTGGGCTGCTTGTCATGGCGCTACCCTCCTGCTGCTCGCGCCTTCCGTGAGGTCTTCGCCGGAGGTTTCCGCCTCGTAATGCATGCGCGCGCGCTCCAGTGCGGCCGCAAAATCGAAGTCGTTGCGGTCGCTCCAGTGCATGAGATCGCACAGGAGATCGCCCAGGGCGTCCTCGTACTCCGTGCCGGTAATGCACTGGAAATGGCGCAAGGCGGCGGCTGCCCATTCCGCCCGGTCGTTGTTCATGTTCTCGGGGTCAGGGGGTATGTCGGGCGTCATGGAACGGTTCCTTTCGTAAGCAGTCGTAATGGGGAGGGAAGGGGGCAGCGGTGCCGCCCCCGGTCGAAGGTCAATACTCGCTCGGCAAGAAGATGGTGTTATCGGTGAACCAGAGCGTGATCTGCGGCAGCGGAAAATCCGTGAACGGGATCCGTTTCTTCGATATCGGGTTGCCGCTGCCGTCCTCGCAGGTGAGGCAGGCTGACGAATCGGCGCTTACGGCGAGCTTCCATACTTGGAAGGGGACGGCCGCTATCCTCTGGTCGAAGCGCTGCGCGAGGGCGATTTCATCCAGAAGCCAGTAAGCCCCGCCCGCATCGGCCACATGCTTCGCGCCGTCCGTGTAGAGCACGGTGCGAACAAGGCCGTGCCGATACCAGTGTTCGCTGCCGCTGAACTGCCGCAGATCGCTTTCCGTTAATGTCTTCGTCATACGCTGTTCCCTTTGCTGATGGGGGAGATTTGAGGGAAAAGGGGCGGCCTCGCGACCGCCCCGAGGCGGTTAATTGCGGCTCCAGATGAGGCTGTGGCCTTCCTGGCCTTCGAGCTTCACGAGGCGGCAGAAGATAGGCGCCGGGAAGCTCGGGTCATCGAGACGCACGGCCACGTAGGGTTTTCCGCCTTCGCTGCGCTCCTTCCAGCCCGCCCCGATCTGCACCCGGCCATTGAGGCGCGTGCGCGTGGTGTACATGCGGTAGTCCGGGGAATTCTCGCTGAGCTTTTCCAGTACCGGCTCCAGCGTTGCCGGGCCGCTGAACGCAAGCGTCTGGATGGAGCCGTTGAAGGTTTCGCCGTCCTGAGTAAAGCTGCCGATGATGTTCATGGGTGGGGTCTCCTCTGAAAAGTTGAAATGTCGGTTTATGAGCGTCCGCCGAGGCATCGCCGAGGAGGCGCGCTCATAAAACCGAATGGAGGCGGTTTTACGGGGTGGTGGCCGTCAAGGAACTGAGGTGCTTGCACCTTTTTGGGGGCACCGCGTCTTTTTGCCGCTTTGAAGAAGAGACCTGCGTTCGCTTGCGAACGCGCTATCTGCAAAAAGATGCGGGGGAGCCAAAACCCGATCAGGGCAGTTCCTTGACGGACGCCAGGGGTGTCCCCTTCCAAATAAACGGGGGCGTTGCGGGGCGGCGGCAGCCAAAGCCCCGCTGGGATGGGTAGCGGAAGACCGCGCGCTATCGCGGGCTGAAGCGAGGGAAGGGGCTCCTTCCCCTAAAACTAATGAGCTATCAGTGAGCGGGAAGCACGGCGGGGGCTTTGCGGGCAAACAGCGCGTCGCTGTAATAGCGGGTCTGCCGGCAGCGGGTGAGCCTGCCCTCGATGAGCAGCAGCTGGCCGTCCTTCGGTAGGCGCATGACTTCATCGGCAGAGACGCCCCCGATGAGGTTCGCGAGTTCCTGTGCCGCCCTGTAGTTTTGGACGCCGAAGAGCTGAATCACCCCGGCATTATCCACGAGCGTATTTGCCTGATGGCCATACTGCTGGAGCTGCGCCGGATTCTGCCAGAAAGACCAGAGGGTAACGCCCCATGACCGCAGAAGCGTGCAGGCAATCAGGAACGCATCGATGCGTCCGAGATTGCCGATTTCGTCGCAGAGGATAAGCGTGCGCTCTTTCGGCGGCGCCGTGCGCTGCATCATGGCGAGGATCAGGCCAGATAGCCATGTGCGCAGCAGGGGCCTGTAAGCGGTGAGCCTCGCCGGCGGCACGATGATATAGAGCGACATCGGCTCGCCCGCGATCAGCGCGTCAATATCGATGCTGCTAGTGTCGGTCAGGCGGCGCACCAGGTCGCTATCGAAGAGCCGCAGGTGCGCGATGGTTGAGCCGAGAACGGAGGGGCGGGTCTCGCGGTCGGGCAGTTCCAGGAAGGACATAAAGGCCGCGCGGGCAGCGCGCAGTTTGGCTTCTTGCTTATCGAGCATCCTGGCAAGCGTGAAGACGGCATCATCGGTGGTAAAGAGGTCGAAAAGCGCGCTTAAACAGCGGCTTTCGGGAGGGCAGTCGGCGAGCAGCCATGCAGTGCCGCCCGTGAGCATCGTCTCGGCCCAGTCGTTCCAGAAGCGATCCCGCTCCTCCACGCCGCGCTCCATGAATTCCGCGGCGAAACCGCGCGCCAAGGCGGCGGGCTCGGTGCCGCAGCGCGTGACGAGATCGAGCGGGTTGAGCGAATCCGTCTTCGCATCGTCGCGGAGGTCGAGCACGTGGACCTTCTGTCCCATGGCGTAGCGCGCCTGCGCCGTGGCGGCATGAACCTCGCCCTTTATGTCGATGACGATGAGCTGGCCGGGATGACGCAGCGCATTGCAGATGACCGGACCCGAAGTCTTGCCCCGGCCCGTGGGTGCCAAGGTGATTAAGTGACCTTCGCCGTCATAAGTGATGAGATCGGCGGATCGGGGCTGTGTGCGCTCGACAAAGCCGAACGCTCGAGGCGCAAGCGTCCCGCGGCCGAGAATATAGCCCGCCACGATCCAGATCGTCGCAGGGTCGTGGCGAAATGTCGATCACGAAAAGCTTGAAATACTTTCCGTAGGTTGGGGGTACGCGTGTGCCTGCAGGGCACGCTGCGGCAGCAAACTCTTTGTTATGAGCGCGCTTTTAAACAAAAAGTACTGGGACGACCGGGCACACAACGGCGCGCTACACGGATGTCCGCTCGACAATATTGCGCGCCAGCGTGGGCGTGCGGATTGGCAGGGAGGAGCTTCTGCGACCCAAAGCGTCTCGTTCTGGCACATCCATTTGCAACAGCGGTTATCTTTTGAAAGTTCTCGCCTGCGATCTGCTTAAGCGGACTTGCCACGTCGGATTTCTTCTTCTATGCGTTGAGTGATTCTCGAGAACGACTACCAGATTTTGTATTGGCGAGAGGTGGCCAGTGCATTTGAGGTAAGGCCTGATGTTGTCCATCACTCCGTCCGTCAACGCGCAAGCATCCAAAGACTATTTCACCCGGCACATGGACCGGGATTACTATCTGCGCGACTCGGCCGAGTTTCCCGGCGAATGGCACGGGCGCGGCGCGGAGATGCTGGGACTTTCCGGCCAGGTAGACAAGGAGAGCTATTTCCGGCTCTGCGACAACCTGCATCCCCAAACCGGGGCGCCGCTTACGCCGCGCACCAAGGCCGACAGACGGGTGTCCTACGATTTCACCTTCAACGCGCCCAAGTCGGTCACGCTCGCCTATGAGCTCGGCGGCGATGACCGGATTGAGGCCGCCTTCCGCGCGTCGGTCAAGGAAACGATGGCGGAAATGGAAAACAAGATGAAGGCGCGCGTGCGCATCGAGGGACAGCGCGATGAGAACCGGCTCACCTGCAATATGGTCTGGGCGGAATTCATTCACCGCACCGCCCGCCCTGTGACCGAGGACGGCGTCACCTTGCCGGATCCCCATTTGCATTGCCACGCCGTTGCCCTGAACGCCACTTTCGACCCGGTCGAGCAACGCTGGAAAGCCGGCCAGTTTGAAACCCTGGTGCACGACAAGGGCTACTATCAGGCGGCATTTCATAGCCGGCTGGCAAAGAAACTCGCGGCACTGGGCTACGGTATCGAGCGCGAGGGCAAGAGCTTTAGGCTCGTCGGCATTGATCGGGCCACATGCGAGGAGTTCTCCCGCCGGACCGAGATCATCGAGGCGGAAGCCAAGCGGCTGGGTATCGCCGACGCGGAAACCAAGGCCAAGCTTGGCCAATGGACGCGGGAGGCCAAGCCCGAGGAGCAGATGGATATCGGCGAGCTCCGCAATGCCTGGCTACAGCGTATAAGCGAAGCCGAGCAGCGGGCCATAGCCGAAGCACGGCGGGGGCGTGAGACTGCAGGCCTGGATGCGGACCAAGCAGTCGATTACGCGCTTTCGCACTGTTTCGAGCGCGAATCCACCGTTACCCAGAAGAATCTGCTGAAGACCGCGCTGATTCAGAGCCTTGGGAAGGCGAGCGTCGAGGATGTGCGGACCGCCGTACTCGAGCGGGCAGAGATTCTGCAGAGGGAATTCAAGGGCCACCGCTACGTCACCACACGCGGCGTGCTGCAGGAGGAATGCGACATCACGGATTTTGTCCGCTCGGGGAAAGCCACCCGTAACAAGCTGGGCGGCAACAAGCCGCCTGAGCTCGATCCTGCGCTAAGCGAGGAGCAGCGGGATGCGGCCCTGGTTATCCTCAATTCCCGCGACAGGGTGACCGGCCTCAAGGGAGGGGCGGGGACCGGCAAGACGCGCATGCTGCTTTCCACCGTGGAAGCCATCAGGGCCGCCGGCAATGAGGTGTACGCCTTCGCCCCCTCCGCTGATGCCGCCGACGTGCTGCACGCGGAAGGGTTCGGCGATGCTGCGACCGTCGAGCGGCTTCTGATCGACCCGGAAATGCAAAAGCGGGTGAATGGCCAGGTGCTGCTCGTCGACGAAGCCGGGCTGCTCTCGGTGAAAGATATGAAGCGGCTCTTCGATGTGGCGACAGACCAGAACGCCCGCGTGATTCTCTCCGGCGATACGGCACAGCATAGCGGGGTGACGCGCGGCGATGCCCTGCGCATCCTGGAGAAGAACGCCGGACTCAAATGCGGAAGGCTGAAACAGATTCGCCGGCAGACGGATGAACGCTACCGGAGCGCCGTGGCCGCCATCGCCGAGGCAGATAGGTTGGGCCCGGACGGCCGCACGCAATTGCAGGCGGGTATCGAGGCGCTCGATGCGATGGGCGCCATCATCGAAACTCCCGGCGAGGATCGCTACCGCCGCATAGCCCGGGATTATGCCGCTGCGGTCTCGGAGCGCAGGCAGGGGGGAATGTACAAATCGGCCCTGGTTGTCTCGCCCACCCACAGGGAAGCCGAACGCGTGACCGAGGCCATACGCGAAGTGCTGAAGGAATCGGGCAGGCTCGCGCGCGCCGAGCGGGAGTTTACCGTGCTGCGCTCGCTCAATCTGACGGAAGCGGAGCGCACCGATTACGCCAACTATCAACCCGGTCAGATTGTCCAATTCCATCAGAATGCCAAGGGGTTCAAGCGCACCGAACGGGTCACGATCAAGAGCGCCGGCATGGATGGTGTGCACGTAATGCGTGCGCACGGCGATGAGCTTTTGCTGCCGCTCCTTGAGGCAAAGAAATTCCAGGTATATCGTCCTGAGAAGCTCTCCCTTGCCGAGGGCGACAAAATCCGCATCACGCAGAACGGATACGTGCCCGAAGCGCGGCCGGGGATACGGGGCGGCAAGACGCGTCTCAATAACGGCGCCGTGTATGAGGTGAAGGGATTTACGGCTACCGGAGACATCGAGCTTGCTAATGGCTTCGTCGTGCCTAAGGGTTACGGCGCCCTGGCGCATGGTTATGTAGTGACATCGCAGGCAAGCCAGGGCAAGACCGTGGACAAGGTGCTGGTCGCGCTCGGCTCCGACTCTCTGGCGGCCGCCAACCGGGAGCAATTCTATGTCTCGGTATCGCGCGGCCGTGAAGCGGTGCGGCTCTATACCGATGACAAGGAGGCCATGATGGATGCCGTGCAGGGCAGCGCGGCGCGCCTGTCGGCCATGGAATTGATGCAGGGTGTCCAGCTGCCGGCGCCACACCTGACAGGCTCAGGAAATCAGCTCGTGAACCTGCTCCACGTCAAACGGGCACTGGATCGTCGGCGGGAACGCATCGCCGGCCACGAGCTGCTGCAGGCATATGCAACGCGGCAAAGGGAAGGGGCGACTTATGGGCGGTATTAACGTGCAGCCACGGCCGTCGGCGGTGGAGCAACTCGCGCGAGGCACCCGCTCACGCGATGCAAATGAGCTCGGTGAGGTGGCCGAAGCCTATGAGGAAGCGCGCGCCCGAAGCCGTGAGGCCTTCATGCTCGATGTGAAGCTCACGGATGGAACGATCGTGAGCTTCGATTACGCATATATGAAGAAAACGAAATTCTTGCCCGACGGCAAGATAATCCTGCATTTCGGTGATGACGAAGTGACCGCCGAAGGCAGAAACCTGCTCTCGGTCTATACTTCGATTACGGAGCACCGGAGGCGGTTCATCGAGGAAGGCACCGATGCGCAAGCCCAACTCAAAGGTCCCGATCGGCCGCATATTGAAACCATTGCGATAAAAGAGGGAGTCGAACAGCCGTTGAACCTGAGCGGTCTGGGTTTTCGGCTCCTTCGAGATGCTGGATTCAGACAAGAATGAACCCTTGGCGTAGTGCTTAGCTGAGCCGGCTGTGAACCGCCGGCGAATAGCTTCCGCCACTTTATCTACCGATGGTCTGAGATTTCAGGTCTACTCCACCACCCGGCATCATTCTCTCGATTCCAGCGCGCCTGCATCACCATACTCCGCAGTAAAATATGAAGCGTCTGAGGTGGTCGACACCGCAGGACCGCAGACCCACGCGTAACCCGATGTGACATTCCCGCAGCAACGCCGTGGCGTAATTATCACTTTTCAGAACCACAAGGTTTTTCAGCAGAAAACCACCTAAGCATGGCTTAGGGGACAAGTCTGTACGGATACGTCCTCACTCTATTGGGGTTTTCCTCTTCGGCAATCCACTACATCTTGTGGCTTGCCATCCGGGTCCGTCTGTAGAAAGGCAACAAGTAAAGCGGTTCGTGCTTCGGGATATCATTCAAAACGTGTTTAGAGAACCACCGCCGGGAGCAGACGAGCGGATTGACGTCGAGCGCCGGCAATTTTCGTGCAGGCTACTCGCCCGGCGCGGCGGTGTACTGTCTGCTTCTTGAACACGGAAGCATTACGATCCTGTTCATCATCTAAAACACTTATTGTAGGAATCATTATCTCGGATTAGATTCCACCAAATGGTGAGGATCACATTTCCTTTGGCTGCTCTCCTGTCGGCACAGATCCTTGCTGCATCTGCCGCCGCGGGAGCTGAGCATAAACAAATCAACGTAACTCCTGCTGACGTTTCTGATGCGCAGAAATTAGCCGAGCATGGTGATCGCGAAGCTGAAAACCTTCTCGGTTCGTTATACAGCACGGGTGAAGGACTGCCGCGGGACCAGCAAAAAGCCCTTTATTGGTGGCGCAAAGCAGCTGACCAAGGTCATGCCATTGCAGCGCTTCATCTAAGCGGTGCATACCTCTACGGTGAGGGTGTCACTGAAGACAAAAAAGAAGGTTTAAAGTGGCTCAGAAAAGCGGCAGAAGGTGGAAGTCCTCGTGCTCAATGGACACTCGGAACCTTTTACTCGAGGGGGGATGGCCTGCCCAAGGATATGAAGCAGGCAGTGAAATGGTGGCGGAAATCAGCTGATCAAGGATTTGCGAAAGCTGAAGGAGATCTCGGTGTTGCTTACGGGACCGGTACCGGCACCGAAAAGAATATGCCGGAGTCCGTACGGTTGCTGCACAAGGCGGCAGACGCAGGCTATGCAACGGCACAGCTTAACCTTGGCACGTTGTATAGCGCCGGAATCGGGGTGCCTGAGAATAAGAGCGCAGCCGCACAATGGTGGCGCAAAGCTGCCGATGGAGGGAATACTACCGCGCAGGTCAACCTTGCCACCGCTTATGCCAAAGGCGAGGGGATGCCGAGAGACCTCGCTCAGGCATATATGTGGTACGACATCTCAGCGACCAAATCACCTGAAGCGGCGTCGCTCCGTGAATCACTCGCGCATTTCATGACAGAAAGCGAAATTACTCATGCAAAGCATCTGTCAAGTGAGTGGAAAAAGCACGACATGGAGGCAATAGCCCATGAGTTTAGCATCCCAGGCAGTATCTCATCTCCCTAAAAAGGAGCGGGAATGTGGTCCCGCTCCTTACACGTCGGTCTAACTACTAATTACCTGAGGGTGGAGGATAACCCGGTTGGTGGTCCAGCATTTTGAACTGTGGGCCGCTTTCTGGATCAAGATCCAAGATTGGATACAGCATTGGTGGGGCTTGTCTCATCTCTGGATAACCATATGGGTTCTCGGGTGTACAAACCGCAGGAGCATGAGGGAGCTTGGCAAGCTCTTGCCAAACCGCTTTCTGAAGGGGAAGTGGTAAATAGCGCGGATCGAGTCCTGCATTCTCTGGAAGCTCGTGCTTCTCCTTCCCCTCTTGGTATTCGCGAATAAACCTTTGGGACAGTTCTAAGGATTCCGGAAGACTCTTGGCGGATTCATATCGCTCATTTATGTCTCTTTCTAGCTCCTCAATCCTTTCGGACGCCTCCCGAAGGTCTTCTTCGGAATATACTTGAAGACCCAGCCTATCTGTGCGCCTGATGGGATTTCCACTTGCATATAGATAGCTGTTAACTCCACCGCCCTGCCCGATCGGGTCCGACTCCAAATACCGTCCGAGGCTCGGGACATAATCGCGGAAGCCGTTGTGATTCCACCCCATCTCCCCGTCAAAATACTGCCCTGGGAAGCGCAGATTTTCCGAGATGCTGCCGGTGGGCGTGGTCGTCGTGCCGAAGGGCTGGTAGGTCGTGGACCATTGCACGGTGCCGGAGGTGTTCGTTGCCGCCTGCGGCGTGTCGAGCTGGTCATTGTGAACGTAATACACCGCGCTGCTGCCGCCGCCCGTTACCCACATCGCCATGAGCCGGGGGCCTGCATAGATGTAATCGGTCGCGTAGCCGTTATTGACTTCTTCCAGCATCTCCCCGCCGAGGCCGTAAGCAAATTCGGTGGGATAATCGCCGGGGTCGGTCTTGGTGAAGCGCTGGCCGAAGGCGTCATAGGTGAACGAAGGCGCAACGGACGTGCCGGAGACGGACGCCATTTGATTGGCCTTGTTGTAGCTGACGCTGACAGTGCCGGAGCCTTGCGGCAGGCTGTTGATGTTGCCTGTGGAGATATAGCCCACGGTCGCGGCGCTGCCGCCGCTGGGCGTGATGCTCGCCAGGCGGTTGCTCGTGCTGCTGTAGCTGTACGTGTAACCGGGATAGGTCAGCATGTTGCCCGCCGCGTCCCAGGTGAAGCTCTGCGAGCCGTAGGGGCCGCTGGCGCTGGTGAGCCGGTTCAGCACGTCATAGCCGAGGGTCTGGTTATTGCTGGACGTGATGTTATCGGTGATGCCGGTGATGTTGCTGGTGTTGTCGTAACCATAGGAAACATCGCGATTGTAGGTACCGACAACCGTAGCAATTTCCGTGGTGCGGTAGTCGAGGTCGTGGCTGTAGTTCTCCTCGTCGCTGTTCCCAAAGACCGTGTGATAGTGCGGCCCGAAGGGGCGATAGGAAACCGTGGCGACGGTCTGCGCTGTGCTGGAGCCATAAGGGGTGAGCTGTATCTGGCTCAAGTACCCGGCAGAGTTCCGCGAGAAAGTCACATAAGCGCCGGACGGGTAGGTGATGGCATTTACCCGGCTGGCCGCATCGTAACCGTACACGGTGGTCAGGTTGCCGCTGCTGCTGGTGCGGGTGTCGGTGGTGAGGTTACCGCGCTCGTCATATTTGCGGGTGAGGCTGCCCACTGCATCGCTGACGCTGGTGAGCCGTCCGACGCCGAAGCTGTAACCGGTACCGGTCTGGTCATAGGTGAAGCTGACATTCAGCGACGTGTCGGCGGGATAGGCGCGGGTCAGAATGCGGTCCAGCGCATCGTAAGTGTAATTGGTGGTCACGCTGGCAGCGTCCACCTTCTGCGTCAGATTGCCGTCTGAATCGAAGGTGTAGCTGGTGGTGCCGGTTTCGGGGCTTGCTATCGAGATGGCTTCCCCGAAACCGTCCCGCGTGTAGGTCGTCGCATGGCTGCGCGGGTCGGTGATGCTGGTGATGTTGTCCGCGCCGTCATAGGCAATCGAGGTCACGCCGCTATTGGCGTCGGTGGATGAGGTGAGCCGGTTCAGCGCATCGAAAGTCCGGCTAGTCGCGTGGCTGCGCGGGTCGGTGATGCTGGTGGCGTTGCCGTTCGCGTCATAGGCATAGGTCGTGGTCTGGCCGCTCACGCCGCCCACGTCTGTCAGCATGCGCCCGAGCGCATCGAAAGTGGCGCTGTGCTGCCGCTTCGTCGTGCCTCCCGAGTCCTTCCATAGCGCCTGGGTCACGTTGCCTTCGCTGTCGAGCGTGTAGTTGATGCTGCTGCTCACGCTGTCGGTAATCGAGGTGATGCGGTGCGCGTTGTCGAAAGTATAGGTGAGCGCTGAGCTGTCGGGGAGCGTGACGCTGGTAAGCTCTCCCGCCGCATCGAGGCCGTAGGTGGTGGTGCGGCTGCCGCCGCTGGTGGAAACGCTGCTGGTAAGCAGGCGCTGCCGACCATCGTAGGTAAGCGTCGTGGTCACGCTGTTGGGGTCGGTGATGGTGAGCGGCAAGCCTCCGGTCGTATAGGTGCCGATGCTGGTCACCTGGCTGTTGGCGTTCGTAATCGAGGTGAGCGCCCCGCTGGTATAGGCAAAGGTCGTGGTGTTGGAGTTCGGGGTTTCGATGGTCAGGAGCTGGCCGGTGGAATTGTAGGTGTAGTTGGTGGTGCGGGTCTGATTATTGGTGCTGCCTCCGGTCGTGTCTTTCACCTCGCGGGCGGTGACGTTGCCGGTGCCGGTTGCGCGCGTATAGGTAACGGTGCGAAGCGGAGCGACTACCTGATGCACCAGGCGGGGCCAGGTCGAATCGTAGGAAATGGTCGTGGTCCGCGCTGCCGAAGTGCCGTAAGCTTCGGTGTACGAAGTCGGCTGGCCGTGCGAATTATTGGTGTAATTCGTGACGTTGCCGTTCCAGTCGGTGAAGCTGGACAGGAAGCCATTGCTGTCATAGCTGAAGCTCTCGGTTGCCGCTGCTGTGGTGCTGGTGGACGCCCGGCTGATGCCCGTCACTTTCGGGATGCCGTTCGTGGTGGTGAACGAGTAAGTATCCGTCACGCCCAGGGAATTGGTCACAGTGCGGTCGCCGGTGCTGTCGTCGTAAGTGACGGTAATTTGATTGGCACCGATGCTGGAACCGCCCAGGTAGCTGGTGAGGCCACGCCCCAAGGAATCATAAGACCAGGTGGCATAACGGTGACCATTCTCGTCGGTAATGCCGGTGAGGGCATAAGGCAGGCTGGTGCTTTCATACAGGTAGGTCTTGGTAGTACTGGTCGTCGTTGGATAAGTGACCGAAGTGAGTACGTGATTGGCGGCTGCCGCCGTATAGCCGTAGCTGATACTAGTGCTGTCCGGCGTCGTTATCGAGGTGAGCAGACCGCTAGTGTAGGTAAACGAGATTGCGCGGCTATAGGAATCGCTGACCGAGGAGAGCTGGCCGCTGCTATAGGTCAGGCTTTGGGTATAGCCATTGCGCAGCACGATGGAACTGAGCTGTCCCTGCCATTCGCAGTGCGGCGCACAATAAGGCGAGCCGGGGCCGATGATGGAGGCGGTATAGGTTTCGACCGAATCGTCCGGCGCGGTGAGCGTGAACGTGCTGCCCGAGCTGGTGAGCGTATAATCCACGTCGCTGTCCGGCGTCCAGGTGCTGCCGACAAGGGTGAACATCAGGTCCTGGCCGTCCGGTCGCTCCACGCGCACGGTCGTGGAATCGCCAACGGAATAGGTGCCGCCTCCATAAATAAGCAGGTAGCGGTCGAAGTTGTGACGCCAGTTCTCTCCAAGCTCTACTGCTGGAGTCACCAGGCTGCTGCGGCTGTTGTAGTAGCGCACGAACCGCAGCTTGTTCACGCCTGCGGTTTCATAGTCCACTTCTTGCTCAAAGACATTGCCACTGCCTATGTCTATCGGGTCACCTAGAAGAGGGTGGGCCATTGTCATGTCGAAGTGGGGCTGGCCGTTATTGTCGGGAGGGTCCTTGGAATCCGTGGAAGGACAGCTAGGGCAGTTGGGCCGAGGAGCATCTCTGAAACCTGCGATGCCTGTACCACCGCCGCCACGGCTCTTGCCTGGGCAGGTGAGAATTCCGGTTATATAGATTCCATCCGGACACACCTGCTGCGTGCCGCTGCTATCGTCTCCGGTATATACGCCCCAGGGCACATTTAAAGAACCGCCTGGAAACGGAGGGCACTGCCCATAGTTTTGACCATTATCATAAGCGGGCGTCTTGTACATTCCGGCATAGTAGATGTTTCCGCCCGAAG
>Ga0070735_10001396_pt1 | contig 23422 bp, 19 predicted proteins | sample Coa_R1_FD_66443 | JGI IMG/M metagenome (GOLD analysis project Ga0070735, IMG submission 66443) | Surface soil microbial communities from Centralia Pennsylvania, which are recovering from an underground coalmine fire - Coalmine... | ecosystem: Environmental > Terrestrial > Soil > Unclassified ...
GAGATGTTTCCGAATTGCATTGATCTCGGCGATCGGCGCGCCTGAATGAACCAAGACTCGATACGTTGCAATCAGATCGGGCAGGCTAATCTCGCCATCGATCGGTTTTTCCGCCATCGATGAACCGCCGCCGCTGATCATGAAGACCACAAGCGAGGCAGCGTTTTGAGCGCTGAGAGACTTGAGAATGGCCTCGGCGGCACGGATCGACTCCTCGTTAGGCGTCGGGTGGCCACTAAGAAAGTAACGGAAGCCACGAGCTTGTGCAGTAGTTTCGAGCGAGCTCGCGACAATGCCTTCGAACCGCTCGCCTCCTTGCATCTGCAAGGCATTCACCATGGTGTGTGCAGCTTTGCCGATCGAGACCACGAAGACCCGGCCATAAGAATTGAGATCGTGCAGATCCTCGCAGATTCTCAGCACACCTCGCTCGCAAACGATGTGACGCTGGAAAGCTCTTTCGATGCTGGATTCGATCAAGGCGTGACTGAAAAGATGCCGGGCCAAAGCGCGCATCTCAACCGCTACATTGTCGTTAGCCGGTGCCGGCATGCGGAGAATTATAGGTTTTTTTATTTGCCAAGCACTTGTCTGACCCACTCTTCGATTGTTTCTCGCAGCTCACGCAGCCGGCCTGCAAAGAAATGATCCCCACCCTCGATGAGCACCAGTTTCTTTGGTTCAGGCAATGATTGAATCACTTGCTCCAGCTTCTGTCTCGGGCCGAATTCATCGCGCGCGCCGCTTACAAAGAGCTTGGGCTTGGGACAATTTTGTAGAAAATCAAAGTTGTACGTGCGTTCATCCGCTGGGACCACCGGGATTCCCAGACCAACTAAAGCTTTCACACGTGAATCGGGACATGCGGCCCGCAACCCAACTGCGGCACCAAACGAAAAGCCTGCCAAAATCAAAGGCAGGTGGAACTCGCTATCCAGCCAATCCAGCGCAACTCGAACGTCGTCAACCTCCCCGACTCCGCCATTGTGCTCACCCAGGCTCAATCCCGCCCCGCGGAAATTGAACCGCAACACAGGAAATCCAAAGCTGTTGAGCGCCTTCATCGTGTGAAAGACGACCTTGTTGTGCAATGTCCCGCCATAGAGTGGATGCGGATGGCAAACCAACGCCGCGTAAGTCGCCTGCTCGGATCCCTGGTTTAACAAAGCTTCGAGACGACCGGCAGGGCCCTCGAGGAAAAACGAACGGATTGTGGAATTCGACGCGGAGAGCATCGATCTCAAGCTACCAGAAACGCGTCGCCCTTCGCGCGGTGAGTTATGCTTTCGTCCATGGATGTCGTCGCCTTTACCCGTCAGCTCGTCGATATTGAATCAATCACCGGCAATGAAGCCCGCGTCGGACAAGTCCTTCAAGCCGAACTGGATCACCTCGGATTTCGCACTGAGAGGATTTCAGTAGGCACCAGCTTCAACGTCTTCGCCACCAGTTCGGAGCAGCCGAAACCTGCGGTCGTTTTCTCGACGCACATGGACACTGTGCCACCGTTCATTCCTTCCTCCGAAGACGACACGAAGGTTTACGGGCGCGGCTCCTGCGATGCCAAGGGCATCATTGCCGCCCAGATCGCGGCTGCCTTGCGCTTGCGAAGCGAGAACATTTACACAGGCTTGCTTTTTCTCGTGGGTGAAGAGAAGGACAGCCACGGCGCAAAGGTCGCGAACCAACAACCGCGTGGCAGCAGGTTCCTGGTGAACGGCGAGCCGACGGAAAACCGGATTGCAAGCGCGTCAAAGGGGACATTGCGAGTGGAGATCATCGCTGACGGGCGGATGGCTCATTCGGCTTATCCCGAACTCGGAGACTCAGCCATCGATAAACTGCTCGATGCATTAAATCACCTTCGTGCGATTAACCTGCCCGGTGACGACGGCTTCGGGCCTTGCACCCTTAACATCGGCATGATCGAAGGTGGACGCGCTCCTAACGTGATCCCTGACAGAGCAAAAGCGCACCTGCTGTATCGCTTGGTAGGCCCAACCGACAAACTGAGGCGCGATATTGAGCAGGCTGTCGCCGGTCTGGCGAAAGCCGACTTTGTTTTGGAGATCCCATTCGTGAAGCTACGTACGCTCGACGGCGTGCCCACGATGCTTGCCGCTTTTACTACCGATATCCCCGCGCTAACAAATTGGGGAGATCCCTTATTACTCGGTCCCGGATCGATCCACGTCGCGCACACCGAAGGCGAGTATGTCGAGAAAAACCAATTGCATGAAGCCGTCGACCTCTACTGCCGCATCGCCAAGCAATTAGGCTCCTGACCCGCGGCTCTCAAATCATCCTATAAACTTGAGAGATGACCACCACCACGCTGAACTCGCTATCCCGAGCATCCTCCGCGTATCTGCGCTCTGCCATGCACCAGCCCGTTCAGTGGCATGAGTGGAGTGAAGAAGCCTTTGCTGCGGCCCAGCGTGAGAACAAACCCGTGCTGCTCGACATCGGCGCAGTCTGGTGTCATTGGTGTCACGTAATGGACCGGGAGTCTTACGATAATCCTGAAATCGCTCAGATCGTGAACGAGCGCTTCATCGCGGTGAAAGTCGATCGCGACGAGCGCCCCGACATCGACAGCCGCTATCAAGTTGCAGTCAGTTCAATCAGTGGACAAGGGGGGTGGCCGCTGACCGCATTCCTCACTCCCGACGGAAAGCCTTTTTACGGCGGCACGTACTTTCCTCCTGACGACCACTACGGCCGCCCGAGTTTCAAACGCGTTTTGCTGGCCATCTCAGACGCGTTTCACGAGAAAAATACCGATGTCACCGATCAGGCCAAAATGGTCGAAACTGCCATGGCGCAAGCCGAGGGATTTGCCGGCAAGAGCGCCGACTTTTCGCCAAAAGTGATCGATTCCATCCTGACATCGGCATTACGGATGTTCGACGAGGATAATGGCGGCTTCGGCAGCGCTCCCAAATTTCCCCATTCTTCGGCTCTCGACCTGCTGATCGACCGCTACGCGCGCACAGGAGACGAAAAGCTTCGCCACGTCTTCGTGACAACGCTCGAAAAAATGGCCCGAGGCGGCGTCTACGACCAACTGGCCGGAGGATTCCATCGCTATTCTGTCGATGAACGCTGGGTGGTTCCGCACTTCGAGAAGATGTGCTATGACAACTCCGAACTGCTCAAGAACTACGTGCATGGGTACCAGGCGACCGGGTCAGAGTTCTTCGCTTCCGTAGCCCGCGACATCATTCGCTGGATGGACGAATGGTTGAGCGACCGCGAACAAGGCGGCTTCTATGCTTCGCAGGACGCCGACTACTCGATGGATGACGACGGTGATTACTTCACATGGACCCTACAGGAAGTTCGAGCGGTGCTCACCGACGAAGAGGCCCGTGTGGCGTCCCTGTACTATGACATCCACGAAATTGGCGAGATGCACCACAATCCCGCCAAGAACGTGCTGTTTGTGAGGGCTTCGGTAGAAGAGATCAGCAAACGGCTGAACTTGGACGTTCCTCAGGTGCAGTCACTGCTCGAGTCCGCACGGAAGAAGATGTACGCAGCTCGACTGAAACGTCCCACACCTTACGTAGATAAAACCGTTTACACGGGCTGGAATGCTTTATGCATCTCGGCTTACCTCGAAGCTGCGCGAGTGCTTGAATTAAACGACGTACGCGACTTCGCATTGCGTTCATTAGATCGCCTTCTTAGGGAAGCCTGGTCGTTAAACGGCAACTTGCTGCATGTGTTGGCGTACTCAGACCCGCAAGCCGAACGGCGAGATGTACCAGGCGTGCTCGATGATTATGCTTTCAGCGCCATCGCTTGCCTTGACGCCTACGAGGCCACGTCGGATATGCGATATTTCAACTTCGCGCGAAAGATCGTGGACGCGATGAACGAACGCTTCTTCGATCCCACTTCGGGCGGCTTCTTCGATACAGCGCAGTCCGGAAGCACATCTCTAGGCGTCCTCGCGACACGACGCAAGCCTTTTCAGGATTCACCGACACCAGCGGGAAATTCGGTGGCTGCGATTGTGTTGCTTCGCCTGCATGAGTACACCAACGACGCCAGTTACCATGACAAGGCCGAGCGAACACTGGAAGTGCTTGGAGGCGTGGCCGGTCAGTATGGGTTATTTGTGGCTACTTACGCGATCTCCGGCGTGCACTTTTCTGAGGGTCACACGCAGGTCGTGGTAATTGGAAACAACAAACTCGCCGACGAACTCTATCGCGCATCTTTGTCGCCCTACAGCGCCGGCAAAAGTGTTCTGAGGTTTACGGACGCAGGTGCGCTGGCGGCAAAGCTTCCGCCTTCGCTCGCTGAAACAATCCCCGCGCTTGCTGCAGTCAAGGAAAGAAAGAGTGCCGCAGTTCTCTGCTCCGGATTCTCATGCCAGCCTCCGATCTTCGATCCAGAGCAACTTCGCAGACAATTAAGCCTTCGGAAATAAAATGAGGCTGGCATCGCTACCACGCGAATGCCAGCCTATCGAGACTTTGATTGCCAATCTTCAAACTACTCGGCAACTACACCTGCTACGTACTACCGGCAGTGGCCGCCAGAACCGGGCGGGCACATCGGTGGCGGCGCACTCTCTTCCGCGAAGGAAGCGATGGGCGTCACCATCGCAGTGTACGTGCAAAACAAACCTACCATCAGGAATAGCATCCTGAGCGCACGTTTCATTGACTTTCTCCTTGTGCGGGTCCCCTGGGAGCGGAAACCCTTCTTGGGCAGGAATTATACAGACCCGTGTCAAGTAGTCTGTGTGCGCAGGAGCACAAGAGCCTCAACTCAGACCAGCAGTTAAAGGTTCAATTTTAAGTTTAGTTCTTTGTTTCTGGGTACTTACAATGTGCAATCAAAATGGGATTTCGTCTTTTTTGAGCTGCCAATCAAGCGTCTAAATTTGAGAAACAGGTTATCGTCGCGACCGCACCTGCGGAAGAGCAATTGTTGTACTGAATTTTTGCGTGGAGGCGTTCTCCGCGATCTTCTCCGCACCTTCGGTATCGGGTTCAGCCGACGAACGTGAGAAAGCTCGTTCGACCATACCTTCGAACATTGGTATGAGTGAGTCCGGCGCAGTCGGTCTCTGCAAGTCGCTCAGGCTGCGCTCCCAGCGCTGCGAAGGTAACAACGAAGTAGCGGCTTCCTTGGCTGGAACCTTCAAGAGCGCATAACCACCCCAGGTTATGACCGCGCCGAGATGCGCCACCGGAAAAACAATTGCCAGTACGGCAGAATTGACCTGCTCCCCGGCATACAAGGCATTTCCCAACAGTTGGACGCTGGCATACATGCCGAAGCCAAGCGCGATCCCAAAACTCAACTGGCGGCGAGATACTCCCAAGTACTTTGAAAAGAACAGCAGGAATAGAACCAAGCCGCACTGGATAACCTTCACGCACCTCTGGACCGTGGTAACGGCTTGTACCAACGGAGACTGCTCGGCCGGGCTAGCCGCAGCCACAACGATGGCAACAAACAACATAACCAGAGCGGCCCACTTGAAAAGGACAGTTCCTAGATCTTTCAACGTGTAATAAGGCCGAAAGACATCGAGGAACACTTCGTGGATTACCTTAAAACCGAGGCCCAGCGTCACCATCGCCCCGATCCAGTAGCTGTAGAAGTACAAGTCGTAGTTCCCGCGCTGGTGGATCGGGAAGAGGATTGCAAAATTTACGATCTGAAAAACTATGTAGGAGAAGAAGATTGGGAATTTGCGGTGCAGTTTGCGCCAAACCATGATCCCCGCAAGCGGCAACTCCAGTACGGGGTTGGCAATCCATAGCAGGAGTTGGAGTTTGGCATGCATGGGGTAACGTGCCGCGGCAAGGAGTCTTACCCCCTTGCTAGGGTAACGTTAACAGGTCTGGTTCGGGGGTCAATGTACTAAAGTAACTTCACGGTAATGGTTACTTCTGGACAGGAAGATTCTCACATGTCAGGCGTCGATTGGATGTAAGCACGCATCATTCGCACCTCATGATCTTTCTCAGTGAGGTCGTGCAACAGGATATCCCGCAGCGAAACCACCCCGAGCAACCGCTGACCATCGCAAATCAGAAGGTGGCGAAACCCATGGCGGCGCATCAGGATCATGCAGTTTTCCACGCTGTCAGTGGGCATCACCGTCAGAGGGTCCTTGGTCATAACCTCATTGACACGCGTGCTGCTGGGATCAAGGCTTTCCGCGACGACGCGGCTCATCAAATCGCGCTCGGAAAAAACACCCTCCAACACCCCGTCACGCAGAACTGGTACTGCGCCAATGTTTCTTGCCACCATGGCTTTGGCCACTTCCAGCACAGTTTGGTTTACATCAGCTCGGTATGTGTTTTGGTTGTTAATCAAATCGTAAATGTTCATGGCCGCATCCCCGGCGACTGGGCGCCATATACAAACTGGCGGAGTATATGACGAAAACATAGCAAAGATAAAGGGGGAAAAGCCTGTACCGTGTGCGGGCCTAAGGTTTGAGGAACGTTGTCAAGAATTTGCCCCCATAAACATGAAATACGAGGACGTCCAAAGTGCGGTCGGAATTGTGCCTCGAGGACGTGTCGTAAAGATGATGTTATAGGCGTCGGAGGAGTCAAGATTCTCGATAATTGACGTGTGGGCCTTGGGCTCAAGCAGTGCCAGGTAGGACAGAAAGCGATAGATATCTGCCGCTCCTTCGTACTCCTGACCTACGAATGAAAGGTCGGTGTTCTCGCCCATAAAATGCCAACTCAATGAGGCCGCCAGAGCGATCGCGTCTTCGTAAGCTTTTTCTGAAATCACACCAGGAGCGGGATTGTCGAACACAACCCGTAGTTTCCGTTCGTCTTCGCGGCTGAATTCCCGCACTTTCAGGGAGCCCGACTTGGCTGTCGCCTTCCAGTCCACATGGCGCGCCGAGTCTTCGGGCATGTACTCGCGAATCCGGTAAAGATCGTAACCTCGGCCTCTCACAAAAGCTTCGAACTCGCCAGTGATCATCGGTAGCACTTCGAAGAACTCATCGGTCGGTTCCACGTGAGGGTAAACAATGATTTCGCGGGTCAGCGCCACACGCCGACTCTTCTGCAAGAACGCAAATGGAAACCTTGTGGCTAAAGCGAAGCCATCCTGCTGATAACGACCTCTGCGATCGAACCGTAGCTCCAGTTCCGTTTTTACCTCTCGTCCACTCGGGATGTATGGGAAATAGACGGGACTCTTAAGAATGTCGCTGGCGGCAGATTTCGCAGGCAGGCGCTGAAGTTTGCGGTCCGGCAATTTGAGCCATTGCCTTTCGGGTGGCCGTCCCGGTGGAAAAGCAAAGGTCGCAGAGATCCATCGCCAACGCGCTCCGGCAGATTGTTCTTTCTTGGGAGATACCACACTTACAGAGAACGAAGTCAACCAGCGACGTCGGTTGCGCAGCACGATCCTTCCCAGGGCTGCTTTGCCAGCAAAAACGTGTTCCGGCAGATTTACGTCCAACTCAAGCTCGCGAAGAACAAATGCGGAAGTGAAACCAGAAACCAGAATCGCCGCGAGCATCGCAGCAACAATGATGTAGAGCAGGTTATTGCCGGTGTTCAAGGCTGCGATGGCAATGACGACGATCGTAACCACGTAGATGATCCCCACGCGCGTGACGTCGTAATCGAAAGCATCCCGCACCCGTGCTGCCGCGACCCGGTGGGCGAGATATGGCACTGTCGTAAGACCCACGATCACGGCCAACAGCAATGCCGCAGAAGCCAAAATCAGAGTAGCCCACAAATTGCCGGATTCTCTCGATACGGTTGAAAACAGTGCCGCCGCAAAAGCCAGCGCCAAGCCCACGATCGCCAGAAAGAAACGTACCCAAATCTCAGGGATGTTCACATGCAGGCGGTGCGCGATCCTCTGGATCGCGGAGGGTTGGGGTGTGGCGAGTTTGGCCGGGGAATGCATCCGAAATTCGAGGTTAGCATTGCTCGAAAGCAACCACCAACTCGCATCGGTAACGTCCTCGCCTCAGAGACCAGCCGATTCAACGTTTCATGAGAAATGCTTCAACTGTTCGATTGAACTCCTCCGGCTCCTCTTCATACGGCAGATGCCCGACTCCCTCGAGCATCACAAGTTGGACGTTGCGGAATTCTTGGGCGAGTCGCGCAGCGGAGGCGGGGTACACTGCTCCATCCAGACTGCCCCACACCAGCAAAGCTGGAATATCAGCAATCTTGTGGAGCATTAACCTCAACTCTCTTAGATCGTGATTCCAACTGCGCAAAATCCTTAGACCGTAGTCGAATGCCCCCCGTCGGCGCAATGGCTCCATATATCCCTCTAGAGTTCCTGGCCGAATGCGGCTTGGATCACCGAAGAGCCGGCGGAAATAGAACTCATGCAGGATCGATAATCCTGGTGCAAATTTCGAAAATGCGGGTGCTATCGGAGGGTGGCTTAAGAAGATGCTCAAGAATGTCCCCCGTCCGGACCACGGATTGACAGGAGCAACCAGTATCAGCCGCCGAACGCGGGACGGCGCCAGCGCTGCAGCAAACATCGCGACTCCGCCGCCGTGCGATGTTCCCAATAAGTCACAAGAATCGATTCCCACTGAGTCCATGAAGCGCAAGATTCGTTCTGCGCTCGCACGCAACGAACAATCTAAGCCAGGAGGGTACTCTGAAAACCCCGCTCCTGGCAGGTCAACCGCCAATACATGCGAATGATTTCCCCATACCGGCATTGCGTTCCGCCAAGAAAACGAGTAGCCGAGCAGCCCGTGGATGAGAAGCAATGCGGGTCCCGAACCCGTCGACTGATAATGCCAACGAATGCCATCGATCGTGATCTGTTGGTCCTCGACTGGGCTTCTTACCGTGGCGTTGTAATCCGAAATCGAATTTGCAGTTAGTCCGCTCTTACTCAATTCATTCTCTTCCAATTATTCTCTTGCAGAGTGCTAAGTTTCAGTTCGCTTTCTTTTTCCCAATTAATTTCTTCAGCACGCGAATGCCTTTGTCAACATGCTTTTCCTGAAGCAGAAAAGGGGGAAGAAATCGCAATACCGTATCTTGCGTGCTATTAAACAACAGCCCTGCTTCGAGCGCCTGTTCAACGATCGGACGAGCGGGAACATCAAGTTCTACTCCCTGGATAAAGCCTCGCCCGCGCACTTCCCGCACCGCCGGATGCCGTTTCGCGAGACCTTGTAACTGCTCGTTCAGATAGGCGCCTACGCGGGCGACGTTCTCAAGCAACTTCTCCTCCTCCAGAATCGCGAGATACTCCAAAGCAACCCGGCAGGCGAGCGGGCCACCGCCGAACGTGGTTCCATGTTGGCCAACGGAAATAGCAGTCGCGAATTCCTCTTTCGCGAGAAATGCTCCGAGGGGAAACCCAGCAGCAATCGGCTTCGCAATCGCGACAATGTCGGGTGTGACCCCGAAGGTCTGAAATGCAAATATGGTTCCGGTCCGGCCCAAGCCGCATTGAATCTCGTCGAAGATCAATGCAGCGTGGTGTTGGTCGGCCAGTCTCCGGCACTCTTGCAGAAATTCAACCGCGCACTCCCGTATCCCGCCTTCGCCAAAGATCGGCTCCAAGACAATCGCGCACGTATTCTCATCAACCGCCGCCCGTAGCGCCGCAGAGTCGTTACGAGGTACAAAAGTGACGTCCTCCAGGAGAGGTTCAAATCCCTTGCGATATTTGTCTTGACCTGTAAGAGACATCGAGCCAAAAGTCCGCCCGTGATACGACCCTTGCAGAGCCACCAAACGGCTCTTGGCTTCCCCGCCCGCCCGATGACCCGCCAATCGCGCGAGCTTAATCGAGCCTTCGATGGCTTCCGTCCCGCTGTTCGAGAAGAAAGCCCGCTGAAGACCCGACAGACTGCAGAGCTTCTCAGCCAGCCGCCCCTGGTACTCGTTGTAGTAAAGGTTCGATAAGTGAATGGCTCGCGCAGCTTGTTCCCGTATGGTTTTCACGATTCTAGGGTGGGCATGGCCGAGGGCGTTCACGCCCAGACCAGCAACGAAGTCCAGGTACCGTTTGCCGTCGAGGTCAAACAGGAACACGCCTTTACCCCGGGCAATCACCACTGGATAGCGGTTATAGGTTTGCAGCAAGTAGCGACGTTCAACATCGATAAGTTCTTGCGAACTGGCCATAAGAGCGCATTCTAGCGGATTGCGCTCTGGCTTTGATTAAACCTCTGATTCACAATCGCTTACTAAAAACCACAGATAGCTACCAAAAGACATATCTTTGTCAGATCGATGGATTTATAATCCAACAAGCTCTGATATTCCAGCGAGTTACAGCGTGCGCCCGACATAACAAATGGCAGCGAAAGTGCAGATTCCAATTCGGGAAAATCTATCCCTGCGGCCAGCCGCTCCACCGCAGTCCATGAACCGGGACTTTCAAATTCGCTTCATCGCGATCTTCCTGACCCTGCTCACTGCGGCAGCCATGGTTCTAGCCTGGATCAACTTCCAAAAAGAGCGAGCCTTTCAGGTGCCTAATGATGGGGCTTGGTGGGTAGAAAGAAATGGAACCCTGCTGGCGGAACGGGTGGAAGCCGATGGCCCGGCGGCTCGAGCTGGCATCAAGGTCGGTGACCGGCTTACCGCGATTGACGATCACGAGATCAGTGCAACGGCCGGCCTGATGCGCGAACTGTACCGGGTCGGAGCATGGTCGAAGGCGAAATACTCGGTGGTTCGCAAATCCGTTCCGGTTGACGTGGAGGTCATTCCTGCTCCGGCCGAGCGCTCGCAGTATAACTGGCTGCGGCTGATTGCCCTGATTTATTTGGGAATCGGTGTTTACGTCCTGTTGCGTCGGTGGACCGCTCCAAGTTCCACGCACTTCTATCTTTTCTGCCTGGTTTCGTTCATCTTTTACGCCTTCCATTACTCCGGGAAATTTAACGCGTTTGACTGGACCATTTACTGGGGCAATGTGGTCGCGGGCCTGCTGCAGCCCGCCTTGTTTCTTCATTTCGTGTTGACATTCCCTGAGCGGCGCTCATTTGTACGCCGTCATCACTGGGTTATTCCGACTGTTTACGTTCCGGGACTTCTGTTGCTGGGTGTACAGATCGTGGCGTTGCGCCTGCTGAAAGCCAGCGAAATGCTGCGGTGGAACCTTGATCGCTTGCAGATGGGTTACCTGGCATTGCTGTTCGTCGCCGCGGCAGGGGTTCTGCTTTATAACTATCGACAGGCCAATGCGCCATTCCTTCGCCAGCAGCTCAAGTGGGTAACTCGCGGCACCATTCTGGCGATCACACCCTTCACGTTGTTCTACGTGATCCCTTACATCACTGGCTTTCTGCCAACGCCTGGGATGCGAATTTCAGTCCTGTCGCTCGGAATCCTGCCTCTGACTTTTGGCTACGCGATCTTCCGCTATCGCTTGATGGACGTGGACCTGATCTTCAAGCGTGGCATGGTTTACACTCTGGCCGCTGCAGCCATCGCGGGTGCGTATTTTGCAATAGTCGCAGGCGTCGCGGAATTGGTGCATGCTCGCGTACCAAGTTCCGGACCAGTGGGGCTGGTGCTGGCCATTGTCGTGACTGCGCTGCTTTTTGACCCAGTCCGCAAGTTGATTCAGGACAGCATCGATCAGTTCTTCTACCGCACTCGCTATGATTATCGAAGAACGCTAACCGAGTTCGGCCGCGAACTCAGTTCCGAGACAGATCTCGACAAAATGCTGAGCGCGCTGGCGGATCGATTATCCAGCACGCTACTGGTCGATCGCATGGCGATCTTCCTTAGCACCGGCGAAGCGTCATCGACGAACTTCGTCTTGGCCAAGTCTTTCGGCATGACGCAAACGTCGGGCCTTGACCTCAGCTTCCTCAGCAAACCTCGCCCGGAGATCGGTGCAGGCCACCTCTTCTTCGACAACACTCACCAGGTTCCACGCGAAACTCCGAGCGCACAGCAGACGATCGCCAGGCTTGAATTGAACTACTACATCCCATGCTGGGCGCAGAAACAGACCGTGGCGGTCCTCGGTCTTGGCAAGACCGTCGATGGCGACTTTCTAACTAGTGAAGACGTTGAACTGGTGGAAACGCTCGCGGGCTATCTTGGCATCGCGATTCAGAACGCTCGCTTGTATGCGTCGCTTGAGCAAAAGGTCGCCGAGTACGAACGATTGAAGGACTTTAACGAGAACATTGTCGAATCCATCAATGTTGGAGTCCTGGCAGTCGACTTGGCTGACCGCATTGAGTCCTGGAACTCGCAGATGGAAGTCATGTACGCCCTGCCCAGGTGGCAGGCCCTGGGGCGCCCGTTGAGCGAGGTCTTCCCGGCAGCATTCGTCGAAGAGTTCTATCGGGTCCGGCAGAACCCCGGTATTCACAATCTCTACAAGTTCCGCCTGGCAACGCAAGCCGGCGAAAGCCGGATTGTGAATGTCGCAATCGCTCCCCTGGTCACAAAGAAGTTCAACGTCATCGGCCGCCTGATCATCATGGACGACATCACGGAACGCGTTGAACTGGAAGCCCAGTTGTCTCAAGCGGACAAACTTTCGTCGATCGGACTTCTGGCCGCCGGTGTAGCCCACGAGGTCAATACACCGCTCGCCGTGATCTCCTCGTATGCGCAGATGCTGTCCAAGCAATTGCAGGGTGACTCTCAAAAGGGCGCGTTACTCGAGAAAATCACGCGCCAGACGTTCCGCGCTTCAGAAATTGTCAACAATCTGCTTAACTTTTCCCGCACCAGTGGAACCGAGTTCCGCGACGTGGATGTGAACAGGATCATTACCGAAACTCTCGCCCTGTTGGAACACCAGTTCAAAACATCCAGGGTGAAAGTCCAAAATGAATTGACTCCGGATCTGCCACCGATCAGCGGGAACCCGGGAAGGCTGCAGCAGGTGTTTCTGAACCTCTTCCTAAATGCAAAGGATGCCATGGTAAACGGCGGTGTCCTACGTGTTGCGACTTCCAACGGGGACATGGTGTGCGTGCAAGTATCCGATACCGGCACCGGCATCGCGCAGGAGCACATCCATCGCATTTACGATCCCTTCTTCACGACCAAAACATCGCGCGAAGGACAGCCCCGTGGCACGGGCCTGGGTCTGTCGGTCAGCTATGGAATCATCCAGGAGCACTCGGGCAAGATTCGCGTTGAAAGCCGCGCCGGCGAAGGCACTACGTTCTATCTCGATTTTCCTATGATCAGAAAGGCAGTCAATGTCTGAAGCAGCAGTTATCACACGGAACCACGTGAACGAAGCCGCGTATTTGCAGAATGGCGGATCCGTGTTGATCATCGACGATGAGTCAGCTATCCGTGAATCGCTAGAAACGTTGCTTACCCTGGAAGGGTACTCGGTCGAAACCGCTGGAAGCGGTGAAGAGGGATTGGCGCTCCTGGGACAGCGTAATTTCGATCTCGCTTTATTGGATCTGGCTCTGCCCGACTGCAATGGACTGGACCTGCTGGCGGAAATCCATAGCCAGGATTCGCAAGTTTCCGTCATCATGATCACGGCTTACGGGACGGTGGAAAACGCCGTAAAGGCGATGCAAGCGGGGGCCGCAAACTTCATACAGAAGCCCTGGGACAACGAGAAACTGCTGGCTGATGTCCGGGCTGCGGTTGCTCGCCATCGTGCCGAAGAGGAAAACGTCCAACTCAAGCGTGCCCTGAAGCAGCGCTACAACTTTGAAAATATCGTCGGCAAGAGCGAAGCGATGTTGAAGATTTTCGATCTTGTCGGACAAGTAGCCCCCAGCCGCTCGACGGTTCTCCTCCAGGGTGAAAGCGGCACTGGCAAGGAACTCATTGCCAAAGCGATTCATTTGAACTCGCCACGGCGTGATCGCCCATTTGTTCCGGTCAACACGGGCTCGATGCCTTCCGACCTGCTGGAATCGACCCTATTCGGCCACGTCAAAGGAGCTTTTACCAGCGCGATCGCCTCCAAGAAAGGTTTGTTCGAGGTTGCCGACCGGGGAACGCTTTTTCTCGACGAGATCGGCACCATGAGCCTGGATACCCAGAGCAAGATCTTGCGCGTCTTACAAGACCGTAAATTTATGCATCTGGGGGGCGTCCACGAGGTTCAGGTGGATGTCCGGATTATCGCAGCTACGAACGTCGACCTGAAACAACATGTAAGGGAAGGCAAGTTCCGGGAAGACCTTTTTTATCGCCTAAACGTGATCACGATTGATCTGCCGCCTCTGCGTCAGCGCAAAGAAGATATTCCGCTTCTGGCGGCATTCTTCCTCGACAGGTATTCGCGCGAAAACGAGCGAACCGTTCGACGTCTGGGTCCCGAAGCCCTCCGGCCTCTGCTGACTTATTCCTGGCCCGGTAATGTCCGCGAACTAGAGAATGTAATCGAGCGTGCAGTCGTTCTTTCGACCGGCGAAGATGTCGGCCCAGATCTGCTTCCCGAACAGATCACTGGCCGCACGGCATTTCCGATGCTTGATCATCGAGTTGACGCCTCGCTGTTCGACATTATGGAGGATTGCGAGCGTCACATCATCATCGACATGCTGGAGAAGTGCGGCTGGAATCAGACTGAAGCCGCCGAACGGTTCCACGTGCCGTTGTCCACCCTCAACCAGAAGATCAAGCGCCTCAACATCGAGATCAAGAGAAAGTCGCGGGAGTAGGAAAGCTTCCGGCGCTGCTACCACGCCTTAGTAACCAGTAGCCGACAACTTATCAGCTGAAGGCTGATAGCTGACAGCTTCTTCTGTTATATTTCCGACATTGCCTCATGGAGCTGATCTCCCCAACCGAATTTGCTAAGGACAAGGTCGAAGCGGTTCAGGACTATTCCGTTATTGCGGGACAGTCGATCTCGAACCTTTTCCGCGTCCCCCGTTATTTCGCCGATATGGTGCAGCAAGCCGACTTGATTGGTGTTGGCTCGCTTCCGATTGTCGTTCTCACAGGATTGTCCATCGGCGCAGAACTGGCATTGAACAGTGCCAATACCCTGCAGAGATTCGGTTCTTTGTCTCTGATTGGCCAGCTGGTTTCTGTCGGCATGGTGCGCGAACTCGGTCCGATCATCACCGGGCTGATGGTCGCCGGTAGAAATGCTTCCGGCATGGCAAGCGAACTCGGTTCGATGATTGTGACTGAGCAAATTGATGCCATGCGGGCTCTTGGCACCGACCCACTCAAGAAACTAGTAACGCCGCGGGTAGTTGCGACCGTGTTCATGCTTTTCTTCCTGACCATCATCTCGGACGTCCTTGGTTTATTCGGGGGGGCGGTAGTTTCGGCGGGACTCTTCGGCCTAGATTGGCGCCAATACTGGATGACTGCCTGGCAGATTCTTGTATTCCAGGACGTGTTTATGGGATTGGTGAAACCGGTCTTGTTCGGTTTCATCATTGCGACCGTCGGTTGCTATTACGGCATGACCGCGCGCGGAGGAACTCAGGGCGTCGGCCGAGCTACCACACAAGCTGTGGTCGCCTCGTCGGTCTTGATCCTCGTGGTGGATCTAGTTGTGACCAAACTTCTCATGACGATCTTTTCCTACCGTTGATCATGGCCGCTCCACCTACTCCGTACGAGCAGCAAGCGACGCCACAACACGACACCCAATCCTCGGTCATCACATTCGACAACGTCTCCATCGCTTTCGAGGACAATCCAGTACTGAGTGGCATATCGTTCAGCCTCGCCAAAGGCGAAACCAAAGCCATTTTTGGTGTGGCCGGATCCGGCAAGAGCACCATTCTCAAGCTTGCCTTGGGGCTGCTCCGGCCAGACACGGGCAGCATTTATGTCCTTGGCGAAAATATCACGCAAATGCGCGAAGATGAGCTTTTCGACCTACGCCGCCGGATAGGCATCGTCTTCCAGGAAAGCGCATTGTTTGATTCTCTAACTGTGCGCGAAAATGTCGCTTTTCGTATGTTGGAAGAGGGCAACGTCTCCGAGGAGCAAGTAGAGAAGCCTGTAAGGGAGGCTCTGAGCTTTGTGGAACTCGAGCGTACCGTCGATATGTTCCCTTCAGAGCTTTCTGGCGGCATGCGACGGCGCGTGGCGATAGCGCGCGCGATCATCACGCACCCGGAAATTTTGCTTTACGATTCACCCACAGGTGGCCTTGACCCAGTAACCTCCACAACGATCGTCCAATTGATTGTGAAACAGCGTGATGTTTACAAAACCAGCTCGCTTATGGTCACACACCGCCTGCAGGATGCCTTCACTATGGCGACCCACTATTTCGATCGCAAGACCAATCAAATGCAACCGCTCCCGCCGGGCACGCGTGGAGAGGTTCCCATGGGATTTTTGATCTTGAAAGATGGGAAAGTGATCTTCGACGGGGACGTTCACCAACTGGCGCACACCAGAGACGAGTACATCAAAGAATATATTTCCTGAGGGACCATGAGAAAGGGACGCCGGCACGAACGCAGACGTCCCATAGAACCTAGGCTGCCTTGGCGGCTTTCGCAGCTTTGCGCAATGCGACTTGGCGTTCCTGAATTTGCTTCAAACGCTCAGGTCCACCCGCCGACGTTGTGATGAGCTTCTCAACGTTTCCGAAAACGCCTGGGTTCTGCATTTTTTCGCGGATTTCCTTCAGGTATGGTTCAATCTTCGCAAAGAAGAAGAACATCTCGCCCGAGAACCCGCCTTCCAGGAAGAGTTCGCGACTCAGCACCCCGTGCAGTACGAATGATGCGGCCATCTCCCAATAGCCGCCGACTTGCCGCATCCAGGCGTTCTCCTGGGTGCCCAATGCGGTTGCGATCTTAAGAACATCATCAGCCGATTCCGGCCAAAATCCCATCCACCAGTTGCGCGCCTTGCGAAGTTCCCCTTCACGGCGCAAGTCATAGAGTTTGAGAATCAGTTCGGCGTCAGCGGTCGTAGGCGTAGACATGCGAAGGTTCCTCCTGAACAATTCAGAGTTTTACTAGGGTTGCCACTTGCGGAACAACGAGCTAATTGATTATAGGCTTGCGGCAAGGATTCAAAAAATCGCCTGGTCGCACGATCCTACGACGTGGCCGCGGGCTCTGCGACCGGTGCTGGCCGCTCGTAGTCGCACTCCTTATTCGGGCACGCGATAACTGGGCCTGACTTCAGGTTCTTCTCCACCAAATTATCATTGCCGCACTTCGGGCATTTCTCCGAGATCGGCTTGTTCGCAGACGTGAACTTGCACTTCGGATAATTAGAGCAGCCGTAGAACGTGTTCCCTTTGCGTGCGCGTTTTTCAACTAACTCGCCGTCCTCGCACAGCGGGCACTTCACTCCGATAAAGTTCTGTTTCACATACTTGCAATCAGGATATCCACTGCAAGCCGTGAATTCGCCGTAGCGCCCGTGTCGGATCATCAAGTTGCGCCCGCACTTGGGACACTTCTCGTCCAGCGGAATGTCCGGAACTTTCTTGCCTTGATCGAGGCGGCGCGTTGTCTTGCAGTCCGGGTATCCAGTGCACGCCATGAATTGGCCGAAGCGTCCGCGCTTCAGAACCATAACACGGCCGCAGTTCTCGCAGTATTCTTCCTGCGAAGTTTCCTGTATGTCGGCCGAATCGAGGTCGGGCAGATTGATGGGGTTTTCTTTCGTGAAAGTGCAGCTGTTGGGATCGTCTTTATCGTAGGTGCTGCACGCGTAGAACGATCCGTGCTTGCCCCACTTGATGACCAGCGGCGCACCGCAACGTTCGCACTTCTCGTCGGTCGGCTTCTCCATCCGCTTGATGTTCTCCATGTGTTTGGAGGCATAGCGGAGGTCTTTCTCAAACTTCTTGTAGAACTCTGCCAGTGCGTCGGTCCACTTCTCTTTACCCTCTTCGATCTCGTCGAGTTCTTCTTCGAGGCGCGCAGTGTACTGCACGTCAAAAATGTCCCGGAAATTCTCGACCAGCAAGTCAGTGACAACCAATCCGATCTCCGTCGGAACAAATTTCCCGCCGAGCTTCTGAACGTATTGCCGCTCCTGAATGGTGCTGAGAATCGCGGAATACGTGGACGGCCGCCCGATGCCGCGCTCCTCGAGTTCTTTCACCAAGGACGCTTCGTTGTAACGCGGCGGTGGCTCGGTGAAGTGCTGCTCCGGTTTCAGTCCCTTGAGTGTGAGTTTCTGGCCGGCCTCAAGTGGCGGGAGCTTGTGCTTGAGCTCTTCGTCCTCTTCGTCTTTGGCTTCCTTCGACTCTTCATAGACTTTGAGGAACCCGTCAAACTTCAATACCGATCCCGTTACGCGGAGCCAGAAAATGTCTGCGCCGGATTTCGCGTCTATATCAACGGTTGTCTGGTCGAACACAGCCGGAGTGATCTGCGAAGCCACGAATCGCTGCCAGATCAGCTTGTAAACTTTGAATTCATCCTCTTTCAGGTATTGCTTGATCTGATCCGGGTGGCGCATCGCAGAAGTCGGCCGGATGGCTTCGTGCGCCGCCTGCGCTTCCTTCTTCTCTTTATATGTATTGGGCGACTCGGGCAGGTACTGCTCGCCATACTGGGTCTTTATATACTCCCGCACCTCGGTCAGCGCTTCCGGCGCAACGCGAGTCGAGTCGGTACGCATGTAGGTGATCAGGCCTACGAGTCCCTCTTCCCCGAGTTCCACACCTTCGTACAAGCGCTGCGCAATCATCATGGTGCGTTTCACGCTAAAACGCAGCTTGCGCGACGAATCCTGCTGGAGTTTGCTGGTGGTAAACGGCGGAGTCGCGTTACGGCGGCGTTCTTTCCGATCGACGGTTCGAACAACCCAGTCAGCTTTCTCGAGAGCGACCCGAATCTTCTCGGCTTCCTCGCCGTTCGGAATCTCAAGCTTTTCGTCACCGCGGCCCAGGAAGCGCGCGTCAAACGCCGGCGGTTTGGGTCCCGCAAGGTGCGCATCGATCGTCCAGTATTCTTTCTTTTCGAACGCCTTGATTTCCCGCTCGCGTTCGACGATCAACCGGAGAGCAACGGTTTGCACTCGGCCAGCGGATAAACCGCGCCGGACCTTGTCCCAGAGAAGCGGGGAAACCTGATACCCAACCAAACGGTCAAGCACGCGCCGCGCCTGCTGCGCGTCGACAAGATTCTGGTCGATATCCCGCGGATGCTCGAATGCCGCCTTTACGGCGCGTTGCGTGATCTCGTTGAACGTGACGCGCCGGACCCGGTCGCCGTTTTCGTCCTTCTTTTTCTTCTTTTTTCCCTTGCCATCGCCCAGTTCGTCCGCAAGGTGCGCAGCAATGGCTTCGCCTTCGCGATCCGGGTCAGGAGCGAGATAGATCGTGTCAGCCGACTGCGCCAACTTCTTCAACTTGGCAAGGACTTTTTCCTTGCCCGGAATGACGATATATTCCGTATCAAATTCGTTGTCGATATCGACGCCCAGGCTGCTCTTGGGCAGGTCTTTCACATGTCCGAGCGAGGCTTCAACACTGAAGCCCTTACCCAGATATTTCTGGATGGTTTTCGCCTTGGCAGGCGATTCGACAATGACTAAACCTTTTGCCAATGAATCCTCAATTCGATGGGTCTTGTGTTTGAAGCTAGCACGAATCTGTTAAATGCAACAAGTTGCGGATTGCAACAGTGCTAGAAGCTCTTCACAAAATTCTTCCCCGGTAATTGCTTAATCTTTCCTTCCAATTCCAACTCGAACAACGCAGCGAATACTTCCGAGGAGGAAAGTTCGGGTTCCAATCGCTCAACGATTTCATCGATGTGCGTGGCTTCATCCGCTTTCAGCAACGCGAATATCTTCTTTTCGTGCGGTGCCAGCTCCGGTTCCCCGAATAATGATGCGGTTTTGTCTTCCCGCGATTCATCTCCACCCCCGGGCATCAGCTTAAGTCGCACATCTGTCGGGAGTTCCTCCCACACGTCTTCCCAGGTAGCGACCAGCTTCGCCCCCTGCTTAATCAGCGTGTTTGGTCCCCATGAATACTTATTGGTGACGTTGCCCGGCACGGCGAAAACCTCGCGATTCTGCTCCAACGCCGACCGCGCAGTAATGCGCGTGCCGCTGTACTCTGCGGCTTCAATCACCAAAACGCCCAGCGAAATACCACTAATGATTCGGTTGCGGATTGGAAAATTCTGGGGCGCGGCGAAAGTGCCCATGGGAAACTCCGAGATAATGGCGCCGCCCAACGCAAGCACCTGATCCATCAGTTTGGCATTTTCCTTCGGATATGGAACATCCACTCCCGTGCCAAGTACCGCAACGGTTTTGCCTTTGGCGGCAATCGCTCCTCGATGCCCCGCAGTATCGATGCCACGCGCCATGCCACTGAAAATGACTAATCCGCGCGCGGCTAGATCGCATCCCAAGCGCTCCGCCATGCCCGTACCGTACGGAGTAGGATGACGGGTTCCCACCAAAGCAATTCCCGGCTGGGAAATCACCGCTTCATTTCCACGAACATAAAGGACCAACGGGGGATCGTAAATCTGTTTTAGGTCGGCAGGATAGGCCGGGTCATCAAGTGAAACAATTCGCACGTTGCCTGCAACCGCACGTGCAATCTCGTCGTGAGCCAGTTCCATTGAGCGTCCCGTCCCGAGCGACTGGGCCGACGCCGCCTGAATTCCGGCGGCCTCCAACTCCGTGAGCGACGCTTGGAATACTGCCTCAATGCGGCCGAAAAACTCTGTTAACCGTCGCGCTTTTGTCGGTCCAAGCCCCGGCGTCAGCGCCAGGGCGAGCCATTGCATATTCGAATTTTCGGTAATACTGCTATTCACAACGGTTGATGCAGTCAAGGCAGTCTCCTGGAATGTCTTTTTCGCCATTGATTACATGCGGGAATGGCAGAGTCAAGGTAAGGTGGACAAAACGGTCTGTTAAAATCGAATGTCTCCCGAAATGAAACGGCTCAGAATCTCTGCGATTTCCTATTTAAATACAGCGCCATTGATGTGGGATTTTGAGCATGGCGCCGCCCAGTCGCTTTTCGACATTTCCTACACCCTGCCGTCGCGTTGCGCGGCAAGTCTGAAGGCTGGATCTGCAGACATCGGGATCATCCCCGCAGCTGCGTATCCCGGTAATCCAGAACTAAACGTTTTGCCGGGAGTAGCCATCGCATCGAGAAATGCCGTGCGATCCATTCTTCTGGTTAGCAAAGCACCCGTGGAACAAGTGCGGACTGTTGCAATGGACAATTCTTCCTTGACCTCAGTAGCCCTGACGAAGGTTCTTTTCGCGAAACATTGGGGCGGAGAGAGAACTTACGCAAGCATGGAGCCCGACCTTCACTCCATGCTCGCCAAGTGCGACGCGGGTTTGATCATCGGCGATCCAGCTCTGCAAATCGACCGATCGCGCTACATCACTTACGACTTGGCGGACGAGTGGGTTCGCTGGACCAGAAAGCCCTTCGTGTTCGCTTTCTGGGCTGTTCGGCAGGCGGCTGTGGCAGATCTGGCTTCCAATTTAGATCTGCCTTCGATCTTTCAAGAGTCTCGTAACCACGGATTGTTGCCGCCCAACTTAGAAAAGATCGTGGACGGCTGGACACGGCGTTTGCCACTGAGCAAGGCTGATATCAGAACGTATTTGACGCAAAATATCCATTACTATCTCGACGCGGAGTGCATTGCCGGGCTGCGGCTTTTCTATGAATATGCCGCGGAGTGCGGAGTCCTCCCGCGGGTTGCCAGCCTACACTTTCTCGCTGACGTGAAAACTGCGGTCTCCTAACACGGCCCGTACCACTCGTACCCCTCAAAATGCTTCTAACCCAGTCACATGGTAGATCCGCACCTACTATTGCTCGTGCTACCGGTGTATCGAAGACTGCTCCGCCTTGGCGGCATCGGTCTTGTCTTACTGGGAATAGCCGACAATTCAGTAGTCCCTTTGACCGGCAGCATGGATGTTCTGACCATCTGGCTGGCGGCTCGCCACCGCGAGCCATGGCCCTACTACGCGGTTATGGCGACCATCGGTGCCGTAATCGGAGGGTACATCACATACGCTTTGTCACGTAAAGGTGGCAAGGAAGCTTTGGAGCACAAACTCTCAAAGAAGAGCGCCCAAAAAGTTCGCAAGCGCTTTGAGCGCTGGGGATTCTTCGCCGTCACTATTCCCGCGTTGCTGCCTCCTCCGTTCCCATTCGTGCCTTTTCTGGTTGCTGCGGGGGCCCTGCAATACTCTCGACGGAAGTTTCTGGCTGCCCTCGCCAGCGGACGCGGCGCGCGCTACATCATCCTGGCTGGTTTGGGCAGCATATATGGACACCAAATCACAAGCTTCTTTGCCCAGTATTACAAACCGGCTTTGGCCATTCTGATCGGGCTCGCGGTCCTTGGCGCCATCATTTCCGTGGTTCAATACCTTCGTTATAAGAAAACCAAGTCGGAGCCCCTTCCGCATCGCAGCGCAGCTTGAAGAAACGCAATTTGGTGCGCCCGACAGGGGTCCGTTACAATCGAATAATCACCGTCGATCATGCCCTTAACCAAACAGCAAGCCCTCGAAATGTTTCATTCCGACGACCTGGTCGGCATCGGGATGGAAGCCAACGCCGTACGCCGCAAGCTGCACCCTGAGGGCGTAGTCACTTACATCATCGATCGCAATATTAATTACACGAACTACTGCACCGAGTACTGCACCTTCTGTGCCTTCTACCGCCCGCTCAAAGGGCCGAAGGCGAAAGAGGGCTACATCCTCGACTTCGAAACGATTTACGACAAGATCCGGGAGACGGTCGAACTCGGCGGTACTGGCGTATTGATGCAGGGCGGTCTGCATCCTGACCTCAAGATCGATTGGCATGAGCAGATGCTGCGCGGGATCAAGCAGCGTTTTCCCAAGGTTCACCTGCACTGCTATTCAGCGTCAGAAGTAATTGCCATCGCGGAATACAGCAGCCTCACCATTCGAGACACCATCGCCCGGCTGCGAGACTCAGGTCTGGATTCAATCCCGGGTGGGGGAGCGGAGATCCTGGATGACGAGGTCCGGTACAAGATCGCACGTTTGAAATGTCTCACGGATGATTGGCTTAATGTCCATCGCACCGCGCACCAGCTCGGTATGCGCACGACCGCAACCATGATGTTCGGTGTAGGTGAACAGTACGAACACCGCGTCAATCATTTTCAGCGCTTGTACGACCTTCAGCAGGAAACCGGCGGATTCACTGCATTCATCCCCTGGACGTTCCAACCGGCAAACACCGCTCTGGGCGGCCGTCATTGGGACGAGGCAACGGCGGTGGAATATTTGAAGACCCTGGCCATCTCCCGGCTGTACCTGTCGAATTTCAAGAACGTGCAATCAAGCTGGGTGACGCAGGGCTTGAAAGTGTGCCAACTCGGACTGCAATTCGGCGGCAATGACGTGGGCTCGGTGATGTTGGAAGAGAACGTCGTGAAAGCCGCGGGCGTGAGCAACTGCACAACTGAAGAAGAATTGCGGCGAATCATCCGCGACGCCGGATTCCGGCCCGCGCAGCGCGA
>Ga0070735_10001397_pt1 | contig 23414 bp, 18 predicted proteins | sample Coa_R1_FD_66443 | JGI IMG/M metagenome (GOLD analysis project Ga0070735, IMG submission 66443) | Surface soil microbial communities from Centralia Pennsylvania, which are recovering from an underground coalmine fire - Coalmine... | ecosystem: Environmental > Terrestrial > Soil > Unclassified ...
GACAAGATGCCTTTTACTTTCAACTTGCGACTCTCAAATGCTCCCGCTCATTCCGGCTCTTCGATCATGGATTCTTCGCGCACGACGACAACAACGCCGCTTTCGTTGACGTGATAGCGCTGGCGGTCGGCTTCCTGATCGAAGCCGATTTCGGCGCGCTCGGGGATGGTGACGTGGCGGTCGATGATGGCGTTGCGGATGCGCGCGTAACGTCCTACGTTCACATGATTGAAGAGAATCGAATTTTCCACTTCGCTGTAGCTGTTTACGCGCACATCGTAGCCCATCACCGAACGCTTCACGCTGCCCCCGGAAATAATTGACCCGCCGGCAACGATGGAATCAAGCGTCACACCCATGCGCTTGGGATCGGCAAAGACGGTCTTCACTGGCGGATATTGATGCATCCAGGTGCGCAGCGGCCACGTCTTGTCATAGAGATTGAAAACGGGCGACACGGAAACCAGGTCCATGTTGGCTTCGTAATACGCCGCGATGGTGCCAACGTCGCGCCAATATTGCGAGCCGACCTTGTTTTCATCGATGAAGTTGTAGGCGTGCACGCGATATTTGGAAAAAATGCGCGGCAGGATGTCGCGGCCAAAATCATGTTTGGAGTTAGGGTCCTCGGCGTCGGCCAGCAAAGCGGGAATCAATAGTTGTGTATTGAAAATATAGATTCCCATGGAAGCGTTGCACATGTCCGGATGAAGCTGCGAACGCTTGGGAGACGCGGGTTTTTCCTCGAATCCGCTGATCCGCCAGTTGGCATCGGTTTCGATCACGCCGAAGCGCCCGGCGGCCTCCTCGGGCGTGATTTCAAAGGTGGCGACCGTCGCGTCGCCTCCCGAATCGACGTGCTGCTGGAGCATTTTCTGGTAATTCATCTTGTAGATGTGGTCGCCGGAGAGAATGATGACGTAACGCGAGTGCTCGCTGCCAATCGAGTAGATATTCTGGTACACAGCGTCGGCGGTTCCCAGATACCAGTTCGTGGAGACGCGCATTTGCGGCGGCAGAACTTCGATGAACTCGCCGAGACCCAGCAATTGCGACCATCCCTGGCGAATGTGTCGATTGAGGGAGAGCGCTTTGTACTGCGTCAGAACGAATACGCGGCGCAGATCGCTGTTAATACAATTGGAAAGCGTAATGTCAATAATTCGATAGACGCCGCCAAATGGCACGGCAGGCTTGGCGCGGTCGCGCGTCAGCGGCCAGAGCCGCTCGCCTTGTCCTCCAGCCAATAAGACGCCGATGGCGTCGCGCATCAGCGACATGATGAGTCTCCCTGTCTACCCGGTGCCCATAAACCAGACGGGATTCTTGCCGGGACATTCTAGCAGCAACACCCGTGTCTCCCAAAGCAGGGGAAGATACGCCTCTTACTACTCAATGCCTATAATTAAAAAACAAAGCTTGACTTCGGTTGAATGGTCCGCTAGAAGTGAGTGCCAATAAGCACTTATAAGGTTGCCCTCTCAGAAGCTATGATTTACGGTACTCATTGCCACATGCATCGGAAGGACGGTGAAGTCTAAGTGGCTGAAGTAAGTATTCAGGAAGGTGAATCTCTGGAAAATGCATTGCGCCGTTTTAAGCGTAAAGTGCAACAGGAAGATATCATCAAAGAAATCAAGAAGCACAGTTATTACATGAAGCCTGGAGAAAAGCGCCGCGCAAAACAGGCGCTTTCCCGCAAGCGGTTACGCAAGAAGCAGCGGCGCGAACAGGACTAACGCCCCAGGCGGACGGCACGACCCAACGGTTTTCCTGAGCAGCTTCGGACAAGTCGGCCATGGGATCCGTATTTATACCTACGTATCCCCCACGGTCTGGCTAGGACGAAGGTGTTGCGGGCTTTGCACCAGCGCAGAGTCTCGGAGCAGCGTATGGAATACCACGATAAGGTCCTGAAGTGTTCGGAATGCAGTCAGGAGTTTGTTTTCACCGCCGGCGAACAAATGTTTTTCGCCGACAAGGGTTTTAAAAACGAGCCCAAGCGGTGTAAGGACTGTAAGTCTAAACGCTCCCAGGTCCCGGGCCAGGGGAACCTCCAGCGGTCGGAAACCAAAACGACCTGCTCGCAGTGTGGGAAGGAAACAACAGTTCCTTTCCGCCCGACGCAGGGGCGTCCCGTGTTCTGCCGTGAATGCTTCCAACAGCGGCGGTCCATGGGTGGTTCACCGGCATAACGCAGGCCGGAGGGCACTGCGTGTGCCGCGGGCCATTTGTTCAGTGTAGCGGGGAAACAGGTCATGTTTCTCGGAAGGCGCTGTTGTCTGCGCTAACTGGAAAAACGTCGACCGACGATCCTTCGCAAAATTCATGAACCGGCTCTCTTGTCACAGGTGTATTCACACCGGACAAGAGGGTCGGTTCAAGTTTTTTCAGGGCAACGACTTTCCCCACAATGACCAAGACACCGCTGGCGTTTCGCCGGCCGTTTTTAAACCACGCAACGCACAAAATGCCGGCGAGCCGCCGGCGCTACGGAACCCCAACCGCAACTAAAAATGAGAATATCGCTTTTGGCTAAACGACGTTTGTGGTTTTGGGACGCATCGCATTGATTTGCGGATCTCGATCTTCAGGTGCACTTTCGCGAATATGCATGTAAAATCTTTAGTTGTGACTGCGGTCTCGCGGTAAGTCGTGTCGGCATCGAGATGCACCGCGTGGTTGGAAGGCCATCGGGAACAACCCTCTCGAAGGAATTGTAGTAAGCAGGTTTGACTATCCGCTTTGCGGATGTCGATACCCTGAGTCTGCCGATCAATCTTAGGACAATTGGAGGAAGTTCATGATCGTTGGTGTTCCCCGAGAGAGTTATCCAGGGGAGCGGCGCGTTGCCCTGGTACCTACCGTGATTCCACAGCTCGCGAAAGCGGGTATGGAAGTCGCCATTGAAACGGGAGCTGGCGTCCAGGCCGGTTTTTCCGATGCTGAATACGCCGCAAAAGGCGCCAAGGTCCTCCCGGAGCGCTCCGAAGTATTTCGCGCGGCGGAGATTGTAGTGCAAGTCCTTTGTTACGGCTCGAACGATCAAACGGGTAAGGCCGACGTTCCCTATTTCCGAGATGGTCAAGCCTTGATAGGGTTTTTGCGGCCGCTTGGTTCCCTGGAGACGGTACGCGAAATCGCGGCAGCAGGAGTGACATCTTTTTCCGTTGAATTTATGCCCAGAACCACTCGCGCGCAAAGCATGGACGCGCTTTCCTCAATGGGTACGATCTGCGGCTACAAGGCAGCGCTCATCGCTGCCGATGCGCTACCGAAAATGTTCCCCATGCTCACCACTGCGGCGGGAACGATCACGCCCGCTCGTGTTCTCGTCATAGGTGCAGGTGTGGCAGGTCTGCAGGCGCTGGCGACGGCGCGCCGCCTGGGAGCGGTTGTATCTGCGTACGATCTGCGGCCGGCGGCTAAAGAGCAGGTTCAAAGCCTCGGCGGCAGGTTTGTCGAACTGCCGATCGAAGCGAAAGATGCACAAGACGCGGGGGGATACGCGAAAGCCCAGGATGAGGATTTCTATCGTCGGCAGCGCGAATTGCTGGCTAAGGTGGTGGCCGAAAGCGACGTTGTCATCACGGCGGCTGTGGTTCCCGGCAAGAAATCTCCAGTGCTGGTGACGCGCGAAATGGTCGCGGGCATGGCGGCCGGCTCGGTCATCGTCGATCTGGCGGCAGAGCGCGGTGGCAACTGCGAATACACGCAGGCCGGGAAAAAAATTGTCGAGCACGGCGTCACCATCATCGGGTATTTCAATCTGGCGACAGCCGTGCCCTACCATGCGAGCCAGATGTACGCGAAAAATATCACCGCGTTCCTCACCTACATGGTGAAGGACGGAAAACTTCAGCTCAATTTAGAGGACGAAATTATTCAAAGTACTTTGGTAACGCACGGAGAGGAAGTGGTCAATCCGCGGGTGCGGGAATTCTTCTCGCTGCCTCCCCTGGTGGCCGAGTCAAGGGGGGCAAGATAGCGATGAATACGGATTTAATCACGAGTCTCTACGTATTCATGCTGGCGGGCTTCATCGGCTTCGAAGTGATCCGCCGCGTATCGCCGCTATTGCACACGCCGCTGATGTCGCTGACTAACGCGCTCGATGCGATTGCCGTGGTCGGCGCAATTCTTCTCGCAGGAGAACACAAGTCCACGCTATCCACGGTGCTGGGGACGATCGCGATCGTCGCCGCCACCAGCAACGTTGTGGGAGGATTTTTTATCACCGACCGGATGCTGAAAATGTTTAAGGCGAGCCGAAACCCGAAACCATGACTTCATTCCTGCCGACTGATTTAATCATCGAGATCACATATCTTGTCGCGACAGCGCTCTTCATTCTTTCCTTGAAATGGATGAGTTCTCCCACGACGGCGCGGCACGGCGTCTGGGCCGGTGAGCTGGGCATGCTGCTGGCCGTGGCGGGCACCCTTTTAAATCGCGGAATTGTGGATTACAAGTGGGTCGCGATTGCGCTGGTGCTGGGTAGCATTATTGGCGTCCCTCTCGGCAAAGTTCAAATGACGGCAGTGCCGCAGCGGACCGCACTGAGCCATGCGTTTGGCGCCCTTTGCGTTACGTTGGTAGGTACCGCGGAATTTTACCTGCGCGCGCCCAACGTGCCGCCGTTCATGATGGCGGTTCTTTCCATGGAAGTTATTTTGGGCTCTCTGACGTTCACCGGCAGCCTGATGGCCGCGGGAAAACTGCAGGAAATCCTGCCGCAGCGTCCCATCACCTATAAAGGACAAAACATCGTCAACCTGGGATTGCTGGCCGCCTCGATTGGGGTTGCTGCATACCTCGTGATTCATCCTGATCACACTTATTTTTTCCCCCTCATTCTGGTGATTCCCCTGCTATTCGGCATGATGATGATCGTGCCCATTGGCGGCGCCGATATGCCTACCGTCATTTCGCTCCTGAATTCTTATGCCGGTCTTTCCGCAGCGGCGATGGGTTTTGTGCTCGACAGCAAACTCCTGATTGTTGCCGGCGCTCTCGACGGCGCTTCCGGCCTAATCCTTTCCGTGAACATGTCCAAGGCCATGAACCGGTCGTTTTCCAATGTGCTGTTCGGCGCATTCGGGCAGGAGCAAGTCGCGGCCAAGGGCGGGCAGGAAACGCGCGCGGTGCGAAGCGCGACGCCTGAAGAAGCTGCTGCGATTCTTGCAGCGGCCAGCAAAGTCGTAATCGTTCCGGGTTACGGCATGGCCGTGGCGCAGGCGCAGCACAAAGTGCGCGAACTTTACGATAACCTGACCAAGCGCGGCGTCGACGTGAAGTTCGGCATTCATCCGGTCGCAGGACGCATGCCCGGCCATATGAACGTTCTTCTTGCCGAGGCCGACATCCCATACGACAAGCTTCTGGACATGGACGAAATCAACGGTGAATTTCCGCAGACAGACGTGGCGTTGATCATCGGCGCTAATGACGTTACCAATCCTGCCGCGCGAACCGATCCCACCAGCCCAATATTCGGAATGCCGATTCTAGATGTGGACAAGGCGCGAACGGTGATGGTCATCAAGCGAAGTATGGGCACGGGCTTCGCGGGAATTGATAATCCGCTCTACTATATGGACAAAACTCTGATGCTCTTCGGCGACGCCAAGAATTTCGTAGGCGCCATTGTCCGCGAACTTTCCGGCGGTGATGGCCACGGCTAGGAGAAAACCCGCACCCTTCACAAAGACAGTGAAGAGTGCGGCACCCAAGAAGTTCATCGTAGGTTCAAGGTAAAGTGGCTATAAGGTTGAGTTCAAGGTCAGATTCACTGTAAGTTCGAGTAAGTTTCACGATTTGGGTGCCCCATGCTCGCGGTTTGTGTGAGCGTGGGGCTTTTGATTTTTGTATCTACGTAGCGCTTCTTAAGCAAAGCACAGCGCTCAATAGCTGACGCAGAAAACTACACCCGCTTCTCGCGCAGCGACAAGCGGGTGTGTCTTCAATAAAAAATCCAGTTTCGAACTCAAGCCCAAAAATTACGGGCAGGTAGCAGAAATCATCTTGACCGCGGTTATTTTCATATAGTGCGGCGCCTTCGGTACTTTGCTGTCCGCCTCTGCATCCTTGGCGGGCACCGCTGTGCCGGTCAGCTCGACTTTATGGCCTACATGCGGCGCAAGGTTCGCCGTCGACGACACGATCCCCACCGACTTAGGTCCCTTTTCGAGGTCGGTGAGCATGTACGTGCCGGGTTCAGTGCCCTTGGCCAGACATCCGGTCATGCTGTGCTCTTTGGGTGCCGCATCTTGAGCCCGCGCACCAAGAGCCAGAGCAATCGCGCTCGAGACGAGTAGAGCCATTACGATTGAATACTTCATCCGATCCTCCTGTGAGTGAAGACTCCCGAACCTAATCTACCCCTGTACGCAAAACAATAGGCTCACCGCCCTTTTGTGTCAAGTTCAGATCGACTCACCTGGGGGCCTATCTAACTAAGAAGGGAAATGCCACGCAGTTGCGCAAGAGATGAAGCGGCAATTACGGCCGGATCGCACCCTACTCGACGGCCGCCGCCTGTTTGAGCGGCAGCACGGCAACAACGGCCGTACCATTCTGGTCGGACGCGATTTCCAGAGTGCCGCCAAGTTGCCTTACCCTCTCACGCATACCGGCGAGGCCTACCCCAGCGCCGCCAGTGGAACTTACTTTCGCAAGCCGCTCAGGCGGCATACCTTCACCGGCGTCCCTCACTTCCACCATGACGCGGTCCGTCTCATGACGAATACTGATCGTTGCGGTTGAACTCCTGGAGTGACGATGAACATTGGTGAGGCACTCCTGCACGATTCGAAAACAGGCAATTTCCAGATCGTTCGAAAGACGGCCAAAATCGGACGGAACCATCAAATCAACTTTTATCTGGCTGCGCCTGGAATACCCCTCGACATAAACCTCCAGCGCAGAAACCAGGCCCATCTCATCGAGCAATGGAGGATGCAAAAGATGCGACATCGTGCGTATTTCCTTACTGACCTCCGCGACCATGCGTTGGTTTTCTGTTACGGCTTTCATTCCCGCCTCGTCGAGTTTGTGCGATTGAGACTTCACAACGCTTATGTTCATGGAGATCGCCGCGAGAAGCTGCCCAACGCTATCGTGGAGGTCGCGGGCGATTCGTCGAGCTTCCTGATCCCTCAATTGGATGAGCTGAGCCGATAATTCACGGAGATTTTGGTTGGCTGCCCTGAGGTCAGAGGTTCGCTCTTGAATTTTCTTTTCCAGGGCGCCATGGGCCTGCTTCAACTCCTCCGCATCGCGCTCCTTTTGAAACAGTAGATCGCGCACCTCGTACTGCCTATATCGTGCACGTTGCGCCGAGCGCACCGTACTGATTAACGTTTGTATTCTGACGGGCCTTTCAATCATAGTGATATTGCCAATGTCACCAAAAAGCTCAATCAGACGGGAGCCGGCAGTAGAGGCCTGCGGCCCTCCTATCGTGAGGAGAATGATTGGCACATCGGACCAGGGAGGCTGCTCGCGCAAGCGATAATGCAGGCTGTCAACACCGTTTGAGAGTAGGGCTTCCTGAGAAATGATTAACCCGAGCACTCGAGGTTCGAACGCATAAGCTAGATCTTCCAGCGCTGCAAATGATTCGGCCGGGAGTTTTTCGCGTGACAAGGCTTCCGTGATGAGAACCGCATCTTTCGCCGTGGGCGCGCAAACGTGGAAAGTTTGACCGGGGCGCACGTTTTTCTCGAGTTTACTCGGAGGCATCTTTCAGTAGTTCTCCTGAACCACCCTCGAATACGGGAACGCCCGTCAAAATTCCACGGAATTGATGTAATGGTTTGCCGACTTTTATTCCCTTGGAGTTGATTTCAAATTCGCGCAGGGTTCTCTCTTGACCGGCTTTGCGGTTTTTGAGAATTGAAATCGCTTGCCGGACTTTTCCGGCCGCTTCAAAATAACGAAGGAAGATCACCAGATCAGAAAGATAAGTAAGCTCGAAAGAAGTAGCCTCGGAAATCCCAACGATACCGTGTTGCGTGGAAATGAGAACCGTAATCACGCCGCGGCTATTCAGATACGCAAGTAATTCGTGCATGTGAACGAGCAGAAAACGATCGCTGGGCATCGCGTTCTGAAAGCCATTCAAACTGTCTATGATCACAACGCTTGCATTCTCTTTTTCAACTCGCTGGCGGACATTGTAGGCAAACTCGCCCGGCGAGAGCTCCGCGGGATCCACCTGATCTACGTGCAATGCGCCATTTTTCAGGTACCGGTCCAGATCAAGCCCAAGGGCCTGGGCGCGTTCAAGAAACGTGGTTCGCAATTCCTCGAAAAGATATGCTGACACCTTGTGGCCAGCGCGCGCGGCGGACTGGGCCACGTTTGCGGCGAGTGTCGACTTACCGGTGCCGGCCGACCCCACGATAAGCACACCCGTTCCCCACGGTAAGCCTCCGCCAACCATGTCATCGAGATCCGCGTTGCCGGTGGAGAGAACTCCCTTGTTCGGGGGATCACCGGGCGGAGGCATTCGCGACGCGACTAATCTCGGGTAGAGCTGAATACCGCCCCGACGTATAACGAAATCGTGATATCCATCGAGGAAGTCAACACCGCGCATCTTGACGACCTGAAGGTGTCGGCGGTTGCCTCCGTATTCGGATTGTTCACGTTGCAGAAGCAAAACCCCATGGGCAATACTCTGCAGAAGCAAATCCTGGCCGGCCGTCCTGTCCTCCAGAAATAAGACAGTACACTGGCATCGCGACAGCAGATCCTTCAGAGCGAGAATTTGGCGCCGATAGCGAAGCGGTTCCCGAGCAATCAGCCGAATCTCGGAAAGCGAATCGATAACAATGCGAGTCGGCCTGGTCTGATTTACTTCATCCAGCACGCGCTGCGTTGTTTCCGTGAGCTCAACCTCTGCCGGGTGAAATACCGTGTATTGCTCCTCAGGCTTGAACCTCTCCCCCAAACTATTTACATCCAGGAGCCGAAGGCCGTCTAAACTCCATCCGTGGGAAGCGGCCATACCTTTCAGCTCATCCTCTGATTCCGAAAACGCAACATACAGTGCGGTTTCTCCGGCGCGTACGCCCTCCAGCAGGAATTGCAGGGCTAAGGTGGTTTTTCCTGTTCCAGGTTCACCCTCAATCAACAGAAGACGATTTCGAGGAAATCCACCGGCAAGAATAGAATCCAGTTCAGGCACGCCGCTGCTGAGGACATCGCTCACGATTGATCTCCCAACGAATTCATATACGCCGGCGAAAAATCCAGCTTTTCATCTCCATCTCAAGTTCGGTTGAGACAAAACACCCTCTCCCGATATCAAGAAATCCTAACCCACACGAGCCTTTCCCAGCAATTCTTATGGAATTCATTTCGATAACAGCGGGGCAGAGAACCCACGAATGAGGTGCTGTAAGAAACTATGGCGACCGACTTCGCCCTCGAGGACCACGAATCTGTAACTTTTACTAGGGCTCGAGCGAAGCCAAGTACGCGGTGATCGCGAGAATGTCGTCTTCAGTCAAGTTCTGAACGACTGGCCGCATCAGTTGGGTCCCCGGACCGTTGCGCGTATATTGCTGGATATCGTAGAGCTGGCGTGCGAAATAGCTGGGGGATCGGCCCGCCAGCGGAGGGAAGTTGCCATTGCCCTTCAAAGCTTCGCCATGGCATGCGGCGCACGCGATGGTCTTTCCCGCGCCGCCTCTCAGAACCAGGTCTTCGCCCCGCTTGATGCTGCCCATAGGCACGTACGCAATCCACCCGGAATGCGGGTTGCGATAAGTTTCCGTAGCGTCGGGATCGACCGGCATTTCCAGAATGCGACGACCGATAGGCTCGGTCTCATTTCCTTCCACTGGAACGTAAAAGCCCCCGGCATTGCGTACCTTCGGCACGGTTTCCGTCTCGACCACTTTGATCCACGGGGTCATCTTGAGCGAGGCAAAATACTCGGCCGCTGCCTTTGCTTCTTCATCGGTGATGCCCGCCGCATTGCCCGTCATCACAGCTGTGTTTCTCTTCCCCGGATCCGCGGTTTTTCGCGCGCCGTTCTTGAAATCGGCGAGCTGTTCCAGGATGTAGCCTTCAGGCAGACCTGCGACGCCGGCGTTCTCAGGACGCCCTTTGCCGTTCGGGTAGTGGCACAAACCGCAGCTGCCAATCCACGGGTTTACGCCTGGGGAGCGCCGGTGCGCCACGATGGCTGGCATCGGAGGATGGTCGTTTGGGAACCAGTCGACGGGATTGCCGGTATCGCGAATCTGTTTCATGGTGAAAGATTGAGTGCTGCCCGGAATGGATTTGACCGCGGTTTCGTCGGTTGCCGGCGGTGGCGGAATTGGGGCCGGGGGAACGGCGTACGCCCATGCCAGTGGATGTGGGGCATCTTTACTTTGGTCTTGCCCTTGCGGAGGTGGCGCAGCAATCGCCGCCGCGGAAGCGAGAGTCATCACAGCAAACGAAGCGAGGACATGCGACCTAAAATAATTCGCCATAAACTCCTCCAAACACCAAAATTCAATCACGATCGACGGCAAACTTCAAGCCATGTAACCAGCCCAACCGTTAGCGCTGCGCAGGTCCTCGCGATGTTGTCGCGGCCGGTTTCGCAAATTTTGCCGCACCGACCGCCGCGTTCGGTTGCACATCGGATAGTTCCGTGGTCGATTGCCCGTCCACCCACGTCATCGTCCAGTGAAAGGGCATCTTGACTCCGCCAACGGCGCGATAATCGGAATAATCAATGTGCAGAGGAACCAGCCCAACCACGGTGTTGATAAAGCGCGTCTGCCTTACCAATAGGCCCGACTGTTTATCAAAAAATAGCTTCACGCGGGTTCCACCGGCGGCAGTTCCTTCAACCACTTGAACGGCGCGATTTTCGATCGTGACGGGAGGGAAGCCAGCGCGCCATTTGCTTAAGGCTTGCTTGAGACCCGCGGGAAAGAAAATATTCGCGTCCAACCTCGCGCCGTCAAGCTCTCCTCCGGTCAGCATGATCATAGGCTGCGGTTTGTCTGCCGCTGCAATCCATCCTTCACGCCCGTCATAGGTCGTCGTGTCGTCTCCGCCAGGCAAGTGATTGGTCATGGTTAGCTGATTCGGAGATTTGGCAGAAATTTCGGTCGGAACTTTATGAAAATCCGTGTCGAACCCGGCATAAGTTCCCTTTGCGGTGAAGCTGTTCAACTTTGCCAGTTGCTGCGCTCCGCCAACGGCCTGAATAAACTTGTCAAGAATTTGCTCGGCGGCGGAAGCTGATTCGGGAGTGCCAGGAAGAATCTCAATTTGATCCGGATCCGCAGCAGGCGGCGGCCCGTACTGCTCGGCCAAACTCGGCGTGACCTCAGGCTTCTGGAATCCGCGATGGCAGGTGTAGCAGGTCACCAGCCGGGTGTTGCCGAAGTCAGCGCGATTGATGAGGTTCTCCATTAAGACCATTCGGCGCGCAGTATTTTTAAGAGGAGTGTCGTCGGCATAGCGATCCCAATTACCGGCACTTTCCGCGACGTGACAGTCCGTGCAGTTCATGCTCAAGGACGCGGAGAAGAAACCCATTACTCCCATGAATTCGTTCACGGGAATTCCGCGCAGCACTTGAATATTTTTGAAGGCTTCTTCCGACATTTGCGGCTTCTGATCCGCGCCCGTCTTCGCGGACTGGCTGTCTGCCCACGTGGTCCCGAGGAGGCACAAGATGATGGTACCCGTGGCACATCGGATCAATCGCCTGGAGTGGCGCCTGGAGTAGCGCCTGGATTGGAGCTTCATTTTGCCTCCCTCTTTCGCCTGCGCGAAAAGCGCGGAGCCGTCTGGCGATCGAAGCAGATCGGAGTTGCGCGGCTTCGTTCGGCTTTTTTTGCCGCGCACATCAAATTGTGAGGATCACTCCGGTTGGTTCGGCCCGCCGCACACTATACGCTTGCACGCTTCCGCATGCAACGGAAGGATGCCTGCGCTTTGTAGTTTGAGTATGGGGGCATATCGTTCGCTTTTTGAAACGCGGGGCTTTTCACTTCCGTCTACTATTTCGCAAATAATTATACATAGCGCGGAGGGTAATCGAGTAGCATAACGCCACTTGGGGAGAGGGTGATCCTTGGCTATCGTCCTGGCATGATCCCGGTCAGACGTTCATTTCCGAGAGGAGATCCGCATATGAAATGTTCCTTAGTTAAGTTTTCCATTTTTTTGCTTGGCGTCGCAATGGGTGTTGGGACGCCACAGGTCCGCGCGCAGGAAGGCGCTCCCAACCCAGAGAGGGAGGCCGCAAAGGCCAAACAACTTGCCCTCGAGGAAATCACGCCCAAATTGCAGGTTACCGAAGAGGTACTTCCCTTGATCGTACCCGGCCACACGATCGGTGAAACGGAAGGCGTTTCCAAGAATTCAAAGGGCCATCTGTTTGTGTATTCGCGCACAGGAACCGGCGGCAGTTCGCGTGGCGGGACGGCCGCGGAACTCTTTGAGTTCGACGAAAACCTGAAATTCGTCAAGATGTGGGGACCGGACAATTACGCCGCGTCATTCGCACACTCTGTCCGCGTCGATAAGTATGACAACGTATGGATGGTGGACGAGGGTTCCGGAATGATCGTCAAGTTCGATCCCAATGCCAACGTCAAAATGACGCTGGGCCGAAAACCCGAAGCCATTGACTATATGGAGCGTTATCTGGAACGCGGGGAGAAAGTCACGGACCGATATCCGGTCGGAGTCATGGGTACATTCAACCGCGAAACCGATATCGCATGGGACGCGCAGGACAACGCGTATGTGAGCGATGGCTATGGCAACTCGCGCGTCGTCAAGATTTCCAAAGATGGTACTTGGATAAAGGCGGTGGGGACGCACGGCAATGGACCGAATCAGTTCAGCACGCCGCACGGCATCGCTACGGACGCCGAGGGCAACGTTTACGTCGGCGACCGCGGCAACAATCGCATCCAGGTCTATGACAGCGATCTGAACTACAAAAAGTCAATCACGGGTGTAGGCGCGCCGTGGAGCGTTCAGGTCACCGCAAAATACATCTACAGCGGCGACGGAACGGGCAAAATCTACCGCCTCGATCACGACGGGAAACTGCTCGGCTGGGCGCAGACCAGTCTAGGACACGGCCAGAACGGCTGCCTCATCCACGAACTCCATGCCGAGTCCGACAATGTCCTCATCAAGGGCGACTGCTCTACGTGGACAGTCGAGAAGATCACAGTTAAGTAGGGCTCGGAACGAAGATCTGGACGTACCTGCGACAGCCGGCCTTTTACCAGCGAGTATGGCGCGGCTCTCCCTCCCAATTTTGGGGACGGTGAGGCTGCGCCATTTTTCAAGCTGAGCCACCACAAAATCACGCCAAGTCTTGCCTGCTGGTCCAGCCAGCATGTACAATTCGGGGCTGAATTCTTCGGAGCTTACTTAAATGATTCATACAGGTCGCCATTTTCTGCAGATACCCGGTCCGACGAATGTTCCCGATCGCGTGCTTCGGGCCATGGATTATCCGGTCATTGACCATCGCAGCGCCGAATTCGCAAGTCTGGGCGCGGAAGTTCTCGATGGTGTGCGCAAAATCTTCCAGACGGCCAGCCCTGTTGTTATGTACCCAGCTTCAGGGACGGGCGCCTGGGAAGCGGCACTTGTCAATACTCTGTCCGCGGGCGATCGCGTGCTCTTGTTTGAAACAGGACATTTTTCTAATCTCTGGCGCCAGATCGCGGAAAAATTCGGTCTCAAAGTTGACTACGTTACCGGCAACTGGCGTAAGGGCGCTTCCGCCGAGGAACTGTCAGCGCGCCTCACTTCCGATCGCGAGCACAGCATTAAAGCTGTGATGGTCGTTCACAATGAGACGTCAACGGGAGTCACCAGCCGTATCCCCGAGCTTCGCCGCGCCATGAATCAGGCGCGTCATCCCGCGTTGCTCATGGTCGACACGATTTCCTCTCTCGCTTCGATCGATTACCGGCACGATGAATGGGGAGTGGACGTCACCATCGCCGGCTCGCAAAAAGGGTTGATGCTTCCTCCGGGCATGAGCTTCAATGCAATTTCGGACAAGGCGCTGGCCGCGAACACGAAAGCTCGTTTGCCGCGCGCCTACTGGGATTGGCAGGAGATGTTGAAGCCGAATCGCACCGGCTTTTTCCCGTATACGCCGCCCACTAATCTCCTCTACGGTCTGCGCGAAGCCATGCGCATGCTGCAGGAAGAAGGGTTGTCCAATGTTTTCAAGCGGCACGATCGCCACGCGGAAGCGACGCGAGCCGCCGTGCGCGCCTGGGGTTTGGAAATTGTCTGCGAAGACCCTCGAGAATATTCCAGCTCACTGACGGCTGTATTTCTACCCGAGGGGCATGACGCAGACAAATTGCGAGCAGTCATCCTCGAGAATTTCGATATGTCGCTGGGCGCCGGCCTCTCCAAACTGGCGGGCAAAGTATTCCGGATCGGACATCTCGGCAGTTTCAATGATTTGACGCTGGCAGGAACGCTTTGCGGAGTTGAGATGGGTCTGCGCCTAGCCGGCGTGCCGCACAAAGAAGGCGGCGTCCTGGCAGCGCTCAATTCTCTCGCGTCTCTCGCGCCCGCAGGCAGCAAAGTCGAATCCGCGCCGATGGGCCGCTGATTATCTTGTAAGCCGAGTCGCGACGGGAGATTATCTCATCGTGACCGGCTAGACTCCGCCGCTATCGATTCCCCAAAACCGCCGGCGCAGGAACTGTATTTACAACCGGACCCGTTGTTCCCTCGCCCCTATCGATTACGGACTGTTCCGGATCGATCCAGAACGCCCAGATCGCTGCGCCTATGAAGAGCAGGCCGGCGGAAACGACGAACGGCGCGACCCAGGATCCATTGGACACCAGGACTCCGAAAACGGTAGGCGATAGCGCTCCCACGATTTGTCCGCCCATGTTCATCATTCCGGAAACGGTGCCGGAGAATTCGCCGCCTATGTCCATAGGCACGGCCCAGGCCGGGCCGATAGTCATTTCTAGGAAGAACATCGCGCTCGCCAGACAATAGACAGCCGTATTGGGCTTTTGCACCAATGCGGCTACCAGCATGGAAGCGCCGCAGCCCAGCATTCCCGTGATCGCCACAGACCGGCGCGAAAATTTCAAATTGTTCGTCTTGATCAAGAGTTTGTCAGTCAGCCAGCCACCGAAGGTATCGCCCACTACACCGGCCGCCAGCGGCAGCGAAGCAAAAAATCCCATCTTGATCAACGTAAAATGACGGTACTCGACAAGGTACGACGGCAGCCACGACAGAAAAAACCACAGGGAGTAAATGTACGTGGCGTAGGCGCACATCACGGCCCACATGTTGCCGTGCCGGAGCAGCCCGCTCCAGGGCACCTTTGGCCTCTTCTGAATGTTCGCCTGCTTGATCTCGCCCTTCTCATTCAAGCCGCGGATCCGAGCAAGTTCCGCGCGACTCACGAGAGCCGTTTCCTCCGGCATGTTGCGGTACACAACCAAATAGAGAAGTGCCCAAAGCAGGCTAAGCGCGCCGATCACGTAGAACACCGACCGCCATCCGTAATGGATCATAATTGCCACGGCGATGGGTGGGCCCACGGCAGCGCCCAGACGGCTGGCCGCGTGGCTGACTCCCTGTACGAAGCCGCGTTCATCGCGCGGGAACCACATCTGCATGGCGCGCGTGGCTGTTGGAAACGCTCCAGCCTCGCCTACTCCGAGCGCGAAGCGGATTCCCCAAAAAGAGCCGAATCCCATGGCGCGAGTCGTCAGCACGGCGATGATGGTCCGATAGCCCATGATGACTGATAAAACTTTTCGGGGACCAAACCTATCGCCCAGCCAGCCCCCGGGTACCTGGAATAATGCGTATGCCCAGATAAATGCGCTGAAAATAATTCCCATCGTCACTTTGTTAAAGCCGTATTCCTTGCTTATGAGTGGCGCGGTATTGGCCATACTCACGCGGTCCAAATAGGTGATGAGGTACATCAGGCAAAGAAGCAGCAGCACCACCCAGCGCACATGGCTACTTTTGGACTCGCTAGAATTCCCCATACTTCTTCCTCCGTGGTAAACCCGAAAATGCGCGGCTTTCGTGATTCATGTATACACCGCGTTTTTACCGCCAGCAATAGTGCGCGGGATATTCTATGAAAGACCGGGCTGAGTGTATAGTATCCAGTGCCGGAAAATCGTCCAGCGCGCTCTGACCTGAATGACTCCGCTAGACGGATGATCCACTCTATATAGAGAGGACTCTTTCTTACTTTATGAAACTCGAGAATCTGGTTACGACTGTGAAACCGTTGCCACTCAGCTCGCATGCCAAGCCGGTTGACTCATTTTCTCAGGCAGCCGAATTGGAAAATGAACTGAAGCGAATCGTGAAGGGCGAAGTGCGCTTCGATCGCGGCAGCCGCGCCCTGTACGCGGCGGACGGCTCGAATTACCGGCAGATTCCCATAGGCCTGGTCGTTCCGCGCGATGACGATGATGTGATCGCGACGGTCGCCGCGTGTAGAAAATACGGCGCTCCGGTCCTGCCGCGCGGAGCAGGCACTAGTCTTGCCGGGCAATGCTGCAACGTCGCGGTGGTGCTGGACTTCACCAAGTACATGAACAAGATCCTCGAAATAAATCCCGAACGCGGGTATGCCAGAATTCAACCCGGCATCGTTCTGGACACACTGCGCAATAAAGCCGAAGAACATCATCTTACCTTCGGACCCGATCCTTCCACGCATAGCCGCTGCACGCTCGGAGGAATGATCGGAAACAATTCCTGCGGCACGCACTCCTTGCTCGCCGGCAAGACGGTCGACAATGTCATAGAGCTGCGCATTCTGCTCTACGACGGCACGCAGATGACGGTAGGCCCTACGAGTGACGAACGTGAGCTCGATTCCATCATTGCCGAGGGAGGACGTCGCGGCGCGATCTACGAAAAGCTGCGCGGCCTTCGCGATCAGTACGCCGACCTGGTCCGGGCACGCTACCCCAAAATTCCCAGGCGAGTCTCCGGCTACAACCTGGATCAATTACTGCCCGAAAATGGATTTAATGTGGCGCGATCGCTCGTCGGCACCGAAGGCACTTGCGTCATCGTGCTGGAAGCTAAAGTGAGATTGATCAAAAGTCCTCAGCTTCGCACGCTGGTTGGATTAGGTTACGCGGATACCTTCGTGGCGGCCGATCACGTTCCCGAAATCTTGCCTTTCGGTCCCATCGGGCTCGAAGGATTTGAAGGAAGCATTGTCGACGGACTAAAAAAGAAAAACGCTCCGCACCTCGAACTTATTCCCGAGGGCCGGGGCATCTTGCTTGTGGAATTTGGATCCGATACTCCGGGCGAGGCCGACGATCTTGCCCGAAGACTGATTGAACAGCTAAGTAATACGCCTGATCCTCCCGATATCCGTCTCTACACCAAGGCTGAATCCCGCCACGTCTGGAAGCTGCGCGAGTCTGGACCGCGCGCTGCTGCCGCGGCTCCAGGTCAGCCGCCGGAATGGGAAGGGTGGGACGACGCAGCCGTTGCGCCGGAAAAATTGGGCGGATACCTCCGCGATATCCGCAAGCTGCTCGACGAATATAATTACCACGCCGCGTTCTATGGCCACTTCGGACACGGCTGTATCCATATGCGCGTGAGTTTCGATCTGGAAAGTGAAAGCGGAATCCGCAATTACGGTGAATTCGTCGAACGCGCTGCGGATCTGGTCGTCAGCTATGGCGGCTCGCTTTCCGGCGAGCATGGCGATGGGCAATCGCGCGGGGCATTGCTTCCCAAAATGTTCGGTCCCGAACTGATTAAGGCGTTCGTTGAATTCAAGTCCACTTGGGATCCGGACAATAAAATGAATCCGAACAAGGTGGTCAACGCTTACCTGCCCACGGAAAACTTGCGTCTCGGCGCGGACTACAAACCGCTCGAGCTGAAGACTCATTTTAAGTTTCCCGATGATGGCGGATCTTTTGCAAAGGCGGCCGTGCGGTGTATTGGACTGGGAGAATGCCGCAAGCACGATTCCGGTACGATGTGCCCCAGCTACATGGTCACGCTTGAGGAAGAACACAGCACACGTGGCCGCGCGCACATGCTTTTTGAAGTTCTGCAGGGCGAAGTGGTGCATGACGCGTGGAAGGATGAGCACGTAAAAAAGGCGCTCGATCTGTGTCTTTCCTGTAAGGCCTGCAAGTCGGAATGCCCGACCAACGTGGACGTCGCCACCTACAAAGCAGAATTCCTGGCTCATTATTACGAGGACAAAAGCCGTCCTCTGCACGCCTATGCCTTTGGGATGATCGATCGCTGGGCGCAGCTGGGCTCGATCGCTCCGCGCGTCGCCAACTTTTTCAGCCAGGCGCCGGGCTTCCGCCACTTGTTGCAGAGCGCGTTGCATCTGGCTCCGCAGCGACGCGTGCCGCAATTCGCCACGTCCACTTTCAAGCATTGGGCCAGGAAGCATCACATTCCCGGCATTGGAGGAAATTCCGGAGCTTCTTCCGCAATACACAAGGGCGAAGTGATTTTGTGGGCGGACACGTTCAACAATTATTTTCATCCTGACACTAGCCGCGCGGCGCTTGATGTACTTCAAAGCGCAGGTTTCAAGGTCAGGGTTCCGCAAATGCATTTGTGCTGCGGCAGGCCGCTCTATGATTTCGGCATGCTCGACCAAGCCAAACAATATCTGGAACGAATCATGAGCGTCTTGAGCGCCCCAATTATGGCCGGGATCCCGATCGTCGTGCTGGAACCGAGTTGCGCTTCCGTCTTTCGGGATGAACTGCGCAATTTGTTTCCCGTGGATCAGCGTGCCATCCGGCTGCGAAACCAGACGTTTCTCCTGAGCGAGTTTCTGGAACAACAGGCCCCTGGCTATGAGGCTCCGCAGCTTGGACAAAAGGTACTTCTCCACGGGCACTGCCATCACAAATCGATTATGAAAATGGGCGCCGAAGAATCGCTGCTTCGAAAAATGGGCGCCGATTTGCAATCCATCGATTCGGGATGCTGCGGAATGGCGGGACCTTTCGGTTTTGAGAAAGAGAAGTACGCGGTATCCCAGGCCGTGGGCGAACGAGTGCTCCTTCCTGCGGTGCGCAAAACGCCCGATGACGCGCTGATTGTTTCCGACGGTTTTAGTTGCAGGGAGCAGATCCTCCAGGCTACGGGCCGGAAGGCGCTCCATTTGGCCGAGGTCATGCAACTCGGATTGCGCCCCCAGGGCAAAATACGATAAGTTGATAGGTCTCCGTACGGGCTCTCGCGCTAGTTATAGCGCTCGGTATTCCTGCCGGAGGCTTGTGTTCTCAACGCGGTTGGCGGATGATTTCCGCTGGCCATAAAGTCAAAACAGATACCGGATCTGATTTCCGGAATGCATTCCCATGCCGACTTCAATCGTGTCTCCATAGGGTTGCAAAGAATAAGGGAGAAAACATGAACGCTGATACTGAACAACTGCCCGGTGTGCAGATTTTAGGGGCTCGCGATAAACAGACAGACGAAATTCTGACACCTGAAGCTCTCAATTTTATTGTTGATCTGGAAAGGCGCTTCGGACCGAGGCGCCGCGAGTTGCTGGCGGCTCGTGTCGAGCGGCAAAAAAAGTTTGACGCAGGCGCCCGCCCGGATTTTCTGCCGGAGACCGCTGAAATTCGCAAGGCCAACTGGACCGTTGCGCCGCTGCCTGCGGATCTGCTTGATCGGAGAGTCGAGATCACCGGACCGGTCGACCGCAAAATGGTCATCAACGCGTTGAATTCGGGCGCCAGCGTTTATATGGCGGATTTTGAAGATGCCAACACGCCCACCTGGAGCAATCTCATCGAGGGCCATTTGAATCTGCGCGACGCCGTGCGCCGCACAATCACCTACTCGGATCCGACGACCGGTAAGGCCTACAAACTGAATCCCAAGACAGCGGTCTTGCTGGTGCGCCCGCGCGGCTGGCATTTGCCCGAAAAGCATGTGCTCGTGGACGGAAAGCCGATGTCCGGATCGTTATTTGATTTCGGACTTTTCTTCTGGCACAACGCGAAGGAACAACTCGCGCGCGGAACAGGTCCATATTTTTATCTGCCCAAGCTGGAAAGCCATCTCGAGGCGCGCCTCTGGAATGATGTATTTCTGCACGCGCAGGAAAAGCTGGGGCTGAAGTCCGGGACGATCAAGGCTACAGTTCTCATCGAGACGATTCTGGCTACTTTCGAAATGGATGAAATCCTCTACGAATTGCGGGAGCATTCCGCGGGCTTGAACGCCGGACGCTGGGATTATATTTTCAGCTACATCAAGAAATTCAGCAACGACCCTGCCACCATTCTTCCCGACCGTGGCCGCGTCACCATGACCACTCATTTCCTGCGCTCCTACGTCAAACTGCTGATCAAAACGTGCCATCGCCGCGAAGTGCACGCGATGGGCGGCATGTCAGCTTATATTCCAAACAAAAAAGATGAAGTGGCGAATAAGAACGCCATGGAGCAGGTTCGCGCTGATAAGGAACGTGAAGCGACCGACGGACATGACGGCACGTGGGTCGCGCACCCCGGCCTCGTAGCCCTGGCCAAAGAAGTTTTCGATCGCTACATGCCAAAACCGAATCAGATCGACCGCAAGCTGGCGGATTTTAATTGCACGGCCGCCGACTTGCTTGGTGCGCCCGAGGGCGAAATCTCCGAGGCAGGCGTGCGCCAGAATATCGCGGTGAGCATCGGCTATCTGGAATCCTGGTTGCGCGGCATTGGATGTGTTCCTCTATTCAATCTGATGGAGGACGCAGCCACCGCGGAAATCAGCCGCGCTCAGCTTTGGCAGTGGATACACCACAAGGCGAAGTTGAGCGATGGGCGCCCGGTAACGCTTGACCTGGTCCTAAAGTTGATTGATGAGGAGTTGACAAAAACACGGGAGGCGGTAGGGGATGCGCAGTTCCGTACCAGCCGCTACAACGACGCGGCCGGAATCTTACGCGAACTGGTGCAGTCGAAGCAGTTCGTTGATTTCCTGACGCTGCCTGCATACGACAAATTGAACGCTACGGAGACAGCTTCCGCTGGGCAAAAATCCTGACCCAGCAGCGAGGGTGATGTCAGGCTGTAGAACCGGTACGGGAGCGGGCTCCACTTGGAGCCCGCCAAATTGGATTTTATATTTCAAGGAGACGGTATGAAGAATGTGGCAGGGCTTTTGGGCAAGGCTGTGCTTTGCGTAAGCCTTGCGATCGCTGTTGGGAATCTGTGTCCCCTGCGAGCGCAAGTTGGCGTACCGAAATACGAGGTAGATCCCAGTTGGCCAAAGCCCTTGCCGGGCAATATGGTGACGGGGCGAGCGGGCGGAATTTGCGTGGATGCCCAGGACCATGTCTTTGAAGTCAACCGCGGCGACCTGCAGGACAAGGAAAAGTTAGTGGCCACGCCGGCGCCTCCGGTTCTCGAATATGATGCGGACGGCAATTTGGTCAACACATTCGGGGATTTCAAAACCGCTCCGAGTTCCCCTCACGGTTGCATCCTGGACAAAGAAAATAACGTGTACCTTGCGGGCAATGACGACGCCATCGTTCAGAAATATACGCATGACGGCGCAAAAATGATGCTCCAGATCGGGACCAAGGGTCTTTTCGACAGCTCTACCGGACTGATCACGGGCATCGCCATGAATCAGAGCAAGACGCTCTTGAACAAGCCGGCGGATATAGCGATCGATCCAACCAATGGCGACGTTTACATCGCCGACGGGTATGGAGATCATCGCATCGTCGTGTTTGACAAAAGCGGCAAGTTCCTGCGCCAGTGGGGACGTCAGGGAACCAAGGATGAATCCGCGGCAGGTGAGGGCGGCGCATTCATGGGAGTCGTCCACTGCGTGGTGATGGACAACAGCGGTCTGGTATACGTTTGCGACCGCCAGGGCAATCGCATTCAGGTGTTCGACAAGATGGGAACTTTCAAGAAAAACATCTGGATCAAGTCAGGTCACGAAGAAACGCCGGACTCCTGGGGCACCGCCTGGTGGCTGCGCTTTTCCCGCGACCCGGCCCAGAAATTCATGTACGTAGCCGACGGCCGCAACGAACTCGTACACATTCTCGATCGTGAGAGCGGCACGGAAATCGCAAAGTTCGGCCGCCCGGGACATCAAATCGGCGAATTCACCCATTGCCATACCCTGGACGTAGATTCCAAGGGCAACCTCTATATCGCGGAAACCGATATCGGCCGGCGAGTGCAGAAATTCAAGCTGGTGAGCAAATAACAGAAAGCGTTTTCAAGGCGCGCACGATGGTTGGCGCGTTGAACCAAACATCTGGAATAAAAAAAGCCGGGCTCGAGAGCCCGGCTTTTTTATTCGATTTTGGACAGAGCCTAGAAGTTAATTTTCAGGCCAAACTGGATCTGGCGTGAATCAGTGGACGTTTGATCGATTACCCCAGCGTTGCCCGCCACGCTTCCACCCGTGCTGAGAACTGCCTCGTTATCGAGTGGTGGAAGAAAGCTGGGATGGTTGAGGACATTGAACATTTCGACGCGGAATTGTGTGCTGATCCGCTCCGTAAGCCGAACATTCTTGAATACCGAGAAGTCCATGTCGAAAAGACTGGGTCCGACAATCTTGTTTCGTCCCAAATTGCCGATGAGATTCGCGCATGTTCCCGGTGTACCGAGGCTCCCCGGGTCCGCGTTATTCTTCGTTTTGGGTGCTCGATAGCCGAAGGTCTGACATTGGGCGGCTATCGCAGGAGTCTGCATAGGTACGGTGAAGCAGGCCGTATTCAGATACTGCAGACCATTTGCTTTCCAATTCGGGTTAATGGGATTGCATCCAGCTACCAGATCCGGATAGGCCACGTTGGTGTCGCCCTGCGCCCGGACATAGGGGTCCCCGCCAATGACTGGAGTGAACGGCGAACCAGTTTGGGCGGATATAATGGAACCCACCTGCCATCCGCCCAGGATTTTGGACGTGAATCCGGATTTGCTGCCAATTGTGGGAATCGTATAGATGAAGCTGACGACCCCGCTTTGCGATACGTTGAAGTCACACAGCCCCTTGGTCAGACGGTGATCGAAGTAAAAATAATCCGGCAGCGAATTCTGGAACGGGTCGTTGAACGCCATATTCGAACCGGTGTCCTCACACTTCGACCAGGAGTAGCTGCCCTGAAGTTGCAAGCCATGGCTCAACTTCTTTGTGACGCCGGCCTGAAGCCCATGATACCAGCCGTCGTTATCCCAAAGACGTGCACGCATGCTACCGACATTCGCATCGAGTTTAGGTACGTTCGGCGTCTTGGGTGCGCCCGCGTTGATCGGGAACAAGTATCCGGCTGGCGTCAGCGTCGGAAGCTGGTAGTTCACGTTGTCCGGCAGATCGGGAAGATGAATGCTCCGCGATCCCACGTAGCCTAGCGTTACTGT
>Ga0070735_10001398_pt1 | contig 23414 bp, 18 predicted proteins | sample Coa_R1_FD_66443 | JGI IMG/M metagenome (GOLD analysis project Ga0070735, IMG submission 66443) | Surface soil microbial communities from Centralia Pennsylvania, which are recovering from an underground coalmine fire - Coalmine... | ecosystem: Environmental > Terrestrial > Soil > Unclassified ...
TTGCGCGTCGAGGAGAGAGATTTCGCGTCGCATTCGCTGAAAATTGCGATCAACGTTGTTGAGGTAAAACTCAGTGACGACATGCGATTGATCGCGCGTCCACTGCGCTACGGGATGTGTCGCAATTTCCGCGACGTAATCCTCAAACGGTAGTCGTTTAACCTCATCCGGCCCAAGAGGCCGCGCATAAAGACGGATGTCCTGGTAACGCGCATCTTTCGCAGGGTGTTCATCTGGATTGCGCCAGCCCAGTTGCATGGGAGCGTCTGTACGAATCGACGCTCTGCGAAGATTGTCCTTCAGCACACGCGTGGCGACTGACACACCATTGATGTAAATTCTGACGCCCGAGGCGCGCCCTGAGCCGTCGTATGTAAAGAAGATGTGCTTCCACGCGTTGTCAAGCCGCAGCGGATTTAGGGCTGCAACACGGATGGCCACCTCCGGTACCTTCGCGTCAGGTCCTTTGCTGGGTTTTGATTTGTTCTTTTTGGCGTCTGCTTCGGCCTTCGCTTTTGCCTTTTTCTCTTCCTCTTTTTCCGCTTTTACTTGTTCGGGCGGCTTGTTCGGCGCTAAATCCTTTTTGCTGAGGTCCTGCGGCGTGGGATAGTTAAACTGCTCTTTTGCCGTAAGCGGTTTTTTCTCTGAGGTCTTGTCGTTTTTTTCCCCTGGTTTGTTTTTCTTTTTTTCTGCCGTGCCGTCTTTCGGAGCCTGATTGACCAAGGCCACACTCAAGATGCCGCTGTCGTCAGTGGCGAGTTCCCATCCGCGATCATGCTGCCTGGATTCCATCTTCGAAATCAGTGTCCCATAACTTCCAGGATGGAACGGCGCCGCACGGAACATGAACCAACCACCCGCAGAGAATGCTTGACTCGACTCGTAATCGCCGGCCTGCCCAAGCAGTACTCGTGTGCTTGACTGCATGCGGAAGTCAGGCCACAGCCACGTTGTTTCTCCCCATTCTGGTTTCATGGTTGTTGCGCTGAAGTTGGCGGGATTTGCATTCGGCGCGCTATTCTTCAGCACTTCGCCATTGCCTTCATCCAGCCGCAAGCGAAGAATGAGCGCATCAGTGGAGACTGGCCGCGCAATGTCGTTTTTAGTGGCTAGCCAGTGCGCCACCAGATCACTGGCTCCGAAACGCATAGCATTCAGCTTCGTCTGGAGTTCAGAGCGGCGAGCCAGCACCCGGTTGTATGCATCCTCTTTATCTGTCTTCGGAACCCGGACAGCCGGCGTCCACACCGGACGATCGTCATTAAAAGGTTTTTCGTCGAGATTGTTAAAGAACGCGCTCAACGCATAGAAATCGTGCTGGGTAGTGGGATCGAACTTATGATCGTGGCAGACTGCGCAACCGACGGTAAGTCCCATGAATGTAGCGCCGAATGCTTCAGTACGCTCACGTGCGATGTTTACCCGCAACTCTTCGGGAATTGTGCCGCCCTCGTTGCTGCTTACCCCCAGGCGCACATAGCCGCTGCCGATTAGGGGATCGAGATTTTTCATCGGCATCAGGTCACCTGCGATCTGCTCAACCGCAAATTGATCGAAGGGCTTGTTGCCGTTGAACGAGCGGATCACATAATCCCGGTAGGGCCAGATGTCGCGACTATTGTCGAAATGCAGACCGTAAGTATCGGCGTACCTGGCATAGTCGAGCCAGTAGCGTGCGCGCTGTTCCCCGAACGTCGGCTGGGCGAGTAGTCGGTCCACAACCTTTTCGTATGCGCCGGGGGAAGAGTCGCTTACGAATGCCTGGACCTCTTTAGGTGTAGGCAATATTCCGGTGAGATCAAGGGTTACTCGACGAATGAGCGCCGACTTATCCGCTTGGGGTGAATGTCGCAGGCCTTCTTTCTTCAGTTTGGCAAAGATGAAGCTGTCTATCGGGTTCTTCACCCAAGGCTGGCTCTCGGCATTATTCGGAACAGCTGGCCGAGTCGGCACTTCAAACGCCCAATGCGGACGGTAGACAGCACCTTGCTTGATCCACTCCTTGAGAATCGCGATCTCGCCTGCGCTGATCGGCTTGGCCTCACCTTGAGCCGTTTGCGGCATGAGATATTTCGGATCTTTGGATTCAATCCTCTTGACCAACTCGCTCTTCTCAGGGTGACCAGGAACGATAGCGTCGCGATGGCCTTCGCGCTTCTTCATCGCCCATTCAGCCAGGTCAAGCCGCAAGCCTGCTTTGCGCATCTCCGGGTCGGGACCGTGACAAGCGAAACAACGGCTGGCCAGGATGGGCTGCACATCCTGATTGAAATCGAGGTGTCGCGCGACGCGCCCTCGGCTGCAACCGACAGTTAAGGCAATTGCGAGGGCCGCAGCGACCAAGCGAAAGCCGAAGCCGAAGCCGAAGCCGAAGCATAACGTCCTCATGGATTCACGGACCAGTTCCTGGATTGCAAGAGAGCAGGATGGAAAGGATGCGAAGTTAAGGGTTTTAATACCGAGAGGTAAGTTTGCAACACGGGGTCGTCCGCCAACGGTATCCACGAATGGGAACGAATTCTGAATCACTTCTTCTAGGCGGAGAAGTGTCTCATCGCTGACACAGCTTGTCAACGCTCTGCGTGGGGCAAAAAGGAGCTCCATCGAGGTTGGCAAGAGAGCTGACTTGCTCCTGCTCAAGGTAAATCCGCTGGCTAGTGTTTCAGCATATGGCTCGATAGAGACAATCTTTCTCAATCGCGAGCCAATCGCGCGAGAAGCACTGCGCGCGCGCAATTAGCGACTAACCAACAATCCAATCTAACTCAATCAAAACCTAACGGTCCCAGGAGTTTGGCTATGAACTTGGCATGCAATCGAAGCCCTGGAGGTTTGGCAACCTGTGGATTGTCAATTCGGATGGTTGCGGGGTTCGTGGAATCTTCTGAAAGGAAGGAATTTCTGCTTTGGCGATTTCCTTTTACGATCATCTATTCAGATCAACAATCTGTGATCACAATCTGGGCCGTCGCGCATGGCAGCCGACGACCAGATTATTGGACAGGGCGCCTCTAGACTGGTCAACGTGAGTCCTTGACGACAATGGCCGACCGCCGTCTAGTTGTTGGTTTGGATCGACGTAGCGGGCCACGCTGTTGCTTCTTTTAAGGCGCCGATCAGCAATGTAGTGTCATCAGCAAAAGCAACAACCGCGACCTGTTCGACAACGTCACTTTGAAACAAGTGTCCCGCTTCAGCTGCAAGCGCCTCCACAGCAGGTTTCAGAACGCCATTCATAGCTTCCGTGAAGGAGGTTACCCTAAAGCTGCGCAATGCGGGCAGACGGATGTCCAGCTGACAGGTCGCACATGTCGAGCCCGCCAACCGCAATTGCACGTTCGACTCGGAAATGCCGCTTAGATTGAACACCCCGGAAACAATGGACAATGCACCCTTGAACTCAACAATTAGAGAACGTGTCTTCAACTCGCTGAGGTATGACAGGAAAGCCTTCCGAGGATCATCGGACATGCGCTTGCTCCTGCTGCAGGATTTGCTCTGTTAATTTCTGAACAGCCGGCTGGACTTTCTTTTCGTTTGTGCCGAGTTCCACGTATTTGCCGCGTGTTTCCCGGGCGAGGTCATGAAGATAAAAGCCGCGCACCTGAATTCCCTTTGTGCCGTACAACGGATGCGATGAGACAATGGCTACGTGACATGCGATCTGCTGTGTAATGAATGCAGATCTGATGTGTTTGAAACGCTTGCCATCCAGGTCCTCGCGACCACCGGAAATAACCAGGACCGCTCTTCCGCTTGCGTCATGGCTGAATGCAGACTCCGCGACAATCAGTGCTTCATACAGCTTTGGAGGAGCGGTATTCTCTTTACGCGAAACTTCCAGGATCAAGTCCTTGATTGCTGCTAGTGCCTCATCCGCTGGAACTTCAGATTTGATTTCGCTTGGGCCGCCAGATCTAAAAGTAATCACCGAAAACAAGGATCCGTTCTCCGCCAATTTATGGACCACCTCCAGGGCTAGTGACTGCTCTACTCTGAATACCTTTTCCTGATCGTGATTTATGTCAATAAGAAGAACGAGCTCGGGCCGAACCCGACGGGGCATGCCTTCGGGCTTGGGACTCTGACCTTGGAAGTGTCCGCCGAGCAGCAGTATTAACACAGGCGTGAAGATCAACGCCTGTTTTTGCGCAGCATTACGGATCACAGTGATCCCCAAGCTAATCCACATGCTCGCCCTCCTCGAAGTTGCCCTCACGGTTGGGCAGAACGTCGTGGTCGCCTGCGATCCACACATAAAGCGTAGGCAAGAGGAACACGCTCAAGACAAGAGCGGCGAGCAATCCGCCAACGATGACAATGGCAAACGGACGCTGAGAGTCGGAGCCAATTGCGTGTGAGAGCGCGGCGGGAAGCAGCCCCAATGTCGCGACCAGCATGGTCATCATGATTGGACGGAGCCTGAGAACGGCGCCATCGACTGCGGCATCTTCAATCGAATACCCACGCGCGCGGAGCTGGTTGATGTACTCCAGCATGATCACGCCGGTTTGCACGCACACGCCAAATAGCGCGAGAAAGCCAACGCCGGAGGAGACGCTGAAATGCGTTCCGGTGAACAGCAACGCGAATAAACCACCAATGGGCGCGACGGCAATGTTGACCAAAATCAGCATCGACCACTTCAGCGATCTGAACATGGTGTACAGGATGATGAAAATGATGAGAATCGTGATTGGCAGCACGATCGTCAGGCGGGCGTTGGCTCTTTTCTGACTTTCATACTCGCCGAGCCAGTCGATGCGATAACCTTGTGGTAGCTTGACGTGGTCATTGACCTTGCTGATCGCCTCTTCCACCGTGCTGCCCAGGTCGCGGCCACGCACGCTGTACTTGACGGCAACATACCGGCGATTGCCCTCGCGGTAGATTTCGGAACCGCCGTCCTGTTCGGTGATATTACAGAGTTGCGCCAGCGAAACCCGCTGGCCTGTTGGTGAGAGCAGGCGAATATCTTCGATTTCCTCTCTCGTTTGGCGGTACTGCGGCAAATAGCGCAGTGTGAGGTCGTAGCGCGCTTCGCCTTGCAGCACCTGGGTAAACGCATTGCCGCCAATGGCGGTCTGAATCGCGTCCTGCACGTCAGAAACGTTGATCTGGTAACGCGCAGCGGCCTCGCGATTGACTCTTATGTTCAGATTCGGCTGTCCGAGGATGCGTAAGACTCCGAGATCTTCGATCCCATTTATCCCCTGCATAATCTTGACGACCTCATCTGCTTTGCTCTCTAGAACGCGCAGATCGTCGCCATAGATCTTCGTCGCCAGTTCGCCCTTTACTCCACTTACGGCTTCTTCCATGTTGTCTTCGATCGGCTGCGAGAATCCCCACGAGGCGCCAGGAATTTTGTTCAGTTCGCGCTGCATAGCTGCGACCAGTTCGTCTTTGTTCTGGTGAAATACTGGCCGCCATTCCTCCTTGGGCTTCAGGTCAACGAAGAATTCGGCGTTGAAAAAGCCGGTAGCATCGGTGCCGTCGTCAGGACGGCCGACTTGGCTTGTGCACTGCGGAACTTCAGGAAACGAGCAAAGCACCAGACGTGCGCGATTGGCGACGCGAATGCCTTCGTCTGGACCTGTGCTGGGGGCGAGGGTTCCACGCACCCACAACGCGCCTTCGTCGAGATGGGGCAAGAATTCTGACCCGATGAATCCACCGAGCAGGAGAATACCCGCGGCCAGAACCCCAACCGCAGCCGCTCCGACCGTTACGAACCTATGCTCAATTGCGCAGCGAACAGAGAACCGATAGCGCTTCAAAATCCACTCCATTACTGGATTCCGCCATTCGCTTGCTCCTTTAGCAAATGCAAAGCTGGCCAGCACGGGCGAGACCACGATGGAAAAAAAAAGCGCTCCGAGCAGCGCAAACACGACAGTCCATGCCATCGGATGAAAGAGTCGCCCTTCCACGCGTTGCAAGGTGAAGATCGGCAGGAATGCCGTCATCGTGATGAGAATGGCGTAAAAGACCGGCCGCTGAACTTCGTGCGAGGCGTCGCTGATCTTCTCCGCCGGCGACCGCCCGTGGTTTGCATGGCGCAGATGGCGAATGATGTTCTCGATGAGAACGATTGCGCCTTCTACCACAATGCCGAAATCAAGCGCACCGATGGAGAGAAGGTTTGCCGGAATACGGCTCAGATCGAGGCAGGACGCGGCAAAAAGTAACGCGAACGGAATTGTTGTTGCCACGATGATCGCGCCGCGTGCGTTACCGAGGAATAGAAACAGAATGATCGAGACCAGAATCATTCCCTCGCTTAAATTGTGCAGCACGGTATGCGAGGTGTAGTGAACAAGATCATTCCGGTCAATGAAGGGAATGATCTTCACGCCCGCGGGAAGAATGTGATCGTTCAGCTCCTCGACTTCCTTGTGGAGGCCCTGCAGAGCAATATCGGCGTTCGCGCCCTTACGCAGCAGAACGATCCCTGAAACCACGTCCTCGTTGTCGATGATCTTCCCGTCTTTACGATGAAACGCCCGCGCAAACTGGCCCAGCCGAATCTTCGGCCCCTGACTCACGACCGCAACATCCTTTACGTGTAGCGGGGTGCCATTTCTGGCCAAAATGACCGTATTCTCAATGTCCCGAACGTGATCGACTAGACCCACTTCGCGCACATTGATCTGCTGTAATCCAGCTTCAATGAAACTGCCGCCCGCGTTAGCGTTGTTGCTGGCCAGCTGCTGTTCGACTTGCGGCAGGTTCAACCCGTAGGCGATCAGCTTGTTGGGATCAAGGCGAACCTGGTATTCGCGCGTCGGCCCACCAAAACTTGAGACATCCACCACGTCAGGAACAGACTTGAGATATTTCTCGACAACCCAATCCTCAAGCGACTTCAGCTCCATCGGGTCGTACGCCGGATTGGTGCTGTGCAGGGTAAAAAAATAAATCTGGCCGACTGGGCTCCAATCCGTCCCCATCTGCGGAGTGACGCCCGGGGGCAGCGTCACATGATTGAGGCGCTCGAGCACGCGCTCGCGGTTCCAGGCATCATCGGATTTATCATCGAAGATCAGATTGACGTACGACAGGCCGAAGAGCGAAAACGAGCGCAGATGCACGATCTGCGGAATTCCGTTCATCGCAATTTCGATCGGTATCGTGACCTGCTGCTCGATCTGCTCCGCGGAAATCCCCGGCCACTGCGTGATTATGTCGGCGTAATTGTCGGCGACATCGGGATAGGCTTCGATCGGCAAATCATGAAAGGCGACAATGCCGCCGGCGAACATGATGCCAGCAAGCGCGATTACAAGCAGCCGGTTATTGAGCGCAAAATCGACGAGACGGCGGATCATCTATTGCTCCACCGTGTTTTGCAGTTCGAGCGCGTTTGCGACGACCTGGTCGCCCGGCTTCAATCCGGAAACGACCTCTTGCATGTTGTTTGGAAGCGTCGCTCCGCCGACGACTTCCTGGCGCTTGAAATGCCCGTTGCCAATGGGCGCGTAAACCCACTCGCGATCGTGTAAGTGCAGAATCGCGGGTGCCGGAATGACTGCGCGCACAACGGGCTGCTTGCCGAAGAATGTAGCTGTCACGAACATGCCGATCCGCATCAGGCCGGGATTGGGCACTTCGATTCGGACCTTTGCGGTGTGAATGGCGGGATCGAGGATCGGCAAGATGTTATCAATGCGGCCTTTAAAGACTCTGTTCGGGTACGCAGTCAGGTGAACGGCCGCATACTCGCCGACCTTCACGCCATCGAGATCGTTCTCGTAGACGTCACAAATAATCCACACCTTGGAAAGGTCAGAAATGGTAAAGGGATTAGGGCCCGACAGGCCTTGTACGCCGGAGGAGTTTGTAACTTGCTGATCGGTGATCACGCCGGAAATAGGCGCAACCAAGTCAACTACCCCCGATGGATGTTGTTTATCGATTCCGAGCAGTCGAAGCTGCTCCATGGCCGCGCTCAAGGTTGCTGTCGCGTCTTCTTCGGCAGTCTGTGCCTGTTCGAGTGTACTTTTCGCCACCGCGCCCTTGTCGTAGAGCAGTTGTGCGCGGTCGAGTTGTTGATGAGCGAGGCGCTCGTCGTTCTGTGTTTTGACGAAGTTCTGATACGCGCCGGAAATGTCATTGCTCTGCACCCGCAGCAGCACTTGGCCTTTCTTGACTGTATCCCCAAGTCGCGCCTTGATTTCGACTGCGCGCCCAGCGGCAAGCGAGACGACTGGCACCGCCCGGGCAATATCGGGCTGCACGATCCCAGTGGCGTTCAGCGCTGGCACCGCTTTGCGCTCGATTGCTGTTGTGAGCGGAAAGAGTTCCGGATGGTCCACTTTGAAGTTGTTGACATCGAAATCTGACTGCACGCTGGCGGGCGGAGGTGCACCAGCACTAGCGCCGTATTTGGCCTGATTGCAAGCGGCCGAGATGATGCAGGCGGACAGGCAAGCTAAACCTGCGAGCACTTTCACGGAATCACCTCCCGTCCCACGGCCATGTTCAACTGCGCCGCCGCAATGAGATACGAACCGATTAGATTGACGTAACTCAATTGCACGCTGCGGTATTCACTTTGCGCATTCATAAAGTCCAAAAGTGACGCGCCGCCGTGCTGATACGAAAAGAAAATCGTGTCGCGGACTCGCGTCGCCTGCTCCAGATATTTCTGTTTATAGGGTCGCAGGAGAATCAAATTGCTTCGCACGGTCTCGTAGCCGGAATCTACATCGCTGAGGACGGCGGCCTCGGTGGCGGCACGCAATTCTTCCTGTCGATGAATGTCGAGCTGAGTACGCAGCTTCTCGCCTTGATTACGGTCAAATATCCGTAACGGCAGGCTGACACTGACCCCCAGCGTGTCTATTCCAAAAGGATTGTTGTTCGATGAATTGTGGGTGTACCACGCGCTGAATGTTGGATCGGTCGAACCATTGGCGATGGCCAGCTTGTGGTCGGTCTCTGCCTTGTTCGCCGTCTCGATCGCAGCTTTGAGATCGGGACGACTGTCAAAGGCGATCTTGCGGTACTCGTCGCGAGGCAGCAGCTGATCGGTGAAATCATATTTGCCGCTGACGTCAACTTGATCGATCACTGTACGATCGTCCAGCAGCCTAAGTAGTTGAATTTTTGCGGTGCGCAGGTTCACGTCGGCCGCCTGCACATCGGACTCATATTGGACCCGCTGCAGTTCGAGTCGATCGAGATCCACTTGCGAGATATCACCGGCGCTGAACCGGTCGCGGCTCATCTGCAGCACGTGGTCGTAATACGCCAGGTTGTCTTTTGCGAGCTGGAGAACCGCCTTGGCCTGTAGAGTTGAGACAAATGCAGAGCGTAGATCAAATAGAAGGCCGCGCTCCAGATCAGAGTAGCTCCACCGTTCAATGGCGGTTCCGCCCTTCGCGCTCTCCAAACGCAGCTCCCGCTTATGTCTTCGTTCGTACAAATAGCTGATTGCTGGCGATTCGAATGTCCCGGCAAGAGGCTGCCAAACGCCACGATACGGCGCGATCTGCGTGCCATCGAGGGTCATGGTGAAGTTCGGATTCGGACGCAAATAAGCGGTTATCTCTTGCGCTTTTGCTTCGTCGACATTCGTTCTTTCCGCCAGCAGCGTGGGATTGCTCGCTTCAAAACGGGATCGAATGGTTTCCCAGCTGAGTGGCTGTAGCGCTTGAGCCGAGGCGAATGTCCCGAACAACAGAACCACTGCCAGCCATATGGCTAAGCAGCACTCACACTTCGTCGAGCCCTGGGTGCATAAGCGAAGCGTATGCACAGGCAGGCAAGCGGTTGGCTCTGGTAGAAAGTTAGCCATGGACACGAATCCGTTCACCGCGTCACGGCGGGGCGAACCTAAAATGGTCGCAGACTGTGGCGGCGCCCGCTGGCTATCTTTCGGCTTCAGCCGGCTATCTTTCGGTTAGAAATTGTCGAAGTCATTGGCTTATTCTCAGATTTAAAGCAAGATGAGCGTCAAAGTGCAAAACCTGCTTTCAATTTTCGTACCGGCAAACCGATCGCGTTTACTGAGCATTGCAGCCCTGGCGACCGCCGTCATCGGGCTCACAGACTGGATTACAAAACCGTATATTTCACTCGGGTTCTTGTATTTGTTGCCCATCATGATCGTCGGGGGATTTCTTTCGCGCATTCAAATCGTAGGCGCGGCCCTTGTCTGTGCAGTGCTGCAGGAATCGTTCAGCAATCTGCCGGAAAACGAGGCAATTTTTCGCCTGGTCCTCAGCTCCATCGGGTTCATTGGAACGGGACTGTTCGTTTCAGAGCTCCTCAACAGCAGGCGCGCAGTATTGAAGCATGTGGAGGAACTGGAAAATGAAATAAAGCTCCGGCGCGATGCAGAGGACCAGTTGCAAATCCTGATTGAAAGTAGTCCGGCGGCAATCGTCACGATTGATGACCGCGGGCAGATACTTCTCGCCAATAATGCCGCGCAGCAACTGTTGGCGCCAGGTGAGCGGCTGCAGGGACACGCAATCAGCCGATTCCTGCCCTCTTTGGAAACCGTTTTGCGCACTCGTCCGTCTATGAGTTTTCGAACGACATTGCAATGCCGGGGACAGCGTGCGTCGGGAGAAGTTTTTCTTGCGGCTGTGTGGTTTTCGACCTACCTCACCGTCTCCGGACCGCGATTGGCAGCTGTTATTGTGGACTTCTCCGAGGACCTGAGAACACGAGAGGATCTGAGCCTCAATCATCTGCTCAAGAGCAGCAGAATCTTGGTCGGTGCGATTGCGCACGAAATGCGGAACTTAAGCGGCGCCGCGCTCACCGTACAAAAAAATCTTTCCCGCGTGCCGGAGCTGGTACAAAACGAAGATTTTTTGGCACTGAGTTCCTTAATTCAGAGCCTGGACAGGATCTCGACAATGAGCCTGAGTTCCTCCCCGCCCAATACCGCCGAAACCGTCGACGTCAGCTCATTGATGGATGAGTCGCGAGTACTGATCGATGGCGCGTGCCGGGAGTCGGGAATCGATATCGAATGGAACATACAGGACAACTTGCCCATGCTGCGTGCTGATCGCTACGGTCTTATCCAGGTGTTCCTGAACCTCGCCAAGAACAGCCAGCGTGCGCTGGAGTCATCGCCGACCAAGCAGCTGCGAGTATGCACGTCCGTCGAGGATGTACATGTCGTCATTCGATTCGAGGATACAGGCACGGGCATCATCCATCCGGAACAGTTGTTTCGACCCTTCCAGCCGGGTGCAAGTACGACCGGACTGGGCCTTTATATCTCTCGCTCAATCATGAGAAGTTTTGGCGGGGATTTGACTTACGAACCCAGCGCACAGGGTGCGCGGTTTGCTGTAATTGTGCCGACCACGGACAACAATGAGAAACCTGCATATGAATGAACCGGACCCAATAAGAGTCCTATTGCTCGACGATCACGCTCTGTTTCGTGAGAGCATTGCGCGGTTTCTCGCGAGCGAGCCAGGATTTGAGGTTGTCGGGCATGCCAGTTCCATAGAAGAATCTCTGGAGATCCTGCATAAGAACCATGTAGATGTTGTACTTCTGGATCTCGATCTCGGGCAAGCCGATGGCAGAGACTTCCTACGCACTGCGCGAAACCGGGGTTTCGAAGGCAAAGTCCTCGTCGTCACCGCCGGCATTGATAACAAGCAAGCAGCAGAAGTGATCCGCGATGGGATTTCCGGCGTCTTTATGAAGCACGAGTCCACCGCCTCTTTGCTAGAGGGTATTCGGCATGTGAGCGAAGGCAAAACCTGGTTCGATCGGGAACTACTCCAGGCAGCAGTGAAGTTTACCGGGACCGCCCCTGAAAACAAACAACAACAATTCACTGATAGGGAGCGTCAAGTGCTTTCGCATCTGTTTCAGGGTTTGCTGAACAAAGAAATCGCCGACCGGGTTGGTGTCTCCGAAGGGTCAATCAAAGCAACCCTGCAGCAGCTCTTCGCAAAGACCGGCGTCCGTACCCGAAGCCAGCTTGTCCGCATAGCCCTTGAACGATACCGCAATCAATTGTGAATGCGGCAGACTCGCTCTGTTTGACTGCTGTGCAAACCGCAGTTTGGTACAGAAGCACTATTGGACAGCTAATGGACAGGCGAGTTTTCGAGATTTCACGACTACAAATCCGGAAAGGTGGCGCCGGTCGGATAAAATCCGCTCAGGCGGCGGATCACGCAACGAGGGAATAATTTGGGAGAGGCGATTATCGAAGCTCGGGCAGTCCAGAAATGCTTCGTTCAGCCCGAGGGCGGCAAGATTGAGGTCATTGCGGCCACAGATCTCGCTATTTATCCGGGAACGGTTGTTGCGCTGCTGGGGCCGTCAGGTTCGGGCAAATCCACCTTGCTTCGAATGCTTTCTGGCCTTGCGCCGGCTTCCGCGGGCGAGGTCCTGTGGCACGGGAAACCGCTGGAAGGTCGAATTCCCAACGTCGCCATCGTCTTCCAGAGCTTTGCGCTTTTTCCCTGGTTAACCGTCCTTGAGAATGTCGAAGCGGCTTTGGAAGCCCTCGGAATGAATACAACTGAGCGCCACCGACGAGCCTTGCGAATGCTCGATACAGTGGGGCTGGACGGATTCGAGAATGCTTACCCGAAAGAGCTCTCAGGTGGCATGAAGCAGCGCGTCGGTTTTGCACGCGCTCTTGTGGTTGAGCCTGAAGTGCTGTTCATGGACGAACCTTTCTCCGCGCTCGATGTGCTGACCGCTGAGAACCTGCGTGGTGAGCTTCTTGAGCTGTGGCTAAACAAGAAGATGCCGACCAGCACAATTTTCATCGTTACGCACAATATCGAAGAAGCGGTTCTGCTGGCCGACCGGGTCATCGTGCTTGGACGTAACCCCGGGCATCTCCGTGCCGACTTCCAGTTGGATTTGCCCCAACCCCGTGATCGCAAAGCTGCGCGTTTTACCGAATACGTCGATTACATCTACACGGTCATGACGCAACCCGAGATCGAAGTACCCCCATTCCCGCAACGAAAGCCGCTGCGCAAGGAAAGATACCAGATGTTGCCGCACGCCCTTCCCGGCGGGATTGGCGGTTTCCTTGAACTGTTAGCCGACCGTGGCGGGCACGACGATCTGTACCACCTCGCAGACGAATTGAACATGGAGGTTGATGACCTGTTACCAATCGTCGAGGCGGCGACATTACTTGGGTTTGCCACACTCAGAGAGGGAGATGCGGAGATTACAGCTCAGGGCAGGGCCTTTGCCGAGGCGGACATCCTCACGCGTAAGGTGCTGTTTCGTGAAGCCGCGCTGAACAATGTTGCACTGCTCCGTGTAATGGACAACACGCTTCGTTCCAAATCGGACCACACCATCGAGGAAGAGTTTTTTCACGACATGCTCGATGAGCACTTCACCGAGGCGGAAGTCCGCCGCCAACTGGATACCGCTCTCAATTGGGGACGCTATGCTGAAATTTTTGACTACGATTCTGAGACAGGCCGGCTGGTGCAGACCGACAGCGGAGCGGAAGCGAAAGGCTCCTCAGAGTGAGGCGCACAGGGAGAGGCACCCGTTTTCTTAGGGGCGGACCATGGTCGTTGCTGCCTGAGCGCACATGGTCCCATGCCGTCGATGTCTTGATCTTCGCTGCCGGTCTGGCGCTGTTCTATGGCCTGGTCACTGTGGCGCGCACCTGGCTTGGTCCAGTTACGCCCAGAGTTGAAATTGATCGCAGCCCACTCGCCCTTCCTGCATACGCTGGCTATTCGCTTCTGCGGATCGCCGTTGCTTATCTGCTCAGCCTTGGATTCACGGTGGTGTACGGCTACATCGCCGCGTACAACTCCACGGCTGAGCGATTCATGATCCCACTGCTGGACATCTTGCAGTCCATCCCGGTCCTGAGCTTTCTCCCGGGCGTGATGCTTGCGATGGTGGCGCTCTTTCCCCAACGTCAACTCGGTGTCGAAATCGGCGCCATTCTGCTGATCTTTACCGGCCAGGTATGGAACATGGCCTTTAGTTTTTATGCCTCACTGAAGGGGATTCCCAAGGAGATGCGCGAAACTGCCCGAGTGTACCGTTTCAATGGATGGCAAAGGTTCCGCGCGATGGAGTTGCCCTCCGCAGCTATCGGGTTGATTTGGAATTCCATGATGTCTGTCGCGGGCGGTTGGTTCTTTCTCATGGCTTGCGAGATGTTCGTCTTGGGTCAGCGTGATTTCCGTCTACCCGGCCTTGGTTCCTACTTGCAAACTGCCGCTAGCGCGGGCGACACGGAGGCGGTCCTCTGGGGTGTGGCCGTGATGGTGGCCATCATCGTTCTGCTGGACCAATTTGTTTGGCGGCCAGTGATCGCCTGGGGCGAAAAATTCAAGCTGGAGCAAGTCGAGAGCAGCCAATCACCGAAATCATGGCTGCTCGAATTGATCAGGCATTCTGGACTGGTTTCGCGCCTGTATAAGAAGACCATTGCACAAGTTTCCGAGCGGCTGTCGTTGCATTTCGCGAGGCAGGCGATGACGGCACATCTGGAGGTGCAGCATCACAGTTCATCGAGAAAATGGACAGCCCGCGTTTTCGCAGCGGCATTCCTGGGGATCGTCTTCTATGCCGTGGTACGTGCCGCTATTATGCTGGCAGGCCTGGATCATGCAGAAATCAACCAGATCGGGATTGGTGTTCTGGCCACGTTCGTGCGCGTCAATGTTGCTTTAGTGATCGGCGCGGCATGGGCGATTCCTGCCGGAGTCGCTATCGGTCTTAGTCCACGGCTTTCCCGCATCGCACAACCTCTGGCTCAGATTGCGGCGTCGGTTCCGGCGACTGCCTTATTTCCCATTGTGTTGCTGGTGCTGATCCGACTCGGGGGCGGATTGGGAGTTGCCTCGGTCCTTCTGCTGCTGCTTGGAACACAGTGGTACATTCTGTTTAATGTCATAGCTGGCGCGATTGCTATACCTTCTGACCTTAAAGAAGCCGCTGCGGTTTTCAAGCTCAGCTCTGCCGCGAAGTGGCGCAAACTCATCCTCCCGGGCATTTTTCCGTATTTGGTAACCGGGTTGGTTACCGCGTCCGGCGGTGCATGGAACGCCAGCATTATTGCCGAATATTTTCATTTCCAAGGGCACATATTTTCGACGGTGGGGCTGGGTGCGGTCATTAGCCGGGCAACAGATTCCGGCAATTTCAATCTGCTTATTGCATCTACCATCGTAATGGCTGCGGTCGTCGTGACCATCAATCGTACGGTCTGGCGCAGGCTCTATGGTTTGGCAGAGACGCGTTACAAACTGGAGGGTTGAATTGCTTAACGACCTGAAGTGCAGCTCCGCGAGCCTATCGCATCGGTTACCCTGGTCGCGCAGCCGCTAGTCGTCCAGGCTGCCCATTGTCAAATTGACGGTCGTCCCCGTCAACCCCCTCGCCTTGTCGGAGGCCACAAAGGCCGCCACATTCGCCATCTCCTCAAGTGTCATAAGCCGTCGCGGGTGCGTCCTGCTTGCCAGCATCACTTGCCATTGTTCCCAAGTCATTCCCGACGCCTTGGCGCGAGGCTCGTAGGCGTGCCTGATCGTGGCCGTTTCAGGCATGCCCTGCGGACGCAAACCGACCACGCGAATGCCATGTGGCGCGAGCTCGGCGGACAGGCTTCGGGTGAGTGATTCTTTGGCAGCCTGTGCCGGACCGTAGCCTCCCACTAACGGGAGGCCGATCCGCGAATGGAGTGCTGTGACAGTCATAATCACACCCGATTTATTCGCGATCATCCACCTAGCCGCTAGGCGGGCGGTCAGAAAGTACGACTTAAGGTAGGCCCCCGGCAGGTCGAACAGCTCGGCATCCAGCTCGACCAAAGGCACGCCCAAAATCTTCGCGTCCGGAACCGCGATCGCATTGAACGAGATATCGAGGCGGCCTGCCTTATCAATCACGGATTGTAAATGGTTGTTGATAGCTTTCTCGTCGAGTGCATCGACTTCCGCAGCCTCAGCGGACCCGCCGGCGGCAACTATGTCCTTGGCGACCGCTTCGACCGCTCCCCCGTGGAGACCGGTGAGAAAAACCTTGGCTCCCTCCTTCGCAAATGCGCGTGCGACAGCACCGCCAATCGCACCTCCCGCTCCGTAAATCACTGCAAGCTTGTCCTTCAAGATCATTTTTGGTTTCCTTTCCTGAGTTAAGAGCGGCCCTGTATCGTCAGAGCCGTCGATGATACGGACACCGCGGCATCAAGAAACTTGGCGCTCGGTCAACCGCCCAGTTCTGCCTTCGGCTGGTGTCTATGCAAAGCAAGGTGTGATAAAGGTGTGGCAGAAGGTGACGCGAAGATGAGTATGGAGACCGCAGGCCTGATCGCCAAGGCGCGAGCCGGGGATGGCGACGCTTTCCGGGAGTTGATCCAGCCGCACCGACGAGAGTTACAGGTGCACTGCTACCGGATGCTCGGATCCTTCCAGGATGCCGAGGACGCTCTGCAAGACACGCTGCTGGCCGCTTGGCAAGGTTTCGGAGGGTTCGAGGGCCGAGCCTCACTCCGCACCTGGCTCTACCGGATCGCCACCAACCGTTGCCTCAACGCGCGTCGCTCGGCCAGCCGACGACCCGCTAAGGCATGGGATGTGCCTGGGGTTGAACCACCCACACCGACTAGGCTCGGCGAGGTTGTGTGGCTTGAGCCGTTTCCCGACGCCCTCCTCCCGGATGCGATCGCAGTGCCACCCGGCCCGGAGGCGCGATACGAGCAGACCGAGTCCATCTCCCTGGCCTTCGTGAAGGGCCTTCAGGTCCTGCCGCCTCGCCAGCTCGCCGTCCTCATTTTGCGCGACGTTCTCGGATACCATGCGAACGAGGTGGCCGACATGCTGGACTCGACCGTCGAATCGGTCAACAGCGCCCTCAAGCGGGCGCGTGCCAGTTTGCAGCACCGGCGGCCGCCGACTGCTGACCGCGAGCCACCGCCCCGTTCCGACTCACTTTCAGAGGATGCAATCGTGACCAAGTTCGTCAGCGCATGGGAGTCCGCCGATCTGGATGCGCTGGTGGCCCTTCTGACGGACGACGTCTTTATCTCGATGCCTCCGATGCCATTCGAGTACGAGGGCCGAGACCTCGTGGCCCGCTTCTGCGCCAACATCTTCGGCGCGGGTCGGCGGTTCGAGCTCGTGCGGACTAGAGCAAACGGTCAGCCTGCACTCGGAGCCTACCTGCGCGCCCCTAACGGCGTGAGCCACGGTGTCGGTCTTTACGCCCTCACCCCCAGGGGCGACCGGATCTCTGCGATGACCCGCTTCGAAAACAGCGTGTTCCCATGGTTCGAGCTGCCGCGATCCCTTCCGAGCCGATAGTAAGTGGCAGAAGGTAGCTGTCAATTTACCGAGAAAATCTTTCCGAGCTCGGCATTGCTTATGCAGGAAGTCCGATCATCGAGGGACCCGGGCGTCGATTCTGGGATGACTCGCTCCGCGGCGGGAGAGGCTTTGAGAGTAAGTTTATTCTCTTCTTGCCTGAAGCCGCCGATGCATCAATCAGAGAATCTGCCAAACAGTTGCAAGACTTCTTTTGTGATCTCGTCGATTTGCGATACATTCGAGAGCCCAACATCATCCTCCTGCGGCCTGATGGCTATATCGCTTACGAATGCCCCATGAACCACATGGGTGTGATTCCAGGATCGGTACGTTCATTGTTAGAGCGCCAAATACAGCCACGACCAATGCACGAGTTCAGCAATTCCACGCCAGAGGAATAGGCATGATGGAGAATCTGAAGAACAAGGCAGAAGTAGAACCCCAATCCGGTTTACGAACGCGTTTCATACGCTTGGATTCGAGGGACGAGCAGGCAGAAGAAAAGTGGCGCAAGGATTCGGCGGTCTTTTGGCAATCATCCAAAGATGACCTCCGCACGACATTCGATCGCTATTTGAGGCTTACCCCGATCCGGGAAGGGGTTGAGTTTGAGAAGGTTGAAGGACCTCGTATTCAGGGATGGTGGACTCGGCCTAAGGGTGCACCGGCGGGCAGATCGGTTCTTTATCTCCACGGCGGCGGGTATGGACTAGGCTCGGCTGAAGCCTACCGCGGTTTCGTGAGCCAAATCGCTGATCACGCCAAGAGCTCTGCCTTTACTCTCGAGTATCCGCTCGCTCCTGAAGTAACGCTGCCTGTCGCATATAACTTAGCTATTTTAAGCTCGCGAATGGCTCTCAAGACAGGGAGTCCAGAAGCTTGCTATTGTTGGCGACTCCGCAGGCGGAGGCTTGACACTATCATCGCTGGCAGAGCACACGATTTCGGGCACTAGGATAGTGCGATCTGCTCTTCCTGTTGTCGGTTGTGTGGTCTTTTCCCCTTGGGTGCACCTGTCTATAAGCGGAGCTTCGGCAGATATGCCTGATCCCGTTTTGACGCTCGATTACGTTCGATCGCGCGCGACCCAATACTTGGGCGGCGTCGATCCTCATGATCCGCGAGCGTCGCCTTTGTTTGGCATCCCGTTCGGCCTTCCACCTATATATATCCAAGTCGGTTCCGACGAGCTATTGATCGATGATTCGAAGCGCTGCAGCCATAGCAAGCCAACTCGGCGCCGATGTCACCCTTGAGATCTGGGAGGGGCTGCATCATGTTTTCCAACAGCACACGGAAGAATTGGTTAGCAGCCGTAAGGCTCTTGATGCCTCTGCAGAGTTTCTGTTGCGGCTGTTCGAGAGTAACCGCAAGTAGCTCCCGTCAGTTCGGGAGATACCTATCGAGAATGCAAACGTGCGAGCACGCGTCGGTTCGAGTCCGACCATGAGCATGGGATTCGGAGGGCTTGGGCCCGTAGCATGCCTAATGAGCCGACGACGGTGGGAGGATGGCCGGCTATTCGGAAGTTGAAAAATTGAACCCTGCCCGGTCGGGGCAGAGGCCAACCACGAAGCAAATCTCGCTTGCCGAGGCGATGCCCTCGGTCCTATTTTGTTGACCTCTGGTGTGACAGGACAGAATTTTAGAGTACTTTCAACGACATAGAAGAGCACGGACGTCACCGTAAGTCATTGGAAGCACACCATAGGCAACGCTATTGTGTACCGCGGTGTGTATCGCGCGTCAAGGGGATCTCTTCATCCGGCTCTCGAAGACTTCCACGCAGCGGTATATACATAGAAATTTGGCCATGTGTGCGCTCCTTTCTTCCGGGATTAATCTGGATTTACTTATCCAATCCAGTCTCTTCAAATGATCCCAGTATTTCCGCCTCTATGACTCGGTGCTGACAGAACTCCTCTGTGAGATCGATGGATGGATCGGTTTTCAAACGAATCGTGATCATTCGAACCAATAATCCAGCCATCCGTCCGACCCTTTGCCAAAGCCACCTTCAAAGCCACCCTCACCGCGAAGCCCCGAAAGCTCGCCGGTGCCCGATCCGGGAACGACAAACCATTTCGCTTTGATCTTGCCCTTCTCGACGGTTTCTGAACCTTGCAGTACGAACGTACCTTGACGCCCCGCGAGTTTTCCGCTGAATCGTTGCAGACTGACCTGGATCGCAGATTTGTCGTCGCGTTGGAGCGCTAAAGCCCGAACCGTGGATTCGCCATCGATATCTCCGGTGAACGTTTCGCTTATATGGATCTCCATTAATGTCGGGCCGCTGGTTTGATCGTAGGGCTTGGCTTCAGAACGGTGAACGGTAATCTTTGCTTTAGCATGTGTCCGCGTATGCGGCGCCGTTTGGCGTTGGCGACCAGCTGCCATCTTTTCTTGCTCCTTTAAATGTGGGTTCGCCGCGAACAGCAGCGCACCGAGAGACAGGATTGACAGGATGAGAATTCTTGTCATGTCCGTGACCTCCAATGTCCAAATTAACAAAGATGCCAGCTCTTGCATGGGACAGGGCGGCAGTTACTTGCTCACGGGCCACCCTAGGCTGCTTTCGCAGCCAGCACGGGGTGCGGATCGAATACGACCTTGAGCGAGCGGACCTTTTGGTTTTTAATCTGATACCAACCGCCTGTGAAGAGCTTCACCCCTGAAAGTGTAACGTCGTAAAAGACACACACGTCATTCCCATCGGCAAAGACCTTCTTTACGTCATACCTCAGGCGCATTCGTTCAAGTTCGGCGAAGATCGCATCGGCCCCCTGCAAGGAAGCAAGGGCGCCATTGAATTCCATCTCGTCGCTGACATATCGTCTCGCCAGTTTGAAGTTCTCGTCATTCAGGGCCTGCAGGTAAGCGAGAACTAACTCCCGCGCATTCTTCTTTTCCGGCATGCCTCCGGTCTCCGATGATGAAATCGTGGGGTTCATGTCCTTACCTCCTTCCACGACTTCAGGCTAAGAAAAAGCGCTGGACCTTGTATTGGACAAATCGGCAGTTACGTGCTTACGGGCAGATGGTTGAACTTGACGCTCAAACCCTTTTGATGCAGCTCTTTAAGCCGCTGCAGATAATCGGTCGGGCTGAACCCGGAAAACGCCAGGAAATCGCGGATCAAGTGCGACTGATCAAAGTACCCGTCATCGAGCGCCAGCTGTTCCCAGTCGGGTTCTTGCAGGCGGCGTGCCTTGTTCAGGACGCGTTGAAATCTCTGGACGCGATGAAACAGCTTGGGATTTAACCCCACCTCAGATCGAAACACATCGAAGAACCGACGGTCGCATAGCCCTGCCTCCCGCGCCAGCCTGCGTACTACTGCGTGGGAATTCTCGGAGCCGACACACGACTGCTCGTCAAAACCAACTAAGGCCAAAGATACTGCAGGGTGGTGCTCCAACGGGCGACACAGGCGTCCCAGCAGCGCATTCTCCAAAAGTCGAAACCGATGACGGGGCGAAGACGCCACTGCCAGCCGCTCGCGGATCTCACCGGCAGATCGCCCCCAGATGCAGTCAAGATTGACATGCTTATCACCGAATTCGTGGGCGGAAAATCCTAGAAATGGAAATGCACCGCGCGGCCGGAAATGAACTCCCATGGCGGATGCTCCTTGCGCCCTATCAGTGACAAAAAATCCGTTGTAAGGTCCCGAAACGAGCGCGCCGGAATAGCGCTTGCATAAAAGAGAGTCATTGCCTTCGTAGATTCGCAATCCGTCGCCGCGGAGATTGAACACGAGGTCGAACGTGCCGGTGGGGAATATTCTCTCGTGTACATAAGCAGACGAATAGCTATCATACAGCCAGAAGTGCTCGATGAAATCTGATAGCGGCCGAGCCGGTCTGTACGAGCGGAACAGCATCGCATGTTCGATGCAGGAAGGCTGGGCTGGGTTCAGGCTCCTACCATTTATACTGACGGTTAGACCGGATATGAATCGCCAAAGATTTTCAATAACGGTGAAATGCCCTTGGAACAGAGGGAACAGAACCTTTTCTGAGTCAAACAGTGACGCCGCTATTGTTGATCGCTGTTGTCCATAGGCCGAACTTGCTATACGACAACATTGTGCGCATCTTGCGATGCAGACAACACAGACCCCAATTCCTCCTCGAACTAACCGCTAGCCGAAGAAGTGTTGGAGCAGCGGTAGGCCCGCTAGAACCTTCAAAACGCCCGGCGGGTCAAATCGCGGGACTGTGAGCTCGCACGCCATAGAGATCGAGCGTGAACGGTATCCTCGCTGCGAGACTGATCGCCAGCAATTTCAAACAAATGCCGAATGATTTAAGTGCTGCCGTCGCGCGAAAAAAAAGATGAGGTCACGAAGCATTTCCTAGTCGCAGCTCGGTAATCTCACTCCCCGTCTGTTCCGTGCCTTCAATGCGTGGATCCTTCTTCTCGAAAAAGCAAGAACCCGCGACAGCTTCGATTCAGATAGTTGCAGGGTTCGCGGAAGTGATTGAAGGCAAAAAATTTTCTGGTTGCGGGGGCCCGATACGTACCGAATAGACAATTACTGTCGATTCCATTTCGTAGCGAACTCGTCCACTGCGCCGGGTAAATCCCGTATTTAGTGGATCGAGCTTGACTGCGAAGACTCTGGGTTTCCGGCTGTCAGTCCACTAGTGACCGGTTTGTGCGTCGAGGATCAGTTTCATAAGATGGCCAAATTGAGCTCTGGCGTCGGCGATCGATCCGTTGGACATTTCCGCGATGTGCTTCGCATCTTTTACGGCAGGTTCATTGTCCGTGCGGTGGATGATGACCATGTCGAGCGTTGGAATGACGAAGATGAAGTGTGCGCCCGCACCGCGCGCGGAGAATATGCCAGGGAGAGAGACTTCCGGAAAGTGCGCGCCCCCGTAGTCCACCCACCAGAGATATTCGTAGCCGCCAAGATTCGCACCGTTGGAGGTCACGATCTCGCTGGCATGGCTGCTCTTTTCGACCCAGGCTTCCGGCACAATCTGTTTGTCGTTCCACCGGCCGTGACGCAGATAGAGCAATCCGAAGCGCGCCATGTCGCGTGCTGTCATTTCAAAAGGATAGGCCGGGTGAACCGAAATTGGTCCTTCGAGGTAATAGACATCTTCTGGCTTGAAATCCTGCATCCCAGTTGGCTTGGCAATGCGCTGATAAAAAGCCTCGCCAATTTTCAGACCGGTCTTTTTTTCAAAGATGGTCCCAAGAACATTGAAGTCCCAATTGTTGTAGTACCAGAAGGTTCCCGGCGCGTGGCTCCCGCGCAATGGGCGATCCTTTTTCATGGATTCGGTTTCCATATGTGCCGGGTGAAAGACACCAGAACGTGCCCGCAGCAGATCAACAACCCGCGCTTGTTTTTCTTCCTTTGTCAGCGGATCGGGTGAATCGTCGATTCCTAGTTGCTCCAGGGTCTGGTTGATGTCAATGATGCCTTCGGCAGAATAGATTCCGTAGAGCGCGCTGAGCAGGCTCTTTCGCACGGAATAGGAGGTAATTTTCTTCTCGATATCTCCCCACTGATCGACAACTTCCCCGCCTTGGATGATCATCACAGCGGAAGTGTGAATTGAATCAGAGTCGGCGTATGCACGCGCGGCAGCCAGTTTTTCTGCGGACCATTTGGCCTTTTCGTGTGAAGCGAGGGGCTGCCAATCCTTTCCAGGGAAGGTCTCCTCCGATTTAGTTTGAGCAGACGCAAGTTGGGTTTGTGCCTCCGCAAACAAGGCAATCGAAACACAACAAAAAAAACATATAAGAAAACGAACCGGAAAATGCCGCACGCGGTGCACTTATATCACTGGTGCCGGACCCCTCGCAAGCATGGCACTTGGTCCCGGCATATGCAGCTCTTGTAGCTTCCCCTTTTTGGTTTCGGCCCGGCTGCTCGGAAACTAAATGCTGATCTAGCGCTATCAGGGATGTTGCGCTCTAGTTTGTCAATTCGGATGGTTGCAGGTTTCGCGGAAGTGATTGAAGGGAAATATTTCGTGGTTGCGGGGGGTGGATTTGAACCACCGACCTTTGGGTTATGAGTTCTCACAGAAACGGAATTTCAGCGAGTTAGCGGGCGTGGTTGCCTATTTCAAACAGTGAAAAGTAACGGTAAGA
>Ga0070735_10001399_pt1 | contig 23408 bp, 17 predicted proteins | sample Coa_R1_FD_66443 | JGI IMG/M metagenome (GOLD analysis project Ga0070735, IMG submission 66443) | Surface soil microbial communities from Centralia Pennsylvania, which are recovering from an underground coalmine fire - Coalmine... | ecosystem: Environmental > Terrestrial > Soil > Unclassified ...
CCCTGGCTTCTGGTTCCTCGGCGTCCGGGGCCTTGACGTCTTCGGGGAGCTTGCCCGCGGACAGGTCGGCCCACTGCCGGGTCCGCTGATCGGCGGTCAGATGGCACGCCGCGGCGTGCCCCGACGTCACCGCTTCGCGCAGCGGCGGCACCTCGGTCGTGCAGCGGTTTCCGCCGACCACCTCGGTATACCGGCAGCGCGGGTGGAAGGGACAGCCCGGGGGGACCCGGATCAAGCTGGGCGGCGTGCCCGGGATCGGGACCAGCCGGGTGGTCTTCTCCCGGTCCAGCCGGGGCATCGAGGACAGCAGGCCCCACGTGTACGGATGGTCCGGACGGCCGAAGATGTCGGCCGCGGACCCGTACTCCACACACCGCCCGGCGTACATGACCAGGATGTCGTCGGCCAGCTCGGCCACCACGCCGAGGTCGTGGGTGATGATGATGACCGCCGAGCCGAACTCCGACTGCAGGTCGGAGATCAGGTCGAGGATCTGCGCCTGCACGGTGACGTCGAGCGCCGTGGTGGGCTCGTCCGCGATCAGCAGCTCGGGGTCGCAGGACAGCGCCATCGCGATCATGGCGCGCTGGCGCATGCCGCCGGAGAACTGGTGCGGGTAGTCATCCACCCGGGTCTTGGGGGTCGGGATGCCGACCCGGCCGAGCAGGTCGATGGCGTGCTGGCGCGCGGCGTCCTTGGTCACCTTGTTGTGGATCCGGTAGGCCTCCACGATCTGGTCGCCCACCGTGTAATACGGGTGCATGGCGGACAGCGGATCCTGGAAGATCATGGCCATCTTGCTGCCGCGCAGTTCCCGCACCCGGCCCGGGGTCGCGTTGACCAGCTCCTCGCCGTCCAGCCGGATGTAACCGGTGATCTTGGCCTTGGTCCCATGATGCAGGCCCATGATGCCCAGGCTGGTGACGCTCTTGCCCGAGCCCGACTCGCCCACGATGCCCAGCGTGCGGCCGCGTTCGAGGCCGAACGAGATGCCGTCCACCGACTTGACCACGCCGTCGTCGGTCTGGAAATGAATCCGGAGGTCATCGACCTCAAGCAGGGGCGCCATCAGAACCGGACCCTCGGGTCGACGACCGCGTAGAGGATGTCCACGATCATGTTGGCGACGACGATGAAGAACGCGGCGATCATGACCACGCCCATGATCTCGGGCAGGTCCTGGTTCTGGATGGCCAGGATGGTGAACTGGCCAAGGCCGGGGAACGAGAACGTCGACTCGGTCAAGATGGCGCCGCCGAGCAGCAGGCCGAGGTCCAGGCCGAAGATCGTGACGATGGGCGTCAGCGCGGCCCGCAGCCCGTGTTTCACGATGACGACCCGTTCCGGCAGGCCCTTGGCCCGAGCGGTTCTGATGTAGTCCTCCCCCATCGTCTCCAGCATTCCGGCCCTGGTCAACCGGGCGTAGAGCGCCGCGTAGAGGAACGCGAGGGTGACCCAGGGCAGCACCAGATTACGCGCCCATTGCACCGGATTGCTGGTGATGCCGACGTAGTGCACGTTGGGGAAGAGGGACCACTTGTAGCTGAACAGCTCCAGCGCCATGAGCCCGGTGAAGAACACCGGCAGCGACACGCCGGCCAGCGCGATGCCCATCGAGAGCCGGTCGAAGAAGCTGCCGCGGCGCAGCGCGGACAGCACGCCGATGCTCACGCCACCGATCAGCCACAGTACCGACGCGCCGATGGCCAGCGACAGCGTGACCGGAGCGTCGCTGATCAGCTGCGGCCAGACCGGCTCCTGGTTGCGGAACGAGTAACCGAAGCACGGGAACGGACAATAGCTGACGTCGGGGCCGTTGTTGTAGTGGACGCCGAAGATGATGCCCTTGATGAACCGGCCGTACTGCAGGTACAGCGGGTCGTTCAGGCCAAGCTTGATCTCGACCGCCCTGATCGCGTCGGGGGTCGGGTTGCGCCCGACGTACTGCGCGGCGAGCTGGTACGCGGTCTGCCCGGCCAGCCGCGGCACCAGGAAGAAGATCGCGAACGTGATCGCGCTGACCAGGAGCAGCAGGAACACGGTCAAGATGAGGCGCCGGATGATGAAGTAGATCATCGCCTACGACGCCGCCGCCGGGCGAGGATACTTGTCCCCGCCCGGCAGCGGCGCCTTCACCTGCTCTCTACGCTCGAGCCTTTACGGTCACGAACTCACGCCCATCACGGCGTAGTTGTACATGCCGTAGTACGCCTGGACGTAGACGTTGGTGAGGTTCGTCGGCCGGAACAGCAGCACCTTCTGGTACACCATCGGGAGGATCACGGCGTCCTTCATGACCTGCTCGTCGATCTGGGACCAGATCGCCGTCCGGGCCGCGCCGGTGACCTTCGAGGACTGGGTGAACAGGTTGTTGACCACCGGGTTGTTCTCTTCCGCGATGTTGGTGTTGCCGGTGGCGACGATGGTGTTCCCGGCGACCAGCGAGTCGAGGAACCCGAAGCCGTCGGGCCAGTCAGCGCCCCAGCCACCCGCGGCCAGGCCGAGGTCGTGGGAGTGCACGTAAGCCGGCGCGCCCGCGAAGTCGGTGTAGTAGCTGCCGGACGGGAAGCCCTTCAGCGTCACCTTGATCCCGGCCGTCTGCAGCGAGGCCTGCAGCGCGGTGACGGCCGCGACCTCCGTCGGCCGGTCGCTGCGGTAGGCCAGGCTGGTGCTGAAGCCGTTCGGCTGGCCGCACGCCTGGAGCTGCTGCTTGGCATTGGTCATGTCGCCATTCGGCTGGGACAGCGCGTTGTAGTAGTCGAACGACTTGTAGCCCATGATGTTCGGCGGCATGACCGTGCTGCCGATCTGGCCGCCCGCGATCGGGCCGCCCCACGCGGTCTGCATGGTCACCTTGTTCGCCGCGTACTCGATCGCCTCGCGGCAGTGGATGTTGTTCAGCGGGGCGACCTTGGTGTTGATGTAGATGAACCGCGCGAACCCGTTGACCGGGTTGTCGGAGTTCGCCTTGTCGGTCGGGTTGGCCAGGACCTGGGCCCGTGCGGCGGCGGCCAGGCCGGTGCCGGCCGCGTCCACCTGGATGTCGCCGTGCAGCAGGCGGTTGTCGATGTCGGCCTGGTTCACGTTCAGGTTCACGATGATCTGGCTGGCCAGCTGCTTGGCGTTCGGATCGGTGGCCGCGCTCCAGTTCGGGTTCGGCACCAGGGTGAGCTGCTTGTTCAGCGTGTAGCTCTTGAACATGTACGGGCCGGTCGACACCGGGTGCAGCTGGTAGTTGCTGCCAGTGTCCTTGGCCTGCGGGACCGGGGCGCTGCTCGGGAACGCCAGCACGTCCGGCAGGTCAGGGAACGGCGCCTGCAGGTGCATCACCAGTGTGGTCGCGTTCGGGGTGTCAATCGCGGTCAGGCCCGTCGGGCTCTTGTCCTTGTACGGTCCCGGGTACTTCGGGTCGGTGAGCAGCGCCTGGTAGTAGGTCGGCCCGTTGGCCGCCACCGACCGGTCGTAGGTGCGCTCGATCCCGTACTTCACGTCCTTGGCGGTGACGACCGTGCCGTCCTCGTACTTGATGCCGGACTGGATGTGGAACGTCCAGGTCAGCCCGTCGGAGCTGACCGTGCCCATGTCCGTGGCCAGGTCCGGTACGAGCTGCTCGCCGCACGTGCCCGGGCAGGACTTGAACGTATACAACGGCATAACGAACAGCCGGTCGAAGTTCAGCACCCACGCGTAGTAAGTGTTGCCGGGGTCGAACGAGTCGGGCGTGCTGCTGTCGTCGTAGATCAGCGTCCCGCCCTTGTGGCTGGACGCGTTGACCACGCCGGTAATGCCGGCGTTGAACGCCACCGTCCCGGTCGTCGTGTTGTTCGTACCGCCCGTGCTGCTGCTTCCGCTGCTGCTGCTGCAGGCGCTGATCATGAGTGCGGCGGCCGCGCCGACCGCGGTTACCGCGAAGATCTTGCGTCTCTTCATGCCGTGAAACGCCTCCTGTACTCGTTCACGTCAGGGTCACGCACCGCCTGGTTACCGGGTCTTCGGATCCAGTGCGTCGCGCAACCCATCTCCGAATAGGTTGAATGCCAGTACCGTGATGAAAATCGTTACGCCGGGGATGATCATGAACTCGGGGTCGATGGAGTAGAACTGGTTCTGCACCGCGCTGGCGAGCATCTGCCCCCAGCTCGGCGTGGGCACGTAGAGGCCGACGCCGAGGTAATCCAGGGCCGCCTCGAACAAGATGTTGGTCGGGATCAGCAGGGTCGCGTAGACCAGGATCGGCGCCACCAGATTCGGCAGCAGCTCGCGGAACAGGATGTACGGCGCCCGCGCGCCGAGGCTGCGGGCGGCGTCGACGAACTCGCGCTCGCGCAGCGACAGCGTCTGGCCGCGGATGATCCGCCCCATATACGGCCAGTTGAAGAAGCCGATGACGAAGATCAGGACCGCGATCCGCAGCGAGTTCCCGGACAGGCCGAACGCGCTGTTCGGGATGACGCCCGCCAGGGCCAGCGCGAAGACCAGCAGCGGGAAGGCGAGGAACACGTCCATGGCCCGGGCGATGAGCGAGTCGATCCAGCCGCCGAAGTAGCCGGCCACCACGCCGAAGAAGGTGCCGATAATAACCGCGAGGCAGGTGGCCAGGAACGCGATGAGCAGCGAGTACTGGGCGCCGACCACGATCCGGGCCAGCAGGTCCCGGCCCGTCTCCGGCTCGACGCCCAGCGGATGGGCCAGGCTGATCCCGCCGAACGCGCCCTTGGGGCGCAGGAACGTCGGGTCGATCAGGTTGGAGTTGAACACGTTGGGGTTCTGCACGAGGTGCGGGCCGATGATGGCGGTCAGGATCAGGAGCAGCACGACGACGCCGCCGCCCATGGCCACCTTGTCCCGGCGCAGCCTCAGCCAGGCGATCTGTCCCAGAGACCGGCCCTCGATCGCCTTGCCCGGGATGGACAGCGGAGCGTCCGGCTCCGGCCCGCCCGGACCCGTTGCCACGTCTATGGGCACGGCCATCGTTGAAACCACTCTCTACGCTCGTTGCGAAAGGCATCTATCGCGCCCGGGACCGGCCCCCACGGCAACCGCAATCTAACGCCTCGGCCTTTACCTAGTGAGATTCCGTCATTTCACGCGTGGGTACCAGTACCGCGCCGCAGTCGTAGCGTGATCGTGACTAAAACCCGTCCTAAATGTCATAGTGCGCTACGCACGTGGCTCATGTGACTACAGAGCCCGGCGGCAGCGCACCGTGTCAATCACGACGCTACGTCCCGGTGACCCTATACCTAACGGAATCTGTGGCGACAGGCGGGGTTCGCGGGAAGATTTCCCGTGGAACGTGCTAGGTGATGCCGTGGCGGCGCAGGATGTCCTCGACGTCCCCGAGGTCGTCGTCATCACCGGCCGCGGGCTTGCCCTTGCGGGCCTTGGCCGGGGTTTGGGTCGGGGTCTGGGTCCTCGCCATAGTGGCGGCCGGTGCGGTCCGGGGGGTGATCTCCCGCCCGGCGGTCGCCGCGGTTCCGACGGGCTTGGGGTCCTGGCCGCGCTTCACGCGACGCCGGCGCAGCGGGCCGGACACCACGAACAGCAGCGCGGCCAGCCCGGCGACCGCGATGCCGGACCAGACCTCGGTGGAGAACACGAAGCCCTTCGCGAAGTCCGCGATGGCGACCCCGATCTTCCAGAACATCTTGACCGAGCCGGTCAGGTAGGCGGCCAGCGGCAGCAGCGACCACGCCGCGCCGCGCAGGCCCGATCCCAGGCCGCGGCGCCGCATGACGAGGTAGCTCAGTACCAGGCCGAGCCCGGTCAGCCCGGCGCAGAGCGGCAACGAGACGATCTGGTCGTAGGTGGACACGCACACCTCCCCGTGGTTCTAGGAGAAGTCTAGGTCGTAATCGACGCGCTGGCCGTGGGGCTAGCCCCCGGATTGGCCTTATTCGGTCCGATGTACCCCGCTGGCATCGGCGGTCAGCTCGAGCAGGGAGCGGACCACGGTCCGGCCGGGCGCGGGCGGGATGGGGATCAGCGACGGGACGGCGAACACCCGGCAGCCCGCCGCCTCGGCCGACGCGACGCCGTTGGGCGAGTCCTCCAGGACGAAGCAGTCCGCGGGGTCCGCGCCGAGCAGCTTGGCCGCGAGCAGGTAGGGCTCCGGATCGGGCTTGGTGGCGGCCACATCCTCGGCGCACACCAGCACGTCGAACCGCATCCCGGTGCTGGCCAGCGCGGCGTCCATGAAGCCGCGCTCGGATGAGGTCACCAAGGCGCGCGGCAGGCCGGCCCGCCCGACCTCCGCGAGCAGTTCACGCGCGCCGGGCTGGACCGGGATGCCGTCGCGGCGGACGCGCTCGATGATGCCGGACATGAGCCACTCGCCGACCAGTTCCGGCGGCGCGGGCCGGGTCGCCTTGGACAGCAGGTACCGTACCGAGCGCTCCAGGCTCCCGCCGAGCAGCTGCGCCTGGTCCTGCTCGGACCAGCTGGCCCCGAGCCTGGCCATGATCGCCGTCTCGGCTTCGAGCCAGAGCGGCTCGGAGTCGATCAGCAGCCCGTCCATGTCGAACAGGACCGCTGTTACGGCCTCAGACACTGAAGTACTTCGCCTCGGGGTGGTGCACGACGATCGCGTCGGTGGATTGCTCGGGATGCAGCTGCATCTCCTCGGAAAGCTCCACGCCGATGCGGGACGGCTCGAGCAGGCGCACGACCTTGGCCCGGTCGGCCAGGTCCGGGCAGGCCGGGTAGCCGAACGAGTACCGCGCGCCCCGGTAGTCGACGCGGAAGAAGCCGTCCAGGTCCGCGGGATCGTCGCCGCCCAGTCCCAGCTCGCGGCGGATCCGTGCGTGCCAGTACTCGGCCAGTGCCTCGGTGAGCTGGACGGACAGGCCGTGCAGCTCCAGGTAATCGCGGTAGGCGTTCTTGGCGAACAGCTCGCCGGTGGCCTCGGAGATCCGCGAGCCGACGGTGGCCAGCTGGAACGCCACGACATCGGTCTGACCGGTGTCCGCTGGCCTGAAGAAGTCGGCCAGGCACAGCCGCCGGTCGCGCCGCTGCCGGGGGAAGCTGAACCGCTCGAGCTGCGTCTGTCCGTCCTGATCCAGCACGATCAGGTCGTTGCCCGCGCTGGCGCAGCGGAAGTAGCCGTAGACCACCGCCGCCTCGAGCAGCCCTTCGGTCTGCACCCGCTCCAGCCACATGCGCAGCCGCGGACGGCCCTCGGTCTCGACCAGCTCGTCGTAGCTGGCCCCGTCACGGCCGCGGGACGGCTTGAGTCCCCACTGGCCCATGAACAGCGCCCGCTCGTCCAGGTAGGCGGCGTACTCGGCCAGCGGCAGGCCCCTGATCACTTCGGTGCCGAGGAACGGCGGCTCCGGCACCGGCCCGTCAGTTGATATGTCCGAACGGGCCGTGGTACTCGCGTCCGGTCCGTCGGCCCCGGCGGCCCGCGGGACGGCACGGACCCGCCGGGTGCGCAGCTCGGGGAGCTTGGCCCCGGGATCGCCGCGCTTGACCGCCATCGCGGCGTCCATCAGGCGCAGCCCCTCGAACGCGTCCCGGGCGTACCTGACTTGGCCGTCGAACAGCGAGGCCAGGTCCTGCTCCACATAGGCCCGGGTCAGGGCGGCGCCGCCGAGCAGCACCGGCCAGCGCCCGGCCAGGCCGCGCGAGTTCAGCTCGGCGAGGTTGTCCCGCATCACCACGGTGGACTTGACCAGCAGGCCGGACATCCCGATGACGTCCGCGCCGTTCTCCTCGGCTGCCGCCACGATCGAGGAGATCGGCTGCTTGATGCCGATGTTCACCACGTCGTAGCCATTGTTGGACAAGATGATGTCGACCAGGTTCTTGCCGATGTCGTGCACGTCGCCCTTGACCGTGGCGAGCACGATCTTGCCCTTGCCCGCCTCGTCCGTGCGGGCCATGTGCGGCTCGAGGTAGGCCACCGATATCTTCATCACCTCGGCGGAGGTCAGCACGAACGGCAGCTGCATCTGCCCGGAACCGAACAGCTCGCCGACCGTCTTCATGCCGTCGAGCAGCACATCGTTGACGATCTCCAGGGCGGGCCGCTGGGCCAGGGCGGCGTCCAGGTCCGCCTCCAGGCCGACACGCTCCCCGTCGATGATCCGGCGCTTGAGGCGGTCCCACAGCGGCAGCGCGGCCAGTTCGGCGGCCCGGCTGGCCTTCAGGTCGGCCGCGTCCACGCCCTCGAACAGCTCCAGCAGCCGGGCCAGCGGGTCATAGCCCTCGCGGCGCCGGTCATAGACCAGGTCCAGTGCGACCTGGCGCTGCTCATCGGGGATCCGCGCGATCGGGACGATCCGCGCCGCGTGCACGATCGCCGAGTCAAGCCCGGCCCGCACGCACTCGGCCAGGAAGACCGAGTTCAGCACGGCGCGGGCGGCCGGCTTGAGCCCGAACGACACGTTCGACACGCCCAGCGTGGTCTGCACGGCCGGGTAGCGGCGCTTGAGCTCGGCGATCGCCTCGATCGTCTCGATCGCGTCGCGGCGCGTCTCCTCCTGGCCGGTGGCGATGGGGAAGGTCAGGCAGTCGACGATGATGTCCTCGACCCGCATGCCCCAGTTCCCGGTCAGGTCGGCGATGAGCCGCTCGGCGATGGCGACCTTCCAGTCGGCGGTACGGGCCTGGCCCTGCTCGTCGATGGTCAGCGCGATCACCGCGGCGCCGTGCTCGCGGACCAGCGGCATCACCCGCGCGATGCGGGAGTCGGGCCCGTCGCCGTCCTCGTAGTTGACCGAGTTGATGACGGACCGGCCGCCGGTCAGCTCGAGGCCGGCCTCGATCACCGCGGGTTCGGTGGAGTCGAGCACCAGCGGCAAGGTGGCGGCGGTGGCCAGCCTGCTCACCACGTCACGCATGTCGGCCGCGCCGTCCCGGCCCACGTAGTCAACGCACACGTCGAGCAGGTGCGCGCCGTCCCTGGTCTGGTTCCGGGCGATCTGGACGCAGTCCTCCAGCCGGCCCTCAAGCATCGCGTCGCGGAACGCCTTCGATCCGTTGGCGTTGGTGCGCTCGCCGATGGACAGGAACGCGGTGTCCTGCCGGAACGGCACGTGCGCGTACAGTGAGGCCACCCCGGGCTCGGGACGCGGCCTGCGCGGAGCCACCGGGCGCCCGCCCACCCGGTCGGCGAGCACCGCGATGTGCTCGGGCGTCGTTCCGCAGCAGCCGCCCACCAGCGACAGGCCGAACTCCCTGGTGAAGCGGTCATGCGCGTCCGCGAGCTGCGCGGGGGTCAGCGGATAGCGCGCGCCATCCGCGGTGAGCATGGGCAGCCCGGCGTTCGGCTCGCACGAGATCGGGATCCGGGCATGAGCGGCCAGGTAGCGCAGGTGCTCGCTCATCTCGCCCGGTCCGGTCGCGCAGTTCAGCCCGATCATGTCGATGCCGAGCGGTTCCAGGGCGGTCAGCGCCGCGGCGATCTCGCTGCCGAGCAGCATGACGCCGGTCGTCTCGATGGTGACCTGCGCGATGACGGGCGCGTCCGGGGCCAGCTTGGCCGTCGCCCGCTTGCAGCCGATAATGGCCGCCTTGGCCTGGAGCAGGTCCTGGCAGGTCTCGACGATCAGCGCGTCGGCGCCGCCCCGCAGCAGCGCCTCCGCGTTGAGCTGGTAGGTGTCGCGCAACTCACGGAATGTGGTGTGGCCAAGTGTGGGCAGCTTGGTACCGGGGCCGACCGAACCGAGGACCCAGCGCGGCCGGGCAGGCGTGGCCCAGCGGTCCGCCGCGGCCCGGGCGAGCGCGGCGGAGGCCTCGGACAGTTCCCCGATCCGGTCGACCAGGTCGTACTCACCGAGATTGCCCAGGTTCGCGCCGAACGAGTTGGTGGTCACGCAATCCGCGCCCGCTCGCAGGTAGGCCTCGTGGACCGCGGTCACGATGTCCGGCCGCGTCACGTTGAGGATCTCGTTGCAGCCCTCATACCCGGCGAAATCATCGATGCTGGCGTCGCTGGCCTGGAGCATGGTGCCCATCGCCCCGTCGGCAACCACCACTCGCTCGGCCAATGCGGCCCGAAGTGTGCTCATCAGGCCCCACCTTACGTTAAATGGCCTCGCGCATGACACGCGATAGGTCACCCAACGAGTAGAGCCGACCACGTACCCTTGAGGGGGACGGCGGGTACCGTGCTCGGGGAGGTGGAGAGCCATCGAGTTCAATGACATCGGCGAGCTCACCTCTCCGGTCGCCATCGCCGGGTTCGAGGGCTGGAACGACGCGGGCGAGGCGGCCAGCGGAGTGGTCAACCACCTCGGCATCGCCTGGCAGGCGACGCCGATCGGCGCCATCGATCCCGAGGACTTCTACGACTTCCAGGTCAACCGGCCGGTGATCGAGATCGAGGACGGCCATACCAAGCGGCTGATCTGGCCGACGACCCGGATCTCGCTCGCGCGGGCCCATCCCGCGGACGGGTCGGTACCGCCTACGGGCCTGGCCAGGGACGTGGTCCTGGTGCACGGCATCGAGCCGAACATGCGCTGGCGGGCGTTCAGCGAGGAGCTCGTGCGCAGCCTGGAAAGCCTGGGCGTCGAGCTGGTCATCCTGCTCGGCGCGCTGCTGGCCGACGCGCCGCATACCCGGCCGGTGCCGGTCTCGGTCGGATCCTCGAACGCGAAGCTGGCCAGCGAGGTCGCGGGCGGCGGGGTCAGCCGGGTGGACTACAAGGGCCCGACCGGGATCCTCGGAGTGCTCCAGCACACCTGTACCGGCGCGGGCCTGGCCACCGTCTCCCTGTGGGCGCAGGTCCCGCACTACGTGGCGCAGCCGCCCAGCCCGAAGGCGACCCTCGCTCTGCTGCGCGGCGTCGAGGACATCCTGGACGCGCCGCTCCCCCTGGCCGACCTGCCCGAGGAGGCCCGCGCGTGGGAACGGGGCGTGGACGAGCTCGCCCAGCAGGACTCCGAGGTGGCCGATTACGTCCGGACCCTCGAGGAGGCCAAGGACGCCATGGACCTGCCCGAGGCGAGCGGCGACGCCATCGCCCGGGAATTCGAGCGCTATTTCAGGCGTAACGGCGGCGCCGGAGAGCCCGAACGCTAGATCGGCGGCCAGGGCACGGCGGGCCAGTCGGCCGGCGGGTAGGGGTGAACGCGGTGCTTGAGCAAGGTCTCCACCCTGATCTTGGTGGCGTTGATCTCGCTCTCGGTCAGCAGCCCGGATAGCGCGGCGACCAAGGGGCCCTCGGCGAGCTCGGCGTGCAGCCGGCGCAGCGCCTCGACCGAGCGCCGGGGCAGGCTCTTGCCCCGCCACTGCCACAGCACGGTGCGCAGCTTGTAGTCCTCGGCGAAGCAGACCCCGTGGTCACAGCCGTACAGATGACCGCCGGCCACGGGCAGCAGATGACCGATCTTGCGGTCGGCGTTGTTCACCACCGCGTCGAACACGGCCATGTCGCGCAGGCCCGCGTGGTCGGTGCGGCGGGACAGGGCGATCAGGTCTACGCCGGTGTCGTGGTCGATCCACAGCTGGCACATGCCGGGCCCGAACGGCCCGTCCCGCATCACCGTCGGCGGGACCACATCCCAGCCGGTCGCCCGGGACACCGCGTAGGCCGCCACCTCCCGGCCGGCCAGCGTGCCCGCCGGGAAATCCCACAGCGGCCGCTCACCCGCGATCGGTTTGTAGACGCACGCCACGGTGGCCTGCTGGGCCCGGGCGTTCTTGGCGCTCTTGGGATTCTTGGGGGTCTTCGTGTCCCTAGCTCTGCCCATCTCCGGCCGGGGATCCGGTCTGCCGGTCTTGATCGTGCAGTACAACGTGGCGTTGGACGCGTCTACCAGGCGCCCCTCGATCTCCAGCGTGCCGTGCGTGAGCAGGTCAAGGGTGGCCTGCTCGCCGTCTTCGGTTTCCGGGCCGGCGCTGTTCGGATCAAACATGGCTGACGCGGTGACCGTTCTGCCGCGGGCAGATGTGCCCGTCGGTGTCCAGCGGCAGGCCGCACAGCGGGCACGGCGGACGGCCCGCCGCGACGATCTTGGCCGCCCGCTGGGCGAAGGCGCGGGCGGCGCCCGGGGTGATGCGCACTCGCAGGACTCCCGGGCCGTCGGGGGGAATATCCTCGGCCAGCGGCTCGACTGGTTCGTCCGATTCTTCCTGCGCCTCGATGACGACCATGCCGCCGTCACCGTCCCAGGCCAGGGCGATCGCGCCGACCCGGAAGTCCTCAAGGAGCGGCAGGTCCAGCGGTGCGTCATCCTCGAGCGCGGCGGGCGCGGCCGCCGGTACCTCGGGCGATCCCCCGGTGCGCCTGAGCACTTCGTCCAGGAGCTCGTCGATCCGTTCGGCCAGCAGACTGACCTGGAACTTCTCTAGGACCACACTGGTCACCCGACCGGTGGCGGTCGCTTGCAGGTAGAAGATCCGTTCTCCTGGCTGCCCCACCGCGCCGGCCACGAACCTCTCCGGCGGGTCATAGAAGTAGACCGGCATAGTCCTATCCTCGCGTGTCCGCCGACGGTTGACGACTCTCAGGAGTTGCGAAAGTGGCCGAGGTCGAAGAGATGGTGTCCGGTTGGCCGTTCGGGCTGGCGTTCATGGCGTCCGCTCCGCCGGCGCCGCCCCCGATCGCCGCGTCGCTGGCAGCGTGGCCGCGGACGTGTGGCATGAGGTCATCGACTCCACCCCCTCTGTCGTTCATCCGGACCAGGAACGGCCGCAGCGGCGTATACCTGATCACGGTCAGCGAGCAGGGATCGGCCTGGATCCGCTGGCACTGATCGAGGTGCAATCCCAGGCTATCGGCCACGATCGCCTTGATGACATCGCCGTGGGAGCAGACCAGGTAGGTGGCGTCGGGGCCGAGCCTGGCGTTCCAGTCGCGGATCGCGGCCACGGCCCGGTGCTGCATGTCCGGCATGGACTCCCCGTCCGGACCCGGGAACGTCACCGCGCTGGGATGGGCCTGAACCACTCGCCAGAGCTTCTCGGCGGCCAGCTTCTTCAGCGGCTGGCCGGTCCAGTCGCCGTAGCGGCACTCCCCCACCCGGTCATCGGTGACGACCTGCTGATCGTCCCGGCCGGCCGCGATCGCTCCGGCGGTCTGCACGCAGCGGTCGAGCGGGCTGCTGACGATGGCGGCCAGCGGGAGCGGGGCGAGCCGGGCCGCCAGCGCGGTCGCCTGAGCCCGGCCCCGGTCATCGAGCGGGATACCGGGCGTCCAGCCGGTCAGCACGTGACCGGTCGTCGCGGTGAGCCCGTGCCGCACCAGCAGAACCGTTGTCACGGTGTCCGACTCTAGCCGGTTCTATGACCTAGTCCGGTGGGGCGGGCGCGGGATGGTCATCCCGTATGACGAACACCGCCGAGCCGAATTGCACGACGTCGCCGGAACGGACCGGGACGGGCTCGCGGACCAGCCAGCCGTTCACCCGGGTGCCGTTGTGGGAGCCCAGGTCGCTAAGCAGCCAGCCGTCCTCGCCCCGGTCAAGCTGGGCATGACGCCGGGAAACGGACAGGTCGGAAATGCGCAGGTCGCAATCCTGCGTCCGGCCGATGCTGAAGCTCGTCCCGCTGCCCGGAGGGAACACCATCGGCGCCGGCTGGCCAGGGTCTCGCGGCCCGCCGGGCCCGCTGTACGCGGGGGTCCAGGGCGTCGGCTGCGGTGGCCACCCCGCGGCGTCCGCGGCGCCGGGCGGTACCCACACGGCGGCCGGCCCAGGCGGCGCCGGGTGCCAGTCCGCGACCGCACCGTCCGGGTCCGGGTCCCGGCGGCTGAAGAAGGACCGGATCCGGTCCCAGAGCCTGGCCCGCCGGGGCGGCAGGTCGCTGAAGAGCCCGACCAGCTGACCACGGTGCCGCGCGCCAAGCGCGCTCTGCATGCGAAACATGAACGTGTCGTGGGACAGCCGGCCCTCGACGAATTCCTGCCGGAGCGCGCTGATAGCCAGATCGCGCTCCTCGTCGGAGGCGCGCAGATACTCGGGCGTTGCAGGCGTGTCCGCCGCCGACCCTCCCATGAATGGAGTATCGACATCATCCGCGTCCGGGGCAAGGGAAAGCCGCGGATATCTGCCCTGCGGATCCGGCCGTGGCCGGTCCGGAATCCGCCTGGCGCCTTGTCTCAAGCGCTGGTCATGGCGGGCGTGCTCACGGCCGCGCCGTCCGGGGTCTGCAGCGGGAAGTGGCAGGCGGCCACGTGGCCCGGGCCGAACGAGCGGAGCTGGGGCTCTTCGGCGGCACAGATCTCCTGCGCGTACTGGCACCGGGTCCGGAACCGGCACCCCGACGGCGGGTTCACCGGGCTGGGTAGCTCGCCGCGGATGGCCGCGCCCTTCTTGGCCCGCTCCGTGGACGGCTTGGGCACCGGGATGGTGGCGATCAGGCCGGCCGTGTACGGGTGCGCGGCGCGCTCGTAGATGTCCTGCCCGGAGCCGAGCTCGACCAGCTTGCCCAGGTACATGACGCCGATCCGGTCGGCCATGTACTTGACCACCGCCAGGTCGTGCGAGATCACCACGAAGGTCAGTCCGTGCGAGGCCTGCAGCCGCTTCATCAGGTTCAGCACCTGCGCCCGGATGGACACGTCGAGGGCGCTCACCGGCTCGTCGGCCACGATGAGCCTGGGGTTCAGGGTCAGTGCCCGGGCCAGGCCGATGCGCTGCCGCTGGCCGCCGGAAAACTCGTGCGGGTAGCGCTCCACGGCGTTCCGTGGCAGGCCGACCTCGCTGAGCAGTTCGAACACGCGGTCCCGCTGGGCCCGCTTGCTGCCCATGCGCTGTATGGCCAGGGGCTCTCCGATGATCGCGCCCACCCGCATCCTCGGGTCGAGCGAGGAGTGCGGATCCTGGAACATGAGCTGCAGGTCGCGGCGCTTGCGCCGCAATTCGCCGCCGCTCAGCTTGGACACGTCCACATCGCCGAGGGTGACCGAGCCGGAGTTCGGCTTCTCCAGCGCCACGATCACCTTGCCGATCGTGGTCTTGCCGCACCCCGACTCGCCGACCAGGCCGAACGTGGTTCCGGCCGGCACGGAGAAGGACACGTCCGACACGGCGTGGACGGCCCCCACCTTTCGCTGCAGCACGCCCGAGGTGATAGGAAATTCCTTCACCAGGTTGGTGATCTGGAGCAGCGGGACGGCCCCGTCCCCGTTCGCCGCGGCCACCTCGACCGTGCGCTCGGCTACCTCGAGGCGACCGTCGGCCGTCACCTCCAGGCCGGACGCCACCACAATGATCTCGGCCTCACGGGCTTCCTCAGCATGGGTTTCCTCAGCCTCCGCGGGCGCTGCGCCGGCCGCGGCGTCCGCCAGCGGGGCGTCAGCGACGAGGCCGGGCTGGTCTGCGGCCACGGCCTCGGTCGTGCTGGCGGCGTCCGGAGGGACCAGGCCCGTGCTCACGGCATCCGGACCGCCCTCGCCGATCACGGCCAGGGCGAGGGGTCCATCGACCGGGTGCCAGCAGGAGAATCGATGCTCGAACGTCTTGCCGGACAGGGACGGTTCCTCGGCGCGGCACTTGTCGGTGGCCCGGCTGCACCGCGCCGCGAACCGGCAGCCCTGCGGCGGGTGGGACAGGTCGGGCGGCAGGCCGGGGATGGCGTGCAACGCCTTGTTGGCGTCCTGGTCGAGCTGCGGGATAGAAGCGAGCAGGGCCTGGGTGTAGGGGTGGTGCATCTGGGAGAAGAGCTCACCCACCTCGGCGGTTTCCACCACCCGGCCCGCGTACATGACGTTGACCCGGTCGGCGTGCCCGGCGATCACGCCCATGTCGTGCGTGATCAGCAGCATCGCCATGCCCAGCCGGTCCTTCAGGTCTTTGAGCAGGGCGAGGATCTGCGCCTGGATGGTGACGTCGAGCGCGGTGGTGGGCTCGTCGGCGATGAGCAGCTTCGGTTCGTTGGCCAGCGCCATGGCGATCATCACCCGCTGCCGCAGGCCGCCGGATAGCTGGTGCGGGTAGTCCTCGAGCCGCTCCTTGGGCTTGGGCAGCCCGACCAGAGACAGCACCTCTACGGCGCGGTCCAGGGCTTCGGCCTTGGATGCGCCCCGGTGCAGCCGGACCGGCTCGGCCACCTGGTAGCCGATGGTCTTGGTCGGGTCGAGCGAGGTGAGCGGGTCCTGGAAGATCATCGCGATCTCGTTGCCCCGGACCATGCGCATCTGCTCTTGCTTGAGGCCGACGAGTTCACGGCCGTCGAGCTTGATCGAGCCGCCGACGATCGATCCGCCGGGCGGCAGCAGTCCCATGATCGACAGCCCGGTCATGGACTTGCCGCAACCGGACTCCCCCACGATGCCGAGGGTTTCTCCGGCTTCGACGCGCATGTCGATGTTGCCGACCGCCTGCACCACGGAGTTGGTCAGCTTGATGTGCGTCGACAGGTTCTCGATGTCAAGGACGGGGGCCATGTGGCCGCTACCTCTCGTTATGATGACTGTTCCAGGGTGGTACCCGACAAGGACGTGCGCTAACGTCGCCTCAGCCGGACGTCCAGGGAGTCACGGAGCGCGTCGCCGATGAAGTTGAGGGCCATCACGGTCAAGACGATGCAGACGCCGACCGGGTAGATCAGCCACCAGTAGCCGTCCTGCATGTACCCGACGCCGTCGGAGATCATGTCACCCCAGTCCAGGTTGGGGTAGTGCAGGCCGAAGCCGAGGAAGCCAATATAGGCGACCGCGAGGATCGCGTCGGCGACCTGGAAGGTCACGTTGACGATCATCACGCCGAGCGAGTTCGGCAGCAGGTGCTTGCGGATCAGCCGCCAGCTTCCGGTGCCCGCGGTCCGCGCGGCCAGGACGAAGTCGCGCTCCCTGATCGTGAGCACCTCGCCGCGCACCAGCCGGGCCGGCACCTGCCAGGAGAACCCGCCGATGACCAGCGAGAGGGACAGCACCGACGCGCCGTACTTGGCCGCCAGGATGAGTACCACGAACAGGAACGGTATTGACAGGAAAATGTCAACGATGCGCATCAGCACGGTGTCGACGATCCCGCCGGCCAGTCCGGCGACCGCGCCGACCAGCGCGCCGATGGTAATCGCGACGAACGCGGCGAAGAAGCCGACCTCCAGCGCGGCCTGGCCGCCCTTCATCAGCTCGCCGAGAACGTCGAAGCCGTTGACGTCCGCGCCAAGGGGATGACCGGCGCCCGGCGGGTCATGAGCGTTGATCAGGCTCACTGTCAGCAGGTTCGTGTGGTAGAAGTACGGTCCGAGGAAACAGAAAACCACGAAGAACAGCAGGATGCCGACGCCGGTGACGGCCAGCCGGTTCCGCACGAACTCGCGTAGCGCCAGCCGCCACCCGCTCTGGACCGCGCCCACCTCGCCGCCCTCGGGGGCCCGGGTAATGTCGAGCGGCGGGAGCGACGCATTCGGTGCTGCCACGATCTACCTCCTTGTGCCGGCCGGTCAGGCCAGCCGGATACGCGGGTCCGCGACGGTCAGCGCGATATCCGCGACGAAGTTGCCCAGGACCACGAAGACGGCACCGATCAGCGTGTAGGCCAGCAGCACCGGGTAGTCCTCCTTGCCCAGGCTGTTGAAGAACAGCAGGCCGAGGCCCGGGTAGTTGAACAGGGTCTCGGTGACCAGGTTCCCGGCCAGCAGAGCGGGCAGGAACAGCCCGATCAGGGTGACCATCGGCAAGGACGCGTTCCGCACCATGTGCCGCGAAAGGACCAGGCGCTCGGGCAGGCCCTTGGCCCGCGCCACCTTGATGTAGTCCTGGGCGAGCACGTCGATCGACGATGACCGCATATACCTGGAGAAGTTGGCCACGGTGATCAGCGTCAGGGTCAAGATCGGCAGGAGCATGTCGTGCCAGTCGCCAATCACGGTCCATATCGAGGTGGACTGGCTCGCCTCGAAGCCCAGGATGGGGAACGACAGCGCGAAGACCTGGATGAGGATGAGCCCGAGGAAGAACGACGGCATCGAGTACAGGATGAACGCCGCGCTGGTGGCCACGTTGTCGCCGAGCGAGTTCCGCCGCACCGCCTGGAAGATACCCAGCGGGATCGCGATCGCGATCGCGAAGATCAGCGAGATGCCGGACAGGTAGATGCTCCGGGCCAGGCGCTCCTGGAACAGGGAGGCCACGGTCTGGTTCTCCGCATAGGAGTAGCCCAGGTTGCCGTGCACCAGGCCGTTTATGTAGGTCAGGTACTGCTCGAACACCGGGCGGTCGAACCCGTGTTCCTTGTTGAAGGCGTCGATCTGCGCCTGGTTGGCCCGCAGGCCGAGCGCAATCCTGGCCGGCGACGGGAACACCGAGTGGAGCAGCAGGTACATGAAGATGGAGATGCCGATCAGGACGATAATGGACGTCCCGATCCGGCGCAGCAGGTAGGCGCTCACCGGTGGGATCCTTCCTTCCAGGCTGGTGGCCTGTCTCCCGGTTTATCACCGGGAGACAGGCCCGTCCAGCAGGTGATGCTGGCTACCGCTACTTAGTCACATACCAGAACTCTGGCGTGGGGTCGTACTGCGTCAGGTTCTCGAACGCCTTCGGCGTGGTCGCCGAGATGTTCGTCTTCCAGGCGTAGACGTGGTCGCGCAACGGCTGCCACAGCACCGGCACGGTCGTGTCCAGGTACGACAGCTCGTCCATGACCGCGGACGGGTTGGGGCTGCTGATGGAGGCGTTGATCAGCGCGTCCGCCTTCGGGTCGCTGTAGTCGCCGATCTGCCCGGACCCGCCGGTGTTGAAGAGCCCGAACGAGGTGGGGTAGGTGGAGAACGACTCGCCGCCGAAGTCCTCCATGGCCCACTTGTTGATGTTGGCCGGCGATGCCGGGTCGATGTAGTTCTGGATCATGAAGTTGAAGTTGCTGGCCGACAGCGTGATGTTGATGCCAGCTGCCTTCGCGTTGGAAGCCAGGTCCTCGACTTCCTGGGTGATCGGCGAGACGGCGTTGTAGATCAGGTTGAAGGCCAGCTTGGTGCCGGCCGGGATGCCGGACCCGCACTGATTCGCGCCCGTGCCCGCACTCGAGCAGACGTCAGTCCCGTTCGCGTTGATCGTCCATCCGTGCGCCTTCAGCAGGTCGGTCGCGGTGGAGATGCTGAACGGGTAGAGGACCGTCTTGCCGTTAGCGGGCAGGAACGGGCTCTGCGGGTAGGCCCCGATCGGCCCGCTAAGCGGGTCGCCGTACCCGTTGAGGAAGGCCTTGATCTGACCTGGCTGGTCTTCCAGGTGCTGCATCGCCTGCCGGAAGTACAGCTGGCTGGCGATGTTGTTGAAGTCGCCGGTGGTGTCCTTGAAGTTGAAGGCCGCGAAGTAGTCGCCCCAGGCCGGCAGGCCGTAGTAGTTGTAGCCCTCACCCTTGAGCGCCGGGATCTGCGGGTTGTCCGCCGCCGGGATGGCAGCGACGTCGACCGACCCGCTCTTGATGGCGTTGAACTGGGCCGCGTCCGAGGTGAACGGAACACCGGTGAAGGTCGACATCGGGTTCGCGTGCGGGCCGCTGTAGGCGGTGTTCGGCGACATGGTGAACGAGCCGGTGGTGGCGTTGTAGGCAGTCAGCTTGTACGGCCCGTAAACGACCTGCCAGAGCGGGTTGGTGGCGTACGTGTTCACCGACTTGGACTGGGCGTTGAGGAAGTCCCAGATCTTCTTGGCGTTCGCCGGGACCGTGTAGTCCAGGGTCGGCCCGTTCGCGGAAGCCTTGGCCCACGCGTGAGCGGGCATCATCCCGATGTCGATGATGTCTTCTTCCAGCCAGGTCGGGTTGACCGGCTTGGCCATGTTGAGCACCAGCGTGCTGGCGTCCGGCGTCGACATGCTGGTGAGCGTGTCGGGGAAGTAGCCGGGCACGTAGTTAGCCCAGTTCGCCGGGGATTCCTTGAGTGCGGCCTTGATGATGTCGAGCGTGAACGCCATGTCCGCGGCGCCGACTGGCTGGCCGTCCGACCACTTCCAGTTCTTGAACGTCATCGTGAACGTCTTGCCGCCGTTGGACGACGTGGGCGCGTTGGCCGGACTCATCGAGTCGTTGACCGCCGGGCTGGAGCCGTTCCAGGTGAACCACGTCGGCCGCCACAGCTGCCAGCCGAAGACGAAGCTGTTGTAGACCGAGTTGTCGGCGGCGGGAATGATCGGCAGGATCCAGTTGGGCGCGTTACCCGCCAGGTACCCATACGTGATGTTGCCGGCCGTCCCGGACGCGGTCCCCGCGGCGGGGATCCCGCCGATCGAGCCCGGCTCCGTGGTCACGCCCGGCGTGGTGTTGGTGTTCGTGGGAGTGCTGCTGCTGCTGTTGCTGCTGCTGCACGCGGCGAGAGCGGTGATGCCCGCTACCGCGAGGGCAAGCCCGCCGATGTACTTGGTCCCGAATCTGGTCACCGCCCCTCCCTCCTTGCGCCGTTCGCGGCACTGGTCCGTGCTGGGGTCATCAGCTTGTCGCCCTTCTCTCTCGCAGTTCGCCGGTGATCCGCTCCGCCACCGTCTCGGGGGGCACTGGGTCGCAATCCTCCCGATACCGGTACGGCCCGTCTCCCCGGCACATCCGGGCGGCCCATGACAGGCCGGCCGGTCAGTTACCGGTGTTATGAGTTAGCGGAAGCGTAAGTTCCCCACTGCATCGATCTCCAGGCAAAAAAGTCACAACTTGCCATCAATCCCTTGGGAACAGCGTCCCGCCACCTCTCCGATAACATCCGGACATTTCCAGATCTAGCCACTTTTGTAAAATCTAGCCCCAACGGACACAGCGGACCTCGACCGCGTGAAGGCTTGCCGCGGAAGCGGCGCCTGACCGCAGAATCTCCGTCCGCGGCTCCCGCCGCCGCCAAGAACGTCGGCGGAGTCACTCCCCCGTGACGCCCAAAGCCGGTTGCAGCGCTCCCCGCCGGTGACTACTAAGCGTAACTATATAGCGATGAGTAGACGAATAGCTACTCTAAGTATTTCGAGTGGGAGCGGGAGCGGCGGGAGCGGGAGCGGCGGGAGCGGCGGGAGCGGGAGCGGCGGGAGCGGCGGGAGCGGGAGCGGCGGGAGCGGGAGCGGCGGGAGCGGGAGCGGGCACGGGTCAGCGGAAGATCACCGTGCGGCGGCCATGCAACAGGACGCGGTGCTCAGCGTGCCAGCGCACCGCGCGGGCCAGCGCGACCCGCTCGGCATCCCGGCCGATGGCCGCGAGATCCTCGGGGCTGCTGGTGTGATCCACCCGGGCCACTTCCTGTTCGATGATCGGGCCCTCGTCCAGGTCGGCGGTCACGTAGTGTGCCGTCGCGCCGATCAGCTTCACGCCGTGCGCGTGCGCCTGGTGGTAGGGCCGCGCGCCCTTGAAGCTGGGCAGGAAAGAATGGTGAATGTTGATGATCCGGCCCGGCAGCTTCGCGCACAGCCCGGGCGACAGGATGCGCATGTAGCGGGCCAGCACCACGAAGTCGATGCCCAGCTCGCTGACCAGGTCCAGCAGCCGGCCTTCGGCTCGTTGCGCGGACAGCGGATCGCGCGGGTCGGCGGGCACGTGCTCGAAGGCGACGCCGTGCGCGGCCGCGAGCGCGGCCAGGTCGGGATGGTTGCCGACCACCAGCGGGATATCGATGCGCAGCGACTCGGCCGCCCGGCGGTACAGCAGGTCGTTGAGGCAGTGACCGGCCTTGGACACCAGGATCAGCACCCGGGGCTGGACCGCGGTGTCGTGCAGTTCCCATTCCATCGCGAACTCGGCCGCCACCGGGATGAACCCGGAGTACAGGTCCTGGTAGGAGGTGGCGGTACTTGCCTGACCGCCTGCGGCGGCGGGCGGCTGCAGGCTCTCCACGTGGACCCTCATGAAGAACCGGCCCGCGGTCCGGTCGCCGAACTGCTGGCTGTCCAGCACGTTGCAGCCGGCCTGGTGCAGGTACGCGGCGACCGCATGCACGATCCCCACCCGGTCCGGACAGGACAGAGTCAGGACGTATTCCGCGGCTCTGCTGTCCTGGCCGCTGGCCGCGGCGGGCATAACGCCCCCATCGCGTGGACGCCGCCGTCGACGTGCACGATCTCGCCGGTGGTGGCGGGGAACCAGTCGGACAGTAGCGCCACGCAGGCCCGCGCGACCGGCTCGGGCTCGGTGATGTCCCAGCCGAGCGGGGCCCGCTCGCCCCACACGCCCTCGAACTTGTCGAAGCCCGGGATCGCCTTGGCGGCCATCGTCCGCAGCGGCCCCGCCGCCACCAGGTTGACCCGCACGCGGTGCGGGCCGAGGTCACGGGCCAGGTATCTGGCGCACGACTCGAGACCCGCCTTGGCCACGCCCATCCAGTCGTAGCCGGGCCAGGCCACGCTCGCGTCGAAGTCCAGGCCCACCACCGAGCCGCCGTTGCCCATCAGCGGCAGGGCGGCCATCGTGACCGCCTTCAGCGAGTACGTCGAGACCTGCACCGCGGTGGCCACGTCAGCCCACCTGGTCCGCAGGAAGTTCCCGCCGAGCGCCTCGTCCGGGTTCGCGTACGCGATCGCGTGCAGCACGCCGTCCAGGCCATCCACATGCGCCGAGACGCGTTCGGCGAGCGAGCCGAGATGCTCCTCGCTGGTCACGTCGAGCTCGAGGACCGGCGGGGGCTCTGGCAGCCGCCTGGCGATCCGCTCCACCAGGCTCAGCCTGCCGAATCCGGTCAGCACCACGCTCGCGCCCTCCTGCTGCGCCACCCGGGCCACGTGAAACGCGATCGAGGCATCGGTGATGACCCCGGTCACCAGGATCCGCTTGCCCGCCAGGATTCCCATCACAGCCTCATTCCCGTGGTGTTCGGCACACCTCTCACCCTGCCCGGCCGAGCCGGTTAACTAAATGACCGGCGGGACGCATGTTTCCTGCCGGACCTTGTCCGCGGCAGACAAATAAGCCTCAGTGCCCCATCCCGAGCCCGCCGTCCACCGGGATGACGGCGCCGGTGATGTAGGCCGCGTCCGGGCCGGCCAGGAACGCCACGGCCGCCGCGACCTCGTCCGCGGACGCGAACCTGGCCAGCGGGACGGCGGCCAGGATGGCCGCCTTGCGGTCCTCCGGCAGCGAGGCCGTCATATCGCTGTCCACGAAGCCGGGGGCGATCACGTTGGTGGTGATGCCGCGCGAACCGAGCTCCCGGGCCAGCGACCGTGCCATGCCGACCAGCCCGGCCTTGGACGCCGCGTAGTTGGCCTGGCCCGCCGAACCGTACAGGCCGACGACGGAGGAGATGAAGATGAGCCGCCCGCGGCGCATCCTCATCATGCCGCGCACGGCCCGCTTGGCCACCCGGTACGCGCCGGCCAGGTTCGTATCGAGGACCAGGCCGAAATCGTCCTCGCTCATCAGCGCGAGCAGCTGGTCGCGGGTCGCCCCGGCGTTCGCGACCAGCACCTCGACCGGGCCCTGGGCCTTCTCCACGGCCCCGAACGCCGCGTCGACCGAGGCCGCGTCGCGCACGTCGCAGCGGACGACCTCGAGCCCCTCCACCGGCTCACCCGAACGCGAGGTCACCGTGACGCTGTCGCCGCCGGC